>WNFR01001924.1_pt1 | contig 21638 bp, 14 predicted proteins | sample 5400221 | NCBI WGS metagenome assembly WNFR01 (sample SAMN13153357, study PRJNA577476) | soil metagenome | isolation source: 40 cm soil under Madrone tree | place: USA:California | collected 2016-06-14 | reverse complement strand
CGTGATTAAAACCTGCATCGAAGACCAGCGTTTTCCGCGGCGCATAGCTGACCGCCCAAAGATTTCCGACCGCATTGCTCCTGAGGAATGGCTGGGTGAAGTGCCATATCTCGCCAGACAGCGTGAAGCGGCGCAGGAACTGATGCGAAATCGTCAGCGACTGGCCAAACTGGCCGCGAAGCACCGGCCCTTGATCCAATGCTGTGAAAAAGGCGTTGGCGTCGTAGTGAAATCCCTTAACATCGGCGCTTGCAAGGACGAGGAAGGAGTTCGTCGGACTTCCGTAATCGAACTCTGGAGCGCCGCCATTATACGCACGATGGAAATAGCTCACGGCCAGCGTCGGCTTCGCGCCTTCCCCGTGGTAAAGAACCGCTTGCGCACCCAAGAAGATGTCGCCAACGCGGTTAGCCGTAGTCCGATCAGCCGTGTAGTGCACTATGGGTTCAGCCGACACTAGAAACTCCAGGCGTGGCGCGACGGCAAGTTTGATGACTTCGTTAAGGCTGTATCGCGACGAAAACTCCGGCGAATCATGCGCGGGTACGAAACCCGTTTCAAATTGCAGATAACCCACTGGCGTGAGCGTTGCCGGAGTGGAAACGGTGGGCCGCCCGGGATTGGCTTCGGGTTCTTCCTCAACCGCTGACTGTGCCCGCGTGGGCTGAAGTGTGAGCGTCAGGTATAGCAACGCAGCGGCCAAAACAAACCTCAATGATTCCCCCGCGTGGAAAAATGATAGTGACCCCAATCCGCTATTCATTCTCGCATGGGGTGGTGATGCGGGACAGCGCAGTTCAAATGGCCGAGGACGAGCCAGAACATGGCTCGGAAAACTTTTTTGGTTGTAGGCGACATGCGGGAAGAGTATCCCAATAACTTCCTGTTTGCCCGTTATCCGTCCAGAATCGATGCCAAGCACGGAGATCCCTACGTCCGAGGACTTACCGAGTAGCGCCCTTTCGATCTGAACGGAAATCTTCGACCCCATTGGGTTGCTCATTGAGAGCCGCAGTTGTTGATCGCATTGCCTCGCGCAGCCACACATGACGCGGATCGGTGTTGAGCCGTGGATGCCACGCCATCAAAAAATGAAAAGGATGCAATTCGCGTGGTGCTTTCACAACGCGCAAGTCGCGATTTCCTCTAACGACTGAGTGCATACCACTGGTTACGGTAAGCACAAGTTCTGTGCCGGGGAGGCATTGCAGAGCCACGCCGAAGTAAGGCAGTCGAATACATGAACTGCGTTTGGCACCGACAGCCGCCAACTGCTTGTCCGGGATCGTCTGCACACCGGCATAGGTAGATACAACGATATGGCTCGCCGCCAGGTACTGCTTAAGCGACAGCCGGTCGCCAAAGCGGCTGCCTCGCGCGACGGCGCAAATCCAATCCTCTCGATAGAGCCTTTCTGACTGAAAGTGTGACGGCAGGAGTCCGTCATCTATGTGGAGAACAAGATCAACCTGTCCGTGCTCCACTAGTTCCGCGATGCCACTTTGCCAGGGAAGGAATTCAAACTGCACCTGGTAGCGCCCGTTTGCATACTGCCGGCACAAGCGGGGGACCACAACTGTGCAGACGTTATCAGGGCCCGAAATGCGGAAATGGCTCTTCTCCTGTGTTGGATCGAACAGGTCCGGTGCAACGAGATTCTCCATCCGGGGTAACAATCCCTCTAGCTCTTGGAGAATCTTGCGGCCCCGTATCGTCAGTTCGAAGCCTTGCGGCGACCGGAGCAGAAGGTCATCTTGAAACATGGCCCGGGCGCGCTGCAAGGCGCGGCTCACCGCAGGCTGGCTCAGCAGCAGCCGGGAAGCCGCCGCCGTAACGCTCTTCTCCTCCGCAATGGCAGCAAACGTAATCAGGAGGTTCAAGTCGACTTGTCGTAGTTTCTCTAAACGCATGGCAGCCATAACTATTATGCATGAATCACATGTCGTTGTCTGGTCATCTGTGAGTGTGTAAGTCAGAAAAGTGCACAAGGAGGATTCAATGCAACGGGGAAACGATTTGCAACAGAAGCGGGTGGTCGTGGTGGGTGGGTCGTCGGGGATTGGTTTGGCGGTGGCTCAACAGGCAGCCTCGCAAGGAGCCAAGGTCGTTATCGTCTCCAGCAATGCGGAACGAATTCAGAAGGCCGTTGAGTCTATCAGTGGCGAAGCACAGGGGCAGGCGCTCGACGTCTCGGACGAAGGAGCCGTTGCAACCTTCTTTGCGAAGCTTGGCAGTTTCGATCATTTGGTATTCACCGCCGGCGATAGCCTGCATTTGCGCGACCTAGCTACGACGGATCTCCAACAGGCCCGACGCGCCTTTGAGTTGCGCTATTGGTCCGCACTCGCCGCGGTCAAGTACGGAAGCCCACATATCCGCAAGGAGGGTTCTATCGTGCTCACAACCGGAATCGCCGGCCAGCGCCCGCAAAAGGGATGGGTAATTGCCGCAAGTGTCTGCGGAACTATTGAAGCACTAACACGAGCCCTAGCGGTCGAGTTGGCTCCAATACGGGTTAACGCAGTATCTCCCGGAGTCGTTCGCACGAACCTCTGGCAGACCATGAGTGCATCGGAGCGGGAAGGTCTATACGAGAGCGTGGGCAAGAGCCTCCCGGTTGGCCGAGTCGGCGAAGCTTCCGAGATCGCGCAAGCCTATCTGTTCTTGATGCAGGAAGGATTCGCTACTGGGCAGACCGTTGTCGTTGATGGCGGTACGGTTCTGGTATAGCACCACGACGATAAGCCGCGATTCTTCCAGCATCGAAAGTATCAGCACCGGGTTAGGAATGGGAGAGCGGGCGGATGGACTTTGTCCAAGCTATCCACCAGGCCAGTCGGGAAGTCTGAACTCCTAAAATGTACGCGACCAACCTGAGTCTACTTCTGAACTCAAATGTCCCCCATGTGGCAATAGATTGCATCTCACGCCGGCGCTTGAACGTGAAAACTCGTTATCTCTCAACGAAAATCGTAGAAAAGCTTTTTGGCGGGATACCTGCTCGATTGCTTGCCCGGGACATGTGCATTTCGAGAAACGCAAGGTGTGGGTACTATGCTTCGAAAGAGGGCGGGTGTTATTGGAGATGGACAGCGCAACGTTCACCGGGGCAATCATCGGCGGCTTCAAGAAAACCATCACCTTGATGTCTGGCAGCAAGGTAACGAATCCCTGCCCGCAGTGAGCGGAAAGGGGGTAGTAGCCCACACAATCTGAGCGGGGATAACATGAGAGCCCCGGACAACTGCTCCGCGGGTACCGGGGCTCTTCTTTTGTTGTCATTTACACCCTAGCGCTCTTGACCTGTAGGGGAGCCGAAGAAACCTGCTGCTAGCCAGTAGACGGGAGGACTGTTGGCAGGGATTTTCATGGTCTTGCCGCAGTCTTTTTGGGGGCAGCGAAAGGTTTGTTCGTTGGTTTTGGGATCGATCTAGGGCGAAGAGACCGTGGCGGTTTCGCAAACTCGTTAGTTAAATATTGGGTAACGAGAGTGCTGCGGGGCCGCAGGCGAGTATGCTCGCCGGACTATTTGGGACTGAAAGAGAAGCAATGTTAGGCCTACCTCTGCATTATTTGCTGAAGCATCCCGTGGCGGGCATGGCGGTGCTGGCATCCCATCCACTTGAGACATGGACGAGGGTCCAGGAAACCTATTTGGCGCAGCGTGAGCAGCGTGGCCCACAGTGCCCCTACGTAGCGGATGAGAATTGGGAACGTCGGCTGCATGAGCAGTTGGGCATCCCGTGGCCCTGCGAGTCAGCGGGAGAGTTTCGTAAGCTATGGCCAGAGGTGATGCAAGAGCTGGAGGCAAAAGGGATTCAAGCCGGTCCGCAGAGTTTCGGGTCCTGGAATGACGGAGATGCGGGATTCGTGCGGGCGATTTGGTGCCTTGTAAATCATCTGGGCGTTAAGAAGGTTGTGGAAACGGGCGTAGCTCATGGGGTAACGTCGCGCCTTATTCTGGAGGCGCTGGAGCGGAACAAAGCGGGGCATCTCTGGAGCATTGACCTTCCTCCAATCGAAGATTATTGGCAGTCGCAGATCGGAGTGGCCGTCGGCGGCCGCTACCCGGAGCGATGGTCGTACATCAAGGGCTCGAGCAGGCTGCGTCTTCCGAAGCTACTATCCAAACTTTATCAGATCGATCTTTTCATTCACGACAGCATGCACAGTGAACACAACGTGCGTTTTGAGCTGGATCGGGCGTGGGCTCGTGTGAGGCAAGGCGGCGCACTCGTTGTGGATGACATCGATGCGAACTGGGGCTTCCGGTCCTTCACCGAATCCTTTTCCGGACATCAATCCATGATTTGCGAAGCCGAGCCGATACACCCGGATCTAAGGCGCTTCAACAAAAAGGGATTGTTCGGAATTATCCTGAAGAAAACGGCAGCGCCGGTCTAGTCCGTCCCGAGAGGGATGCGGCGCGAGGGGCACGGGTGTATAGTCGCACGCACCTAGGCCCCCGCCCTGAATCGGAATTTTGATTAGGGAGGTCCGTCATGCCTTTCTTTCTTCAACAAGTCAGCTACACACAGGAAGCTCTCGCGAGGCTGATTGCCAATCCGCAGGACCGCTTTGAAGCGGTGCGCGGGCCAATCGAAAACCTTGGGGGGAAGATCAAGGAATCGTATTTCGCCTTTGGCCCTTCGGATGCCGTGCTGATCACCGAGATGCCGGACAACATTTCGGCGGCGGCGATTGCGTTGGCGTTTGCCGCGGGCGGCGCGTGCCGGTCTTGCCAGACAATCGCGCTGATGACCAACACCGAGGCGATGGTTGCGATGCGCAAGGCCGGCATGTGCGGCTACCAGCCGGTCACGGCCGGTGCGGCCGCCGTACGCTAAGAAGCGACTCCTGACAATTGAAAATGGAACGGTGGTTGAAGCGGGCCGAGCCCTTCGGTCGGACTCAGGTGAAGCTGGCTCGGCCCGGGGCACGATTTGTCGTGCCCCAACTTGTGGTTGGGGTGTGGCTGCTGCTGCGGAGGGTTATTGCATTTCTTCGAGGCGGCGGAGTTTGGGTTCGAGGCCGAAGAAGTGGACGGCTAGGATTTGGATTACGAGAAGGGCGATCATCAGGGCGACCACGCCGCCTACGCCGTGTGAGCGGAAGAGGAAGACTACGAGGAACGGCGTGAAGATGGTGGCGGTGCGGCCGAGGGTGTTGCAGAGGCCGAGCGCGCGCATGCGAACGTCGGTGGGGAAGAGTTCGGGGATGTAGATGGCGAAGAGCAGGGCGACGAGGATGTAGATGCAGACTACTAGGAGAAAGCCGGCGAGGGGAAGCAGGCGGGGATCGCGGATGAAGGGATAAATGCCGCCGAAGAGGATGGTTAGCGCGGAGGCGGTGATGATGGCGGGTTTGCGGCCGATGGAGTCGGCGGAGAGCGCACCGATGGCCGCGCCGACGGGGGCACCGATGCTCATGAGGAAGGAGTATTTGAAAGAGCTGGCGATGCTGAGGCCTTGCTGGACGAAGAAGGTGGGGAGCCAGGTGACGAAGCCGTAGATCAAAGTGTTGGCGACGATGAGGACCGTGGCGCCGACGAAGAGGCGCGAGAAGAGTTGCGGGCCGAAGAGTGAGGCAAAATTGCGCGCGGAAGTTGAGGGCGGAGCGGCGGCGGGGGCGGGAAGCGGCGGATCTTGATTGGCGAATTCACGTTCGATTTCCAGCAACATTTTTTCGGCTTCTTCAGTGCGGCCTACGGACTCCAACCAGCGCGGGGATTCGGGCATAGATTTGCGGAGGTACCAGACGATTAGGGCGCCCACGCCGCCGATGACGAACATGATGCGCCAGCCGAAGCGCGGAATCAGGACGGCGCTGGCTAGCGCGCTGATGGGCAGGCTGGTGACGACGACGGCGTTGAGGATGCCGCACCAGCGGCCACGGGCTTGCGGAGGAAGAAATTCGGTCATGGCCGCGTAGCCGGCAACCAATTCCGCGCCGAGTCCGATGCCCATTATGCAACGGAGAAGAATGAGAACGGACATATTGGGAGCGAAGGCAGAGGCGATGGAGGCAAGGCCGAAGATGATGAGGTTGGCTTGATAGGTGAAGCGGCGGCCGAATCGATCGCCGAGGAAGCCGGTGAGAAAAGAGCCGATCATCATGCCGATAAAGGTGAAGGAAACGAATTGGGCGTTTTGCGCGAGGGTGGAAAAGTGGCTGTTGAGTGTGGCGCCGAGGACGCTGGCGGCGACGTAGACGTCGTAGCCGTCGAAGAACATGCCGATGCTGATGAGCGCGAGGATGCGGCGATGGAAAGAGGAGATGGGGAGGCGATCGAGGCGGGCGCCGGCGTTGACGCTCAAGAATGACTCACTTTTTCCTCGCGAGGGCGGCCATGGTGCCTGCGGTGAGGGCTTCGACGGCCAGGGCGCAATTTTTTTCGAAAGTGTTGGATTGCGCGGCGAGGAAAAAGTCTTTGCAGCGGCGGGCGGCGCCGGGATCGAGTTTCAGGATGCGGGCGATTAGGGCGTCGGCTTCGGCGGAAAGATTGGCGGCGGGAACGACTTGAGAGATCAAGCCGATTTCGAGAGCTTGCTGGGGAGAAAACGGTTCGCCGAAAAGTACAAGAGGAAAGGCGAAGCGCGGCAATGCGTATTCGCCGAGGTACGACATGATCGCGGCGGGAGCGAGGCCATGGCTCATTTCTGGAAAACAGAGGGAGGCGGTGTCTGCTACCAGAGGGAAGTCGGTGACGATGGCGAGGCCCATGCCGAAGGCGAAGGCGTCGCCTTGGACTTCGGCTACGGAGATTAGCGAGGAGGTGCGGACGAGGCGTTTGAGTTCGATGAGGCGGGAGACTTCGGCGCGGACGGAATCGAGGTCGCGGGCGGCGCGTTCACGGCCGATGCAGAAAACTTTGCCGCGGGCGCGGATGCGGAGGACCCGGGCGCGTGGATTTGAGGATTCGGAGCGAAGTTCGGCGAGCATGGCGTCGAACATGAGGCCGGTGATTTCGTTGCCGTGATCGGGATTGTTCAGGGTGAAGGTTAGGACGTCCGGTGAGCGATGAATGTCGACCAGAGGTGTGGAGGCTTCGTTGGAGTGGCCGGGGGACGGAGTGTTGGACATGGCCGGGAGATTATACAGGAAAGTTGTCGGCTGATTGGCAGGCCAGGTTGCCATCGAAGAGTGGAGCTGGCGGGCGCTTTGGCAGAGTGTGAGAAGATGGCGCGGAGCCAGCCGGCAAGATGATTGCGGGCAAATTTTGGGCGGGAGGTTCTGGGAGCGTTTATGTACATGCATATGTTTGCGTTTCGATGGAAGCCGGGCGTGACGGAGGAGCAGAAGCGGCGAGTGGCGGCGGAAATTCGCGCGCTGCAGGGGCAGATCCCCGGGTTGCTGGAGACCGCGGTGGGGATGAATATTTCTCCTCGCGGCGGCGGATATGAGCTGGGGGGCGCGATGAAATTTGCGGACAAGGCGGCGCTGGACGAGTACGGAGGGCATCCGGTGCATCAGAAGCTGGTGAGCTGGTTGATGCCGCTGATTGAGCCGATTGAAGTGGATTTTGAGATTCGGTGAGGAAGTAATGAGGTAAAGAAAAACCCGCACCCTGAAAACCACAGGGTGCGGCACCCGGGGGGTCAGGAACGGACGGAGTTGTCCAGGTGGTGGCGGAGGTGGAGTTGGATGTTGCGGAGGGGGGCGCTGGAATTTTGCAGGCGGCTGAGGAGGAGAGCGCCTTCGAGAGAGCCGATGATAAGTTGAGCAAGTTCTAGGGGCTTGGTGCGCGGATTGATTTCGCGGCGGGCGATGCCTTCGGCGGTGATTTTGGAGAGGCGCGCGGCCCAGCTTTGCAGGGCTTTTTTTGCGCGGGCGCGGAGGAGGGCGTTGCCGTCGTCGGATTCGACGGCGGTGTTCATGAGGGGACAGCCGCCGGGGACGAGGCCTTCGCGTTTTTCGACGAAGTTGTCGATCATTTTCTTGAGACGATGGACGGAGTTGGGGACTTCGTTGACGCCGTCAAGGCGGCCGGAGACGGCTTTTTCCCAGGAGTAATCGAAGGCTTCACCGGCAAGCTGCTGCTTGCTGGAAAAATGGCGGTAGATGCCGCCTTTCTGGAGGCCGGTGGCCTGCATGAGGTCGGATAGGGAAGTGCCCTCGTAGCCCTTGCGATTGAAGAGCGGGGCGGCTTTTTTGACGATTTCGCGGCGGGTAAGTTCTCCCTTGGACATTTCGTTGGACATGGGTAATGCGCCTTTCAAAGCAAGTACTGGGACCGACTGGTCTCTTTCCTAAATTATAGCACAATTCAGGTGAGACCAATCGGTCTCTTTTGCATCCAATCGTTTCGAGGAAGCATGAGCGAAACGATGGCAGCGGCGATGCCGTTCAACCCGCCCCGGGAGCGGGCGGTGATCAACCCGTGGTTCATCGCGATTACGGTGACACTGGCCACGTTCATGGAGCTTCTAGACACGGCGATTGCCAACGTGTCGCTGCCGCACATCGCAGGTGGGCTGGCAGTGAGCGCGGACGAGAGCACTTGGGTGCTGACGAGCTACCTGGTTTCGAACGCGGTGGTGCTGCCGCTTTCGGCGTGGCTGAGCCGGATTTTCGGACGGAAGCGCTACTACATGATTTGCGTGACGCTGTTTACGATCAGTTCGCTGCTTTGCGGATTTGCGCCGAGCCTGGGGATGCTGATCTTTTTCCGCGTTTTGCAGGGAGTGGGCGGCGGAGGATTGGCGCCGGTGGAGCAGGCGATTCTGGTGGACACGTTCCCGGCGTCGAAGAGGGCAGCGGCGTTCGCGCTGTACAGCATGGCGATTGTGACGGCGCCGGCGATTGGGCCGCCGCTGGGCGGATGGATCACGGACCACTGGAGCTGGCGGTGGATTTTCTTCATCAATATTCCGATTGGGATTGTCTCGCTGATTCTGACCAGCCGGCTGCTGAAGGATCCGCCGGAGTTTACGCGCGAAGTGGAAGCGGCGCGGAAGGATGGGCGGCTGAAGATTGACGTGTGGGGAATCGTGTCGGTGGCGATCGCGTTTGCGTGCCTGGAGGTGGTGCTGGATCGCGGGCAGACTCTGGACTGGTTCGAGAGCAATTTTATCGTGGTGTTCTTTGCGGTGGCGATGGCGGCGCTGCTGTTTGCGATTGTGTGGGAGTGGCGGCATCCGGACCCGGTTGTGGAAATTCGATTGCTGGGCGATCGGAACTTTGCGCTGGCGAATATTTTTTACTTTTTGTTCGGGTTCACGCTGTACGGATCTACCGTGCTGATTCCGCAGATGCTGCAACGGTTGTATGGGTACACGGCGACGGACGCGGGGCTGGTGCTGGGGCCGGGGGCGTTTGTGATTGTGATGCTGGCGCCGGTGGTGGTGAGGATTCTGCCGAAGCTGGGCGTGAAGCGGCTGGTGGGATTTGGGTATTTCGTGTTTGCGCTGGCGATGTGGTATTTCGCGAGCTTCACGCTGGCGGCGGATTACCGGCATGAGGCTTGGGCGCGAGCATTGCAGGGATTGGGGATTGCGACATTGTTTGTACCAGTGAGCCAGTTGGCTTATTCGAATTTGCCGAAGAACAAGAATAACAAGGCGTCGAGTTTGACGAATCTGTTCCGGAACCAGGGCGGAAGTTTCGGGATTGCGTTTGTGACCACGCTGCTGGCGCGGCGGACGCAATACCACGAGAGTGTGCTGGTGGCGCACACAACGCCGCTGGATGAACGGTATCGGCAATTGCTGGCGAATCTGTGCGGGTATTATTCGGCGCATGGATTTACGGCGGCGGATGCGGCGGTGCACGCGCAGGCGCAGGCGTTCGCGCTGCTGGAGAAGCAGGCAACGTTTCAGGGATTTCTGGATTGCTTTACGGCGCTGGGGTGGATTGTGTTGATGGGAGTGCCGCTGGTGTTTTTGATTAAGAAGTTCCGGCCGGCGGGCGGGGCGGGGAAGAGTCATTAGGAGAAAAAGCGTGAGTGGTGATTAGTGACCCGTTCGGCAAGGTCAGGGCAGGCTGGTGATTGGTGAAGAGCGCGACGGGGGATGATATCCTCACCGTGGAATTCGGGTGAGGAGGGGTGGATGGCGAGCCAAGCTGTGGTGGCAGGGTTGGAAGCGCCGACGGAGGATGAGCGGACGATGGCGATGCTGGCTCACCTTTTAATGGCGTTCACAGGTTTCATCGGGCCGCTAGTGATTTTTTGTGTGAAGCAGAATTCGCGATTTGTGAGGTTTCATTCGCTGCAGGCGCTGATCTGGCACGCGATTTATTTGGGTTTGAGCTTCGTTTTCATGGCGGTGTTTTTTGCGGTGATGATTGCTAGTTTGATTCATCACCCGCCGGAGCCGCATAGCCAAGCGCCGCCCGTGTTCTTCTACTTTTTTCCATTTATCTGGCTGGGATTCATGGGTGGATGGGTGGTGAATGTGATTTTGGGCGTGGTGTATGGAATCAGGGCGAATCGGGGAGAGTGGGCGACGTATCCGGTGTATGGGAGGTGGTTGTTGCCAGGGTAAGAACAAGCAGAAGAGAGAAGATTTCAACACAGAGGGCGCAGGGGAACCGCAGAGTTCATAGAGCGAAAGATGAGAGGCAAGAGTGGAATAGTGTTCCAGCGAAAAGAAATTTGGAGAAAGTGTTAGGTTGAGGTCCTTCACCCATCTCCGGTGAATACCACCGGAGTCCAAACACCGGACCTCGTCGGATGGTTTCCCTCCTGCGGCGGGCAGGCAGGATGACATGTGGTGGGGTTTGTAGTCGTTGGGGAAGTTTGGGTGGTGAGGATTAGTGGGTAAAAGCGAAGGCTGCGCTTTCGCACTCAAAATAGGAAAGGGCCCCGAGGGGCCCTTTTTTGTTGGAGATGAAAAATCGCTGGGCGGCGCTACCAGTTTAATTTTAGGGCGAACTGGAACTGGCGAGCATCGAAGGCGGCGGTTGGCTGGCCAGCGGCGCAAACGGGACCAGCCGTGGGATCGCACAGCTGGTTCACCCCGGCGATATTGGTGTGGTTGAAAAGGTTGAAGGCGTCGGCGATGAGATCGAGACGGAAGCGTTCGCCGAAGCTAATGCCCTTGGAGACGCGGAGATCGAATTGGAAGAATCCCGGTGAGGTGAAAGGATCGCGTCCGAGGGTTCCGAAGCAACCGAAGGGCGGCGCGACACCGGTGACCGTGAAAGGTTGTTTGGCATTGGTGAGGCAGACGGAGGGAAGGCCGAGGCTGGCGCCATGGATGAAGGGCGAAGTGGTAGCGCCGCCGCGATCCGGGCGTACGCCCTCGGAACTGAAGAGCAAGCGAAGATCCTCGCCAGTGATGACGTTGAACGGCCTGCCCGAAGCAACCTCGATGAGCGGAGCGAACGTGAAATCGCTAAGGAAGCTTTGGGCGAACGAATCACCGCCCTTGTGAGGGGATGTTTGGAAAACGCCGCTAGTGACCCAGCGATGGCGCTGGTCGTTGACGGAGTTGGCGCGCTCGAGGTAGCCGAAGCGGCTGTCCTGAGGCTCGAGGGTGGACTGGAGGTCTGTGCCGTTATCAATGGAGTGCGACCAAGTATAGCTTGAGAGCAAAGTGAAGTGGCGCGAGAAGCTCTTTTCCAGGTTGATGGTGAGAGCGTTGTACCAGGAGGAGGCGTCGGAGTTCTGGGCATCAATGCTGTTGAAGGGCACCGGCGCGCCACCGACCGGATAGCCGGCCGCATTCGCGAGAGACTGCTGGACAGAGAAGCCGCAAGTGAGAAGGAGATTGGCGGGGACTCCATTGCAAGGCCCACCGGGGCCACTCAAAGCCGCGCCTACACCAGTGGCAAAAGACGGGTTCGGACCGGACTTCCGGAAATAGTTGAAGAAAGCAGGGGTGCCGATGAAGCCGACGGGCGTGCCACCGCAACTCGCCCCCGTGTAACCGAGGCCGAGTGCGCCTGGAGCCAATGGCTGCCCAGTTGGAGTCGCGAAGGCAATGCTGCCGCCACCCGGGACGTTGAAAACAGGAATCCCCCCCGTGCAAGTGCCATTCGGCGTGGAAGGAACGATGATGCCCAGCGGATTGCTGCCCGGGGTAGTCAGCCCCACTGCGACGGCGCTGGCTTCGTTGGAAGTGAGAAGCACAGGGTCGGTTGGATTGATGTCGATGGGACGATTGAGATGAATGCCGCGCGTCCACTGATAGCCCGCGCTCATCTTCCAGCTGCCGGCAATCACATGTTCAATGGTGAGGTTGGCTTGTTGCGCGTAGCCATATTTGAAATTTGAGGTAACGGGAAGAGTGAAGGGAAGAATGGGAAGCGGCAACCCTGCGGTCAAGTAGTTTTGGTTTGCGAACAGCGAGTTGGGGTTGAGAGCGTCAAAGCGTTGCTGATTTGGCTGATAGAACATCGAGGGAAACGCATTTAGCGCGCCCTGGAAGATGGAAGAGCCGTTGAGGTTTCCAGGTGTATCCAGGTTCCCACCACAGGTGTTGTAGCCTGCGGGGGCTTGGGCAGCCGAAACGATACCGCACGCCGAAGCGGCACCGCCGATGGAAAGTAATTGGACGGAGCGGCCGCCGTCGGCAGTGGTTGAGTCGAAGGCAATGGCTAGAAGCGGGTGGTCGTAAAAGAGGCCGTAGCCGGCGCGGACGACGGTCTTGCCATCACCTTTTGGATCCCAAGCGAGTCCGATTCGAGGCGCAACATTGTTGTAGTCGCGGGGGATGCCCTCGACGACGCCGAACTGTTTTTCGGCGGCGGCGTTGATGGCGGTGGCGGGCGCAAAGAGGGGGCTGATTTCGACGTCGTAGCGGACACCGTAGTTCACCGTGAGCTTGCGGGTGGCGCGCCAGGTGTCCTGCGCGAAGAACCCGAAGGGAAGATTGTCAAAGGGAGTGTTGGAAGAGCCGATGCCTTGAATGTAGGTTTGCGGGATGCCGATGCCATAGGCTTGCGGGCCGGTGATAGCGGGCAGACTGCTGCCGAAGAGGGCAATGCCGCCAAAGTTGACGTCGCCGCCGAAATCGAGCTGAAAGATCTGCTGTTTTTTGGAACGCAGTTGAATCAGATTGGTGTCCGCGCCGAATTTGAAAGTGTGACGACCGCGGGAGATGGAGACGTTGTCGGAGAACTGGAAGCGGCGCTCTATGCGGTCGACGGGGGAATAGGGTTCACGGCCAAAATAGCCGAAGCCCGGGATGTTCACGGCGATGTTGGAGCCGCCCGGCAGATCAGAGAAGCCGAAATGAATTCCGCGGCGAGAGTACTGAAAGCGAAATTCGTTGAAGGCGGTGTCACTGAGGATGGTGTCGTGTTGGAAGGTGATGTTGAAATCGCGGGTCTGATTCAAGCCGACACGCGAACCGGAGTTCTGGCCGAGGACCTGGTTCTGGGAGGTGGACTGGATGCCGGTGACCAGGGAAGGAGAAACGCCGACGCGGATAAAGGAAGAGTTGCGATTGTTCCAGCGCTGATCGAGGCGGGCGGACCAGAGGCTGGTTTTCTCATTGATGGGGAAATTGCCGCGCAGGGAATCGAGGGCGACGTAAGAGGCCGGCAGCGGCACCAAGCCGACACCGGAGGCAGGGCACGCTACGTTAGCTGTCATTGTGTTTGGCGGGCAGTTCACGGAGCCCGGAAAGAATTTCGAATTGGGAAGAGCCCCCGCAACCGCCGGACCATATAGGAGAGTGGTCATGGGGATTTGCGTGCCGTCGACGTTGACGTTGAGGTCGCCTTTTACAGCGACGTTTGAAGAGGCACCGGTAGCGACCGCAGCCTGAAGCAGCGGTTGAATAGCCGGGTTCGTACAGTTTGCGGGATTACCACCGATGGCGGCACCAATGGCTGCATTGTAGGTGGCCAATTGGGAAGCAGTCATGCTGAGGGGGATGGGAGCAAAGGTGGCGGGATTGGCGATGCAGGCGACGTCTCCGGTGGTGAGGCCGAAATTGCCCTGACCGATGCTGGAGAAGCCGGTTTCTTCGCGCTGGGTGTATTCATAAGAGAAGAAGAAAAAGGTTTTGTCTTTTTTGAGAGCGCCGCCGAAGGCCGTGCCGGTTTGAACGCGTGTGTAGGCTTGCTTGGTGGGAGTGAGGTCGCCGGCAGGGTCCACCTGAACGGAGAAGGGATTGCGGGCCTGGAAGGATTTGTTGCGGAGGTAGCCGAAGACGTCCCCGTGGAAATCGTTGGAGCCGCTCTTGGTAACGATGTTGACGACACCACCTGTGGCGCGGCCATATTCCGCGTTGTAGTTGCTCAGGATCATCTGGAATTCCTGGACGGCTTCCTGGGAAACGGTGGAGCGGATGCCGTTGACGGAGTTGTCGACGGCGTCGGCGCCGTCGACGCTGACCATGTTGGAGCGGGCGCGGGAGCCGCTGATGCTGAGGCCGCTGTTGGGAGCAGGGCCGATGGCGTTGGAGTTGTCACGCAGAGTTTGCGAATTTATGAGGGTGAAATTGATGTAGTTGCGGCCGTTGATGGGAAGATTTTCGATCTGGCGCTGCTCGACGGTTTGAGAACTTTCGGAGCGGGTGACTTCGACGGGGGAGGTTTCGGTGGTCACGGTGACGGTTTGAGTTTGCGTGCCCAGTTGGAGCGTCACGTTGGCGGTGGCTTGCTCGCCGACCGTCAGTTGCACATTGGGGCGTTCGTAAGGGGCGAAATTCGAGCCGGAATCGACGCGCATTTTGTAGATGCCGGGGACGAGGCCGACGAGAGTGTAGTGGCCGGAATCATCCACGACGACGGAGCGCTCGGAACCCGTGGCCAGAAGCGTGACGGTGACTTTTGCGCCGCGGACAGAGAGACCCTGCGGGTCAATTACGTTTCCGGAGAGAGTAGCGGTGTTGACCTGGGCCACCGCAGAACTGACGCCCAGAAGAATTGCCACACAGAGAATCACAAACGCAAACAACGGCTGCCTGCGTTGCATACCGAGCCTCCTTGGATTTACTGACAGTATCTCCGCTACCCCTAGCGGTGGCGGAGGGTGTCCGCCGCGAGATGACTGAAAAGAAAAAGATGAGATAGCTTGTACGACAATGTACGAGCGACTGCAACTGTAAACTGCCAGACGTTTGTTTGGCTAGGGAAGAGAGGGGGGAGTGCCCAAGATGTCATGGGCGGGGAGAGGCGGATGGGGGCGGTTGACATTCATGATTTGCGGGAGAGGGAAAAAATTAAGTGCGTCCGGGGAGTTGTTCGGCGACGAGATCGGCGGAAGATGGACGGCGTTCTTTCCAAGCTTTGAGAAAGATAGCGAGGACGATCAGGAAGGAAGTGGCGGTGTTGGCGAGAATGACGGACAGAGCGTGGAGGAAGATGCCGTAGGCGAGCCAGAGAAGAACGCCGGCGAGATAGAAGACCAACATGCCGTAGGAGAGATCGCGTCCGCCCTGTTTTTGGATTTTGATTAACTGTGGGACGAAGGCGAAGGTGGTGCAGAAACCGGCGACGGCGCCGAGGATTTCGATGGATTGCGGGGCAGGCATTTGTGGAGGTCTCCTGGTTTTATTCTAGCAGGCGTGGGAGAGATGGGATTCGAAAGAGACCGGACAGATAGGGACTGGGAGGGAAGAGCAGACAGAAAAACACAAGCCCCAGGCGTCCTACTTGCACCTGGGGCCTGCGCCGGAAGAGTTTTTTCAAATGCTCATTGCATCTTTGTAAAGATGCCGGCGCCCGATTCGGCTTGGCAAGCGCCCGACACGGTGGAATTGAGAGTCAGGATTCTTGCTTCCGGATCGGTGGTGCCGTTCAAGAGGATCGAGCCATCATTTCCGCTCTCACCGCGCAATTCCAGTTTCGATCCGGTCTGCGTGCCAGTGACTTTCATGGAATGCAGGCAGGCGGAATTGGTAAAGTTTGCAGTGCCGGAGAGTTGGTTTGCGTCGCCGTTTAGATTGAGAGTTACTTGCACCGGCAGGCGATCCGCGGATCGCACCATGGCGCTGTACGGACCAATGGGAACAGCTGTCCGCGTGCCGCTCCAAGTTCCGGTATCGCCGCTTGCCGCGGCGCAGGCGCCGGTGGCCGACATGACCTGATACGTGCCGCTAGCGGTATTGCCCGTGGAGGCTAGGGTTCCCATGACATTGATCGTCTCCAGGTTGGTCTCCGTGAGGGTGCCGGTGATAGCGGAGCCAGACACGGAGCCGCTAAGCGTCCCCGATGAAGCGCAAGAGCCGGTCAGTGCCACGCTTCCTGAGAAGGCGCCGCCAGTTTGGGTCAATGTACCGGAAGCGGTAGCCGAGCCACTTGTAGAGGAAACATAGGTGAAATCCCAAGTTCCCGCCAACGTTTGACTTAATGGAGTATTACCATGACTGCTGTAGCCACCACACCCTGAGATTGAACAGCCCAGACAAATTACAACCACGATCAAGATAATTGATTTCATCATTTCCCCCTGACGTCACCGCGAGCGATTCGTCAATTCGCCGACGGGACGCGATGTCATACCTTCGAGGCGTTCCTTGCAGCGCACGATTTCTGTCCGGTGTCCCGGAGCCAACTTTTTTTCCGCAGTGTTGTAAACGGCCGAGGCACAAGTGTGCTGACTGCACAAACGACTGGCTGAATCGTAGACCAGATATCGAATGATAAATTTCATGCTTCTGTAAAATCTAAGTGACAAGCCATTGACAAGCACGTGACCAACACAAAAGTGGAGTGGTTGATCGCGAGGGGCGCGGATGATCGGCGGACGACTCCGGCAAACTCGCGGCGATCGAGCGCAAAATTCTGCAGCTCTCTCAAATCAAAAGGGAACGGAAGGGCGCGAGCCGCGGTGTTTGGGTGTGGGGAATCCGGAGGACTCAGGAAAAAGCAGGTTCTTTATCTCGTCCAAAATGACAATGCTTGGAAATTGTTCGCAGATTTCTAAAGGTGTTTCTGGACTAGCTTGCGGAGGCGTTCGTGGTCTTCTTGTTTCATGTGGACGAACTCGACGCCGCTGCCGTCGGGACCGATGTTGCGGACGACGGCGGTGAAGTGGATTTTGTGGAGGCCGGAGCGGACTTCTAGCTGGACGGAATCGCCGATGATGAGGCGATTGGGAGATTCGACATAGGCACCGCCGAGGCTGATGGTTTTGACGCGCACGGGACTCATCATCTGGGGTTGGCTGCCGATTTGCGCGCGCAATGGCGATTCGAGAGGAATTCGCGTGTAGCGGCGAGGAACGATGAAATTGCCGAGGGGCGCAGCAGGTGATTCGAAGGCGGCGCGGACGCGAGCGGAGGATGGAGTCTCTTCCATCATCGAGAGAGAGTCTTCAGCGGCGAAACGGAGGCCGGCGGGTTCGACGAAGGTGAGGCCTTCGCGTTTGGTAGCGAGCTGGCGAAGCAGTTCGATGGATTCCGTGGCGCGAAGACGGCCGAGAGCTTCGATAGCTTTGATGCGGACGAAAATGTCGCGGAGGGTTTCGTGTTCGCCAGCGGCGATTTCCATAAGAAGGGAAACGGCGGTGGCTTCCTGGCCGACGCCAATCTGATCGATCATCATCGGAACGACGAGAGGATGGGCCTCGGCGAGAATCGCGGAGAAGACGAACGCGGTGCTTTGCGCCGACGGAGAGTTGGACGGGCGAGCAAGTTCGCTGACGGCGAGATCCTGAAGATTCCATTCCCAACTGGCCATCGCGCGAGTGAGACCGCGCAGGAGGCGATCTGGATCGGCGGCGGCGAGCAATTTGATGGCGGCGCTGACGCGTTGGCGGCGGGCTTCGAAGAGCCGGGTTTCGAGAAGCGTGAGAACGGGGACGCCGATGGCGCGAAGGAGACGGGCCATGGCGGGAATCATTTCGGGGCCGCGCGGGTCAGTTAGCAAAAGGGTCAGGCGATCGAGAAGGCGCTCGGGATCGCGCTGCAAGAGGCGAGGCAGCGTTGGGTCGAGGGCGCGATTGGCGAGAGCCGCGTCCACAAGGAGCATCCAGCGATCGTTGGCGACGAGGCGATGGCCGAGAGCGGTGAGGTGCTCGTGCTCGGAGTCGCGGGGAACGCGTTCGAGGCCGATGAGAATATTTTCGAAGCCGGAGAAATCGCCGCGGGAGACGGCGACGCGGCCGAGGGTTTCGAGGAACGCAGCGAGCAAGGCGCTGGTTTCGGGGCCTTTTTCTTTGGCGAGGGCGGCGAGCGTGCCCTTGCTGAGCTCTTCGGGAACTTGATTGGGCCAGAGCGATTCAAGAAGCGGAGTGAGTTCGCCGAGGCCGGCGGCAACGATGCGGCGGGTGCCGGAATCCGCGTGCTCCAGGCGGCGCGCATAGTTCAAGAGAATGGCGCGAGCTTCGCGGCGCGGAGCATCGGCGCCGGTTTCGACGAGAAGATTCATGGTCTGGCGAATGGCGGTGATGGGGACGCACCAGATGTCCGGGCCGCGGAGGACGGTGGTTTTTTCGCGCGGCGGAAGCTCCAGCCAGAAGCGTTCGATCATTTGTTCGCGAAACGATTCGTTGGCCCACGTGGTGGCGAGCGAAGAGAGATGTTGAGAAGAGTGGGGGCCATGATAGCCGCCCGCGTCGACGATGACACCGGCTAACTGATTCAGAATCGGACGGACAGAATGCGGCGCGATCTGGGCGGCGGCAAATTCGGAAGTAAGGTATTCGAGAACGAGGCTCTGCGAGAGGCGACGGAGATAGGCTTGCGGGATTTCGCCTTCCTGCGGAGTGTAGTGGGTCATGGAGGCGAGCAGCATGCGAACGGTGCTGCGGCTGGCCTGTTCCATGGAAGAGTGAATGGCGCGCGCCGCTTCTTCAGGGGAAAGGCCGCGGGCGCCTTCCATTGGAGGAGTCAGATGGCCGATCAGGCGAAGAGTGTCGTTGAGTTCGCCGATTTGCGGGGCGTGGATGGGAGTGTCGCCGCTTTCCTCGGACGAAGTTCCACCATAGGCGACGAGTGCCGCGATGAGGCTGGCCAATACCGTGTCCACCTTGCGCTCAGTCAAGGTGTTGATCTGAATGCCTTCCACGCGATGCTCCCGGAGCAGGGCCGCCCAGGCAGTGGTTGCATCGTGCCTGGAGGGCTCATCCGATTTTAGCAAGGTCACCTTCATCAGTTGAGCAAGCGTGTCCAATTCGCCCACATTAAATTTGGGAGCGAACCAAAGGGTCTGGATTCCGGTGCGTTGCAATTCGGTGGCGAGAGAGTGGAATTCGCCTCGGGCGTCGGGGAGGTGAGCTTCGCTGACCTTGGTGACGACGATGCCGCCGCGTTCGGGACGAATTTCCAAGCCACCGAGATCGGCGGCGGTGCGGCGCAGGGATTCGTAGGCGACGTCGAGGCTGTCCTGGACGCGCGGGTGGGCGGTGCTATAGAGGCGATGGGCACGGAGGAGCAGGTGGAATTCGCGCAGGGCCTGGACGGCATCGGCGAGGAGAGGCTCGATGGAACGGGCAGGCTCGCGGCGCAAGGATCCGGAGTCGTTCGGCGAAGAGCGCTTGGAGCCGAGAGGAGCGCCGGAACCATCGTCGAGAAGAGCTGTGGCGCGCTGTACCAAAAGACTGCCCCGATTTCCGCGAAGCCAAAGGGCCTTCGCTGCGAGCAAAAATTCCGGGCACCGGGCTGGGAGTGGGCAGATAGACCACAGCCAGAGGCGGGAGCCCTACAAGTATTAGGGTAGGGGGAGAGGGGTAGTACGCCTATAGTACTACTAGTCCATTGTATGTACTGAATGGCCACAAAACTTGGGCTGTTGGGACATCAGCTTACGCGTATTTTCGTTTATTGTTCGCTGTGCCGCGGGACGAATATTTACTTTCCCTGGAGCGTTGCGTTGACGTTTACGGTGCCGCCTTCGCTGGCTTGAATGCCGCGGCGGGCAAATTCGTAGCCTTTCAAACGAAGACCGATGGTGTGTGTGCCGGTGGGAATTTGGACGCGAGCGGGAGAAAACTGGCCGGTGGAGATGCCGTCCACGAGGATTTCCGCTCCGGACGGAGTGGTGTCAACCTGTGCCCAAGCGACATGACCTGCCCTTGGCTTGAGTTCAGGATCGACGGCAGTTTGCACATTGTCCTTAACTTGAATCTGGCCCACATAGGGCTCGTAGCCTTCAAGACGAAGGACCAGGTTGTAGGAGCCTGCAGCGAGGGGGAGCGTGGCGGGGGTCTGCCCGGCTTGCTTATCACCGTTGATGAAAATGTCGGCTCCGGCCGGACGGGTGTTGACGTAGACGCCTTTGGCCAGGGCTTCGAGGAGGATTTTCTGATCCTGGGAATCGCCGGTCTTGAGCTCGAGGGCGGTTTGGACCTGGCGGTAGCCTTCTTTTTGGACTTGCAGGCTGTAGCGGGCTGGGGCGAGGTCGTTGAAGCTGCAAGGCGTTTGGCAGGTGCCGGCTGCACGGCCCGAGGGCCCAAAAATGGTGGCCTTGGCGCCGATTACATTGGTGAGAACGTGGACGGCGGCATTGCCATTGGATGGGACGGGATGGCCGCTGTTGTCGGTATTTTGAGAAGAGGGGAGCGGCGTGTCGTCGTGGGAGATTTCATCAACTACGCGGACGCTTGCGGGAGCGTTGCGCATGAAGTGCAGAAGCGAAGAATGTTCCGCAGGACGAAGTTTGCCGGTGAGAGTAATGGTGTTGCTGGTGGCAGCGACTTTGACGCGGCCGGACATGGAGCGTTCGGCGAGGGCGGCTTCGATCTGACTCTTGTATGCCGCCGCAGCGGAAGTGCTGGATTTTTTTTCGACGACAGTAACGGGCGTCGGAACTGGATCAGACTTCGCGGGTGCCGATGCGGCCGTGGAGACTGGAGCGGGAACGACTGCCGAACTGTTCGGTTGGTCGGTGCTTGCCGGCGCAGGGTTCGCCGCTGGATTCGAATCTGAAGGAGCAGATTTCGGCGTTGAGGAATCTGGAACCTGGGATTCCTGACGAGAACGGTTGTTCAGTTCGCGGGTGGCTTGGAATTCGGGGCGCAGTTTGTTGAAGCCGTAGATGATGACGCCCACGAGAATCAAGGCGAGGATAATGGTGAGAGTGGGACTATTCTTTTTCGGTTCTTCGATTGGTGCGATGGGGCCTGTGCGGCGAATGACGGGGGTTTGCGTGGGATTCGTGCCGCGATTTTGAAGCGAACGAATCGTGGGCGTGATATTGGGATTGCCCACGGGAGTGTTTTGGGGGCTGCCACCCGCGATGCCAAGAGGAAAAGGAGAGCCTGAGCGCGGGGAGATTAAAGTGGCATCGGGATTGCCGCGATCGGCAGGGGTGAGAGCGCGATAGTTACGAAGATCTTCGAGCAATTCGCGGCAGCTTTGGTAGCGGACTTCGGGTTCTTTGGCGAGGGCGCGCATGACGATGTCGCTGAGACCCTGGTGGATGGAAGGGTTCAGGGTGCGCGGAGGAATGGGTTCTTCGTTGACGATTTTGTAGATGACGGTGGTGATGCTCTGGCCGGGAAAAGGCTTTTCACCGGTGAGGATTTCGTAGAGCAAGACGCCGAGGGAGAAGATGTCGCTGCGGCCGTCGACAGGGCGCCCTTTGACCTGCTCGGGCGACATGTAGCTGGGCGTGCCCATGACGTGCGTGGTCTGCTGGACTGTGCCGAACTGCAGGATTTTGGCGGTGCCAAAGTCGGTAACCTTGACCGTGTCGTCGGCGGTGAGCATCAGGTTCGCGGGCTTGATGTCGCGATGGATGATGTTGCGTTCGTGAGCGAACTGGAGGGCGCTGCAGGTCTGCTCCATGATGCGGAGGAC
>WNFR01003154.1_pt1 | contig 21643 bp, 9 predicted proteins | sample 5400221 | NCBI WGS metagenome assembly WNFR01 (sample SAMN13153357, study PRJNA577476) | soil metagenome | isolation source: 40 cm soil under Madrone tree | place: USA:California | collected 2016-06-14 | reverse complement strand
ATCGCTGGCAGCAACCGAACGCCAGCAACAACTCGACCAAGAGGAAGAGTATAGACAGGCTTGCCGGCAAAAACTCATGAACGTCAAGCGCAAAGGTGTGCGTTCCGATTCGCTTTCTTCATGAGCTGCGCAGAAGATGAATGTCCTCCTCACGCGCAACTTCAATCCTCCTCAATCTGCAATTAAGCCTGCGATCGGACCTTGAGTCATATTGACGTCGAAAAGGTTGTAATGAAAAGGTTGGGCTCCATTGCGCGCAAGCCAATCGTGGTGACGCCGGAAGAGGGACTGGTCAAAGCTGAAAACCTGTCATCCGACAGGTCGCTGCCACTGGTTATCCGTCCGGCGCTCAAGGGCGTGGGCCTTCGCGAGTGGGCACGAAACTCAAGAGCTTTAGTCGAGAGCTACTTACTCAAACACGGAGCGGTGCTCTTTCGCAACTTCGATCTTCAATCTGTGAATGATTTTGAGCAGGCCGCAAAAGAAATCTGCGGCGAGCTGTTGGAATACAGGGAGCGTTCATCGCCCCGGACCCACGTGGGCGGCAACGTTTATACCTCGACCGATTACCCTCCGGAGCATTCGATCTTCCTGCATAACGAAAATTCATATCAGCAGACCTGGCCAATGAAAATTTTCTTCTTTTGCGCGCAGGCCGCAGAGCGAGGCGGTGAAACGCCGATTGCGGATTGCAGGAAAGTGTTGCAGCGAATTGACCCGGAGGTGAGAGAACGTTTTCGGGAAAAAGGTTGGATGTATATCCGGAACTTCGGCGACGGGTTCGGGCTTCCGTGGTCTACTGTGTTTCAAACAACCGACAAATCGGTAGTCGAAGAACATTGCCGTAAGGTCGGCATCGGCGTCGAATGGAAGAGTGGCGATGGTTTGAGAACTCATGCGATTCGGCCCGCCATCGCGCGTCATCCATGGACAGGCGAGATGGTCTGGTTCAATCACGCTACATTTTTTCATGTGACGATGCTGGAAGCCGGAGTTAAGGCTGCTCTGCTAGCGGAGTTTGCGGAAGACGAACTGCCGACCAATACCTACTATGGCGATGGAAGCCCGATCGAAGTCGCGGTGTTGGAACATCTGAGCGAAGCCTACGAGCAGGAGACCGTAGCGTTTCCGTGGCAAACGGGCGACCTGCTGGTGTTGGACAACATGTTGACTGCGCATGGACGCTCAGCCTATGCGGGAGCGCGCAAAATACTGGTCGGGATGGGCCAGCCCATGAGTTGGCCAGAGCTTGAAATGTCAGGGAGCGTGTAGGGAGAATGTCGAAGGAAATTGTAGAGGGATTCCGCCTCGCGCCGCAGCAGGAGCGCGTGTGGCTGCTGCAGCAGAAGGATCAAAGCCCCGCATTCCGCGCGCAGTCTGCGATTCTTATCGAAGGGCATCTCAAGCCGCAACTCCTGCTCGCGGCGATTGAGAACGTCGTCAAGCGGCACGAGATTCTGCGCACCTCATTTTATTGCCTGCCGGGAATGACCGTTCCCTTGCAAGTAATTGGCGAGGGGCACGTCAGCTGGAACGAGAGGAAAACTCTATCGGCGGATGGGACACGAACGCAGGAACAAGAGATTGAGCAGTTGCTAAACGAATCTCGTTACGGCCCGTTGGATTTCGAGCGAGAACCATCACTACAGGCGACGTTGCTAAGGCTCTCAGAGGTGGCGTGTTATGGGACCAACCTTGAGGGCACACAAATTTCGGATGAGCCGATTCAGTATGCTGATCTTTCCGAGTGGCAAAGTCAGTTGCTGGAATCGGCTGAAACTGAAAGAGGCAGGTCTTATTGGCGGCGGCAAGACCTCTCTTCACTCCCGGCCTTAAGGCTACGCATTCAACACCAGCCTTTAGGCAAAACAAAATTCGCGCCCGCTGCTCTCTCCTTAACAATTGACGTTGGCCTCTTGAAAGAGGTGGAAGAGCTCGCGGCACAGTTTGGAATGACGAACGAAGGTAGCTTGCTGGCATGCTGGAATGTCTTGCTCTGGCGGCTCACAGGACAACCTAAAATCACAGTCGGTAATGCATTCGACGGACGCGTTTATCAAGAGCTAAAGGATGCTCCGGGTCTCCTTGCAAAGTATTTGCCGGTGCAGGTTGATTTGGCCGACGACTCGAAATTCGCGGAAGTTGCGGAGCAGGTGCGCAATTCAACGGATGAGGCGGCCAAATGGCAGGAGAGCTTTAGCTGGGAGTTAACTGCCACGGCGGGCTTTGAGAGCGCAACCCCAGAATACTTTCCGTTCGCATTTGAATACGAAGAGTTGCCCGCGCCGCTTTCTGTCGCAGGTCTCAAGTTTTCAATCTACCAGCAGTATGCCTGCATCGATCGTTTCGCGATCAAGCTCTCCTGCGTGCGCGCCAATCAATCTCTGTTCACGGAGTTTCACTACGATTCGACACTCTTTGATGCCGAAGACATTGAACGACTGGCGGGACAATTTCATAAACTGCTGCTAAGCATCTGCCGTCAACCTCAAGGCAGTCTCGGTGAGTTTGAAATTTTGAGCGATGACGAGCGGCGACAGGTATTGGTCGAGTTTAACCAGACACAGGCAGGTGAGCTTGACGGCCACTTAATACACCGTCTCGTAGAGCAGCAGGCAGAGCGCACGCCCGGGAACATCGCGGTTGTGTTTGAAGGCGAACAGGTCGCCTATCAGGAATTGAACCGTCGGAGCAATCAACTGGCGCATCATCTGCAGGAATTAGGCGTAGGACCTGACATGCTGGTTGGCGTCATGATGGAGCGTTCGGTGGAGATGGTCGTTGCACTGCTCGGCATCCTCAAGGCCGGAGCAGCATACCTGCCGCTCGATCCAGGCTACCCTCAAGAGCGCCTGGCTTTCATGCTTACGGATGCTCGCTCGCCGGTTCTGCTTTCGCAGCGGAAATTTGCCGGAACTCTGCCGCAAGACGCGTTATGCGAAATTATTTTTCTCGAAAAAGACTGTGACGCAATCGCAGGCCAGGCGGAGGATAACCCGGCGTGTGAAGTGAGCGTTGATAACCTGGCTTATGTCATTTACACGTCAGGTTCAACCGGGATGCCGAAGGGCGTGATGATTTCTCATCGCGCGATCTGCAATCGCCTGCTGTGGATGGTGCCTGCCTTTGGTTTTACCGAGCAGGACCGCTTCCTGCAGAAAACTCCCTTCGGCTTCGATGCCTCGGTCTGGGAACTGTTCGTTCCCTTGCTTGTCGGGGCAACTCAAATTATGGCACGACCCGAAGGACACCAGGACAGCGGCTACATGGCGCGAGTGATTGCCGAGCAGGGAGTGACTACGCTGCAACTCGTCCCTTCGATGCTCAGAATCTTCCTGGAAGAGAAGGAACTCGATGCCTGTCGCTCTCTGAAGCGGGTCTTCTGCGGCGGCGAGGAATTGCCGCTGGAATTGCAGCAGCGGTTTCATGCCCGATGGTCGGTGGAACTGCACAACCTCTACGGACCGACTGAAACTTCGATTGATGCGAGCCATTGGGCCTGCCAGAGAGATGCTGTCGAGCCGATTATGATAATCGGTCGTCCACTCCCGAACATTCAGATTTACCTGTTAGATAAACATCTACAGCCGGTGCCCGTTGGCGTCGCGGGAGAGTTGCATATAGGTGGCGTCGGGTTGGCGCGCGGCTATCACAACCACGCGGAACTGACCGCCGAGAGTTTTATCCCGAATCCATTCAGCAGGGAACCGGGAACGCGTCTCTACAAGACCGGCGACCTGGCCTGCTTCTGGCCCGATGGGCGCATAGAGTTTCTGGGGCGCATTGACCATCAAGTTAAGATTCGAGGCTTTCGCATCGAACTCGGAGAGATTGAAGCAGCGCTTGGAACTCATCCGGCGGTCCGCGAAGCGGTGGTCATCGCGCAGCGAGGGGCGGGCGCAGATAGTCGCCTGATCGCTTATCTCATTCCACAAGAGAGCGTGGCTCCGGCAGATTCTCTACACGCGGAAGAAGAACCGGTGACTCTATTTGCTTCGCGTCCTGCTCATGCCGCAGCGACTCTTTCAGCGGGCGAGTTGTGCCGTTATCTCAAGGAAAAGTTGCCGGAGTACATGATTCCTTCGGCCTTCGTGCTGCTGGAAACGTTGCCGTTGATGCCGAACGGCAAATTGGACCGCCGCGCTTTGCCCGAGGTGGACTCGCGGAGGCCGGAGTTGGAATCCGCCTTCACAGCCCCGCGCACACCCGTCGAAGAAGTGCTGGCGGGAATCTGGGCCGAAGTGCTTGGCCTTGAGCTCATCGGCGTGGATGACAATTTCTTCGAGTTGGGCGGGCACTCGCTACTCGTCACGCAGGTCATTACTCGCATCCGCGAGACTTTCCTTGTTGATTTGTCGCTCCGCACCCTGTTCGAGTTTCCGACCATCGCCGGTTTAGCGGGGCGCACCGAAGCAGCTATCAAAACGGGTCTGGAATTGCCCGAATCAACTATTGAACGAGTCGCGCGCAACGGTGAACTGCCGCTCTCGTTCGCTCAGCAACGGATGTGGTTTCTTCAGCAGTTGCCAATTCAGCTCATCGCGCCGGTTCTCAAACTGAATTTGCCCGTGTTGGACTTGAGCGAATTGACTGTTGATGAGAGAGAGAAACAGGCCATCGCCCTGGCGACAGAAGAGGCACGGCGTCCGTTTGATTTGACGCGCGGGCCGCTCCTGCGAGCTTCCCTGTTGCGGCTAGATGATGAAGAGCATGTGGCACTCTTCACACAACATCATATTGTCAGTGATGCGTGGTCAATGGATGTTTTCATACGTGAAGTGACCGCGCTCTATCAAATGTTCGCTGAAGCGAGGCGTGCGCAATTGCCCGAGCTTGAAATTCAGTACGCGGACTTTGCCGCCTGGCAGCGACAATGGCTGCAAGGCGAGACGCTGGAAAAACTGCTCACATACTGGAAGGGGCTTCTGGAAGGCGCGCCGGCGATTTTAGAGTTGCCGACGGACCGCCCAAGGCCGCAGGTCCAGAGTTTTCGCGGAGCGAGCCACACTTTCGAACTATCTTCCAACCTGAAGCAGGAATTGGACGCGTTGAGCAGACGCGAAGGCGTCACCATGTTTATGACGCTGCTGGCCGTTTTCAACACACTCCTTTATCGCTATGCCGGGCAGGACGACATCGTGGTCGGAACCCCCATCGCCAACCGCAGCCGGAGGGAGATCGAAGGGCTCATTGGGTTCTTCGTCAATACGCTGGCGCTGCGGACGGACCTTTCGGGGAACCCGAGCTTTAGAGAGCTGCTGCGCCGGGTGCGTGAAGCGGCCATAGGCGCTTACATTCACCAGGACATGCCTTTTGACAAATTGGTGGATGAACTGCAACCGACGCGTAATCTGAATCGCCAGCCGCTCTTTCAAGTGATGATCGTGCACCAGAATGTGCAGGCGACCCGGCTCGAGCTGCCGGGCCTGACCATCACTGCGCTTGAGACTGAAAATGAAACGTCGCAGTTCGACTTGATTCTCATTATCGCGGAATGGCCCGGCGGCTTTGGAGCCTCTTTTAAATACAACACGGACATCTTCGATGTGGCGACCATCCAACGGATGGCGCGCCATTTCCAGACCTTAATCGAGGGAGTCGTCGCCGACCCCGAGCGACGCCTCTCAGAATTGCCGTTGCTCGCAGACGACGAACGACATCAACTGTTGTTTGAGGTTAATAACACCCGTGCCGCCTTTGATAAGAATAAGCTCCTTCATCATCTGTTCGAAGCGCAAGTTGAACGGGCGCCCGCCGCGGTCGCGCTCATCTTCAAGGATCGGCAGCTGACCTACGGTGAATTGAACTCGCGCGCGAATCAGCTAGCTTGTCATCTGCGCGGTCAAGGCGTTGGGCCTGAGTCGCTGGTGGGAATTTACCTGGAGCGCTCGATTGAGATGGTCGTCGGGCTGCTGGGAGTCTTGAAGGCGGGCGGCGCATACGTCCCGCTCGACCCGCAGTTTCCAGCGGAGCGCTTGGCCTTCATGCTTGAAGATACGGGCGCATCTGTGCTCGTGACCGAGCAGAAATATCTGGAGCGTTTACTTGAACACAGCGCGCAGGTTGTTTGTCTGGATGCGGATTGGGAGAAGATTTCGCAGGAGAAACCGACTAATCTTGAGAACGCTGTCACACGCGAAAACCTGGCTTACGTTCTCTACACTTCAGGCTCGACGGGCAGGCCCAAGGGCGTAATGATCTCTCACGGAGGGTTGATAAATTATCTGAATTGGAGTGCGCGGGAATATCGCGTAGGCGAAGGACGCGGCGCCCCCGTACACTCTCCGATAGGTTTTGATTTGACCGTGACAAGCCTCTACCCGTCTCTTCTGATGGGCCGCAGCATCGTGCTCCTCGCTGAAGAACAGGGCATCAATGGGCTCATCGAGGCTTTGCGAAATGGCGGCGATTACAGCCTCGTCAAGATTACTCCATCACATCTTGAACTGCTCAGCCACGCGGCCGCGGCGGGAGAGATTAAAGATTGGACGCGCGCTCTGGTCATTGGCGGCGACGCCTTGTTCGGAGATAACCTCTCTTTCTGGCGCGAGCACGCGCCTCAGACCCGGCTTATCAACGAGTATGGCCCGACCGAGACGGTTGTCGGTTGCTGCGTGTACGAAGTCCCGCCGGAGTCGTTCTTCCCCGGCGCGGTGCCCATCGGACGACCCATTGCGAATACACAGCTTTATGTGCTGGATCAGCAATGGCAGCCAGTGCCGGCTGGAGTGAGGGGCGAGTTGTACATCGGTGGGGAAGGAGTCGCGCGCGGCTACATTCACTGCCCTGAATTGACCGCCGAAAAGTTTATTCCGCATCCGTTCGGGGAGCAGCCGGGAGCGAGGTTGTACCGGACTGGAGACTTAGCACGCTATTTGCCGGATGGCAACATAGAATACATGGGCCGCATTGACAGCCAGGTAAAGGTGCGCGGCTTCCGCATCGAACCGGGCGAAATCGAAGCGGTCCTGAGCCAACACGAATCTGTCGGTGAGGCCGTCGTGATCGCCCGAGAAGATGACCACACCAGGGATAAGCAGTTGATGGCTTATCTTTTGACTGTGCCAGGGCAGACTCCGACGGTGAGCGAACTCCGCACATTCTTAAAGGAGAGGGTGCCGGAATACATGATTCCCGCGTCGTTTACTTTTCTGGACGCACTGCCTCTGACGACGAGCGGAAAGGTAGACCGGCGGGCGCTGCCACAGGCATGCGGAGAGCGCCCGGAAGTGGGTAGGGACTATGTCGCGCCGCAAAGCGAATTGCAAAAAGAGATCGCTGCTATCTGGCGGGAGGTGCTGCGGATGGAGAAAGTCGGCCTTCACGACAACTTCTTCGATCTCGGCGGCAACTCGCTCCTGATGGTGCGGGTGCTTAGCAAGCTGCTGGGAGATTTTAATGGAAAGGTTTCCATGCTGGATCTCTTCAAGTACACGACCGTTGATGGACTGGCAAAGTTCTTATCGGGAGGCCAAGAGGAACAACATTCCTTGCAGCCGAGTCAGGATCGCGGGTTGGCCCGCAAAGAAAGTGTCAACCGTCTCAGGCAGTTGAGACAGGACCGCCGCACCGCGCGGAAGCAACAGGAGGCGCGGAATGACCAGGTCAGTTGACCTCACGCAGTTTGATGAATCCGATATTGCGCTCATCGGCATGGCCCTTCGCCTTCCCGGTGCGAAGACTCCCGAAGAGTTCTGGGAGAATCTTCGTGCAGGCGTGGAGTCAATCACCTTTTTTACTGACGAGGAATTGCGAGCCTCGGGCGTTGATGAAGCCAGTTTGCAAAATCCCGACTACGTTAGAGCGGGTGGCGTGCTCGATGACATCAAATCCTTCGATGCCTCTTTCTTTGGTCTCAATCCCCGAGAGGCGCAGGTCATGGACCCGCAGCATCGACTCTTTCTAGAGTGTGCCTGGGAGGTTCTTGAGAATGCAGGGTACAACTCCGAATCATATACTGGACGAATCAGCGTTCATGGTGGCGCAGGATTCAATACTTATCTGATTAATCTCTTCTCCAACCCTGAGCTTATCGAATCCTTTGGTCGTTACCAGACTGTGCTCCAGAACCTTAGCGAGCACATGACCACCTTTGTTTCTTACAAGCTAAACTTGAGAGGGCCGAGCATGACTGTGCAAACGGGCTGCTCAACCTCTCTGGTGGCGGTTCACCTCGCGTGCCAGAGCTTGCTCAACGGGGAGACCGATATGGCTCTGGCTGGTGGCGTGGCGTTAACCATCCCGCAACGAGTCGGCTATTTATTTCAAGAGGGCGGCATCGAGTCGCCAGACGGACATTGCCGCGCCTTCGATGCCCGCGCCCATGGAACCGTCGGAGGCAGCGGCGGGGCAATCGTGCTCCTCAAGCGTCTGACTGATGCGGTAGCGGACGGAGATTGCATTCATGCGGTCATTAAAGGTTCTGCGATCAACAATGACGGCTCGGCCAAGATTGGCTATACAGCGCCGAGCGTGGATGGTCAGGCCGAAGTCATCGCCGAAGCGCTGGCGATGGCTGGGATTGAGCCTGAAACTATCGCCTACGTCGAAACACACGGGACGGGCACTCTCCTGGGCGACCCGATAGAAGTGGCCGCCTTGACCAGAGCTTACAGGGCCAGTACAAAGGCCAAAAATTTCTGCGCCATCGGTTCCGTAAAAACGAACATCGGCCACACGGATACAGCCGCCGGGGTAGCCGGATTAATCAAAGCCGCACTGGTCCTCAAGCACCGAGCGATTCCGCCTAGCCTGCACTATGAGCAGCCTAACCCCGGCATAGATTTCGCAAACAGCCCCTTTTATGTCAATAACGTCTTCCGCGAAATCAAACCCGCTGACACTCCCTGCCGGGCGGCGGTCAGCGCCTTCGGCATCGGCGGAACGAACGCGCACGCCATCCTGGAAGAAGCTCCCGACCTTGAACGAGATGAACGAGCCAGACCCTACCATTTGCTTACGCTGTCTGCCAAAACCGGTTCGGCTTTGGAGACCATGACGGCCAACCTGGCCAAGCATTTGAAACACCATTCTAACCTGAATTTGGCCGATGTCGCCTACACGCTGCAAGTTGGCCGGAAGGCTTTCAATTACCGTCGCGTCTTGGCGTGCCGCGACGTTGATGATGCGGTCAGCGCGCTTGAGCGTCTCGACCCGAAGCGAGTCTTGACCAGCTTTCATGAGCCTGTCAAAAAAGATGTAGCCTTCATGTTCTCAGGCCAGGGTGCGCAGTATGCAGGTATGGGGCGCGAACTCTATGAACGCGAACCATTCTTCCGCGAGCAAGTAGACCGCTGCGCGGAACTGCTAAAGCCGCATCTTGGTCTTGATCTGCGCGAGGCGATCTATCCGTCGGCAGAACGCATGGATGAAGCCGCCGCGCGACTACAAGAGACTTTCCTGACGCAGCCCGCGCTCTTCACTATTGATTATGCGACGGCCCAACTGTGGAGACACTTGGGCGTGCAGCCGCAGGTGATGATCGGGCATAGCCTGGGAGAGTATGTGGCGGCAACGCTAGCCGGAGTCTTTTCTCTGGAAGATGCGCTCAAATTGGTGGCGGCGCGAGGCCGTTTAATGTCACAACTGCCCAGAGGGGCGATGCTGGCAGTGCCGCTAACGGAGCAGCAAGTCCAGGCGTTCTTAGGGACCGACGTCTCCCTGGCGGCTGTCAACAGCCCGTCTCTTTGCGTCCTCTCAGGCTTGCCTCAGGCCATTGAGCAGATAGAAAAATCAATTCTGGAGCAAGGCCTGGATGCCACTCGCCTGCGCGTTTCAGTAGCCTTTCATTCGCACCTGGTGGAGCAGGTTATTGATCCTTTTATGAGCCTGCTGGATGAGACCGCTTTACATCCGCCGAAGATTCCATACATCTCCAATGTCACGGGCCAGTTGATTACCGCCGCTGAAGCGACAAATCCCGTTTTCTGGGCCAGGCACTTGCGACAGACTGTGCGCTTCTCCGATGGATTGAATGAGTTGCTCAAGCAGCCCGAGTTGCTCCTCCTGGAGATTGGCCCAGGCCGGACTTTAAGCACGCTGGTCAGACAGCATCCGCATAAAGCAGCCTCGCACGAGGTACTAACCTCGCTCAGGCATCCGCACGATCAAGGATCGGACACAGCGTTCCTGCTCAACACCGTGGGACGCCTGTGGCTCGCCGGAATACAACCGGACTGGTCCGGATTCTACGTGGATGAAGAACGCCGGCGCGTGCCCTTGCCTGCTTATCCCTTCGAACGCGAGCTATCGTGGGTGGAAATACGAAAGTTAGAGCTGTCCGGCAATATGAGTCGCTCCCTCTTGGGAAAGACAAAAGACATCGCAGATTGGTTCTATCTTCCCTCATGGAAACCGACGCTGCCGCCCGCGCCGTTAAGGGCCCGCGACCTTCCCGGCGAAAGATTATTCTGGCTGGTCTTCTCCGATGACGGCGGATTAGGCGCGAAAACCGCAGAGCGGTTGAAGCGTGCAGATCAGAAGGTCGTCACCACATTCGTGGGAGAACAGTTCGCTGAGATTGATGAAGCAACTTATTTCCTCAATCCTCAGAATCCCGAACACTACCAAAAGCTGATTCAGATACTGGCGGCAACGGGTAGGGCGCCGCAAATCGTCCTTCATTGTTGGAGCGTCTTTGAAAAAGAAAGCGGCCAATCTCAGGAGGACTTTTTCACTAAGTGCCGGCAACGCGGTTATGACAGCCTGCTCTATCTGGCGCACGCGATGGCGAAAGAGCAAATAGCGAATGAAGTTCGCCTGGTGTTGGTTTCCAACGGGATGCAGGAATTCGCCGGGGAAGATGCCGCGTATCCGGAAAAAGCGACAGCGCTTGGCCCGTGTTTTGTCATGCCGCGGGAGTTTCCGAACGTCTCATCCCGCAGCGTTGAGATTGTTGTTCCGCCGCCCGGCACTCGATGCGAAATCGAATTGATAGATCAGCTACTATCGGAAAGCATACTTGAAACGCAGGACCGCGCGGTGGTTTATCGAGGCAAGCAACGCTTTGTTCAAACATTTGAGAAAGCTCGCATGGAAAGCCAGGCGCAGCCGCTCAGGCCACTCCGACAAAATGGGGTTTACGCAATCACCGGTGGCTTAGGGCGCGTCGGACTCCGGCTCGCGGAGTATTTGGCGCGGACGGTAGCGGCGCGGTTGGTCCTGCTCGGGCGTTCTCAATTTCCTGAGCGCACCGAGTGGAATCAATGGATTGAAACGCATGCCGAGGCTGATCGCGTCAGCCGCGCCATCGGAAAGATTTTGCAGCTTGAAGAATCGGGTGCGGAGGTTCTTGTGCTCACGGCTGATGTTACGGATGAAGAGCAAATGCGTGGTGTGTTAGGCCGAGTTGATGAGCAGTTTGGTGAACTTCACGGCATCATTCACGCGGCGGGCGACACGGCGGGCGGCGCAATCTTCCAGCCAATCCTGGGGCTGGAAAAAGACGAAGCCGAAAAACAGTTTCACGCCAAAGCATACGCTCTATATGTGCTGGAAAAGATTCTTGCAGGCCGGGAATTGGACTTCTGCTTGCTCTTCTCTTCCACCGCTTCTGTCTTGGGCGGACCCGGCGTTGCGACTTACGCGGCTGCCAACCTGTTCATGAACGCGTTTGCATCACAGCGAAAACATCAGGACAAGATCAACTGGATCAGCGCGGCCTGGGATAGCTGGGACGTTGCCGCCGAAAATGAAACGTCCCGCGCGAGCCTTGATGATTATGCGATGTCTGCCAGTGAAGCCCTGGAAGCCTTCAAACGCATCGTTACACAGGCGACCGTTAACCACCTGATTGTCTCGACCGGAGATTTGAATGCACGGCTTAATAATTCTGCGCAGCTTGGAATTGCGAGTGGTCCAGATCAGCACAGGAATCTTGAGGCGGTGGCCGCGCGCCCGGCTCTGCTCAACGCCTACGTCCCTGCGAGTAATCCCGTCGAGCAGAAGGTCATAGACATCTGGCAGGAGATTCTCGGCGTCTCGCAAATCGGCGTTCACGATAACTTTTTCGAGCTTGGCGGACACTCGCTGCTGGCCACCCAAGTCATTTCCAGACTGCGTCAGGCTTTTGACGTGCCTGCACCTTTGCGCGCAATCTTTGAGAACCCCACGGCTGTCGAATTGGCGGCGGCAGTCGAAGAGTTGCTCATAGAGGAACTGGAAGAGGTTACAGATGAAGAGGCTCAACAATTGTTGGAAAGCAGCGCCGTTTAGTTATCCAACAATCGCACCTTCATTTAGAGTTGACGGGAGCGGTTAGGAAATCAACTCTACCCAACGTCTGGTTTCAAGGCCTTCGTCCGGAGAGTCCGGGCGTTGACTCCAACCTTCAACTGTCGTCATGTCTAAGAGTGAAACTTCCGTTCGCCGGGCCGGGCTCTCAGCGCCGAAACTGGCGCTGCTGGAAAAACGATTATCCAGCCGCCCGCTTGCACAGGGAAGCGTTGCTGCCATTCGCCGACACTTGCCGATGGACGAAATTCCGCTGTCCTACGCGATGGAGCGTGTCTATCGGATCTCGATGGCGGAGGGTCGCCCGTCCTATTACAACCTCATCATGCGCTTCACAGGGCTGCTCAATGTGGGTGCGCTAGAGAAGGCACTTAATGAGCTTGTCAGACGACACGAAAATCTGCGCTCAACTTTTGCGACCCTCAATGGGCGTCCGGTGCAGAGACTTTTCGAGACACCGCCTTTCAACTTGTCCCTCGTTGATTTGAGCGATCTGCCGGAAGAAGCGCATGAAACGCGGGTACAACAACTGTCAGCCGAACAGGTGGCAAAGACTTTCGACCTTGCCCGCTGGCCGCTTTTTCGTATTGCCTTGCTGCGATTCGACGCGGCCGACCATGTGATGATCGTCGTCATCACTCACATGATTTGCGATCTCTGGTCTCTGGATATTGTCACCCGAGAGGTGGCTATGCTCTACGACGCTTTTTCTCAGGGACTACCATCGCCGCTCCCTGAGCCTCCGATTCAGTGCTCGGATTTCGCTTGCTGGCAGCGCGAGTGGTTACAGGGCGAAGTGTTGGAAACGCGCCTCTCATTCTGGAAAAAACAGTTGGCAGGCCGGTCGCAACTTATGCAGTTGCCTTTGAGCCGACCGCGCCCGCCGTTGCAAACTTTTCGCGGTGATTCTCAATCGCTCGCCATGCCGAGAGAGTTAGCCGAGTCGCTCGAAATGTTGGCCCAAAGCCAGGGCGTGACCATGTACATGCTGCTTCTCGGGGCTTTCATGACCCTGATTTATCGCTACACGGGACAAGAGGACGTTATTGTCGGTTCTGCGACGGCAGGACGCGACCGCGTTGAGACGGAAGGATTAATCGGCAATTTCGCTAACCTTATGGCGATGCGCGCCAATCTCAATGGCAATCCACGCTTTATCGATCTCTTGAAGCAACTGCGCGAGGTGACCCTCGGAGCATACGAGCACCAGGACATGCCTTTCCTGAAACTGATCGAAGAGTTGGAGCCGCACGCGAATCCGAGCTATGCCCCGATTGTGCAAATCTGCTTCACCTTCAATAAAACGTCGAGTAAATCGACAAAACTGATGGGCCTCGACATCAACTCGCAAATGATTTACATCGGCCGGTCGGCAGTTGATCTCACACTGAGCATTCTTGAAGCCCCGCACACGCTCTACGCTACGCTTGAATACAACACCGACCTCTTTGACGCGGCCATGATGGAACGCATGCTCAAGAATCTTCAAACCTCATTGGAAGGCATCGTCGCCGCACCTGAACAGCGCCTGCTCGATCTGCCCTTTAGGCTTTAGCCGCCGCGGCGCAGAGCAGTCTTCGAACTCGCACGATGGCGTAAGAGGAAGGCTATGGAAGCACGTTGATTAGCGCACCAGAAACCCTTAAAGAGATTCCTTCCCGCGACAACAGTTTGGAGTTGCCGGAACACCTCATAGGCATTCCGGACGAACCTTGGGCGTTATGGCGATGGGTCTGTCTGCGCAGTGCGGGATTTCCTGTCTCCCAGGTTCTCGAACTCTCAAGTCCAGAGAGCGCGGCAGGTGCCGATAATCTGCTCAACGCTCAGGTTACGCTGCAACGCGAACAGAGCGAAGCGGTGGCTGTTCTGGTCCGAGAATTCGAGACGGGGGACGAGTCCGGGCGCGGCGTGCTGGTCAAAGCTCTCCGCCGCATGAGGAAGGGAAAGCTGCCTGCGTCGCTCAATGACAACAGAGAGGCTGAGCGAGCGGTCGAAGCTTTTACTTATGCGCGCCAGCAGGTTGAGTCTGCTCGGGCCACATTTCTTCAAATGTTTGAAGACTCATCCGTTCAGATTTCGCGCACCATTCAGAAAGTGTCTCGGACGAAACGGTTCAGAGAGGCGATCATCTGGCAGAACCGCGAGGCACTGCACAGCGGCATTGATGCCTTGCTGCGGATGCCGCTCGAATCAACCGCGCAACCCTCAATTCGGCGGAAGCGTGAACAGATGGTCGCCAACTACTTGCAGCGTTACTGCACGAAGAATGACACGATCGGCTTCTTCGGCCCGCTGGGTTGGGCCAGGTTTGTCGTTGAGGGAGAAACAGTGCAGATGTGTCCGGGACCCGACTTAATCGCCGCGCGCAGTGTCTATTTCGAAGGCTGGACTCTGGATGCGCTGGCCGCGTCGCTGGCAAAGGATAAACAGCTTCAACCCTGGAATGCGCCGCGCGCGTTTCCCTTTATCTATTTTGACGGTGAGACGTTGCACATGCCATTCGAGCGTCCGATCAAACTACCGCGCACTTTCGCGGCGGTCTTACGGGCTTGTGATGGAGAACGAACCGCTAAGGAGGTCGCGGCTGATTTGCTCAACAATGGTTCCGGGCACTTTAGAAGCGAAAGCGAGGTATATGCTCTGCTGGAAACACTACGGCAGAAAGGCGCCATCTCCTGGACACTCGAAGTGCCCTGGACTTTGGAATTTCCCAAAGAGCAGCGGCTTGAGGAAAACTTGCGACGACTGCTTAACCGGATCGGTGATGAGAGTCTGCGCGCGCGCATGCTCGGCGCCTTGGATGAATTGGAAGTCGAGCGGTTGGCAGTCGCTCAAGCCGCGGGTAATGAGGAGCAGCTGGACTACGCGCTCGGACATCTGGCCGAGACCTTCACGACCTTGACAGGCGCGGCTGCTACAAGAGCGGCGGGCCAAACCTACGCGGGCCGAACGCTCGTTTATGAAGATTGCCGCCGCGATATTGATCTTAAATTTGGGCCCGAGATATTGAAGGCTTTGGAAGGACCGCTGCCTCTGCTGCTGGCAAGCGCACGCTGGTTTACGCACGAAGTTGCCGCATCCTACCGCCAAGTTTTTCGCAGCGTCTATCGCGAATTGGCGGAAGCGAGCGGCTCTCCGGTGGTCGAGGCCGCAAGCTTCTGGTTAATTGCTCAGCCTCTCCTTTTTGACGACGAGCACCGGCTAGTTGACACTTTAATTCCTGGGTTTCAGCAACGTTGGGAAGATATACTCTCGATTCCTGCGGGGCAGAGCCGGGTCGACTATGAGAGCGCGCAGATACGCAGCCTGGTATTGGCGACCTTCGCTGCGCCGAGGGCCGGCTGGCCCTATGCTCGTTATCATAGTCCGGACCTGATGATTGCCGCTTCCAGCGAAGAAGCTATCCGACGCGACGATTATCAGATTGTGCTAGGCGAGTTGCACGTCGGCATGAACACAATCGGCTCCTTTTATTTTCTGTCGCAGCATCCGTTGATGGAAGATCTGTTCCGCGCGCTCGAGATTGATGTGCCGGAAACTCGCCTCGTGCCGGTGACGCCAAAGGTGATGGTCACCTCGCGGAACTACCCCGTCTTTGTCTCACCGAAAGACGTTCGGCTCGAACTCTCGCGCGATCCTTCGAGCGTCCCAAAGTCGAAGACATTGACTATCGGCTCGCTGGTGGTCGAAGAAGTTGACGAGAAACTGTCGGTCAGAACGCGCGATCACGCGATGAGCTTCGATATTCTCGACCCTTTCGCTGATGTGCTTTCGGCCCTGACCGTCAATTCGCTGAAGCTGCTGCGCCCCGCACCCCACACCCCCCGGGTCTCCTTTGATCGCTTGATTGTGTGCCGCGAGACGTGGCGATTTAACGCGGCGGAGATGGAGTTTGTTTTTGAAAAAGAGGAGGCAGAGCGTTTTCTGGGCGCCCGCAGATGGGCGCACGCAAACTCGCTCCCGCGCTTTGTCTTTGTCAAAACGCCGGTCGAAGTCAAACCGACGTACTTGGATTTCGACAGTCCTATTCTGATTAATATGTTTGCCAGGATGGTGCGTCGGAGCGTGGAAGCTGGCGGCGCCGCTTCGTTGATCAGTATCAGCGAGATGATTCCGGATCATGCCCAGACCTGGCTGCCCGATGCGGAAGGACACCGCTATACCAGCGAGTTTAGAATAATAGCTGTTGACCAGGCCCGATAACCGCACATTCGACCGTCGCGACAAACGACCCTCCAGCTCAAGAAAGGAGATTTCTCTTCCTCCAGTAGCAACACCATAATTCTCGCGCGCACACCAGGCCTAAGCAACTTTACCGTTGCTTACACTTACCACTCTCATCACGAAGGCCAGCATTATTAGGAGGGACAAATGCCGAATTCAATCAAGTTCTCACGGATCAGCATAGCTTTAATTCTCATCAGCGGAGTAATTGTCTTGTCTCAAGCAACTCGACCACACTCCGCTCATCAAGATGATCAGTTTACCAACAGCCCACTCGTTTCTGCCGCGCTCTACAAAGTCCCGGATTCTTTCAGACAGAGTCCCGATGGAAGCAAACAGAACAAGCGGCCGACGAAACCCGGTCCGCCGCGGCTGGAGATGAAGAAATCACTGCAACGTCTACCGTCTGGTCCATCAAGTATGCACGCCACACCATTCCCGGAGATCGGGACGAATATTCGTGTCAATGACCCGCAGCGACCTTATCCTGATGGCTTGCTGGGTCGTTCAGAAACCGCGATTGCGGCCGCGTCCAATGGAAGAGATATCGTGGCCGGATGGAATGACGTGGAAGGGTTTCTGCGAGCGCCTTTCGCTGATATTTTGCCTGGGCCACCCGGCTTATCGGGCTTTGGTTTTTCTACGGATGGCGGAGAAACCTGGATTGACGGCGGAGCGCCGCCGCTGTTTGATCACCTGTTAACTGCCGGTGATCCGTGGCTTGACCGGGATGGCGCAGCCGAAAACAGTTTCTTCTTTTCTAATTTGACGGTTGATGACCGTCGTCCATTTGATTCGAGCTTTCCACTGGGCATCAGCATTCATCGAGGCCAATTCCGTGACAATGGTTTTGCCTGGGAGGATGTCCGGCTGATTCAGTCTCCGGATTACCCTCGCGACATTTATGATAAAGGGGTGCTGGCGGCGGCCAAGGATGGAAGCAACGATGTCTATCTCGCGCTCACGAACTTCATAGGAATTTGCGGAGGACGCGATTTTGGATTCGGTCAGATCGAGTTGTGGCGTTCGCGTGATTCCGGCGAAACGTGGCGCGGCCCTGTCGTGGTCAGTCCCGACGAGACTTTTATTACTGATCCGGCAATCCCCGACTGCGGTGCAGAAGGATTGCGCAAGCACAATCCGATGCCTGTCGCCGGGAGTAACGGCGAGGTTTACGTCATCTGGTCGGAGGGTCCGACTTACAGGCTCGCTGGAGTGTCAACCGATGCGGAGATCATGGTGGCGCGTTCGGTTGATGGTGGGGCGACCTTTAGCGCGCCGGTTCGACTCGCCAGTATCAATTCAGTGACAGGAAATCCTCCTGTTGGCTATGATCGAACAGTGCTGGATGACATCCCGGAGATTGCAGTCGCCCGGACCGGACCACACCGGTGGAGGGTTTTCGCCGCCTTTTATAGCGCGGTCACTCCCGTCCCCTTCTTGCCGGAAGAACAATCTCTCGTCTCCACCCAAATCTTTCTCTCCTACTCGGACAATCATGGATTGACCTGGACGACACCCACTGAGCCGGTGTCAAACGTTCGCCCACCGGAGTCAAACAATTCTGGCCCGCCATCAGCGCGACTAATAATGGGAACGTCGATCTGATCTATTACCGGAGCGAAGAGAGACAGGCTACACCCGACCCGAACGACATCGAGTGCGATGTGCTACTGGGCAATGGAGAAGGCGAGCGAATAGGCAAAGTCAGCTCGTTGGTGGACACAATGTGGGTTCGTTCGCGGGACGGCGGAGTGACCTTCACGCCTCCGGCTAAAGTCAGTACGGCGACATCGAACTGGTGCACCGTGAGCAGTAACATCTATCCGAATTTCGGGGACTACATCGGCAGCGTCAGCGGCGCTGATCATGTCCTCGGAGTCTGGACCGATGGTCGTAACGGTGTGCCGGATGTGTATTTTTCCAATATCTCTGCGCCGGCAAGAAACCATGATTCCAGATAGCCTCACGAATCGTTCGTGATTGCCTTTCCGTTAAGTGCCGGTTACTTCGACAAATTCTCATCAGAAACTTGCCCAGTAACCAGCGCTGCTAGCTCAAAGCGGGAAAGCGGAAATGTTTTTGCGGGCCGCAGGTGTTTGCATCTGCGGGCAATGTAAAGGATGTGACATTGTATGAAAATTCTTTCGTTTCTCCTGCGTAACTCTCGCGGGATTGTGATTCTGGCAGTGATTGCGGGCGTTATCAGTGGCGCAAGCAATACAGGCTTGCTGGCGGTGATAACCTCTGCCCTGGGCAGTTATTATTCAAGGACCACTCTAATCTGGTCCTTCGTGGCGCTCTGTATCATAGCGCCGCTGTCCAGAATAGGTTCAGAGATTCTGCTGGTGCAACTGGGGCAGAAGGCCATCTTCGATCTGCGGATGAAGCTCAGCCGGCAGATTCTCGGCGTCTCCCTGCGGCAACTGGAAGAGTTGGGCCCACACAAATTGACGGCTGCGCTGACGGACGATGTGGTGGCGATTTCTAACGCGATTATCTTTGTCCCGATTCTCTGCATCAACCTAGCCGTCGTTATCGGCTGTCTGGTTTATCTCTGCTGGCTCTCATGGCTCGCATTTTTGGCAGTTCTCGGCTTTATCGTTCTGGGAATCTCCAGCTATCAATTGCCGATTATTGCTGCAACGCGTTCTTTCCAGCAGGCGCGCGAGGAAGAGGACAGCCTGTTCGGTCATTTCCGTGCGCTGGTCGAAGGCATTAAGGAACTAAAAATCCATCGCCGCCGCCGCGAGGTTTTTCTTACCGATGTTCTCCAATCCACCGCAGCATCCTTCCGTCGTCACAACATCAAAGGGACGGCGATCTACACGGCCGCAGCCAGTTGGGGACAACTGCTGGTTTTTGTCGTCATCGGGCTGTTGATCTTTCTGATGGCCGGTGTCAGGGATGTCACCACTCAAACACTGACGGGCTTTGCGTTGACTATTCTTTACATGATGACGCCCTTGCAAGTCATCATGAATACCCTGCCCAATATGGGACGGGCCAGCGTTGCCTTGAATAAGATAGAACAGTTGGGCGTCTCGCTCGCGGCCAGCACCGAAAATGAAACCGCCGCTAAAGACGAGACCACTGCGGCGCAGGACCGCGAGCTTGCCTGCGAGAGTTTGGAACTGGTCGGCGTCAAGCATGCTTACTATCTTGAGGGTGAGGACAATAATTTTATCCTGGGTCCAGTGGATCTGACCTTTCAACGCGGAGAGGTGGTCTTTCTGGTCGGCGGCAACGGCAGCGGCAAGACGACGCTGGCCAAGCTGCTGATCGGCCTCTACGGTCCCGAGGAGGGCGACATTTGCTTGAACGGTCAACGCATCACCGACGCCAACAGGGAATTTTATCGGCAGCATTTTTCCGTGGTCTTTTCGGATTTCTACCTGTTTGAAAGCCTGCTCGGCCTGAATAGCCCGGAACTGGAAATCAAGGGCCGCGAATACCTGAAACGCCTGCAATTGGATCATGTGGTCCAGATCAAAGATGGGGCGTTGTCAACCACGAAACTGTCTCAGGGTCAGCGCAAGCGACTGGCTCTCCTAACCGCGTACCTTGAAGATCGGCCCATCTACGTGTTCGACGAATGGGCGGCGGATCAAGACCCCCTCTTCAAAGAGATCTTCTATCTACAATTACTGCCGGAACTCAAGGCCAGAGGCAAGACCGTTTTCGTCATCAGCCACGACGATCACTACTACTTCGTCGGAGACAGGATTATCAAACTCGATTACGGCAAGCTTGAGTACGACCAGCGAAACACCGAGGTTCGATCTTCTTCGGCTGAGATACCTGTGGGCGTCCAGGTGCTCAGACCGCTAGCCACGCGTGCGGTGGAAGAATGAGTTGCAACCCTGGAGCCGGGCAAACTGCTCGATGCAACGCGAAGGCTGAAAGGTGAGCGCACGTTTGGCGACACTTTCTGCAAAATAATTGGACGATAACATTAAGGAGACAACATGAGTCGAGAAGAGAGAGAAGACAATACACTTTATAAAGCGGTGGTCAATCATGAGGAGCAGTATTCAATCTGGCCTGCCGATAGAGAAAATGCGCTAGGGTGGAATGACGCCGGTAAGAGCGGCACGAAAGACGAATGCCTGGCCTACATCAAGGAAATCTGGACCGATATGCGCCCCTTGAGCCTGAGAAAGAAGATGGAAGAGGCCGCGGCTGCAAGCCAAGATGAATTGCCATCCTGACTCTTTTATCATTCCCGCAGGTTCAATTGCGCAAAGGTTCTCGTGAGGCTTGACGATGACGATCGGCCCACATACGCCAAGCCCCTGGCTCGCTTTTCACCGGACGAATCCAACGGCAAAGCTTCGTCTTTTCTGCTTTCCCTATGCGGGCGGCGGGGCCACGCTATTTCAGTCGTGGTCAAAGGGGCTCCCGCGAGCGGTTGAAGTCTGTCCGGTGCAACCGCCAGGACGCGGCAACCGTTTGCATGAGCCGCCCTTCACCAGGCTTGGGCCATTGGTCCAGGCGGCGGCAGAAGCCTTGTTGCCATATCTTGACAAGCCCTTCGCCTTCTTCGGCCACAGCATGGGAACGCTGATCAGCTTCGAGCTGGCGCGGCTTTTGCGCAGAGAAGGACAGGCGCAACCCGCGCACCTCTTTCTCTCCGGCAGCAACGCTCCGCAGTTGCTTTCAATGAGCCGGCCCATCTACGACCTGCCCGAGCCTGAATTAGTTGAAGAGCTACGCCGCCTGAACGGGACCCCGCGGGAGGTTCTGGAACATCCTGAGTTGATGCAGTTGATGCTCCCGATCATCCGCGCGGATATGGCTGTTTGCCAGACGTACAGCTATTCGGCAGAGCCGCCGCTGGATTGCGCCATCAGCGCCTTCGGCGGATTGCAAGATGTAGAAGTGCCACGCGAGGGCGTCAGAGCATGGCACAGCCAGACTAATTCATCCTTCACGATGTGGATGCTCGAAGGAGACCATTTCTTTCTTCATTGTTCGCTCCCGCAAATGCTCAGGATAATCTCGCAGAGCTTGATCAATTTCATAGATGCTCCGGCGAATTATCTGGCCCACCTGAGTTGTCCCAAATAAGCTGAAATTTTCGCAATCAAACTGAAACTCCGGCGCTCTAAACGACACTTACTGCTCACTGTCGGGGTTGTATCAATCTCTTGAGCCGACTCAAAAAGGCCAAGGTCACAGTTGTACT
>WNFR01001923.1_pt1 | contig 21645 bp, 23 predicted proteins | sample 5400221 | NCBI WGS metagenome assembly WNFR01 (sample SAMN13153357, study PRJNA577476) | soil metagenome | isolation source: 40 cm soil under Madrone tree | place: USA:California | collected 2016-06-14 | reverse complement strand
CGCTGATCAAGGTTATCTCTATTGCGGCCCTGCCGGCGCGGGACACTTCGTGAAGATGATCCATAATGGAATCGAATACGGTCTCATGCAGGCCTATGCCGAGGGGTTCGATATTCTGCGGGGAGCCAACTCGGAAAACCTTCCGGTTGGACTTTCTTATGATCTTAACGTCGCCGACATCGCGGAAGTCTGGCGGCGCGGCAGCGTGATCTCCTCATGGCTGCTTGATCTGACTGCGATCGCTCTGGCGAGTGATAACAAACTCGACGCTTACTCCGGCTTCGTGGAGGACTCCGGCGAAGGCCGTTGGACGATTGCTGCCGCCCTCGAAGAAGGTGTGTCGGCCGAAGTGCTTTCCACCGCACTCTATACGCGTTTCCGTTCGCGTCAGGAGCATTCCTTCGCCGAAAAGATTCTTTCTGCCATGCGCAAAGGATTCGGTGGCCACGTCGAGCGTCCACCAGCGGTCAAGATGAAACAGGGCCTCTAAATCATCGGCACCACAATATATTCCATGAAAACCACCCTAAAGATCTAACTGAGAAAGGATAATTCATGTCGATTATCGAACAACATCTCGGCGACAAGGCCGAGCTACTCCTAAACTTTAGTAGTCCGAAGATTTCAAAGGATCGCCTTCACTTGCCCGGACCCGATTTTGTCGATCGCGTCATCTCGTTATCCGATCGCAGCAACCGCGTGCTGGTCAATCTTCAAAGGATTTACCAACATGGGCGGCTCGGCGGCAGCGGTTACGTTTCGATCCTGCCGGTTGATCAGGGGATTGAGCATTCTGCAGGTGCGAGCTTCGCAAAGAATCCTGATTACTTTGACCCGGAGAATATCGTACGGCTGGCGCTCGAAGGCGGGTGCAACGCGGTGGCTTCGACTTTCGGAGTGCTAGGAGCTGTCTCGCGCAAGTACGCGCACAGGATTCCGTTCATTGTTAAGATCAATCACAATGAGCTGCTTACTTATCCGAACAAATTCGATCAAATTCTCTTCGGAACCGTCAAAGAAGCGCTCGAGCTAGGCGCAGCTGCAATAGGAGCAACTATCTACTTTGGATCCGAGCAGAGCACGCGACAGATCGTCGAGATCAGCCAGGCGTTCGCACCCGCCCACGAGATGGGTTTAGCGACAGTGCTCTGGTGTTATCTGCGCAATAGCGCATTCAAGAAAGACAAAGATTATCACGTCTCTGCAGACCTGACCGGTCAAGCCAACCACCTGGGAGTGACGATTGAAGCTGACATCATCAAACAGAAGCTCCCCGAAAATAATGGTGGCTACGTTGCGTTGAACACGGGCGGCGTGAGCTACGGCAAATTCGATGATCGGATTTACTCTGAGCTGGCGAGCGATCATCCAATCGATCTTTGCCGGTACCAGGTGGCCAACTGCTACATGGGTCGCGCCGGATTGATCAATAGCGGGGGCGCGTCGGGAAAGAATGATTTGGGCGAAGCGGTTATCACCGCGGTCATTAATAAGAGAGCTGGCGGAACAGGCTTAATCTCCGGTCGAAAGGCATTTCAGCGCCCGGTGAAGGAAGGCATCGAGTTGCTCAATGCCATTCAAGATGTTTATCTCGCGAAAGAAGTTACGATCGCTTGAGAAAGATCGATGCCAAAGCTGCAGATCGCGCAAAAAAGCACCACTCTCGACCGCAATGTGGAATGTGGCCGCGCAGGAGTGTAAGTCTGGCGTTTGCTCCGCGGCTGGGATCGGGCTCTCGTACAAATCCTAGGACGACGTCGATCTTCGGTGCCACTACCGAGTGAGCCAGGGTGGCGAAATTGGCAGGCGCGCCAGACTTAGGATTGCGAAATCATCGATTTCAAAACATCGCTTGCCGTTTCAAAAGACAGTCATTTTACGAGAGGAAGACGGCGATTTTCGGCGAAATCATGCAATTCGCGAATGGCGAGTAGAAAACTACTCATTCTAGCACAAATTCTAGCACACCGACGCGCCAGACCTGTTCTGGTTTGCGTCTGGCATGTTCGGGTTTGTGCTAGCTGCCGCCGTCAGAGCGGACGCGGTGGACGTGCGCGAGGGGGAGTCGAATTGCGCGCGCTGGATTAGGATCGGCGCTAGGCTGAGCCGGTCTTGTTGAAGACCAAGGCGAGTGGTTTTGCAGTTGGTTTTGAATTGGTGCCTAGGGAATTGCTTCCAGTCCTGGAATAAAACACTGTGCTCAGGCATCCCACTTCGATGCTGGAAAATCATAGCACTGAGAGCATCCTCCGAGAACGGTACGCAGCAGGAGCAAAAGAGCGAGCGGACAAACTTTGCTGTCCGGTCGACTATGACGAGGAATATCTAAAGGCGATCCCGCAAGAGGTGATCGAGCGCGATTATGGCTGTGGCGATCCCTCGCGTTATCTGTGTGAAGGCGAAGTCGTTGTCGATCTTGGCAGCGGCACTGGAAAAATCTGTTTCATCGCTGCGCAAATCGTTGGACCAAACGGCAAAGTAATTGGCGTCGATATGACGGACGAAATGTTGGAAGTCGCACGCCATAATGCACCGATCGTTGCCCAACGCATCGGCTACGCGAACGTGGAATTTCGCAAAGCCCGCATCCAGGATCTGGCTCTCGATCTGGAACTGTTGGATCGACAATTGAAGAGCAATCCGATAACTGATGCGGCTTCATTCCTCGCCGCCGATGAGCTGGCCGAAGAGTTACGCGTTAAACATCCGCTGATTGCAAGCGATTCGGTTGATGTGGTCGTTTCAAATTGCGTCCTTAATTTGGTCGAACCGAAATCCAAAAGGGCACTCTTCGAAGAGATTTTTCGTGTCCTCAAAAAAGGTGGGCGCGCAGTTATCTCAGACATCGTGAGCGATGAAGAAGTTCCGGAGGAAATGCAAAACGATCCCGAGCTTTGGAGCGGTTGCATTTCCGGTTCGTTGACCGAAGAAGTTTTCCTCACCGCCTTTGAGAGCGCCAGCTTTTACGGGATCCAGATCTTGAAGCGGGATGTACAACCGTGGCGCACCGTAAGAGGAATCGAATTTCGTTCGATGACGATCGAAGCGTTCAAAGGCAAACAAGGCGAATGTTTCGAGCGCAATCAGGCCGTCATCTATCGCGGGCCGTTCAAAGAAGTGCTCGACGACGACAATCACCGGATGGAACGCGGCAAACGCTACGCCGTCTGCGACAAGACCTACAATCTTTACCGGAAAGCGCCCTATCAGGAGTTTTTCGAGTTCGTCGATCCGATTGTCGATGTACCACTGGCGGAAGCGAAGCCGTTCGATTGTCCGCGCACCGCGCTGAGACGCCCGAAGGAAACCAAGGGTCAAGATTACGACGTGACCGCCGAGGCAAACAACCAGTGTTGCGACGGCGGGTGCTGCTAATGATGATTTTCGCGCTGCTCTTCGTCGCCACCTGTTTTCTCGCCTACTCCAACGGCGCGAACGATAATTTCAAAGGTGTGGCCTCGCTCTTTGGCAGCCGCACTTGCAGTTATCGGACGGCAATTTCGTGGGCAACAATCACCACTTTCGCAGGATCGATGATGTCGATCTTTCTCGCACAGACATTGCTGAAAAAGTTTAGTGGCAAAGGAATTGTGCCCGATCACTTCGTCGGCTCGGGATATTTTGTCCTGGCTGTCGCTCTCGGCGCCGGCCTAACCGTTATTCTAGCGACACTGAACGGGTTTCCCATCTCAACTACGCATGCACTAACTGGCGCGATCATCGGCTGCGGCGTCGTCACGGTTGGTCCGGCTGTAAATTTCTCTGCTCTCGGTAAAGGTTTCGTTCTGCCACTATTACTTAGTCCAATGCTGGCGATCGTCATCGCGGCTCCGCTCTATATCTTGTTTCATGCGCTGCGACTCGCTACCGGCATAACCAAAGAATGGTGCATTTGTATCGGCGCGGAAGAACGTGCAATTGCGATGCCGCAACCTTCCCTTCTCGCTCTTCGCACCGTGCCGGCACCGCTTTCGCTGGCGATCGACGAACAGGAAAACTGTCGCGAACGCTACGCCGGATCGTTTTTCGGTGTCGGCTCGCAACAAATCATGGACGCGGGGCATTTTCTTAGTGCAGGCACTGTGAGTTTCGCGCGCGGCTTGAACGACATGCCGAAGGTTGTTGCATTGCTGCTTTTGTGGAAAGCGCTCGACATTCGCTGGGGATTTGCGGCGGTTGCGTTAACGATGGCGGTCGGTGGATTGCTTCACGCCAGGAAAGTCGCCGAGACCATGAGTAAGAAGATCACGGCGATGAATCACGGACAAGGTTTCACCGCAAATCTCACGACTGCGATTCTGGTTGTACTGGCCAGCTTGTACGGATTGCCCGTTTCAACGACTCACGTTTCGGTCGGTTCGCTTTTTGGGATCGGGCTCACCACCGGCAAAGCAAATCCGCGCGTTGTCAGTGCGATTGTTTTCTCCTGGTTCATCACTCTCCCGTGCGCGGCGATTTTGTCCGGCTTCATATACTGGAGCGTAACCGCTTTCCACTCGTGAATCGCTTTTCCGATCGACTGGCCGTTGCCCGCCTGACTTTGCGACACACCAGGACGGAAGTCTTGCAGATCAACGTCGGCAAGCTTTGCAATCTCACCTGCATGCATTGCCACGTGAACGCGGGACCGAAGCGCAAGGAAATCATGACGCGGGAGACGATCGATCGCATCATCGATTGGGTGGCCAAAACAGACATTCCGATTGTCGATCTTACCGGTGGCGCGCCGGAAATGATTCCGGATTTTCGCTACTTCGTCGAAAAATTGAAGGTGCTGCAACCCTCGCGTCATGTCATCGAGCGATGCAATCTAACGATTTTGCTAGAGCGAGGTTACGAAGACCTCGCCGCATTTCTCGCGTGCAATAAAGTCGAGATCGTCGCATCAATGCCATGTTACACGCCGTCGAACGTAAATGCGCAGCGCGGCGATAGCGCTTTCGAAGGAAGTATCGCCGCCTTGCAGCTGCTCAACTCGCTAGGCTACGGCATCGAACCGGAATTACCATTACATCTCGTGTACAATCCTGTCGGGCCGTTTTTGCCACCGCCACAAGCGGAATTGGAGGCCGATTACAAACGCGAACTGGCTGCGCATTTCGGGATTGTCTTCAATAACCTTTACACGATTACGAATCTCCCAATCGGGCGCTTCGCCGCTTATCTGCGGCATAACAACAAGCTCGACGAATATATGGAGCTCCTCATTGAAGCGTTTAATCCGGCGACCATTAACGGTCTTATGTGCCGCAATACCATCAGCGTCGGCTGGCGCGGTGAGGTTTACGATTGCGATTTTAATCAACAGCTCAATATGCAATGGCAAGACGGCAAGCGAGTCTTTTTGTGGGATGTTTACCCGGAGAAGATCGACAACTGGGAGATTATGACGGGCGATCATTGTTTTGGTTGTACTGCGGGCGCCGGCTCAAGCTGCTGCGGAGCGCTGACGGAATGAAGTCACCAAAGATGCTGAAACGTTTACCGAAAACTAAATCTTCTTGCATGCCGACTGAGAATTTTTTTTAGAAATGCCCATTATGAAAAAGACGATACTGATGCTTGTGGGGTTTGCAGTTGTTTTGGCTGCCGCGATTGCCTGTTTCACTCCCGCGCCAAAGCCGCAACAGACTTCACGAACAACTTCAACTCCCGCAGCCTCGCCTTCACGGTGACATGACGTTTGCGCAGGAGGCCGCCGAAGTGCGCGCCGCGCTCGCTGCCGCCTGGCAGCGCGTGCCGGAGTCGTTTCGTGGCCCGACTCAATTTATGGGGCGTCAGTATGCTGGATGTGGGGCAACGATTGGCGCGATGCCGAAGTGCGATTTCTCCTGCACGGGTTGTTATCTTAATGCCGATGCCAACCGTGCCCGTCCGGCACCGCTTTCAGAGATCAAGGAGCAGCTTCAGCAGATCCGCGCGTGGCTGGGGCCGTGCGGCAACGTCCAGCTAACCGACGGCGAGGTTTCACTTCGCGATGAGTCCGAACTGATCGAAATCATTGTTTACGCGCGCACTGTTGGTCTGGTGCCCATGCTCATGTCGCACGGCGAAACATTTCGCCGACGTCCCGGTCTCCTCGAACGGCTGATGCAGCGGGGCGGGCTGACCGAAGTGTGCATCCATGTTGACACCACGCAACGCGGGCGTCGCGACAATTATAGGACAGCGCAGACCGAGGCGGAACTGGATGGCCTTCGGGCTGAATTCGCACAGCTGATCCGAACCGCTCGCGCTCGAACCGGACTTAGACTCGAAGCTGCCTCCACTGTGACAGTCACACGGGACAACCTTAAGGGCGTTCCCGGCATCGTCCGATGGTTCTTGGCCAATGCTGACGCGTTTAAAATGGTGAGCTTCCAGCCGCTCGCCGAGGTCGGACGGACGGATCGCTGCCTGAAAGGCGTTGCTCCCGACGAGCTTTGGCTCCGCATTGCTGAGGGTACAGGTGATCCTATGATTCAACGCGGTGAAGGCTGGTTAGGCCATCCCGCCTGTTCACGATTTGTCCAAGGGTTGGCGGTCCGGCGGCGTAACGCGTTGGCCTTTATTCCGCTCTATCGCCGGGATCGGGCGGACGAGATGCGGACGCTGGATGAGTTACTCGAGCGGCTTGGTGGCGTCTCCTTCCGGCTGGACAACCAAGCCCGCGCCTGGCGGCGGGCAGGTCGCATTGCATTTCGCCACGGTGGATTTGTCGTTCGCCGATTGTTGCCTCATTTCGTTCGGCTTCTGGGACGCGCGGGTTCCTTGAATGCGAACTATTTCTGCATCGTGAGCCATCATTTTATGAGTGCTGCCGAAATGGAAACTGCGCAGGGCCAGGAACGTCTTGCGGCTTGTGCCTTTCGTGTGCCCATCGACGGCCAGCTCAAGTCCATGTGTGCTGTCAACGCTTTGGGCCTGCGTGAGGCCTATTATCGTCGAGTCGCTGGAAACTTCTCAACCGTCGCATGACGCTTTTTGGAGCCTTTGTCGCCACCGGTGGAGTGACAACCATCCTATGGCTGAAGGTGCGTCACCGCGAACTCGGGGTTGGCGAGAACGAGTTCTGGGCTGGGATGTGGCTAACGTTACTCGGCGGAATTGTTGGGGCAAAAGCCCTTTTTCTGATTCTCGGATGGCATCACTATGCCACAGGTGAGCTTCATTTCTGGTCGAACTTCGGAACCGGCTTTGTCTTTTTCGGTGGCCTGCTAGGCGCTCTCGCGACCGGCGCCATATTCGCGTGGTGGCGGGGACTAAGCTTTTTGCGAGGTGCGGATTATTTTGCAGTCGCTTTGCCTCTGGGCCATGCAATCGGCCGAGTAGGATGTTTCGTTAACGGTTGTTGCCCTGGCCGTCCGCCGCATCCAACCCAGCTTTACGAATCAGCCGGATTGCTGGTGATTTCTCTCGCTTGCTTCTTCCTGCTCAAGCGCGTTGAGACGTCTCGGCTCCCGCGTGGTGCGAGCTTCTGTGGGTATTTGTTCCTCTATGGTTTGCTGAGACTCCTGTTGGATCCATTGCGGGCCGATGGGCGTCCCGAAAGGTTCTTGGACCTCTCTTACCAACAGGGACTTGCGATTGCCTTCATGTTGGTTGGCAGCGGAGGCGCAATACTGATCAATCGCAAGCACCGCTCTGTTAACCCATCTGCGCTCCAGTCATAGCTAGTAGGCATGTAGATGCAAATCCTAGCCTCTGTGCGGGAGCTGTCATCGCGGGTCGAGAAGAATCAGTGGAGAAAATCGAAGATGTTGATCTTGTAATTGCGGCCATGCGGGCCCTGATCGTTCAGGCCCCAGTTGTAAGCTTTGTAGCTGATTTTACAGTCCGCCTTTTGCAACAGCGGCCGCGCCGCCGCTGGAGCGAACTTCGCCATGATCGTCTTTGCGCCGCCTGCTTTGTCGAAGTCGCCCTTAAACCACTTGAAAATGTTCGAGACGCTCGCCTCATTTTTCTCCGGGAAAAATTCGTTCAGATCATTCCGAGCAAGCCATGTCCGATAGGCGCGCGCGACTTGTTCATCGAGTCTGAACGCGCTGTAGGCCGACCGTTGCAATGGCGGACAACTGCGGGCCGCGCAAACCAATACAGCGTGTGTGCGCCAGCCAAATTCCGGACGCAGCATGTCGTTCTCGATGTCGTTTAAGGAAACGTTCATGCCGCCCAACTTGTGTCGGCGTTCTTTGAACGAGCCTTTTAACGCCCAGATGCTTTCAGTCGGATAATTTTGCAAAATCCATTGCAGGACGAACGCGTTGTAAGCGTTGACGAGTGAAGCGTAGCGCTCGTTGCCGCTCGCGGCTTTTCCCGTAGCAGCAAACTGCGCGAGATAATTGTCGAGATCTTTCATGTCCTCGCCGTTGCCCTTCCATTTCTCATACGCGACAAAGCCCTGACTGTTCACGTATTTTTTCAGCAAACGGTCGTAGTCTTCATGCTTGATGCCAGCCGGAACGTTCACGGCATGGCTCAACGATTGAAAAAAAAATATCGACAAAAGCACCGCAAGACGGTTGAGGATTTTCATAATCAGAAAAGGGTTGTACCGGAGACCGAGGTGAAACTGGCGATTAAATTAGAAAGAGGCCCGACCGCCGCCAATATTCCGAGAATTCTTATTTCCTCTGCTTACACCTTGAGCCAAATCCGGTCGCAACGGTGGTGCACCGTCGTAGTGTTCTCATGTGAATACTCCGCGTTTTATCCCAGCGCCGAAAATTGAAAACTACTCCGATGAGGAGCTAATTGAACGAGCGGCGGAATTTTTTGCGGCGATGCAAAGGAGACGAACCATCCGCGATTTTTCCGATCGTCCGGTCCCACAGAAAGTAATCGAGCAGTGTATCCGGGCAGCGGGGACGGCGCCGAACGGTGCAAATCTGCAACCGTGGCATTTCGTTGCGGTTAGTGATTCCTTGGTAAAACGCGAGATTCGCATAGCAGCGGAGAAGGAGGAAAAAGAGTTTTACAAACACCGCGCGCCTAAAGCTTGGCTGGAGGCGCTGGCTCCTCTTGGCACTGACTGGCACAAGCCGTTTTTGGAAACGGCGCCATGGTTAATCGCAATCTTTGCGCAACCGGTCCGCATTTTGGCAGACGGAACGCGCTCGCCAACGTACTACGCGATCGAGTCGGTGGGAATTGCTGCCGGACTGCTGGTGACGGCGGTGTACTCGTGCGGCCTGGCCGCGCTAACGCACACTCCGAGCCCGATGGGATTCCTGAATCGAATCCTAAACAGGCCGTCGCATGAAAAGGCTTTTCTGCTGCTTGTTGTCGGACACGCGGCGAAAGACGCCATCGTTCCAGATATTTCCCGCAAGTCACTGGCGGAAATCAGTTCGTTTGTATCGCCGCCGGCTGCTCAGATCAGCCGATCGCGTCGCGAGTGAATCGTTCTAGGTCTGGAAGCCCATTGTTTCGCGCCAAAGCGAGAGATGCGGAAACGTTCCGTTAGGCCGGTGTGACGCCGTTGGTAATTCCACTTTTTCCACTGGTCGGGCTTCGTTCACCTCATCATCCAAACCGCGTATCCAAATCACGACGTCGACTTGTCCTCCCGTCAACGCTTCGCTAATGGTGCGACCGACGTCTCGCAGTCCACCTGTGACCATTACCTTCTGACCTTTAAGCTCCAGCTTCATAATTTATTCCTCCGTTGCCATATCAGGAATCTCACCAGTTAGTTCGAATCTCATACGGTGTTTAAGATTAAGAGTTCGCAGATTATTGTTTATTCCTTCGACGAATAGAGGGAAGGAATTGCTATAATCTTGAACTGACCGCACTGTTCAGAAATCTCCACGTTGAGTTGCGTGAAGGATTTTTGCTCACGGCTGACGATTTGCCGCACCCGCCTCAACAGCGAATCAATGGACAAAATGGCGGAACCGCATGTTAAATGGTGACCCACCACCGCCGCTGATTTGTTCGGGTTGGCCGGGCGACGGTTGTTGCCATATGATCGTAACACTGTGCCGAAGATAGCACCCGTCGCGATTGTCCAGGCTGAGGTCGTGCCGACCCTGGCGGAGGGTTTGGAGTGCACATCGATGTTGGCCCAGGAAGCTGCCGCCGCCGGGGCCAAACTTGTGGTCTTCCCCGAGAGCTGGCTGCCGGGTTACCCTGTGTGGCTCGATCTCTGTCGAGACGCAGCTCTATGGGACCACGAGCCCACCAAGATGGTGTTTCGTCGCCTGGCCGCGGAGAGCGTCGATGTCCGCGGGGCGAGCGGCTCTGCCATCGCGCGAATCGCTTCGGAGTTGCACATCACGCTTGTCGTCGGCGTGACCGAAAAGGTAACGAGTGGCCCGGGCCGTGGAACTCTCTACAACGCTCTTCTCACATACGGGTCTGATGGGTCGCTGCTTAATCATCATCGGAAACTCGTCCCCACCTATACCGAACGACTTGTGTGGGGACAGGGCGACGCTTCAGGACTTCGCGCCATCGACACTTCGGTTGGTCGAATTGGGGGACTGATTTGCTGGGAGCACTGGATGCCGTTGTCGCGCCAAGCTCTCCATGAGGCTGGCGAAGACATTCATTGCGCGGTTTGGCCAACAGTAAAGGAAGTCCATCAACTGGCTGGTCGGCACTACGCGTTCGAGGGCCGATGCTATGTGCTTGCTGCAGGCGCTCTCATGCGTGCGCGCGCATTGCCACCCGAACTGGAACCCCATCCCGAGCGCGTGAAAAGCCCTGAGCAATGGGTGTTGAATGGTGGAAGCGCGATCATCGCGCCGGACGGTTCATACATTGTCTCTCCGAGATTCGACGCGCCTGCTATTCTCCATGCAGACCTCGACCTCGCGCGAGTCCGGCAGGAAGCCATGACCTTGGACGTTGCCGGGCATTATCACCGCCCAGATTGCTTTGAATTTCATGTACACAAGACTGAACGGTCCACGGTGTAATGGCGAGAAGCACAATGCTTACGATCTGGAATAAATAACTAAAACGGTCCTCCAAAATTATTATGACTAGCTCTGCAAAAATCTCCGCGCCCGACGCGGAAACGCTCAGCTTCTTTGCGGAGCTTCTCGGCAAGTTTTCGGAAACACGCGAGGACATCAAGACATGGGCCGATCTGCTCGATCTCGATGATTGTGCGACTTTCGGGGGGAAACCGTGAATCGAATCGCCTTGCTCACCGGCGTTGGCCCTGGTCTGGGTGCGGCCCTCGCGCGACGGTTTTCGCGCGAAGGTTTCAGCGTCGGCCTCGTTGCACGGCACCCGAATTTCATTGAAGAATTGGCCCGCGAGATTTCGGCCTCGGGCCAATCTGCGGCGAGCGTTGTCGCGGATGTCAGCCGTCCCGCGGAAGTCATCTCCGCAGTCGCGCGGGTGCGTGAGCAACTGGGCCCGATCGACCTCCTTATTCATAACGCCAGCGACTCGTCAGGCAACGGTTTCCTTGACACGACGGTCGAGCAATTCGAGCAATCGTGGCGCGTGGCGGCATTGGGAGGTTTTGTGTGCGCGCAAGAGACTGCGCGCGATATGCTCGCCAGCGGCGGGGGCGTGATGCTTTTTACCGGAGCCACTTCAAGTGTCCGCGGTGGCGGGTGGCTCGCGTTCAGCAGCGCGAAATTCGCCGTACGCGGTTTGGTGCAGTCGCTCGCGCGGGAGCTTTGGCCGAAAGGAGTGCACGTCGCGCACGTCGTCGTCGATGGGCTGATCGGGCCGCCACAAGATTCGACCGTAAGCGTGCAATCCGAACCGATGCTCGATCCTGATCGCATGGCCGATGCCTACTGGCATCTCGCCAATCAAGCACGCTCCGCCTGGACATTGGAGCTTGATCTGCGTCCGCACACCGAACAGTTCTTTGTTTAAGCAAAAGCTCTTCCACGGTTGTCTCGCGCGGCGCGTTCCGTCCCATGGTTGGCTCTTTAACCGTCGATTGGGAATAAAAGCGTCCGTCGCGACCCTAATAGGAAATGGACGCTACTTTTTTGACGGGAGCAATTATTGCATTACGGACGTTTTCACCGTTTGGCTTCTTGCAACTCCCGGCGAGACTTGGTCTCGGCGTCACGATCACGCTTTGCTGGCTGTTTGCACATGCTAGTGAGGCGAGCGGCGACGGAAACATATTGTTTCAGAGCACTGAGAAACAGACAACACTGGTAGAGCTTTTTACTTCGGAAGGATGCAGCAGTTGTCCGCCGGCGGAAGCCTGGCTCGGCAAGCTATCAACGAATCCCGGTCTTTGGAGCGAGTTTGTCCCAATCGCCTTTCACGTTAACTACTGGGATGGACTTGGCTGGAAGGACCGGTTTGCGTCTCCGGTTTTCACCCAACGCCAGCGCGCTTACGCCGCCTCCTGGAATAATGAGTCCGTTTATACACCTGGATTTGTCGTAAACGGACGTGAGTGGAATTGGTTTTCGGAACCGCGTTTACCTGCCGCCACTGGCGCGAGCAGGGGCGTGCTAAGCGTCCGGCAAATTGCGAACGAGCGCCTCGCCTTCAGTTTTGCTCCGGTGGCCGCTTCAACCTCCAAGTGGGACCTGCATGTTGCACTTTTGGGGAGTGGGATCGCATCAAAAGTGGCGCGAGGGGAGAACGGTGGGCGCGAATTACATCACGATTTTGTAGTCCTAAATTACGAATTAATTCCGATGACAGCAGATGCTGGGATCGCCCACACCGAGTGGACTCTCGCGTCAAGCCAAGCGGAAAAAGTCACGCGCACAGCGCTGGCCACTTGGGTGACGATTCATGACACGCTCGTGCCGATACAAGCCACTGGCGGCTGGCTGCGGCCGGCAATTCAGTGAAACGAAAGCAACTACTATGATTCCGAGGCTGACCCAACTTTCGCGCAAGAACAAAAAGAGACGTAACGGCATGGCTATCCTTAGAATGACCATTTCGGTCGCTTTGTCAGTCGCTTTGTTTGCCGTCGTTTTGCTGAGTTCTCGTAGCGGGGTCGCAAAAGCAGACGACACCGAAGCAATTCGAATCCGAGCAAAACTCCACGCAATTCCCGCCACCGAGAAAGTCAGCCTAACAAACGATGAGTGGGGCAAGATCCTGTCGCGAGGGCAATTTCACGTCTTGCGCGAAGCTGGCACCGAGCTGCCCTTTCTCAACGAATATGCGAACAACCATCAGAAAGGAATTTATGTTTGTGCCGCCTGCGGCATTGAATTGTTTAGCTCCGAAACCAAGTTCGACTCCGGAACCGGGTGGCCCAGCTTTTACGCCCCGATCGCAGAGGGGAAAGTAACCGTCTCAACCGATAACAGCGCCGGGATGACGCGCGATGAGGTTACGTGTGCGCGCTGCGGATCGCACCTTGGCCACGTATTTAACGACGGTCCCGCTCCGACGCATCTTCGTTACTGCATGAACTCCGCCGCGCTCAAACTGAAGAAGACAACGGAACAATGAGAGTGTGCCCTTTGGACCAGTGAAGCGAATAAGCGCTGATAAATGTGGCCCTGTAATTATGTCGCTTCCCACATTTGCGGAGCTGCGGACGGGTTGCTCACACGATTGGTCGAATGCAGATTGGACGCGATCAAAACAACACCTCTCTCCACCACTGCTTGGCGGGGTCGCGCTGTTCCGGCGATACACTCCTCAGAGGAACACTACGGAAGAAATCTTCCGAGCGAAATGGTGGAGTGCTCCGGCAATTTCTTCGGCGCACAAATAGGCTATGATCTCCGCCGCGACATTACTTTCTACCCGAGGCCCGGCGTTCCCGTTCGAGCGCTCGAATAAACTAACCCTTTCGATTTCTACGCAAACGATGCCAGACGATTTCGAAAAGTTTGTTGAGGAACACTACCAACCTGCCTTTCGGTTTGCGCTCAGCCTGAGTCGCAATCACGATGACGCCTGCGATCTCACGCAGCAGGCGTTCTTCATCGCGCAGACAAGCCGGCGTCAACTTCGCGACCGATCAAAAGGCAAGCGATGGCTCTTTACAATTCTGCGTCGGGAATTTCTGCGCACTAAGCGCCATGAAGCTGTGCGTCAACGCTATGACGTGGAATTAGAGGGCGATGATAGCCTTCTAATAAGTGTGGATCACGCAGCTACCATGGACGCGAAGAGCCTGCTTACGATATTGCAAGGGCTGGATGATCACTTCCGCCTGCCCGTCAGCCTCTTCTATTTCGAGCAGCTTTCGTACAAAGAAATCGCTGACATCCTTGAAGTGCCGATCGGCACGGTGATGTCGCGGCTAGCACGTGGGAAAACTATGCTCCGGCAGCGGTTGGAGAGTGAGCGCGTCACTCAGTCAGGAAAGATCGTCAAGATTTCTGAAAAAGGGGAGTGCCAGAATGGATAGGGAAGAAGCCAAGAGAATTCTCGAATCGTACCGGCTCGGCGGCAAAGACTCGCACGACCCGATTTTTGCCGATGCTCTGCGTGAACTGGAGCGGGATCCGGAGTTGCAAGCGTGGTTTGAAGAGAAGGAAAAATTCGACGCGCTGATGGTCCAGAAGCTCAGAGATGCGGTGACGGCTCCGCGCGATCTGAAATACGAGATTCTCGCCCACCGACCGCAAAGGGCCAGGAACATTTTCGCCGTGCCATGGCTGCGGCCAATACTAGCCGCGGCTGCGCTCGTTGTAATCGGCCTGGGCGTCTGGCAGCGTTTCGCGGCGCCTCGCAATCCGGTACGCAACCTCGCTTTGCAAGCGATCAGTTACACGAACGAGATGCCTTCACTGCAATTTGTTTGCTTCGACGCGTCTGCGGTTGCCAGCTGGGCCAATCGTCAGCCTGCTGTTCGCAAGGCAGCCCTAGAAATCGCGAAGCCAGGGACGAATATGGACATGAAGTTAATCGGCTCAAGTGTCGTCGACTGGAACGGCAAGCCGGTGCTCATGCTCTGTCTACAAAACGGCAAGCAGATGGCAATGGTTTACCTCGTGCGCGGCGATGACTTTCAAATCAAGCCAAACTCGTACGAAATGATCGAGAAAAATGGCTGGGTTTCTAAAGTCTCGTATTCTGGAGACAAGGCGTGGGTCTTAACCACGAAGGGGACGCCCGCCGATCTGAATTTCGAAGTCCCTTTTTAGTGTCGAGAAGTCTGCGGTGCGTCGACATCGTTTCTTGGGCTTAACGCACCGTTCTCATCGTTGCGATGGGGCTGGCGATGTGATGATTTCGTGATTTTTTGAAAGGAATACACCGACTCGCCAGACCTCATACATTTCGCAATGGAGAATTCGCCATTAATTTCGGTCATTATTCCTGCCGTTAACGAAGCGGCGTCACTGCCCAAGGCGCTCAATCATCTCCGGGCAGAATCAGTGACGCATGAAATCATTGTCGCTGTCGGACCGAGTTATGATGGGACGGCATCGCTCGCGGAGGCTGGAGGCTGCGTCGTCGTCGAGTCGCCCGATCGGCACCGGGCCCGGCAAATGAATCTCGGCGCGGCTCGCGCGCGTGGTGAAGTGCTTCTCTTCCTCCACGCCGATTGCCTCTTGCCGAAAGGCGCGTTGGAGAAAATTGCGGACTCTTTCATGGACGCGCGCATTGCCGGCGGAGCGTTCGCCAGACGATATGATGTGCGCTCGCGATTCCTCCGGGCCACGTGTCTCCTGGCCGAGCTGCGAGGTCGGGTTTTCGGAGTGTTTCTAGGCGATCAGGCGATCTTTGTTCGCCGCCCGGCCTTCGAGGCGCTCGGCGGATTTCGGGAAATGGAGATTTTTGAAGACTTTGATTTTTCGCAACGGATGCGGCACGCGGGGAAGACGATTACACTTCGACCGCCTGTCGTGTCGTCGGGCCGGCGGTTTTATCCGGAAGGGCCATTGGCAAGAACGGGGCGCGATCTCCTGCTGACGTGCCGGTATCTCTTGGGTACGAGCCCGAATAAGCTCGCGACCAAATTTCGTAAAAGGGCGAAGGGGCTAACGCCGGGCTTCATCCTTGTGCCGCGACCTCAGCGATGAGGACGAAAAGCAAGTGTGTTTACAACGTAATCGTCGTCGGCGCAGGAACAGCGGGACTTGTCACCGCAGCCGGAACGGCCGGCCTGGGCGGGCGTGTCGCGCTCATCGAGCGCCACAAAATGGGGGGCGACTGCCTGAACTTCGGGTGCGTGCCGAGCAAGGCGCTTATCTCGTCTGCGCGCGTGTTGCACACTATTCGTCACGCCGCAGACTGGGGCATCCGCGTGCCCCTGCCAGACGCTGATTTTTCCCAGATCTTCGAGCGAATGCGCGAACGCCGCGCGATCATCGCACCTCATGATTCGAAGGAACGTTTTGAATCGCTCGGCGTTGACGTTTTTTGCGGCTGCGCGCGTTTCCTCTCTCCTTGGGAACTGGAAGTCGGAGGGGTGAAACTGCGCGCGAGATATTTCGTCGTCGCCACCGGCACACACGCCGCTATCCCACCAATTGACGGTCTCGATGGAGTCCGCTTTTTTACGAATGAGACCATCTTCGACGAGCTTCGCGAAAAGCCAGAGCACTTTCTTGTAATCGGTGGCGGGCCGATTGGTTGCGAGCTGACACAGACGTTTGCGCGCTTTGACTCGAAGGTGACACTTGTTCAGCACGGGCATCGGCTGCTGCCGCGCGAGGACCCGGATGTTTCCGTCGCGCTCAAAGAACGCTTCCAAGCCGAAGGGGTCGCGGTGCTGACTGACGCCAAGGTTAAGCGCGTGCAAATGCGCGACGCGAAAATTTTGGCAACGATCCAACGTAGCGGAACGACGAGCGAGACGGCCTGCGACGCGTTGCTCATAGCCACCGGTCGCAATCCAAACATTGATGACCTCAACCTGGAAGCGGCGGGAGTGCGGACAAACAAGAGAGGAATCGAAGTGAACGCGTACCTGCAGACTTCGCAACGCCACATCTACGCGGCGGGCGATGTTACGGGACGCTATCTGTTCACGCACATGGCCGATTATCAGGCGCGAATCGTCGTGCGCAACATTCTCATGCCGCTCCAAGTCCTGCGCCAAAAGGCGGACTACTCGGTGGTCCCGTGGTGCACTTATACGGACCCGGAAATTGCGCGCGTCGGAATGAATGAGGACGACGCAAAAAAGGCAGGCGTTTCATATGACGTTTTTGAACAACCGATGTCCGGCGTTGATCGCGCAGTGGTCGAGAACACGGAGAGCGGTTCCGTGAAAGTACTCTTGCGTAAAGGCACAGACAAAATTCTCGGGGCGACGATTGTCGCCGAACACGCCGGTGATTTGCTTCAGCCCATCGTGCTCGCGATGCGCTCGCGCCTTGGTCTGAGCGAAGTTGCCACCGCCATTCATCCATATCCGACCCTTATCGAAGCCGTTCGCAAGACCGGCGACGCTTACAGCAAAACGCGCCTCACACCATTCGCGAAAAAGCTCTTTGCCTGGCTCTACCGGCGGCAACTCGGAGGCGTCAGTAATGAGTTCCGGAACGTTGACGAAGGCAAACCGGGTCAAGGCGCCGGCATCGAATTTCGCGCGTCAGCGGAAGATGAATCAGCTCTCGATCACCGCGGTGGGTCACCTGGAAAAAGGAACGTATGAACAACCGGCTCTCAAGATATTGGAAGTGGATCGCGTTTGCTGTCGTCGTTGCGTTATCGATCGGGAGTCAGTTTGTGCCGCTTCGCGCATGGATCACAGTCTTGACTAATTGGGTCGAGCGGCTCGGCCCGCTCGGCTTGGTTGCCTTCATCGGAATCTACGCCATCGCAACAGTAATCTTTGTACCTGGCTCGCTCCTCACGATCAGCGCGGGACTGATCTTCGGCCTTGGCCTCGGTACGCTCGTCGCGTGGCTGGGCGCGGTGCTTGGTTCGACGCTCGCTTTTCTCATCGCCCGCTATCTCGCGCGTTCGAAAATCGAAGAGAAGACCAGGAACAATCAGAAGTTCAAAGCCATTGATGAAGCGATCGGAAAGCAAGGCTGGAAGATCATCGGCCTGCTCCGGCTTAGCCCGCTGATTCCGTTCAATGCGAGCAATTATTTTTATGGAGTCACCGCGATCAAGTTCTGGCCCTATGTAGTGGCGAGCGCGTGCGGCATGCTGCCAGGGACGCTGCTCTACGTTTATCTCGGCGCCGCTGGTAAGGCCGGACTCGGCGGCGAGAGGCAGCATTCCCCGATAGAGTACATCTTCTTCAGTCTCGGTTTGGTCGCAACGATTACCGTGACGATCATTGTCACACGCATCGCAAAGAAAGCCCTCAGAGAGTCCGGCGCTGCGGAGTTGACGCGAAAATAATATCTCTCCACGCCGATCGTGATCAGACCGAGGGCGATTTCAACGACGCCCAAAACGGCCGAGAAACCCCGAACGCTCATTACTGAATAGGTCCAACTAAGCAAAGGGCTGTTAGCCACCAACGGCGGTGAATTTCATTCCGCCGATCCACAATAATACCAAGACTAAGCCGTAACGGAGAATGCGGATACCAATGCTTTCGAGATGTTCTCATAAATGGATGCCCTGTAGGGGTACAGAGCCCGGACCGCGCCTTTTTATTTCATCACTGCGAGGACATCGCCTCCGCCGGCAAGCCGCTCTTCATATAGCAATCGCTCGCGCCCGTCGTAAAACCGCAATGGGTGAGATGATGCCTGCTCACCTGCTTTGGCGTGCGCAAATCTTCGGGCAAAGATTCCCAGCCCTCGCGGAGAAGCGTTGCCCTCTCGATTGGATGCAGGAACATTTGCCAATGAGCGTGCCACCGCGAGCGATTTTCGTTCTACTGACACATGTGCGCGCATAAACCCGCGCTACGCTCGCGAGAAGTCAAATCCTCGCGGCGATGGTTAATGTCCTTTTTCGGACAAGGCGGGCCAGTTCTTGTCGGCTAATTCCAGATTACCACGCTGGTCTTTGTTGAAAGTTTTTCTCACGTTGCTGTCGTACTGCATGAGAAGGCGTCCGTTCACAATCTGAAAAGCATCGATCTTAACAGGTGCGAGGTGTCCTTTCGTCACGCCGTAAGCGCAATACCCGCCAAACTGTGGCTCATATTGCGATGGGTTTGCATCGAACATTGCCTGATGTTCGGCAGACGCGAAATGGTAAACCACATCGTGGTAACTGCTGTGAAATTCTTCTTTGCCTATGACAGGCTTACGATCTGTGAAAAATGCGACCGGGTCGTAGCCTTGGATACCGACCCCGTTCTTGTCCACGTTCACACTCGCGTCGGCGAGTGCGGTAGAAAGCGACGTGATGAAGGAGAGAAACGCGAGTGTTTGGACGAGTGATTTCATAGTGGTTTTTCTGAGTAGCGAAATAGTCCGCTTCAGTTTAGAGCCGCAGCTCGCCACATTATTCCCGCCCCCAATATCGTGACGCCGGGGTGATTGATTGGAATAGAAACGTGGTTCGCGACTCTTAGAGGACAATAGCATGAGGAGAGCCATTCTAGCGCTTGCATTGTTCGCAACTGTTTTCGGCATAGCTGGCAACGGATCAGCGGAGGATGCCCATCTTGCGAGCGCGGAGAAAGCCGTTTTCGCTGGCGGTTGTTTCTGGTGCGTGCAACCGCCCTTCGACCACGCGCAAGGCGTGATTTCCACTTTAGTCGGCTACGCCGGAGGTTCCGAAATAAACCCGACCTACGAGCAAGTATCAGCCGGCGAGACCGGGCACCGCGAAGCGATCGAGGTCACTTATGATCCTACGAAAATATCGTACGCAAAGCTCCTCGAGATTTTCTGGCATAACATCAACCCCATCCAGACGGACGGACAGTTTCATGACATCGGCGAGCAGTATACGAGCGCAATCTTTTACACCACGGACGAACAGAAAAAGATTGCCGAAGAATCAAAAGAGAATCTCGCGAAGTCGGGCAAATTTGAGAAGCCGATTGCCACAGTGATTTTGCCGACGGGAAAATTTTGGCCCGCGGAGGAATACCATCAAAAATACTACATCAAGAATCCGATCGCATATTACATGTATCATTTCGCGTCCGGCCGCGAATCATTCAAGCAGCGGGTATGGGGACAGGGTTTGTAACAGATACCCCGTTGAATTCGCCTTACGTTACTATAGCGATCGAAGGAAAGGTAGCGGAAAACGCATTTTGCAAACGCGATCTTCTGTTTCGGAATAAGACGCCAGCCCCATGCATCGTATCGCCATGTTAGAAAACCGTCGCACTAATAGCATCATAAGACGCAAGGTCACGGGTTGGCTCGCACCGTACCGAACGGTATTAGAATCGCTCGTCCTGCTTATGATTCGGCTCTATTGGGGCTGGGAGTTTTTCCTGACCGGCAGAGGAAAATTGTCGGACTTTGGAAAAGCCGACACAATTTTTTCAAAGCCTTGGAATTCCCTTTCCACACCAGCAAGCGATTCTGGTCGGCGTCACCGAATGCGTCGGTGGCCTGTTCCTCTTGTTTGGACTCGCCGCGCGCCTTGTCTCCATTCCGCAAATGATCCTGCTCACGGTCGCGTATCTCACAGCCGATATCGACAGATTCAACATGATATTCAGCGACCCGGACAAATTCTTGGCCGCCGACGAATTTCTATTTCTTTTTGCGGTGGTGTTGGTCTTTGTCTTTGGGCCAGGAAGATTCTCCCTCTACTGGCTGTTTACGCAAAAGCTGGCATTGCAGAGAATCAGAAGACATATAGCCGATGGTCTTGAAACTGCGGATGCAAAGTGAAGTGTCGCGACGGCGGTATCGCTCAAAAACGGCGCCGATTCTTGTATTCTATGTAAGGGAATCGCCACGGACGCGACTAATCGGGGAAGGCTATAATGTCCTACATGTGCCCATTGCGGTGAAAGATCTCTAGCTCGTTCTGTCCTTGATATGCCTAACTCGTCGCCTCATTCAAAAGATTGGTGTCACTGGCTTGGAACGCTTACCTGGGGCTTCATTGCTGGAGTAATGGCGGGGCTCGCGATGCTCTTGACCATGGCTCTTCTTCGCTTGTTTCTGGGGTGGCCCACACCGACGGAGCTCATCTTCGATCGGATCTTTCCGCTGCTTACCGTCGAGTTCTTCATTGGTTCGCTCGTTCGTGCAGGGGGTTATACGCCACTCAAGCTCCAGGGAGTGTTCGGCGCTCTAGCCGGCCAAGTGATTGTCGCCGGCTTGGGGGGAGTCATATATGCGTTCTATCTCAGGCGACGTGACCGGCGCGATGTTGCGCAAACTGCGGGCACTTCGCAGCTCGACCGGCGCGGCTGGCCTTTGATAATTCCCGGCGTCTTAGCTGCGACGATCCTCTTCGTCGCCTTGCTTTGGCCTACGCTCTCCACCAATTACCGCGGCTTTCCGCCAGGCATCGCGCATCTAATCGCCACATTCGAAATGCTTATTTCTTTTTCGGTTTGCGGTATTGGGATCATGTTTTTCTACGGCCTGCTAAGTAGACCGCCGCACGCCATGACTGCGGGCAAGCGAGCGACAATGGTGGGCCTATCGGTTGGTCGCCGTCGTTTCGTTGCGCTTGGAATTGGCGCAGCTGTCGCACTCGCTCTTGGCAGCACTTTGCGACGGCTTTTTCAGATGGGTACATTCAGTTACGACGGGCGCCAATATGGCGGACCGAAGGTGCAGAAAATCACGCCGATTCGTCCAGACGACGAATTTTACCAAGTCTCGAAAAACCTCATTGATCCCGACGTCGCGCGGGATTCCTGGCGTTTGGACATTGTCGGGCAAGTTGAAAACCCGCGTGTTT
>WNFR01002102.1_pt1 | contig 21648 bp, 13 predicted proteins | sample 5400221 | NCBI WGS metagenome assembly WNFR01 (sample SAMN13153357, study PRJNA577476) | soil metagenome | isolation source: 40 cm soil under Madrone tree | place: USA:California | collected 2016-06-14 | reverse complement strand
GATCGCTGGCAGGTGATGGGCCCCTTTCGGATAGGGAGTGTCGGCGATGCTCCAGGCTCTCTTGAGCGTCTTACAGTAAAAGAACCTCAAGGCTGCCAAACGGACCGCGACGCTGCTCGGCGACAACTTGCGCTTCTCATGTATCTCGAACCCTGAAAAGCCTTCTCTCTCGACCCAAAATATCAATCACTTCCAAGCAGACTCACGCTGGGGTTTTCTGAACGCCTGGTTGCGCGCCGGTATTCTGTAAACAACGACGCGTTACCGAGGAATTGTATCCGCGCGGCGGGTCTCACACTTCCTATAACCGGACTTCTGGCCACCGTCGGAGACCTGAGGTCACCATTTCTTGGCGTTATTCGGCGCTATCTTGTGCGCCCGTGCCGGCCGCGGCAAGGACGGTCGCGACATTGTTTGCGGCGAGGAAACGGTTGAAGGCGGGGAGATCCTCGTTCAAAAGCTTCTGGTAGTCCACAGTCGCACCTATGATCTCGGTCTCCATCGTTTTAAGTGAATCCAACTGGGTATCGGTGGGAGTGAAATCCGCGCCTCCGGCGACGTCACCCCCTCCGGTACCGACCTCCGCGTTCAGCCAAATCAGATTGAGATAGACCCTGTACGACTCAACGTAATACTTGTCATCGCTGTTGACCAGCGCTGGTGAAACGAATTTGTATTCGATTGCTTGCACCTTTTGGTCTATGGCTTGCACCGTCTTGAGCATCTCGGACTTCTTCTTGGCTTGGGCCTCGTCCAAAGCCGGTTCTTGTGCGGGTTCTGGCTCCGCAAATTCTTCTTCATCGTCCGTCACAGGCACAGGCGGCTTTTCCTTTTCTTTCTTCTTGGGCGGACGAAGCATAGTCTCTATGACTTCAAGCTGCTTTCTCAACCATTCCATTTGGTTCACTCTGTCGGAAACTCCGTCAATATCGTCGCGAATTCGAAGCAGTGTTTTCACCGAGGAGTCGATATCTGCGTCCGAGCCCGGGGACTTAGGATCGCGGAGGATGCTCACCGGTTGCGTGTAAGATTGGTTTTCGACCTTTAGACGCACCGAGTAAGCACCGGGAGCCACTAGAGGGCCGACTTCGGCCGGTTTGGTGCCCCAGTGCGTAATCGGGCGGGAGTCCGAGTCGTGGAAGCGAGGCTCCTGCCAGATGTGAGAATTGTCGGGAGCCATCGTTCGCAGGGCGATCAATCGGGGCGATTCGTGCCGCAAATCCCATTTCACGCGATTGATTCCGGCGCGGCCCTTGGCCTTAAGTCTGCGGATCACGTTCCCATCTGCGCCCAGGATTTCCAGTTCCACTTCTTCCTTGGGGGCGGATTTCAGCGAGAAGTTGAAAAACATTTGGCCGCCGTGAGTGAATCGGTACGACGGGCGGGGCGCAAACAGAACTGTCGGCGCTTCGGAATGATTCTTGGCGAGCTGCTCCAGCGGAGTAATGTCGTCAAGTATATAGACTCCGCGCCCGTAGGTCGAGATCACCAAATCGTGAAACTCTTTCTGCACCACGGCCCAGGTCAGTGGCGCGTGAGGCAGGCCAGTATCCAACGGCGTCCAGTGTCGTCCGTCATCCAGCGAGTAGAAGAGTCCGTTGCCCGTGCCGGCAAACAGCAGGCCCCGGCAGTTCGGATCCTCAGCGATGGTGCGGACGTACGACAGGGAGTGTTTCGGGAAATTTCCAGTGATCGGCTTCCAAGATTTACCGAAGTCGCCCGTCTTGTATATAAACGGATCACGATTGTCCATGAGGTGAAAATCAATGCTGACGTACGCCGTGGCGGCATCGAACGCAGAAGGCGCGATGCTAGTTACCGTGCCCCACGGAGGCAGCCCCGAAAAGCCCTTCGTGACGTTGATCCAATTTGCCGCGCTGTCTTTCGTGTACCACACCTGACCATCATTCGTTCCTGCCCAGATCAATCCTTTCTGGATCTTGGAGGGAGCAATCGCGAAGACGACTTCTCCATAAAACTGTCCGAGGTTATCTCCGATGATTCCTCCCGAAGGAACAATGTGGCTCGGATCCTGGGTCGATAGGTCGGGACTGGTGACCACCCAGCTTTGTCCCGCGTTGTCGGTCTTGAAGATAACCTGGCAACCGTAATAGATGGTGTTATGGTCGAAAGGATCGATGGCCAGCGGCGGAGTCCAATGGCACCGGTATTTCAAATCGTTTGGCGGTGAATCCAGGGTGCGCAACCACGGGCTGACGGATCGCGCGTGTTTGTGCCGGGCATCCCATCGGGTCACGGTGTTTCCGTAGCAAGTGGCCCACACGATATTGGGATCGGACAAATCTGGAACGGTAAAGCCAGATTCGCAACCGCCCATGTGGCGGTCCCAACCGGTTTCCTGGGTGTCCACCGGTACACTGGGACCTCGCATATTTCCATCGTCCTGCATATTGCTATAGACGTAGTAGGGAATCTGGTTGTCGACGTCCACGTGGTACATCTGGCCGATGGGCAGAGTAACTCGATGGAAGCCGCGGCCGTGCACGGTGGTAATGTTCATCCCAGCGTCATGCGTGATCACAAAACGATCGGGGTTGGTGGGGTCGATCCAGATGTCGTGCGTGTCTCCGCCCCACTTTACTTCCTGAAAATTCTGGCCCCCATCAAGCGATTGGTGAAATGAGCTGTTTGCAACGTAAACTTCGTTGTCGCTCCCCGTCGATACCGCGATTCTCGTGTAGTAGCCGGCGCGTCCAATCAAAGCTCTCTGGAAATTAATCGCCTTCCAGTGCTCCCCCGCATCGTCCGATCTCCACACCGAACCCTGGTCCTTTGTTTGGATCAAAGCAAACACGCGCCTGGAGTTCGTCGGCGCGACGGCCACGTCAATCTTGCCGACCGGTGCATGCGGCAAGCCGTGCTCTTCGATGCGCGTCCATTTCGTTCCGCCGTCACGTGAAACATAGATTCCGCTGCCGGGGCCGCCGCTGAATTCGCCCCACGTGTGCATTTCCACCTGCCACATTCCCGCAAAGAGCGTATGCGCACTGTGTGGATCCATGGAAAGCCCAGAGCACCCCACATTTTCTCCGGCAAAGAGGACGCGTTCCCAATGCTGACCTCCGTCGACGCTACGAAAGACTCCGCGTTCCTGTTGCGGCCCGGTAGCGCGGCCGAGCGCACAGACGAATACGGTGTCCGGGTTCGAGGGATGCACGATGACGCGGCCGATCCGCCCAGTCTCCTGCAATCCCATGTTGGTCCAAGTCTGTCCAGCGTCCGTGGACTTATAAATCCCATTGCCCATCACGTCGCTGTCGCGGATCGCCCAGGCCTCACCGGTCCCCGCCCAAACCACGCTGGGGTCGGAAGGCGCAACCGCCAGCGAACCGATGGCCGCCGCGGGCTGTTTGTCAAAAATCGGTGTCCAGCGATTTCCTCCGTCAATCGATTTCCAGACTCCCCCAGATGCCGCTCCCGCGTAGTAGGTGCTTGGGTCGCCCGGGATTCCCGCGACGGACGCAATGCGATTCCCGACCTTGGGGCCCACAAAGCGGAAGCGCATCAGGCCCTCTTCCTCATCGTCCGGTTGCTGAGCGCTCGCTGCCACCACGCACCCTAATAGAACGATGCAAGCAATACAGAACTTCAGGCGAGTGACCACCATGAGAAACCTCCCTGATTAGAATTTTTGACTTGCCCTGACGGACTGCGAAATGCTTCCGCAAAAGACCAGACCTACGGTGCATAGTTGTCGCTGCCTTCAAAGACGGGAGTGACTTTTATTTTGGGCGTCTTGGGATCAACGTCACGGACACGGACTGTAAGTGTGTACGATTCAGCGCGCTTCAACGTAACCTCACCTTCCGCGTGCGTCGAAATCTCAGTGAGCATCCTTGATCCTGCCCTGCAGGTGAAACGCAAAGAAATCGTCCACCCGGTGCCAGGCGTCCAGCAAAATATGCGCGCGCGTAAAATAGTGGAATTCACCCGGATACATCATATAAGACAGCAGTTCACCCTTGCCCTTTTTGAGCGCTTCGTCGATCAGCCAAACTGACTCCAGATAGGGCACATTGACATCCGACGTGCCGTGCAGCACCAGCAATGGCCGCTCCAGCCGATCGATATGCGAAATCGGCGAGGCATTCGCATAAACCTGCGGATTCTGCTCCGGTGTTCCGATGCGGCTCGCTGTCCAACCGCCGTGATACGGATCGGAATAGTACATCACATAGTCGACCACACCGGCCACATCCACACCGGCGCGGAACAAGTTCGGCTGATCGGTCATCGCAATCAGCGTAAAGAATCCGCCGTAGCTCAGCCCCCAAACGCCTATCCGATCGCTGTCCACATACGGCAGCGTCTTCAAGTAATTCGCCGACATCCACGCGTCCTTCGCGTCCTTCCCACCCACGTCCATGTAAACGCCATTCCGCCAGTCGCGCCCGTACCCGATGCTGCCGCGATAGTCCGGCGCAAAAACCACATAGCCCTGCTGCAATAAATATTGGTGAAAGCTGTAGTACACCGCATAGTTCCGCTGCACGTGCCAGCCATCGTAGTTCTGGTTCACCCCGTCCCCGTGAATCCAGATAATCGCCGGGTTCTTCTTCGTGCGATCCAGATTCTTCGGCACAAACAGCCATCCGGGCACGGGCTTTCCGTCCGCTCCTGGGAAACGCACAAACTGCGGCTCCACAAACTGCGATTTATCGATCCCCGCCGGCATCGAGTCAGACAAGCGCGTCGGCTTGGCACTGCCTTTCGCCTCGATCGTGTAGAAATCCGCGCTGTTCCGCGTGTCCGTGTGCTGATACACGAGGTACTTGTCATCTGCGGACCAGTGCGGCTCGATGTTCGTCCCATTTCCCGCCGTCACATACGTTACCGTTGCGTGCGCGGGATTGCCGCCCAAGTTCGCAATCCCGATATGGCGGTCGCCCGGGCGGTCCGGCTCATTGGCGTCGAACGCGATGCGCGTGCTGTCGTGCGACCAAGTCGGCCGCCAGGCTTCAAAGTGTCCCTTGGTTATCTGTACCGCCTCGCCCCCCCCAGACGGCATCACGTACAAGTGATCCCACCCATCCTGATCGCTCAGAAACGCAATCCACTTTCCATCCGGGGAAGGCCATGGCTGCGCTCCCGCCTCGCCCCAGTCCGGGATGCTCCAAAATTGCTCCTCGGTGATCGAATGGATTTCGCGTGGTTTGCCGGCAGCAGTGTTCGCCACGTAAATCGAATATTTTTTGAAATCCTTCGATTCTCCGTCGTACACCAGATGCGTGGCGTCCACCCACGCCAGGCCACCGTATTCGACGGGGCTTCCAATCGCCACCGGCTTGCCGCCTGCGATCTTCACCGCGAAAATCTGTCCGGGAACGTACTCCCAGATCCGGTAAATGATCTTCTTTCCGGAATATGCCGGCGTCTCGTCGTGATTGATCGTCCTTGAGCCGACGGCGTACGCAAGGCTCGCACCGTCCGGCGACCAAATCGGCCGCCGGATGCTCACATTATCTTGCGCTGCCACGGTCTCGCTTCCGTCGCCCAGCGTGCGCACGATCAGCGTGCTTTTCCTCGCAGCGTCCTCGTCACTTGCCCTCGAGCGCACAAACGCCACCCGCGTTCCATCGGGCGAAAGAACAAAGTCGGATTCGCGACTGCTCGTGGTCGCAGTCCAAGCTGCCTTCGCTCCGACCCCGCCAATCGTCGCCCGCCACAGATGCCCCTCGTGCGCAAAGTACACCGTCTGCAAATCGCGCCCCCAGAACGCTTCCTCCACCGGCCCTTCCGCAAACGAAGTAAGCTCCACCGGCTGGCCGTGACCATCGGCGTTTGCAACATAAAGATTAGCAACGCCAGCCCGGTCCCACGTAAATACCACGTGCTTCCCATCCGGCGACCACACCGCATCGCTAGGATGCTTAATTTCAATCAACTGCTCAATCGTAAGCCTCCCCGATTTCCCGCCCTCCTGAGCCCCAGCGCCCGTCGCAAATGTCAACAGCAATCCCAACAAGATTGGCCCGGCGGACTTCTTTGTGAACATAGCTCCCCCAGAATTCAAAGGCTGGCGTTCTTGTTTTAAGCAGCGAAACCGGCGGGTGAGCGGAAAACATGCCCACACCGCCGGGCGTAAACTGCGAGACCAACCTTCCCCGATTGCGGCCGCGTTAAAAGGTAAAACGTAGACCGAAACGCGTCACAAACGGGTCGATAGTAAGAGACGGCCTCAAGTACGTGCTGTTTGCGGGGTTGATGTCCACGAAATTATTCTCGGACACCGGCGTCTGGCCGTTGGTCAGGTTGAAGAAGTCAACCACGGGTATTACGTGCCACCGGTCCTTCACCACGAATTCACGCGAAATTCGGAAATTCAGCATGTTTACACTCGGAAGCCGCGTGATTCCGGCAGGCTGAAGGATGACCGTCTCGCTCCCCTGGGTCAGGCCTCCATTGGTACCAAAAATCTCTTGTGGCTGAATGGGCAAACCCGTGTAGTGCTGGAAGTTCACACTCGTCCCAATCTTGAAAGGCAGTTCATAGCTGCTGTCCACTTTGAAGATATACGTGGCGTCGGAATTCAGATAGTTGTTGTTGCGATTGATGTCATTATTCGGGTCGGTGAAATTATCGCTGGTGGCCTGATCGGAAAAGCCCCGTCCAAATACGCCCTTCTGGCGCTGAATGGTGAATCCCGACAGCAATTGCCACTTGTTCGAGAGCCGCTTCACCGCGGTGAACTCCACCCCATGGTACGCGTTGTCGTCTAGCTTCGGAATATTCGTGACCACAAAATTGAAAGCGGTTTGTTTGGCGGGATTGAGGTTGAAGAGAGTCAACGGCTGGCCGGTGAGGCCGTTCGTGATCGGCTGCGGGGCGCCGTTCGCGTCTGGCAGCACCGTGATGGGCGTGTAGTCGGAAGGCGATACCAAGGTATTTTCAATTCCGATCATGTTTTTCTTCGTGCGGTAGTAGTACGTAACTCCCACGCGCAAGTTTCGCCAGAGCTGTTTTTCATACCCGACGCTGATCTGTTCTGAGTACGGCCGGCTCATGTTCGTGTTGATGTGTGTGCTGGAACCCCCGAATGCCCCGACCTGTTGTGACGCCACGAGCCATTCGCTCTGCTGTGGGATCTTGTCGCCGTCTGCGTCGATCCAGGTGAATGTCTTCCCTGCAAATCCTACCGGATTGGCCGTTTCGGCCAGCCCAGTTCCTTGCATCAGGTAGTAGCGCCCGTAGCTCGCTCGCAACACCGAGTCACCCTTGCCAGTGAGGTCAAACGCCAATCCTAGGCGCGGCGATACGGTGTTCCAATCGACGAGGTTCCCGGAAGCTGGGTACGTCGTCGCGGGAAATAATTGCGGAAAGGTTGCTGCGGCATCCGTGGTCTGCTGCGGATAGTAGGTATTGAAATGGTCGTACCGAATGCCGAGTTCTAGGGTCAACCGGCGCGCCACCGTCCACGTATCCTGTACGTAGAAGCTGCCATCCCGGAAATAGTTCTTCTGCTTCGCTGGAGTGTCATAGGCAATGATCTGAAAGGGATTTCCATTGTGGAACAATTCGTTGATCCCGCCGTTCACGTGGTACAGGTAAGAGTTGTAGGCCTTACCCATTTCGAATCCGAATTTGAAGTTATGTGTTCCGTGAAAATTCCCCTTGTACCACGAGGCCCCCGCGGACCATTTCAGCACCCATGCCGGATTGGCGAACTCGTAGGGCGCCGCAACGGACTCGGTTCGGGTCCCAACGTCCTGCACATTGATGTCCGTCGAACTCACCCCCGGCTGGTAGCTGAGGGGGAATGTGATCTTGTTCCAGCCCACGCGAAAATCAAGGATCAGATTGCTGGTGACCTGGCTGGTCCACAATCCCTCCAGCACGTATGCTGGCTCAATCTGTTTCCAACTGGCGGCGGTCGTAACAAATTGGTACGCGGTATCTCGGCGGAAGAACCGGTTCTGCTCGTTGTACAGCCAGACGAAACTGAATTTGTTCTTCGAGTTCACCTGAAAGTCGCTCCGCAGGTCTGTATTGGTCTGATGGTTCACGTCTACGACCGGGGAGCCATCCTGATTTGTAACCGCCAGAATCCGCTGCCGCAGGTCGTAGCGCCGATACGAGCCGAAGAGCCACCACCGGTCTTTGACGAGCGGCCCCCCCAGACTCGCCGTTGTATCTCGCGTCATGTCAAACGGAGAGCCGGAGATAACCGGCGAACCGTTGTAGATGGGAGCCTTGACTCCCGCCTGAAGCTTCGAGGTCAGATAATAAATCCCGACTTGTCCGTGCAATTCGTTTGAACCCGACTTGGTCACCATGTTCATGTACACTCCCCCAATCGGGACAGATGCCGGCGCATTGTCGGCTACCACCTGAAACTCGTCGAATGAATCGTGATTGGTATAGAACTGCGTGTACCCGCCATTAGCACCGGGCCAGTTCAGGTCCAAACCATTGAAGCTGTAAATCTGCTCTGCAGGGGTGCTTCCATGGACCTGCATGGTGGACTGCTGGTAGCTATTGTCCCCGGCAACATCGAAGGTGCCTACCGTAGCTCCTGGCACCTGCGCCACGGTCGACCAAGGGTCGCGTCCGCTCGGAATGTCCTGCAGCAGGGTCTGGTCAAACGTCGTCGACGTCTCGTTGTTTTGCAAGTCGATCACTGGTTCGCCTTCGACTTTCACGACTTGCGAGACATCGCCAACCTTCAAGCTCAAATTGATGGTGGCCGTGAAACCAGCGGTCAGAACGATATCGGTTCGCTTTGCCGTATTGAATCCCGTTGCTGCCACGGTCAGTTCATAGGTGCCCGGTGGAAGCAGATCAAAAAGGTAGCTACCGTCCCCCTCGGTGCGCGTGGTTCGCGGGACCAAGAGCGCCGAACTCTTAACCGAAACAGCGAGGTTCGGAACAGCCGCGCCCGAACTATCGGTCACAGTACCAGCAATCTTCCCGGTGGTTGAAACCTGTGCGCTCAGCCCCTGAGGCATGAGCAGGAAACAGAGCAGAACGAGCAGGCCCACAACCGCGGGCAAACCAAAACTAGTATGGCGACGGGAAGGGACAAAGAGAGACATGAGCCACCTCTATCTCTATTAAGGATTGCTGCCCAAGAAAATCTTGCTTCCCCCACCCCTGAGGGACACACTGAGGCAAGAAACCAGCAGCCGTTGAAATCGTGGATATTGTATACAGTGACTGACCCTTGTCAACGTCGGAATCTTGCTGGATTGGATTGATTTTTCAGGATGGGCGATGGTAAGCGCAGCGCCCCACGAAGTCTACGCAGACCGGTGTTGTCGCCGGCTCTGAATCAGCTCTTTCAGGTATTGGCCAGCCTCCATTATGTGCTTCCAAACTGCGTCGGCCGCGGCGTCTGGGTTGCGCATCCGGCAGACTTCGAGAAGCTCCCGGTGAGCCTTGCCAGCTCGGTGCAGGTCGCGTGTCACCATCAGATGGAGCCGCGTGTACCGGTCACACTGCATGTTCAGAGTGTTCAGGAACGACATCATCACCGCACGGTTCGCGGGCGCATACAATGCCGAGTGAAAACTCCAGTTCCAACGTCCCCACGACTTCACCTCCGAGTCATGGTTCAGGGACTTCTCGTAGCGCACCAGGATTTTTTCCGCCTGTCGTAGATCTTCGTCAGTTATATGCGGAATCGCTTGCCGCAACATGTAGCTTTCCAGAACCGCGCGGGTCTCGAACAATTGCATGATCTCGGCCGGCGAGAGAGCCGCAACCACCGCTCCTCGGTTCCCAACAATCTTTACCAACCCTTCCCCCGCCAGATGGCTTAGGGCTTCGCGGACGGGAATCCGACTGGTGTCAAATTCCGCGGCGATGGCCTCTTGGCGAAGTTGTTCGCCCTCCTGCAATTCGCCGCTTAGAATCCTTTCACGAAGGCGTTCAACAACTGCGGCCGCGAGGGACTGACGCGGGATTGCAGTCGATTTTGCTCGCCCGGCTGCTTCGATGATCGCAGTCAAGATCCGCCACCTAAATTAGGACAAAGCTCTTGAAAATTTCCAGCGCACGAGATACCCAACACTAAGAGTCTAATATACCAGAGGTATATAACATCTAACCTATAACAGCACGAAGAAACCGGGATGTTTGCCGCACTGCTCAGGTTCACGGCGGATTGCGGAAGACTCCGGGCTGCCATGCCGATGCCGTCCGCGCCAATCATTTCGCACCGGATCAAGCTGTTTCTGGACGGTCGGCGATCTGGAAACCATCCAGAAACAGGGTGCCGGGAAGTACCTCCTCCCTTTCGCGGAGCGCTTTAGTAGTCCGGCTTCAGGCTTGGTGTTCAAGAATCCCCTCAAAACCGTGGCCTTCTAAGTCATTGAAATTAGGAAGCGCGATACGTGGAATATGGGCGTTCGATATTCATCTGTTTGTTGGCACTAAGGAAGAGTCGTCCTCGGGTCCCAATACGGCTCGCTGCGCGGTTTTGCCAACCGTCCGACGCATGGACAAGCCCAGACGCCTGTGTGCGTTTGCAAACGCGTCATTAGGACCCACAGGCTGAACCGTCTGAACTCTGCCTCCCCTGAACGCCAAGAAGACCATATCCGTGCGCAGTCTCCGACACAGGCCACGGCGTTTCCAGGTCTGCCTCCCATACGGGCCGCTAAATAATCTTTAAACTGCACGCGCCGCTCCGTGCAGGACTTTTTCAAGAACCGAAGATTTATAGGTCAGATGCAATGTGCGTCTCGTGACGCACGCGCGGTACAGCGATTCTTCACCTGGGTCGCAGCGAGCCGAGATGGAGGGAACGCACGTGCCGGGCTACTGCTCTCTTGCGCACGTGCGCCGTGGTGACCCCCTCCGAAGTCCCGTTGCCGTGCTCTAGAGCAGGTGAGGGTAGAAGAACCTCCTCAGCGCGCGTGCGTCGGTGACAGGCTATCCCCAACGGGATGCCCGGGTCGTAGCCATCGGGCGGCCCGAACATCGGACCGCCAGGGCAGCGTCATGCCTCGTAAGCTACAGCAAAAGCGGTGAAGTTTTGTCGTGGCAGCTGGAAGTGCGAGTTTTTGTGCGCGTTTCGCGCATAATCCGGACGGCTCCCAGCAGGGCAAAGCGACGCGGGAGACGAAGTGGCCTCCAATTTACGCACCTGCAGCCAGTCTAAAAGGCGAACTTCGCTTCATGATTTCGGAAATGCGCCAAGCTTGCGGAAAGGTGCGAGCCGAGACAGCGGTATGGCGATGCCGATGAACTGCCCGCCGAGGTCACCGCTGAGGCTGCCAGCGTATTCGCAACCGACAGACGCGCCGCCTCACCCTGTTTCTAGCTTGACGGCCCGACGGACGCTGGACATTGCTCAAGTAAATCAAGCAATTCTTTTTCACAATTGGGGTAATTAGTTCGACCTGGTTTTCGATGACGGGCCTAAATCCGTTTCCATAAGTCTTTTCATTGTACCAATACGTGCTTTTCCACAACGTTTCGTCTACTGGCTAGATAATTGCCTGAAATTTACTAGCGCAAATTTGTGTGTTCGGGGCGCGGGTCAGTATGAAATTCAGCCGCGTAGTAGCCTGCCTAATACTAGTTGGCTTTCGGTGCCCTCAGGTCTATGGGCAAGTCGTCGCCACGTGGACGGACGCTAGCGGCAACTGGAGCAACGGCGCGAACTGGAGCACCAATCCTGCAGTGCCGAACAACAGCGGCGGAGCGTATTACGATGTTGTGATCAACGGGACGGGGTCGGACGTAATTACCTTTGATGCCAGCGGGACGGTCATTAATAGCCTGGCGATTGGTGCCGGTGAGACTTTTCAGGATAACGGACTTGCGCCGACGTTGCGGGTAGGCGATCCCGCTTCTCCGGGACGAATCAGTGTTGATGGAACTTTGAACTGGGGAAGTGGAGCGAATCTCATCCTTGACATCAGCGCGCCATCCACGTGTTCGCCATTCCCGTGCTCCGGCGGAATATTTACCAACGGCTTCAGACACGGAAAGGTGAACTTCACGAATTCTACACTCACCATTACAGATGATGGAAATGGCAATACCGCAGTACTAGAGAGCGTAAACTTCAACAACAGCACGATGAACGTTTCCGGGAATCTTCTTCCCCATGGGACGACGTTGCAGAACGGAAGCATTGGCATTGTAAACGGACAACTGAACATGAGCCAAGCGATCCTGACCATCGATAACAGCACCTTAACGGTGGGGAGCGCCCTCGGCGGTGGCCCGAACGAGATTCTTCTCACCAACGGAGCCAAGTTCAATGTCGCAGGTAACTTCAGTAATGACCAGGGAGGATTTGATGTCGTTGGAGGGAGTTCGGCGTTCATCGGAGGAAATTTCTCTATTGGTGATATGCCAATTAGCGTCGACCACAGCACTTTGACCGTAGGGGGCTCGTTTGGCAACGGTGACAGTACAACCCGAGTGCAAAATGGCGCGTCTCTTGTTACTGGACGAGATTTCATCAATTCGGGTGCGACTTCTGCTTTGCTCCTAAGTGGCGGAAGCTCGGGAACGGTGGCGGGCAGCTTCACAAACGGTTCCGTTGTTGCCATTACAGCCAGTATCTTAAATGTAAATAAAAACTTCGCGAATATCTCAGGGGGTTTTCTTGACGTTAGCTTGCAGAATGGGGCGGTGCTGACCGTCGACGGAACATTCAATAATGAAACGTTTCCTGGCCACAACACGCTACGACTAGTAGGCTCAGGCAACGTTGCAAATATCTATTCGCTCCAGAATAGTGGAGGCATACAAGTCGATTCAGGAAGCGTGCTGAATGTAACTGGGGGCGGTTTCAGTAATGCGGTCGGCGGGACTTTGACGCTCAGCAGTGCCGCGAGCGTCGTCGGTGGTTTCACGAACTCAGGGGGCGCTGTAATCCTGAACCCGACGGCGAGTCTCACCAGTGATAGGTATTCCCAAAGCGCAGGGTTAACGGATGTCACGGGGATGTTTGTTGCTCGATCGTACATGCAAACTGGTGGTTCTACCACAATCGAACAGGGTGGGAAAATATCAGCGACATCGTTTTCGGCGACTGGCGGTACAGTTACCATCAACGGCATCCTCGATCCCGCTGCAGTGTCAATCGGACCAGGTGCTGCGCTTCAGGGCAACGGAATAGTCAACGCAAATGTTTCGATGGGGGGCACACTCAGTCCGGGGGGTACACTCAGTCCGGGATCGTCTGCGTCCCTTATGATTCTCGGGAACTACGAACAGACGGGCGGGGGAATCTTTAACGAGCTGATCGGCTCTCAGTCCCACGGCGTGCTGAATATAAACGGAAATGCCCTGCTTGATCCAGGCGCATTGCTGCAGATCACATTACAGAGTGGATTCAATCCAGCCGGCCAGAGCTTCGATATCATGAACTACCATTCTTTGTCCGGACAATTTGCGAACGGGGCCAGCTTTTGGGAAGACGGCTTTCTTTGGGACGTCTCGTACGGGCGAAGCGAGATTGATGTCACTGCCGTACCAGAGCCACACACGCTAGCATTGCTCGGAGTCGGACTAGTCGGACTGATGCTGTGGTCGCGGCGTAAGTGCTTTGGCGCCTATCGTTGAATCCTTGTCCGCATTGATTCCTGCGCGCGTTATTCCTTCCAAAGTGGGGCAGAGTTCGAGGAGAATTTCCGATGACAAATGAGGGCAAAACTCTGAGTGTGGTTAAGTTCGTCTGGATTTTGGCAGGTTTGTCGGTCATCGTGCTTGCTGGTTTGCACGTCTTCTTTACGCTTCACCCTTCGTCGGTGCAGTTCACCACCCCGTACCAAGCCGTGCTCCTCACGAACGGGTCGGTGTATTTCGGCCACCTGCAGGAGTATGGGACTCTTCATCCGCTCCTGACAGATGTCTACTACATCGTTAGTCAAACGAACATGGATGCCAAGCAGGTTAACCATGCGCTTATCAAAAGGGGCAAGGAATTGCACGAACCGGATCGCATGTACCTCAATCCGGAGCAGATCGTCTTTGTCGAATCAGTTGGGGCAGGCTCTAAGGTAGCTCAGCTTATTGCCGAACAGAAAAAGTAATAGTTTATCGCGTTATGTAGTTCAAGTTTTTTTCGGGTGGAATGACCGTGAGCGAGCCCAGTGGCGCTACGGTTCGCAGCTCCAACGCGTCGACCGTGAAGGGAATTTTGAAGCGTGAGTAACCATTCGGAACAACGATTTGCGTGTGTATGCGGATCGTCTCCCCTGCTGGGAGTAGAGGGAGTTGAAGGGTCACTCTGTTGGTCCTGGGGTCTGCGGGCGCTTCGGATTCCGGCACCATGGTGAGCTGCTGCTCGCTGAAAAGGCCGACACCCTTCGGCAGAACAGCGTGGAGCCGGTATGTGCTGACAGGCGCCTCTCCTTCGTTTTTCATTAACAGATCTAGAGAAGCCACGGTCTGGGCTCTCCCGGGGAGGGGCTGGGGATGGACGGATGCTCTATCGAGGGAGATGTTGCCGACGTATAGCGCGAGTTTAGGTTTCTTGGCTCGTTCGGCTTGTCCCTGTTGAAGGATATTGAGGGATGCGTTTTGGGCAGCGACGAGTTTCTGCAGCAAGTCGGAAGTAGCGGCAGTGCTCGTATCCATATGAATCAAGGCCGTTGTTTGTTTGTCTAGAATGTTGCTCTGTTCGTAGCCGGCCCGAAGGCCAATAACGCTGAGCACGATTTCGACGCCGATCAGCACCATCACGCCGATCTCCATCAAGAAGTCGCGGCGGGCCACACGTGCATCACTTCTCCAACTGAGGGCGCTCAGATAGAAGTTTGCTTCGGTTAGGAGGCGCTGTCTCTCTGCCGCTCCAACTTGTTGATAGAGGTCGGTGTTTTCGGCTTGAATAAAACATCCATTTGCTCTCTTTTTCAGTTCTTCGTCTGTGAGTGTTTCCAGAAGTTCTTCTGCGCGCATGGAGGCTAGATACCCTCACTGCGTACTGAGTGTCCATTGGATAGCTTCGGCAGCGTTGAACTTCCTAAGCTCCTGAAAACCTGCGAGTTCTATGCGATCTGTTCTCATTTCCGAGTTTTTGTGCGCCTATCGACCCGCTCGAACGTGTTCTCTTTCGGCCGAGATAACTGTAAGATGATGAAGTAGCTAAGATAATACAGATGGAGTAAGACATGGCCACTGCTCCGGCCCAACCCCCGGCTATGGACGACTGGATATTTCTGTCGGGTCGTCCCCCGTTGCAAGAGTTCCTAGGATTTGTCACCGCGCAATATACGGACACTCAATCACTTGACTTGAGGGCTCTGAGCGCCGAATGGCGTCTAGCAAACAATCGGGTTCAGCAGCTCGAAGCAAGTGAAGCAGGTTGGGCCGATAACCCTGCAATCGGGGCGATCGATGACAGTCTGACCGCCTTACGAGATCAGGTTGTGGGCGATCCGCTCTTTCAACGATCTTCACCGATCGTGCCGATTGGTTTGGGAGTAGTGGAGCTCGACCGCTTGGTCGTTTATCAGAAACATATCAATCTGGCTTATGTTCAAAGCCTTAAGACAGCGTTAGGAGCCAGCCCGAACCCAGAGCAAATCTTCAGATTCTGTCTTCCAGTGGGCCCTCCTACAACTCCGGTCAGAGTGACTAGGACAGGGCAAAACTCATACGTTTTTGTTTCACCGTCCAACGACTTCCGGTTCTTGGATAGCGCAGTGCTCGCTCCTGCTCAGCTCACAGGCGTTGCCACTTTCGGCCAGATCGCAAACGTGGTGGGGCTAATTGTGGGTTTCAGCGCGAATTACTTCAGTGCTCTTCATGTTGGAAATCGACTTATTCTGCATAATGGTAGCCACCGCGCGTTCGCCCTGAGAGATCTCGGAATTACGCACGCGCCTTGCGCCATTATGGAAATAACGCATCCGGAGGAATTGACGGTAACGACGGTGCCGGACGTCCATCAAAATCGGGAACGATATCTGACTGCGGTGAGACCACCCGTGTTGAAGGACTATTTTGAGCCTCAGCTCCGAAAGGTTCTCGTGATCCCGCGGCGCATGCGACAAGTCAAGATTTCCTTTGGCGTTGAGAACATCGACGTGCCAGGTTGAAAGTAGCGCGTTTTGTACGAGAGGAATCAAGAGGGTATGGCAATGGGTCCGCGAAGAGAAAGCGTCCCACCGCAAATTCCTGCTGCCCGGGCCATTGAGCTCATCCAGCAGCAGATCGCGCGCTTAGATAGCGAGATAATCAAATTAGATCGGCGGGATGGGAAGGTTGAGGGATGGAAATCGACCACAGAAGGCATCCTGCAGGCGGCGTTCGGCAAGCCAGACGGTCTAGCAGATCGGCGGACCTCTGCGTTCCTCTATGCCCATAGTGGCATGACTCACGGCTTTGGGATGGGCGACAACGAGTGGCAGCAAGACTATGTTCTCGTGCAAAAAAAGAGAAAGGCCTTACTCGAGTCGTACATCGAGCAGCTCCAGATGCTATCCTCGTCAGGCTGCGAGCACAGCGCTCCGCATGGCGAAGCGCTACGGACACATTCGGCCGGAGGTGCAAAGGCAAGCTCTTGCCGCTGTGGCGACTACCGAAATCCAATCGGTTGTGAACCAAATTGTGCACCAAGGCGAGGGTGAGGTAGAATCCAAATTGTCTAATGTATTGATTCTACGACAGTAGGCTCGTAGCTCAGTTGGTTAGAGCGCCACCTTGACACGGTGGAGGTCTGGGGTTCGAGTCCCCACGAGCCTACCATTCCATTGCAATGGTTCTCGTCAAGACGAACACTAGGTATTTCACCGTATCACGCGCGGCACGCAGCAAGCGTAAAATCGAATGCGTATGACTAAGCCGGCCGAAAAACAAAATTCTCCATCGCCGAAATCCGATGAGCGTGACGCGCGAGATCCCGCCGAACTTTCGCAGGTTCCTGATCCGGTCGAGGAAGCTTCAGAAGAATCGTTTCCCGCCAGCGATCCGCCCGCTTGGATTTCCGAGGCGCCAAAACCTGCTCGCGGACCAAAGTCAAAAAATGCGCCGAAATCCCCGCGCAAACAAACCTCCTGAGCTCGCAGCGCGGTTACTGTTGCGAAGCTGCTCCGTTTTGGAAAAGCACAGCAGGCACCGGCTGTGCCACGATGGCACATGCGCTCGACTGCTCGACTCGCAGTTCTCTGCGCTCTGTTATGCGGAATCACCGCAGCGAGGATCTTGTGCGCGGACTCCGCTGAATGCACTGGAGTAGTCGCGGATGAAAATGGCGAGCCCCTCGCCGCCGCGAAAATCATGCTCCAGAGCAGCACCGGTCTGACCTTTCGCACGGAAACGGATGGCGCCGGCCGCTTCATTCTCCGGGACATTCCTGCCGGCGATTACAACGTGGAAGCGCGCAAAGAAGGCTTCTTCGTTCTCGCGGGCGAGTCTTTCAACCTGCGTCCCGGACCGAACGAAGTCACGTTGACGCTGAAGCACGCGGAAGAGTTGCACGAACAAGTGCAGGTCACCGCCCCGGCGAGCCAAATAGACACGCAAGACACGGCGCAAAGGGAAACGATCACCGCGCGCGAAATCCGCGACATTCCCGTGCCGAACTCTCATATCTTGCAGGAGAGCCTGACTGCGTTGCCGGGAGTAGTGCGAGACAATTTCGGCGGCTTGCATATCGCGGGCGCGCGCTCTGGAGAAACGCAATACCTGCTCGATGGATTTGAAATCGGCGATCCCGTGAACAATACACTCAGCGCTCGATTCAACGTGGATGCCACTCGCGCCGCGGAAGTGCAGACCGGCCGCATCGGCGCAGGCTACGCCCACTCTGGCGCGAGCGTTCTGAATCTGGAAACGCCCGAAGGCGACGACAAGTGGCGCTTCGGCACGACTAATCCAATCCCCGGCATCAATATTCAGAATGGCGTGCGCTTGGGAAACTGGTATCCGCGCTTTACTTTTTCGGGCCCCATCGTGCGGCGCCGCTTCTGGTTTTCGGATGCCATCAGCTTGCAGCACACATTTACGCTGGTGCGGGAGCTGCCCGATGACGCCAACACTTCCACGCAATGGGCCGGCGATAATCTGGTCCGCTTGCAGTACAACTTCAGCCCAAAGCACATTTTGCACGGCAGTTTTCTGTACAACCGCACGCAGGACGAGAGCCTCGGCCTCGATCCCCTCAACCCTGAATCCACAACGCTAGACCTTCACCAGCAGCGAGCGTTTTTCTCATTGAAGGACCAGATATGGCTGTACGACACGTTGATCGAGCTGGGAGTTGCGGCGGATAGCGAGGGGCAGGATTTCTTTCCGCAAGGCACGGGGCCGTACGTTTTGCTGGTCAATGGAGCGCGCGGAAATTTCTTTGAGCGGCTGCATGTGCACGGCACTCGCGTGCAGGGTTTATTCAACGTGATTGCGGCGTCGCGGCACTGGCACGGAACCCATCAGGTTAGCGCCGGGGCTAACGTCGCGGGACTCGAATTCCGCCAGGCGGCTGCTCGCGGAGAAATCCAGGTGTTGCGCGCGGATGGGACGCTCGTGCGGCATACCACCTTCTCTGGACCCGCGAGCCCGCAAGCCTCCAACACGCAGGCGGGCGGCTATGCGCAGGACAACTGGTCGCCGACAAAGCGCGTCGTTCTGCAAGCGGGCCTGCGTACGGACTGGGACCGTTTTACGCAAAGCGCCATGCTCGAGCCGCGCCTGTCCGGCAATGTGCTGCCGTTCGGCGACGACAATGCGAAACTCTCCCTCGGCTGGGGCATTTACAATGCTCCGCTGAATCTTTACGTCATCGAGCAGGCGCTCGACCAGCAACAGATCGACACTTTTTTCGACGCTACCGGCACGGTACCGGTTGGCGGACCGGCAATCAGCCAATTTGCGGTGCCCGCGGGAGGGCTGCGGCAGCCGCGCTTCACGACCAGCAGCGCGGGGTGGCAGCAAAAAATCCGGCGCAACACGCTGGTCGACGTCGAATTGCTGGCGCGCAACGGCTATCACGGTTTTGTGTACGTGGACCAGACACCGGCGCGGGCCGGTGGGACTTTTCTTTTGCAGGACACCCGCAAGGACCGCTATCGCGCGGCAACTCTTACCTTGCGCCATATCTTGTCTGAGGACACGGAGGTTTACGGCGCGTACACTCACTCGCGCGCACACTCAAATCAAGTGCTCAACCCTGCGCTTGGGTCAATCTTCTTTGCCGCGCAGCAATCGGCCCCGCTCGCCTGGGATGCTCCGAACCGTGTGCTCACCTGGGGCTGGACACCCACGCATATCTGGAAAATTCAATTCAGTTACTTCTTCGAGTACCGCAGTGGGTATCCATTCAGCATCGTGAATCTGCAGCAGCAACTGGTCGGCGCGCCGAACTCGTCGCGCTTCCCTGATTACAAAAATTTGAACCTGGCGCTGGAAAAGAAGTTCGCCTTTCGCGGATACTTGTGGGCCGCGCGCATCGAGATGGTGAATGCCTTCGATTGGCAAAATCCCAACGTAGTGGTGAACAATATCGACGCCCCTAATTTCGGGCAACTCACCGGCGGCCAGGGCAGTGCGTTCACCGCTCGGGTGCGCTTTGCTGGCAGAAAATAGACCAAACGCGATGAATTTGACGATCGATGAGGCGCTAAAGGCGAAGTGTCCGAAGACTGCGCTTGGCTGCGTTTCAGCTCAGGTTGAGGCGCCGGTCTCGCCGCCTGCGCTGATCGCGGAATTAAATAATTGCGAACAGGCAATTTTGAGGCTGATGGAGCCGCGGACGGTGCTGGAATCGGGGCAGATTGTGGCGACACGCGCCGCTTACAAAGCCCTGGGCAAGGATCCGGCGCGCTATCGCGGATCGGCGGAGGCGCTGCTGCGCCGCATAATCGCAGGAAAGGGCTTGCCAAGGATCAACGCCGTGGTGGACATCATCAATTTGGTCTCCGTCGAAAGCCGTTTGCCGATCGGGTTGTATGACTTAGCTCACGTGCAGGGAGACATTGTGTTTCGCGCTGGCCGCGCGGGCGAAACCTATAAGGGCATCGGCAAATACGACCTAAACCTCGAAGGATTGCCGGTGTTCTGCGACGCTTTGGGCCCGCACGGAAGCCCCACAAGTGATTCAGAACGCACCATCGTGACAAGCGAAACCAAGAACGTGCTGGCGGTGATTATTTCGTTTGCCGGCAAAGAGGGACTCGATCGCTGGACGGAACGGATGCGCGAGTTGTTTGCACAGTATGCTTCCGCTAACCGGTGCGAAATTGGAATCGTCAACTAAGTGTTTAGCGCGAAATTGATTCCGCCAACGATTCTCGCCCGTCCGTCTGTACGTCACGATTCAGGAACCCGCGGGCGGCGAGGAGTTCGGCGTTGAGCAGGGCTGCGCCGGCGGCGCCGCGGACCAAATTGTGCGAGAGCAGGGTCAGCTTTACGTCGAGGAGAGGGCATTCGCGGATTCGGCCTACCACGGCGGCCATGCCGTTTCCGGCATTTACGTCGCGGCGCGGCTGTGGCCGATCCTGCTCTTCGAGTACGACGATGGGATTGCGCAACGCGGATGGCAAGGAGGCCAACTCGGAGCTGACCTCGAACTCGCGCAGGGCTTCGCGAACTTCTTGGAGCGACGCAATTTTCTTTAGGCTTACGCTGACACATTCCAGGTGGCCATCTAGTACCGGCACGCGATTGCAGTGCGCGCTGATGCCCAGGCCTGCATCCACAAAACGCTCGCCATTCCATTTCCGTTTTTGCGGTTCGGACTCCATCTTTTCTTCTTCGCCGCTGATAAAGGGCACCACATTCCCCTGAATGTCGATCGAGGCCACACCAGGATAACCCGCTCCGGACATGGCTTGCAGGGTCACAACGAAAATCTTCTCCAGACCGAACGCCTCCGCGAGCGGCTTTAGAACCAGAACGAGTCCCGCGGTGGAACAGTTCGGATTGGTGACAATGAAGCCCGTGTCGTAGCCGCGATTTTTCTGCTGCAGCGGAATTGCGTCGAGGTGCGCGGCGTTGACTTCGGGAATCAGGAGCGGGACGTCCGGATCCATGCGGTGATTACGGGAATTACTGACCACCGGATAGCCGGTGCGTGCAAAGTCTTCCTCAGCACCGCCCGCGACGGACGAATCGAGCGCGGAGAAAACAAAATCACACTCCAGGGAAGGACCGAGACCCTTGACTACCAAGTCGCGCGCAGCGGCCGGAATCGGCGCATCAAGATGCCAGCGAACCGCTTCCGCATAGGTCTTGCCGGAGGAGCGCTCCGAGGCCGCGACTTCGGTAAGTTCAAACCACGGGTGATCCGCGAGCAGGCTCACAATACGCTGGCCGACCAACCCAGTCGCGCCGAGCACGCCAGCGCGAAACTTCTTCTCAAATCGAGGCGCTGGCGCGCTCATACCACTTCCTCCTGTTGTGCAGGACCGATGCGCGTTCCGCGCACATGCGGCTTGAACGTATTGCGCACCCAAACGGTCATCTCCGTTTCCTCTGCCAGGGGCAGAACGTGCGGATGCAGAACCTTCGCCCCACTCAAAGCGAGCGCGTGCGCGTCTTCGTAGCTGAGGTCGTGCAAGAGCATGGCCTGCGCCGACTCGTTCGGGTTCGCGGTGTAGATTCCGTCGACGTCGGTCCAAATCACCAGTTCATCCGCGTCCACCACGTGAGCGATGATCGCCCCTGAAAAATCGGAGCTGTTGCGCCCCAGCGTGGTGATACGCCCATCCGGAGTGGCTCCGATGA
>WNFR01003026.1_pt1 | contig 21650 bp, 9 predicted proteins | sample 5400221 | NCBI WGS metagenome assembly WNFR01 (sample SAMN13153357, study PRJNA577476) | soil metagenome | isolation source: 40 cm soil under Madrone tree | place: USA:California | collected 2016-06-14 | reverse complement strand
GGGGGACGATGGTCTTGAGACTGCGGAACGAGCCGTCGTTGATGGGGTAGTCCGTGGGCGAGGTCAGGCACTTGTACGCGACCTGCGCGCAGGCGTAGCCGGTGGTGATGCCGGAATTGTAGAAGCCGCGCACCTGTTTTGACACGTCGCTCAGGTCGACTGTCATCTCGTCGCCCTCAACCACGACGCGTACCCGGATCGGTACTCTGCGGCCGATGTCGATCCCGTCGTCGTCCATGTAGGATTCTGCCTCGTAGATGCCGTCCGGAATCGTGCGCGTGCGCATACGCGCCATCGCCTCCGCATGGTCCATGATTGCGGCGATCGAGTTGAGCACGGCGTCGCGCCCGTAGCGCGCGATGAGCTCGAGGAAGCGCCGCTCGCCGGTCTTCACCGCAGTGACCTGCGCGCGCAGATCACCCATTGCCCGGCTCGGCAGGCGCACATTCTGCCGGATGATGTCGACCACGGTCGCATTCGCGCGCCCCCGGTCCTGATATTTGAGGATCGGGATCTGCAGTCCTTCCGAAAAAATGTCGGTGCTCATGCCGCCGAGGATGCCGCCGATATCGAGCCAGTGCGCCATGCAGCAGGAGAACGCGACCAGCCTGCCTTTGCGAAAGATTGGAAGCGTCAGCGTGACATGGTTGAGATGGCTGCCGGTGAGATAGGAATCGTTGGTGACGTAGATGTCACCGGGATGCATGTTGGCAAGACCGAAATGCGCGATCTTCGCCTTCACCGTCTCGGCCATCCCGCGGATGAACATCGGCAAGCCAATGCCGATCGAGATCGTCTCGCCTTTTGGCGTGAACAGGCCGGTGGTGAAATCGAGCGCCTCGTAGATGATGATGTTGTAAGCGGTGCGCATCAGGTTCGTTTTCATTTCCTCCGTCACGGCAATGACGCCATTGCGCACGATCTCCGTGATCACAGGATCGATCTTGTGGGGGCTGCGCCGCCTGCGGGGGATACGCGCGTCGCGCGTTAGGCGATTTCTCATTTCTGCCGTGCCCATTATCGATCTGCTGCCACGTCGATCATCAGGTGCCCGCGGACATCGACTTCGAGCCGATCACCCGGCAATAGCAAAGTTGTCGCCGCATGTTCCTCGATCAGCGCGGGTCCGCTGATTCGGTTGCCGGCGCCGAGCGCCGTGCGGGCATAGGTCGGCGTTGGGCGGAACTTTCCATCCAAATACACCGGCCGTCTGCCGGTAAAGGCGGATCGGCCGGGCGCGCGTGTGCCGCGTGCGATCGTCTCCTGCGGCGGCTTGCGCATGACACCGGTGACGGTGCTGCGCAGGCTCACGATTTCGGCGGGCTCCTCCGGCGCCGAGGTGCCGTAGCGCAATTCGTGCATGGCGTCGAACAGGCGCTTGATTGCGCGACGGTCTTGTCGTTCGAACAGCTTGAGCGGCAGGTCCACCGTCACCGCGTGCTCCTGACCCACATAGCGCATGTCGGCTGCTCGCCTCAGCGTGATCTTCTGCGGCTTGAGCGCGGCGCCCGCGATTGCCGCGCGGCCCTGACGCTCAAGATTGCGATAGACTCGTTCGATCGCTGCAAACGGCGCGTCTTCGAGCCGTGTGAACCACGTGCGCACGAAATCGTAGCGCAGATCCGAGAACAGCATGCCGAACGCCGAGAACACGCCCGGCCCGGTCGGGACGATGACGGTCCTGATCCCGAGCTCGCGTGCGACCTGTACCGCATGCAACGGGCCGGCGCCGCCATAGGCCACCAGGGCGAAGTCGCCGGCATCGAGACCGCGCTCGGTGGTGACTCCTTTTACCGCATAGGACATCGCGGTTGCGGCGATACGCAAGACTCCCTCGGCCGCCGCCGTCGCATCCATGCCGAGCGGCTTTGCCACGCGCTCGGTGAGCGCGCGTTCTGCGGCCTCGACGTCGAGCCGCATCTCGCCACCCAGGAACCGATCGGCGGCAAGCCGGCCGAGAATGAGATTGGCATCCGTCACCGTCGGCTCCTTACCGCCGAGGCCGTAGCAGGCGGGGCCCGGCGCCGCGCCCGCGCTTTGCGGCCCAACTCGCAGCCCGCCTTCCTCCGCTCGCGCGATCGAGCCGCCGCCGGTGCCGACCTCGAAAATATCCATCATCGCGATCTGGACCGGCAGCGCCCTGTCGTAGCCGCCAATCAAGGCCGCACCGGTGGTAAGCGCTTCCTCCTTGTGAATGACGCCGGCTTTGGCGGTGGTGCCGCCCATATCGAAGGCGATGGCATTTTTCAGCCCCAGTGCCCGACAAAGCGCCTGCGTGGCGATGACGCCGGCCGCCGGTCCCGACTCCAGCATGTGCACGCAGTGCCGCTTGGCCTGCTCCGCTTGGTAGAGACCGCCGGTCGACTGCACGATCAGGAACGAGCCGGAGAAACCCTCGCGGCGAATGTGGTTGTCGATCTCGCCGATATATCGTCGAACGATCGGCCCGATATAGGCGTTGGCGGCTACCGTCGAGCAGCGCTCGAACTCACGATACTCCTCGGATAGTTCATGCGAGGCGGAGACGAACAGGTGCGGGTGATTCTGCTCCAGGATCGCCTTCGCGCGCGCCTCATGCTCGTGCCGCGCGAAGCAGTTGAGAAAGAGAATTGCGGTTGCCTCGACCCCGAGCCGCTCCAGCATGCGGCCCAACGCCTCAATCTCCCCCTCGTCGAGCGGCGTTTCGATCTCGCCGTCGGAGAGCACGCGCTCCTTGACCTCGAAGCGCAGCGCCCGCTCCACCAGCGGCTCGTGTTTGCGGAAGAACAGATTGTACGCATCCGGCCGGTTGATGCGACCGATCTCGTAAATGTCGCGGAACCCCTCGGTCACCAGGAGCGCGGTCCTCGCGCCCTTGCGCTCCAGGATTGTGTTGATGGCGATGGTGGAGCCGTGCAGAAAGAGCCCGGCGGATTCGTAGGCGCTGCCCGCCTTAACCACCCCCGCGTTGATGCCCTCGACCAGCCGGTGCGGCGTCGACAGCGCTTTGCCGAAGCTCAGCTTGCCGGTCCGATCATCGAAGACGGCGATATCCGTGAAAGTGCCGCCGATATCGGCGGCGAGGCGAAGGCGCGACCCGTTCCTTTTTGCTGCAGTGCGTCGCGTCATGGTCTGCTCGGGCCGCGCTGGATCGATCCCTTGTCGCTTACATTTTATAGGGCTACCGGCTGGTTATAGGGCTACCGCTGGACCGGTCGGCGAGCGCCCGCGCGAAGGAATTGCGCGTGGATATTGGGCCCTGGCCCGACCGAGAGCGATCCTCCCCCGCCCGGCTCTCAAGTCCGCTACCGTAACATGCTGGATTGAAACGCGTTTTTCGAACAGAAAAAATTTGCCGGACGGCTGGAACGAAAGGATCGTTTTGGCGTTGGGGGCGTCAGGTGGTGGTCCGACCTGGACTACCGAGGGGTATAAGCACATGACCGGATCCACCGGTCGGAGGGTCATCTGCAGACGGTCTAGTGATCTCCCGCGCCAGCAGGTTCTGGCGCCGGGGTTGATGCACCAGCACGGCCACCGCGCCCGGCAGAGGCACCTGCGGAGGGCGCTCTTCGCCACTTCCCATCGGCGGGTTTTCGGCTTACCCGTCCAAACATCACCGCAGCGTCGGCTTGTCGCCGTGACGGCGTCGCAGCGGTTGTGACATCGGGCCTGGAGGAAACAATGCAACCGAGCAGAGGGCCGGTCGGGGAACTCAAGACCAATGGTCCGTCTCCAGGCGCGGTGGCCGCGGAAGCGCCCGATGGCCATGTCGACAGCGGCGCATCCCCTGAGCTTTACGATCTTTTGAACGCGCTGCAGTCAATGCGCGTGGGCGACTTCTCGGTTCGCCTGTCCAGCGGTCAGGTAGGCCTCTTGGGCAAGATCGCCGACACCTTCAATGAGATCGTCGCCGCCAATGAGCGCATGGCGCGGCAGCTCGAGCGCGTCGGGCAGGTCGTGGGCCGCGAAGGAAAGACGCGCCAGCGGGTGAAGTTCCCCCTGTCCCATGGCGCCTGGGGCGAGATGGAAAGCTCGGTCAATACCCTCATCGACGATCTGCTTTGGCCGACGACGGAAGTGACTCGCGCCATCTCCGCCGTCGCCAAGGGCGATTTGCTGCAAACGGTGCGCCTCGACGTCGATGGGCGCCCGCTGCAGGGCGAGTTCCTGCGCGCGGCGAACATCGTCAACACGATGATTAAGCAGCTCAGCGTGTTCACCTCCGAGATCGCGGTCGCCATGGGCGATCTTTCGAAGAAGATCACGGTCGACGTGCGTGGCGAGATTTTGCAGCTCAAGGAAGCCATCAACACGATGGTCGATCAATTGCGCTCGTTCGCCTCGGAAGTGACGCGTGTGGCGCGCGAGGTCGGCACCGAGGGGCGTCTCGGCGGCCAGGCCATCGTGCCGGGTGTTGCCGGCACCTGGAAGGATTTGACGGATTCGGTGAACGCCATGTGCGGCAACCTCACCGACCAAGTTCGCAACATCGCCCAGGTTACGACGGCGGTGGCGCGCGGCGATCTCTCGCGCAAGATCACGGTCGACGTGAAAGGCGAAATCCTCGAGCTCAAGAACACCATCAACACCATGGTGGATCAGCTCAACGCGTTTGCCTCGGAAGTCACGCGTGTGGCGCGCGAGGTCGGCACGGAAGGCAAGCTCGGCGGCCAGGCGCAAGTGCCGGGCGTCGCCGGCACCTGGAAGGACCTGACCGACAACGTCAATTTCATGGCCTCGAACCTGACTGCCCAGGTCCGCAACATCGCCGACGTCGCCACCGCCATCGCCGGCGGCGACCTCTCGAAGAAGATCACCGTCAATGTGAGCGGCGAAATCCTGCAGCTGAAGGAGACCATCAACACGATGGTCGATCAGCTCAATGCGTTTGCCGGCGAGGTGACGCGCGTGGCACGCGAGGTCGGCACAGAAGGACGTCTCGGCGGACAGGCGAACGTGCTCGGCGTCGCCGGCACCTGGAAAGACTTGACGGACAGCGTCAACTCCATGGCCTCGAACCTCACCGCACAGGTTCGCAACATTGCCGAGGTCTCGACGGCCATCGCCAGCGGCGATCTCTCCAAGAAGATCACCGTCGACGTGCGCGGCGAAATTCTCGAGCTCAAGGACACCATCAACACCATGGTGGACCAGCTCAACGCCTTTGCCGGCGAGGTGACGCGCGTGGCGCGGGAGGTCGGCACCGAAGGCAAGCTCGGCGGCCAGGCGATGGTGCGCGGCGTCGCCGGCACCTGGAAGGACTTGACCGACAGCGTGAACTCGATGGCCTCGAATCTGACCGGGCAGGTCCGCAACATCGCCGAGGTGGCGACCGCGGTCGCGCAAGGCGACCTGTCGAAGAAGATCACCGTCAACGTGAGCGGCGAAATCCTGCAGCTCAAAGAAACGCTCAACACGATGGTGGACCAGCTCAACGCGTTCGCGGCGGAAGTCACGCGCGTGGCGCGGGAGGTCGGCACCGAAGGCAAGCTCGGCGGTCAGGCGCAAGTGCCGGGCGTGGCCGGCACGTGGAAGGACTTGACCGACAGCGTCAACTCCATGGCGGGCAATCTCACCGATCAGGTCCGCAACATCGCCGAGGTGGCGACCGCGATCGCCGACGGCGACCTGTCCCGCAAAATCACGGTCGATGTGCGCGGCGAGATCCTTCAGCTCAAAGAGACGCTCAACACGATGGTCGACCAGCTCAACCGCTTCGCCGGCGAGGTCACCCGCGTCGCGCGCGAGGTCGGCACCGAGGGCCGTCTCGGCGGTCAGGCCAACGTGCCCGGCGTGGCCGGCACCTGGAAGGACTTGACCGACAGCGTGAACTCGATGGCGGGCAACCTCACCGCGCAGGTGCGCAACATCGCCGAAGTGACGACCGCGGTGGCGCGCGGCGATCTCTCGCGCAAGATCACGGTCGACGTGAAAGGCGAAATCCTCGAGCTCAAGAACACCATCAACACCATGGTGGATCAGCTCAACGCGTTTGCCTCGGAAGTCACGCGCGTGGCGCGCGAGGTCGGCACGGAAGGCAAGCTTGGCGGCCAGGCGCAAGTGCCGGGCGTCGCCGGCACCTGGAAGGACCTGACCGACAACGTCAATTTCATGGCCTCGAACCTGACTGCCCAGGTCCGCAACATCGCCGAGGTTGCCACCGCCATCGCCAGCGGCGACCTCTCGAAAAAGATCACCGTGGACGTGCGCGGCGAGATCCTGCTGCTCAAGGAAACGCTCAATACCATGGTCGAGCAACTGCGCTCATTCGCCGCCGAAGTCACGCGCGTGGCGCGCGAGGTCGGCACCGAAGGCAAGCTCGGCGGCCAGGCCGTGGTGCCGGGCGTCGGGGGTACGTGGAAGGATTTGACGGACAACGTCAATTTGCTTGCCGCCAACCTCACGACTCAGGTCCGCAACATCGCCGAAGTGACAACGGCGGTCGCGCGCGGCGACCTTTCCCGCAAAATCACCGTGGACGTGAAAGGCGAAATTCTGGAGCTCAAGAACACCATCAATACGATGGTGGACCAGCTCAACGGCTTTGCCTCGGAAGTGACACGCGTCGCGCGCGAAGTCGGCACCGAAGGCAAGCTCGGCGGCCAGGCGCAAGTGCCGGGCGTCGCCGGAACATGGAAGGACTTGACCGATACCGTCAACGTGATGGCGGCCAATCTGACCGAGCAGGTGCGCGGCATCGTCAAGGTCGTGACTGCCGTGGCCAACGGCGATCTGAAGCAGAATCTGACCGTCAAATCGAAGGGCGAAGTGGCGGCGCTCGCCGAAACGATCAACAACATGACCGACACGCTGGCGACCTTTGCCGACCAGGTCACCACCGTCGCGCGCGAGGTGGGCGTGGAAGGCCGTCTCGGCGGCCAGGCCAACGTGCCGGGCGCAGCCGGCACCTGGAAGGATCTTACCGGCAACGTCAACTTGTTGGCCGCGAACTTGACGACGCAGGTGCGCGCCATCGCCGAGGTTGCGACTGCGGTGACGAAGGGCGACCTGACCCGGTCGATTCAGGTCGACGCGCGCGGCGAGGTGGCCACGCTCAAGGACAACATCAACACGATGATCAACAACTTGCGGCTCACGACCGACCGCAACACCGAGCAGGATTGGTTGAAGACCAATCTCGCCAGGTTCACCAACATGCTGCAGGGCCAGCGCGACCTGATTACCGTGGGCCGGCTGCTCTTGTCGGAGCTCACGCCGCTGGTTAACGCGCAGCTCGGCGTCATTTATCAGGCGACGAGCGAGGAAGCCTCCAGCCTGCACCTGCTCGCCACCTATGCCGACGATGCCGACAACGGCTATCCGGAGCATCTCACGCTCGGCGAGGGATTGCTCGGACAGTGCGCGGCGGACAAACGGCGAATGCTGATCAGCGAAATGTCCCCAGACACCGTTCCGATCGGATCGGCACTGTTCAAGGCGGCGCCACGGAACATCGTGGTGTTGCCGGTGCTGTTTGAAAGTCAGGTCAAGGCGGTGATCGAGCTCGCTTCGCTCAGCGAATTCACCGAACTGCAGCTCACTTTCCTGGACCAGCTTACGACCAATATCGGCATCGTGCTCAACAGCATCGAAGCGACGATGCAGACCGAAGGATTGCTCAAGCAATCGCAACAGCTCGCGGGCGAGTTGCAGACGCAGCAGCGAGAGCTGCAACAGACCAACGAGCAGCTCGAGCAGAAGGCGGAACAACTCGCAGAGCGCAACGTCGAGGTGGAGCGCAAGAATCGGGAAATCGAGCAGGCGCGCCGTGCGTTGGAGGAGAAGGCGAGCGAGCTGGCGTTGACGTCCAAGTACAAGTCGGAGTTCCTCGCCAATATGTCGCACGAGCTGCGCACTCCGCTCAACAGCATCCTGATCCTGGGGCAGCAGCTCGCCGAGAATCCGGAGGGCAATCTGCTCGCCAAGCAGGTCGAATTCGCCCGCACAATCCACGGCGCCGGCACGGATCTCTTGAATCTAATCAGCGACATCCTCGATCTGTCCAAGATCGAATCCGGAACCGTCACGGTCGACGCCGAGGAGATTGCCTTCGCGAACCTTCTAGACATGATCGTGCGTCCCTTCCGCCACGAGGCGGAGACGCGGCAACTCTCGTTCGAGGTCAATCTCGATCCACATCTCGGCCGCACCATGACCACCGATTCCAAGCGCCTGCAGCAGGTTCTCAAGAATCTGCTCTCGAACGCGTTCAAGTTCACCTCGCAGGGCGGGGTGCGCCTGAGCGTTTCCGAGGTCCAGAACGGCTGGAGCGGCGGCCACCCGGTGCTCGAGCAGGCGCCCACGGTGGTCGCCTTCGAAGTCTCCGACACCGGCATCGGCATCCCGCACGAGAAGCAGAAGGTCATTTTCGAGGCGTTCATGCAGGCGGACGCCAGCACCAGCCGGAAATACGGCGGCACTGGGTTGGGGCTGGCGATCAGCCGCGAGCTGTCGAATCTGCTCGGCGGCGAGATTCAGTTGCGCAGCGCGCCGAACGTGGGCAGCACGTTCACGCTCTACCTGCCGCTGCGGTACGTCGGACCGAGCGCGGCGCCGAAGCCGGCCGCCTCGGTGGCGTTCGTGCATCCGCCCGCCGCGCACGTCGCGCCCGAGCGCCCGATCGAGCAAATTCCTGACGACCGGCTCGAGATCCGGCCCGGCGATTCGATCCTGCTCGTGGTGGAGGACGATCCGCACTACGCCCGCATCATGGTGGACCTGGCGCGCGAGAAGGGGTTCAAAGTGCTTGTCGCGGCGCGCGGCACCGACGCGCTCGAGCTCGCCAAGCAATACCAACCCACCGCCGTGTCGCTCGACGTGTTCCTGCCCGACATGCTGGGCTGGACCGTGCTCAGCCAGCTCAAGCAGAATCCGCTGACCCGGCACATTCCGGTGCAGATCATCACGCTAGACGAAGATCGCCAGCACGGTATGGCGCGGGGTGCATTCTCCTTCGTCACCAAGCCGACTTCGACCGAGGGGGTCGAAGCCGCATTGGCGCGCATCAAGGAATATGCCAAGCCGCGCCGCAAGCGCCTGCTGGTCGTGGAAGACGACCGCGTCGAGCAGAAAAGCATTGCGGAACTGCTCGGCCACGACGACATCGAGATCGTCCCTGCGGGCACCGGCGCCGAGGCCTTGCGCGTGCTGCGCGCACAGCCCTGCGACTGTGTCGTGCTCGATCTGCGGCTGCCGGACATGTCCGGGTTCGAGGTGTTGGAGGAGCTGCGCGGCGACGCCAAGCTCTCCGACGTGCCGGTTGTGGTGTTCACGGGCCGCGAATTGTCGGCGGAGGAAGACGCAGAGCTGCACACGATGGCGCGCAGCATCGTGGTCAAGGGCGTCGAGTCGCCCGAGCGTCTGCTCGACGAAACCGCTTTGTTCCTGCACCGCGTCGTTACCGAGCTTCCACCCGAGAAGCAACGCATGCTCGAGCGGCTCAACAGCTCGGACGAGGACTTGGTGGGCCGCACGGTGCTGCTGATCGATGACGATGCGCGCAATATTTTCGCGCTCTCCAGCGTGCTGGAGCGGCGCGGCATGCGTGTGCTTACCGCCACGACCGGCAGCGAGGCGATCGCGCTCGTCGATTCTACCCCCGATCTGGCGATCGTGCTGATGGATATCATGATGCCGGAAATGGATGGATATCGGACCATGCGCGCCATCCGGCAGAAGCCGGCTTTCCGGCGGCTCCCGATCGTCGCGCTGACGGCCAAAGCCATGAAGGGCGACCGCGAGAAATGCATGGAAGCAGGTGCATCCGACTATCTGGCCAAGCCCGTCAATACCGAACAGCTGTTGTCGGCGCTGCGCATGTGGTTGCACCGCTAGCCGCGGAGACGCGCGATGGCCTCGGACGACAAGGTCAATATCCTGCTGGTCGACGACCAGCCAGCCAAGCTGCTGAGCTACGAGACCATCCTCGCCGGGCTCAACGAGCGACTGATCAAAGCCGCTTCCGCCAAAGAAGCGCTGGAACACCTGCTCAAGCAGGAGATCGCGGTCATCCTCGTCGACGTGTGCATGCCGGAGCTCGACGGCTTCCAGTTGGCCGCGATGATCCGCGAGCATCCGCGGTTCCAGCGCACCGCGATCATCTTTATTTCCGCCATCCATCTGACGGACGTCGATCGTCTGCGCGCCTATGAAATGGGGGCGGTTGATTACGTCCCGGTGCCGGTCATTCCGGAGGTGCTGCGCGCCAAGGTCAAGGTTTTCGCCGAGCTCTATCGCAAGACGCGACAGCTCGAGCAGCTCAATCAGGAGCTCGAGCGTCGCGTCGCGTCGCGAACCGCGGAACTTGAGGCCTCGACCGCGCGGCTCTTGAAGAGCGAAGAGCGGCGCAGTTTGGCGCTGGCCGCCGGCCAGATGGGATCCTGGGAATGGGACCCGGTCGATGGCCGGTTCGTGTGGGACGACGGGCAGTACCGGATTTTCGGGGTCGATCCCGCGAGCTTCGATCTGACGGTCGATAATGTCAGGGCATTGATCCATCCCGAGGACTGGAAACATCTGCAGGACGCGATCAAACCGGCGGCGCCCAACACGCCGAGTTTTCAGAGCGAGTTTCGCGTGTGTCGTCCGAACGGCGAGCTGCGCTGGTGCATAGGAACGGCGGTCGCAAGCGTCGATGCAACCGACAATGTCGTGCGGATCAGCGGCGTGACCGTCGACATCACCGAGCGCAAGCAGGCCGAAGAGCGCCAGGTGCTGTTGGCGCGCGAGGTCGACCATCGCGCGCGCAATGCCTTGGCGCTGGTGCAATCGATCGTGCGTTTGACCCGCTCCGAGGACATCAAATCCTATATCGCCGCGGTCGATGGGCGAATTGGCGCGCTGGCGCGCGCCCACACCCTGCTCGCCCAGAGCCGCTGGCAGGGCGCCGATCTCGCGCGTCTCTTGGCCGAAGAGCTCGCCCCGTTCCGCACCGATGGCGCGGAGCGGATCAAAACTGCCGGTCCCGAGGTATCGCTCGAGCCGCGCACGGCGCAGACGCTCGCCCTCGCGCTGCACGAACTCTCGACGAACGCGGCCAAATACGGCGCGCTGTCGGTCATCTCGGGACGGGTGGCGGTGAACTGGGACCTGCAGTCGCAAGGCTTGGTCCTGCGCTGGACCGAGAGCGGTGGACCGCCCCCGCAGATGCCGGTCGCGCACGGCTTCGGCATCCGGCTGATCAGCGCCAGCATCGAGCGCCAGCTCGGGGGGGAGGCCGCTTTCGATTGGCGCTCGGAAGGCCTGCACTGCGTCCTGCACGTGCCGTGCCGCGACTACGTCGACGCGCTGGCGAACCGTGCCGCTACCCAGTGGCGACTCGGCGAGGACAGGCCTGAGCTGCCGCTTCGGCTCGAGGCAGGCAACCGCGTCCTGCTGGTGGAAGACGAGATTTTGGTTGCCATGATGATGAAGGACATCCTGACCGAGCTCGGCTTCTCAGTCATCGGGCCGTTCAGCCGGCTATCCGAAGCCATGGTCGCCGCCGTGCACGAGGACATCAACGCCGGCATCATCGACGTCAATCTCGGAGGCGAATTCGTCTATCCGGTCGCAGACGTGCTGGCGGCACGCAAAATTCCATTCGTCTTCGTCACCGGTTACGGCGTCGAGAGCATCGACAGCAGGTTCGGATACGTACCGATCGTGAAGAAGCCGGTGCAGCGGCAGGTGCTCCAGAAGATTTTCGTGCCCCCCGAGGCCGCAGAGCCCGCGAAATTGCCCAAGCGGCGATACGCCGCCGAGCGCGTCGCTCGTGCCGCGTCTGCCGGTCAGCCCTGACCTTTGGCAGGCTCCAGGCGGATTGGTCTTGCCCAAACCGACGGCAAGTTGGCTGCATAGAAATTCGACTTGAATCCGCGCCGCCTGCCCAGCGCGACGCCGGGGCGGGGCGGGCGGAACAAAAATTCCCCAGTAAAATCAATTAGGAGCGTTTGGCACGGTCTTTGCTGCTTTGCAGCATACCGGGCAAACGAAGCCGTTTGCGCCGGGCTTTGAGCATGCGCGCCGCTCAAAGAAGCGACACGAGAATACCCATGTCAGGTGACTTCAGCCCCGAGCAAAAGCGCTACCTCGAAGGCTTCGTCGCGGGTCTGCAAATCGCGAAGGCCGCGCGCGCGCAAGGCGGCTCTCCAAGCTCCGAAGCCAAGGCTGCGGACGCGAGCGGCCCCGACGCCGCGCATTTGCGCGCGCAGGATCGCGTTCTCAAAGCCGGCGGAAAACTCTCCGAGCAGGAGAAATTCAAGCGCGAGCTGCACCCCTTCGACGGCTATGAGCGGCTCAAGGCGCAGGCGGCGAATAACGAATATCCCAAACCGGCGGACAATTTCCGCTGGCGCTTCTTCGGCCTGTTCTACGTGGCGCCGAACCAGAACTCATATATGTGCCGCCTGCGCATGCCGAACGGCATTCTCGCGCATTGGCAGTTCGCAGGGGTCGCCGATCTCGCCGAGCGCTATGGCGGCGGCTATGCCCACGTGACCACGCGCGCCAATCTCCAGGTCCGCGAGATCGAGGCGAAGAACGCCGTGCTCATGGTCGAGGCCATCCAGGATCTCGGGCTGTGCTCCCGCGGCGCCGGTGCCGACAATATCCGCAACGTGACGGGCTCGCCCACGGCGGGCATTGATCCGCAGGAGCTGATCGATACCCGCCCTTACGCGCGCGAGTGGCATTTTCACATTCTCAACGAGCGTGCGCTCTACGGTCTGCCGCGCAAATTCAACGTCGGGTTCGATGGCGGCGGGATCATTCCCGTGCTCGAGGATACGAACGACATCGGCTTCCAAGCGGTCGAGGTCAAAGCCGGCCGCGAGGTCGCGCCCGGGGTTTGGTTTCGTCTCCTGATCGGCGGCATCACCGGCCACAAAGACTTCGCGCGCGAAACCGGCGTCGTGGTCAAGCCTGCCGACGCGACCAAAATGGCCGACGTCATCGTCCGCGTGTTCATCGATCACGGCGACCGCACCGACCGCACCAAGGCAAGGTTCAAATATGTCATCGACCGCCTCGGCCTCGACAAGGTGCTCGAGCTGATGGAGGAAAAACTCGGCCGCAAGCTCGACCGCGTCGCCGCCGATGCGCTTGCGCCGCGACCGCCCTTCGATCGCACGGCGCACGTCGGCGTGCATGCGCAGAAGCAGCCCGACTGCAGTTGGATCGGGGTCGTCCTACCCGTCGGCAAGATGACCGCCGATCAGATGCGCGGCCTCGCGCAGGTCGCCCGCGATTTCGGCGACGGTGATATCCGCCTCACTGTTTGGCAGAACCTGATCATCTCGGGCGTGCGCTCGCAGCACGTTGCGACGGCGCAAGCGCAGATCGAGGCGCTAGGCTTATCGATCAGCGCCACCTCGATCCGCGCCGGGCTCGTTGCTTGCACGGGCAACGTCGGCTGCAAGTTTGCCGCCTCGGACACCAAGCGGCACGCCGAGGACATCGCGCGCTGGTGCGAGGACCGCGTTGCGCTCAATGTGCCGGTCAACATTCATCTCACCGGATGCCATAACTCCTGTGCGCAGCATTACATCGGCGACATCGGGTTGCTCGCCTGCAAGGTGCAAACCTCCGAGGAGGGCGACGCGGTCGAGGGCTATCACGTTCATGTCGGCGGCGGGTTCGGTCCTGACGCCGCAATCGCGCCGGAAATCTACCGCGACGTCAAAGCCGAGGATGCGCCGAAAATCGTCGAGCGCATGCTCAAGGTCTATCTCGCCCACCGCGCCTCGCCGCAGGAAAGTTTTCTTGCTTTCACGCGCCGGCACGAGATCGGCGCGCTGCGGGCCCTCGTCGATGCCGAGGCGGTGGAATGATCCTGCCGCAGGGCCCGCTGCCGTCGCTGATCCCGGAGAGCGCCCCGTTCAGCGCCGAGCAGCGCGTGTGGCTCAACGGCCTATTCGCAGGGCTCCTCTCACTCGAGGGCGGCATCACTGCGCTGTCGCCGGAGCAGGTGGCGTCTCTGCTGCCAGGCGCGTTCGATCTCGCCGCCCCAACCGCGAGCACGGAAGAGGATGACGGCGCGCCCTGGCACGACCCGGCCATGCCGCTCGCAGAGCGCATGAAGCTCGCCGAAGGCCGTCCGCTGCGCCGGCGGATGATGGCGGCGATGGGACAACAGGACTGTGGCCAATGTGGATACAACTGTCAGGATTATTCGGACGCCATTTTCCTGCAAAAGGAAGCGCGGCTAAATCTCTGCGTGCCGGGCGGCAAGGAAACCGCCCGCACGCTCAACGCGCTGCGCGCCGACTTGGCGCGGCCGCCGGCGGTCGAGAGCAAGACGTCTACGCCTGCCGCTGCTACGGCTGCACCGGCAACCGCCCCGGGATGTTCGCGCGAGCATCCGGCCGAGGCAGTATTTCTGTCGCGCGCGCGCCTCAACAAACCGGGCTCGGGGAAGGAGACCTGGCATATTGAGTTCGATCTCACGGGAAGCGGAATCGATTATGCGGTCGGCGATGCCTTCGGCATCTTTCCGACCAATGATCCCGCGCTCATCGACGCCTTGCTCGCCGCGCTCGATGCTCCGCGGGATTTCCCGATCGGCGGGCGGGCGCTGCGCAATGTGCTGATCGACGGCGTTTCCCTCGGCCCCGCCCCCGATATGCTGTTTCAGCTGTTCTCCTACATCACCGGAGGCGAGCGGCGGCAGAAAGCGAAGGCGCTCGCCGCCGGCGAGGATCCCGACGGTGACGCGGAAGCACTCGACGTGCTCGCCGCCATCGAGAAATTTTCCGGCGTGCGGCCCGATCCGGAAGCCTTCATCGAGGCACTCGATCCGCTGCAGCCGCGCCTCTATTCCATCGCCTGCTCGCCCAGGATCGATCGCAACCGCATGGCGCTCTGCGTCGACGCGGTACGCTATCCCGTCAACGGCCGAGCACGGCTCGGCGTCGCCTCGACCTTCCTGGCCGAGCGCGTGCGCCCAGGCGACAAGCTCGAGGTCTATGTCCAGAAAGCGCAGCACTTTGCTCTTCCGGCCGATCCATCCACGCCCATCATCATGATCGGCCCCGGCACCGGGGTCGCGCCGTTCCGCGCCTTTCTCTACGAGCGCATGGCGGGCAAAGCACCCGGGCGCAACTGGTTGTTCTTCGGCCATCAACGCCGCGACTGTGATTTTTTCTACGAGGACGAGCTCGCCGGCATGAAGGCTGCCGGCGCGCTGACGCGGCTCTCGCTGGCGTGGTCGCGCGACGGCAGCGAGAAGTTCTACGTCCAGGACCGGATGCGCCAGCTCGGCCGCGAGCTCTGGGCCTGGATCGCCGACGGCGCACACATCTATGTCTGCGGCGATGCCAAGCGCATGGCCAAAGACGTCGAGCGCGCGTGGGTCGAGATCGTGGCCGCACATGGCGTGCGCACCACCGATGAGGCAATTGCGTTCGTCGCCAACCTCAAAAAGTCCGGACGTTATCAGCAGGACGTCTATTGATGCACCCGGTCGAGGTTCAACGCCGCCCGCAGCCGCCGCGTTCACGGCGCATGCAGCCGCTCGCGCGCTTGCCGATCTTTTTTGAGCTTCAGGGCAAACGCGCAATCATCGCCGGCAACGGCGCGCCGGTGGCGTGGAAGGCGGAGCTCTTGTCGGCGGCCGGCGCCAATGTCGAGGTTTTTGCCGAGCATCCCTGCGAGGAGCTCTGCGCGCTTGCATCGGAAACCCCGGGCGCGGCGCTCGCGCTGCGGCATCGGGCGTGGAGAAACGAAGACTTTGCCGGCGCTGCGGTTGCCGTCGGCGGCTTCGAGGATGAAACGGATGCCGAACGGTTCGCCGGCGCCGCGCGCGCGGCCGGCATTCCCGTCAATGTGATCGACCGGCCGGCCTATTGCGATTTCTCATTCGGGGCCATCGTCAACCGTTCCCCGCTCGTGATCGGCATTTCGACCAACGGCGCGGCGCCGGTGTTTGCCCAAGCCGTCCGCGCCAAGCTCGAGGCCTTGATCCCGCGCGGCTTTGCCCACTGGGCGGAGGCGGCGCGCCGCTGGCGCAAGGCGGTGCAATCGTCCGCACTTTCGCCCGCCGCTCGGCGCCGGTTCTGGCAGCTGTTCACGGCTTTCGCGGTCAACCACCCGGCGCATGAACCGACGCAAAGGGATTTGGACGCGCTTTTCGGCAAGACGAACGAGCAAGGTCCCGACGCCGGCACCGTCACGCTGGTGGGTGCTGGTCCCGGCGATCCCGAACTGCTCACGCTGCGCGCCCTGCGCGCGCTGCAATCGGCGGACATCATTCTCATCGACGATCTGGTTGCGCCGGAGATTCTCGATTTCGCGCGGCGCGAGGCGAAAAAGATGCTGGTCGGCAAGACTGGCTATGGGGGATCTTGCAAGCAGGACGAGATCAACGCGCTGATGATCGCGCTTGCCAAGGCGGGCCGGCGGGTGGTGCGGCTCAAGGGCGGCGACCCACTTATTTTCGGCCGCGCCAGCGAGGAGATTGCCGCCTGCCATGCTTCCGGCATCGCGGTCGATATCGTCCCCGGCATCAGTGCGGCGCAGGGCGCAGCAGCAAGGCTTTGCGTTCCGCTGACGCAGCGGCGCGATGTCCGCCGGCTGCAATACGTCACCGGCCACGACGTGCACGGTCGTTTGCCGGACGATATCGACTGGGCAAGTCTCGCCGACCCCGCGGCGACCACTGTGGTCTACATGCCGAAGAAGACGATCGGCGAATTGGCGACGCGCGCAATGACGGACGGACTTTCGCCCGACATGCCGGCGGTCGCGGTTGCGGCCGCCACTCGGCCGGAGGAAACGATCGTCGCCGGAACTATATCCGATATCGCCGCAAGGCTAGGCGCGCTGGCGCCCAGCGGTCCGGTACTGGTCTTCATCGGCCGCGCCTTTCAAGGCGTCGCCACGGCAGCCGTATATTCGGGTGAGGTGGGACCAGCACGAGCAGGGAGCACGGAGGAGGGGCAAGGAGTCTCCTCGTTATAAGAGCACCGCCTCGCAAGCGCGCGAAGCGAGAGCAGCAGCAATAGCGGATTCCGCGCGTGGCTAGCAACTCTGCTAGTCCTGGAACGCCTCTTCCCGCTTGCTGCGGATGGCCGGCAGCGTCACCAGCACGCAGAGCCCGAGCGCCACGATCAGCAACCCGAGGCTGATCGGCCGCTCGATGAAAATTGCAGGGTCGCCGCTCGAAATTCGCATCGCGCGGCGAAGATTCTCCTCCATCAACGGGCCGAGCACGAAGCCGAGGATCATCGGCGCCGGCTCGCATTCGAGCCGCGTGAAGACATAGCCGAGCACGCCGAAGAACGCCGCGAGCAGTACCGCCGCGGCGCTGTTGCTTACGGTATAGACGCCGATACCGCAGAACAAAAGAATCGCGAGATAGAGAAAGCGGTAAGGCAGCTTGAGCAATTGCACCCACATGCCGATGAGCGGCAAGTTGATGATGACCAGCATGAGGTTGCCGATCCACATGCTGGCGATCATGCCCCAGAACATGCCGGGGCGCTCACTCATGATCTGCGGGCCGGGCTGGATCCCATGAATGGTGAGCGCGCCGATCATCAGCGCCATGACGGCATTGCCTGGGATGCCTAAGGTCAGCATGGGGATGAACGACGTCTGCGCGCCGGCATTGTTGGCGGATTCGGGCCCGGCGACACCCTCCACCGCGCCGTGGCCGAATTCGGCCGGGTGTCGCGAGGTGCGTTTCTCGAGCGCGTAGGCGGCAAACGCGCTCAAGGTCGCGCCGCCGCCGGGAAGCACGCCGAGAACCGAGCCGAGCGCCGTGCCGCGCAGCACCGCCGGCCAGGCGCGGCGGAAGTCCTCGCGCGTCGGCCACAGCCGGCTGATCTTCTTCGCCGCCAGGCCGCGCGTCTCCTGCGGCTGCGCCAAATTGGTGATGATCTCGCCGATGCCGAAAACGCCGATCGCAAGGGTGGCGATGTCGATGCCGTCGGTCAACTCGGTAATGCCGAACGTAAACCGCGTCCCGCCGGTGTTGCCGTCGGTGCCGACGAGACCGATCAGCAGCCCGAGCACGATCATGGCGACCGCCTTGATGACCGAGCCATGGGCGAGCACCACCGCGGCGATGAGGCCGAGCACCATCAGCGAGAAATATTCCGGCGCGCCGAATGACTGGCCCACCTTTGCTAGCGGCGGCGCAAAGGTGGCGATCAGGGCGGTCGAGACGCAGCCCGCGAAAAACGACCCGAGCGCCGCCACCGCGAGCGCCGCCCCGGCGCGGCCCTGGCGCGCCATCTGGTGCCCGTCGATGCAGGTGACCACCGAGGATGTCTCCCCCGGCAGGTTCACCAGAATGGCGGTGGTCGATCCACCGTATTGCGCGCCGTAGAAGATGCCGGCGAGCATAATCAAGCCGGACGTCGGCTCGAGATGAAAGGTCAATGGCAGCAGCATCGCGATGGTCGCGATTGGGCCGATGCCGGGGAGAACGCCGATCAAGGTTCCGATCAGCGCGCCGGCGAGCGCGAAGAAGAGATTGGCCGGCGTCAGCGCCACGCCGAAACCGACCGCAAGATTGTGGATGAACTCCACCTACCACTCCGGCCAGACCGGGATGGTCAGTCCCAGCCCGAGAATGAAGATGCCCCAGGAGAGGACGATGAGCACCAGCGCCGCCGCGAGCGTCTCGATGGGTCGCAGCCCGCGCGCCGCGACCGCGCCGACGCCGATCAGCAGAAGGATCGAGACAATGAGCCCGAGCCGCTCGATGCTCACTCCGAAGATGACGAGGCTCGCGGTCACGAAAACGACCGGCCGCAACGCCGAGACATCACCGGCGGAGAGCGACCGCGCGCCTTGCGCCCCGCGCAGCCCTTGCACGAGCACGATCGCGCCGAGCCCGAGAAGGAGCCAACATAGGAGCCGCGGCACGTAGCCGGTGCCCATGCGCAAGGCCGTGCCGATCGGATAATCGCGCGAGATCCACAATCCGAGCACCGCCACGACGATGAACAACAGTCCTGCGAGCACATCCTTGCGCGCAAGGGCGCGCCAGAATGGATCCGGCAAGCCGGTTCGTTCCTCAGAGAGGCTCAACGGTCGCTCCCGTCAAAATCGTGCTGCGCAGCCGACGGACGGTGCCACATCGTCCCCTCCCCCGCTTGCGGGGGAGGGACAGGGAGGGGGCGCACAAAAAGATTCATGGGTGCAAGCTCACCTCCTCGCCAGCCCTGCCCGCAAGCGGGGAGGGATCACACCGGGTTTGTCGCCCGCGCTGGGTGCATCTTGCTGAAAAACAACTAGGGCTAGGTCACCGGGATCACAGGCAACAAAAGATAGGATTCCCGCTCGCCCCCCGCATAGATCGTGTTGGTTCCAGTGTTGTAGTCGGCGTGGTAGTGCATGTAGCCGGCGCTGCCGATGCCGTCGCGCGGCTGCACATCGAGCCGGATGCGGTGGCCGCGTCGAAACACCATCGACGTCGGCCAGATCTCCACCTCCACCCGCACGATCTGGCCTGGCGTGAGATGAAGCCGCCGCTGATGACGATGGTAGGGGCGGTACGGCAGCGACAGCTCCTCATCCAGTTCACGGTGCGACACGCGCAGCCATCCTTTCGCCACCGGCACCGGCCGTCCCTGCTGACCGGTCTCCAACACATCGTTGCCGTCCGCGTCGATGTTGCGGATCGTGAGAAAGAGGTCCATGTCCTCGGTCGAGCTCGCGACCCACAGCACCGCGGCGGCCGGACCGGTGACCTCGAGGTCCTCTTCGAGCGGCGCCGTCTCGAGCGCAATTCCCATGTCGGGCGGGATGGTGCCGCCCATCACTTGGGAGGACGCCGCGAAGGTCGAGCCCATCGAGGCTAAGCTCGTGGCGGGATAGGTCCGCGAATTGCCCGCCGCGGGATTTGCAGCAACGAGCCGTCCGGCGTTTGCGGCCATGCCCGGCGACGGCTGCGACAGGTCGAAATAGAATTTCGTCCAGCGCGTGCGCGCGAGCGGCCATTCGTGCTCAACGCGCCACTCCACCGCGTCGCCGCCTTTGCGGATGGCGAGCTTCACCGGCGGCTCATCCATTACGCCATTGTCGATGCCTTTGAGCCAATAATCGAAGAAGCGCAGCTGATCGCGCCGCCCTTCCTCGGAGTAGAAGGGATGCACGTGGGTGCCAGCGTGGATGCGAAGCTTCTTGTGCGGCGTTGCGGCGCGCATGAAAGCCTCGGTGTTGCCGCGCAGATGCAGTCCCATGCCCGTCCAGTTGCCGGCGCTCAACATCGGCACCGTGATCTTGTCCCACTGCGCCTGGGCGCCGCGGAAGGCGCCGCTGTCGAGATTATTGTGCAGCCAGAAATAGAGCGTGTCGGTGCGCCACCTGTCGGGATCGTGTTGGGACGCGCGGCCGACGACGTGGTGCATCAAATGCGCCATGTACCAGTTCGGCATGAACAGGCTGAGCAATCCGCCGTGGAACAGCGCGTCGCGGTAGAGATCGGCAAAGCCTTCCCAAGGAATGATCGCCTTGAGCGACGGCGGCTGGTGATTGGCGACGAACCATTGGTTGATGGCGAAATAGGATATGCCCAACAGCCCGATCTTGCCCGAGCACCACGGCTGCGCCGCCGCCCACTCGATCGCGTCGTAGAAATCGATGGATTCCGCGAGCGACCATGGTTCGCATTGGCCCGGGGATTTACCGCTGCCACGCCCATCGACGCGCACAGCCGCGTAGCCCCTGGGCACCCACCAGTGCGGGTTGACGGTCTCCCAATTCATCAGCGGGTTCGGCTTTTCCTCGAGCGTGCTCGGCACAATCCACAGCCTGTCTTTCTGATAAGGACCCAAATTCAAGACCGCGGGAAAAGTGCCGGCAGTATCAGGCCGGAACACATCGGCTTTCAGGCGCGCGCCGTCCCGCATCGGGACGTCGACATCCTTCTCGGCGGTGATGCCGTAGGCTGGCGTTCCTGGCGCCGGCTCCATCTTCATCGCTGTTCTTTCCGGCCGCCGTTGCCGCGTTCAGTCCGGCAGCTCGACCTTCACCTCGTCGGTGACTTTCTTCCAGTACGCCAGCTCGGCCTTATTCCAGGCCTGTGCGTCTTCAAACGACGCGCTCGGAAACGGCCGGATCATTTGCTGCCTGAAGGCCGTGGTCACTTGCTCGGTGGCGAGCGCCTGCACGGCTGCATTGCGCACGATTTCGAGTACGTCGCGCGGCGTTGCGGCTGGCGCATATAACGCCGACCACAGGCCCTTCGCATTGGGATAGCCCAGCTCCGTGAGGGTCGGGAGATCGGCGTATTCGGGGACGCGCTGTTCGGACATTACCGCCAAAGCCCGCACCTGCCCCGCCTTGACCACCCCCATCGAGCTTGCGGCGTTGAGGAGTGCGACATGGGCATCGCCGGTGACGAGATCGTTGGTAATTGCGGCGCCGCCCCCTTTGTTGGGCAGGTGCGTGAGCACGATGCCGGCCCATTGGGCGAAAGCTTCCATATCGTAGTGATTGTTGCTGCCGACGCCGACGCTGGCATACCGCACTTTACCGGGATTGGATTTCGCGTAGGCGGTGAACTCGGCAAAGGTCTTGGGCGGGAAGTCCTTGGTCGTGGCGCCGAGCACGAGCGGAATCTCGCTCAGCCGCGTCACCAAGATCACTTCCTTGTCGTAGTCGATCCTGAACTTTTTCTTGTAGATGATGGGTGTGAGCACGTTGGTGCCGGGGTTGCCGATTTGCAGCGTGTAGCCGTC
>WNFR01004007.1_pt1 | contig 21655 bp, 21 predicted proteins | sample 5400221 | NCBI WGS metagenome assembly WNFR01 (sample SAMN13153357, study PRJNA577476) | soil metagenome | isolation source: 40 cm soil under Madrone tree | place: USA:California | collected 2016-06-14 | reverse complement strand
CGGATGGGCGCCGAGAGCGCGCTCCTGGCTCGCGACGGATTCTCCGGCCCCGAGCACATCATCGATGGCAAGGAAGGACTCTTTGCCGTGTTCAAACATGTGCAATACAAAGGAGAACCGGCGACTTTCGACGGCGAGGCGCTGGTGGCGGATCTTCCCAACTCAACCAAATCTCACTACCGCATTCTTGATTGCGGCATGAAGAGTTTCCCGATCGAAGCGCTCAGTCACGCACCACTCACGGCCATGATGAAGACGGTCAAGGAACACAGCATCAAGGCCGACGATGTTCAGGAAATCAAAGTAGAGGTGATCGCGCGTGCCGCCGACATCCTGGGCGATCCGCACAAGTATCGTCCGGACTCGAAAGAAACCGCCGATCATTCCCTGCCCTATTGCATGGCGGTGGGGCTGGTCGACGGCATGGTAACTCCGTTGCAATTCAAAGAAGAGCGGGTGCTCGATAAGGCACTCATTCCAATCATGGACAAGGTAAAAGTGGTGCCTAACGAAGAGTTCGAAGCCCTCTTCCCGAAATTCCAGCCGAGTCGCGTGACCATCACGACCAACAGCGGCGCGTCACACTCCACCCGTGTCGATGTTCCCAAGGGCGATCCGCGCGATCCGATGACCGAGGAAGAGATCGCCGTAAAATTCACCGCGCTTGGCGGCGACGTCATCGGCAAGGATCAATGCAAAAAATTGCAGAAGTTCATCATGAACATTGAGACGGCCAAAGACCTTGGCGGACTCCTTGAGCTGACCACGGCCCGTTAAAGGACATGACATTCATCGATATCAATAAGCTGCCAACCATCGAACGCTTGCCATCGAACGCTTGCCGGGCTGGAGAGGCCGCTATTTCGATTCTCCCAGCATGACATTCGCGCATTACGAGTTCGACGCTGGGTCTTCGGTGCATGAACATTCTCATCCTCAGGAAGAAGTTTTCGAAGTGATCGAAGGAGAACTGGAACTAACGATCGGCGGCGCTACTCAGCGGTTAGGTCCCGGCTATGTCGGAATTGTTCCACCTAACGTGCTACATGCCGTAAAGGCGATCTCACGCGGGAAGGTTATCGTCGTAGATTATCCTTTGCGAAACCCTCCCCTCCATCCGCACTCGTAGGACATCACCCGCGACGCGTTTCGTCTCGTGCCGTGTTACTCCTCGTCGAAGTTGTTAGGCGTTCGCGCTGCCTGCGTCGTCGCTCCCGAACTGGATTCCCTGCGCCAGGGGCAACTCAGTTGAAAAGTTAATCGTATTCGTCTGACGGCGCATGTAGCTCTTCCACGAATCGCTGCCGCTCTCGCGGCCGCCGCCGGTATCTTTTTCGCCACCAAACGCTCCGCCAATCTCCGCACCACTTGTTCCAGTATTCACGTTGGCAATGCCGCAATCGCTTCCTCCAGCGCTAATAAATTTTTCGGCCTCGCGCATGTCGTTTGTGAAAACCGCCGAGGTCAATCCTTGCGGTACGCCGTTGTTAATCGCGATCGCTTCGTCGAAATCACGATAGGTCATCAAATAAAGGAGCGGCCCGAAGGTTTCATGACACACAATTTCAAAATCGGGCTTCGCGTTCGCCAGACATGGCGTCATGTAACACCCGCCCGGATAATTCGGGCCTTCCAGCCGTTCGCCGCCATAAAGAACTTTCCCGCCTTCGTCTTTCAATCGCTGGATGGAATGCTGCACCATGTCGACCGCGCCGCTGTCGATCAACGGTCCCATTAGTGTTTTCTTCTCCAGCGGATTCCCGATCGGCACACTTTTGTAGGCGGCCAGCAGTTTCTTGCGGACTTTATCCGCGACCGATTCATGCATGATGACGCGCCGGGTGGAAGTACAGCGCTGCCCAGCGGTGCCGACCGCGCCGAAGAAAATCGATTGCGTTGCCATTTCGAGGTCGGCGCTGGGCGCGACGATCAACGCGTTATTGCCACCGAGCTCCATGATTGTTCTGCCGAGTCGGCCATGAACCGCCTTCGCGACGTTCAAACCCATGCTCACCGAACCGGTCGCGGAGACCAACGGGATGCGGCGATCATCGGCCAGTTTTTGACCAACCGTTTTGCGGTCGCCGATCAGCAAAGTAAAGATGGCCGGATCAGCGCCGGTCTCGCGGCAGACGCGCTCCGCGATTTTTGTGACTGCAATCGCACTGAGCGGAGTCTTTTCCGAAGGTTTCCAAACGGTGGCGTCGCCACAGACAGCCGCGAGCGCGGCGTTCCAAGACCAAACTGCCACCGGAAAATTGAACGCGCTGATCACGGCAACCACGCCGAGCGGGTGCCATTGCTCCATTAACCGATGATTCGGCCGTTCCGATTGAATGGTCAGGCCATAAAGCATGCGCGATTGACCGACAGCCAGATCGCAGATGTCGATCATCTCCTGAACTTCGCCCTCGCCTTCGGCGACGATCTTCCCCGATTCCATCGTCACGAGCTGACCGAGGTTATGTTTCGAGTCGCGCAGCGCGTTGCCCAAGCGGCGGACAGTTTCGCCGCGCACTGGTCCGGGAGTGATACGCCATTTCAAAAATGCTTCGTGTGCCCGGCTAATCGCAGCTTCGTAATCTTCATCGGACGCTGTCCGAATGCTGGCGAGTTTCCGGCCGTCGATTGGCGAGATCTTGTCGATCTTCGCGCTCCCGCGGCTGCGGGACCATTCGCCGCAAAAGGCGCCCGCATTTTCCTCGGCGAGACCGAGTCTCTCGAGAACCGATTGCATCCTTACTTGCGCCGGCCGCGGCAATATTTCCGAACCACTTCGATCGCTTCATCGACAACTTCGGCCGTCATGTCGAGCGCAGGCCGGAAGCGAATCGAATTCTCACCCGAGCGCAGCGTGAGCACGCCCGCATCGAACAAACCTTTCCACATATCTTCGCGCGCTTTGGCGTCGGGCAGATCGAAGGCCAGAAACATTCCGCGACCCCGCACTGCTTTGATGAAATCGAACCCCTTTTGCAGCTCGCGCAGTTGATCGAGAAAATACGCGCCGACTTTGCCGGCGTTCTCGATCAGATGTTCCTCATCGACGATCCGCATGAAATGCGTCGAGCGCACCATGTCGGTGAAATTGCCGCCCCAAGTCGAATTCAACCGGCTCGGCAGTCGAAACGCGTTGTCTTTCACTTCATCGAGACGCGGACCGGCCATTACTCCGCAAACCTGCGCCTTTTTTCCAAATGCGAGCAGATCGGGAACAACATCGAAATGCTGGCAGCACCAGGTGCGGCCTGTGACACCCATGCCGCATTGCACTTCGTCGAAAATGAGCAGGACGTCGTTCTCATTACAAATTTCGCGCAGCTTCTTCAACCATTCGCCGCGGAAATGATTGTCCCCGCCTTCGCCCTGGATCGGCTCGATGATGATGGCGCAGATGTCGATCTTGTTCTTGTCGATCTTATCTCGGATCTCCTCTTCGCATTTTTTCTCGCGCGCGATCACGTCGGCTTCGCGGTCCGATTCGGGCAGCGAATAATCGATGTGCGGACAAGAAACTCGCGGCCAATCAAACTTGGCGAACAAATCAGTTTTGCGCGGATCAGTGTTGGTCAAACTCATGGTGTAACCCGTGCGACCGTGAAAGGCGTGACGGAAATGCAGAATCTGAGTACCGCGCTCGCCATGACCGGCGGCCATGTTCTTGCGCACCTTCCAATCCATCGCCGCCTTTAATGTGTTCTCGACCGCGAGCGCGCCGCCCTCGATGAAAAGGTAGCGCTCCAGCGGAGGCAACCCGACGACGCGCGAAAAGGTTTCGACAAATTCGGCGTAGCCTTCCGAATAAACATCCGAGTTCGCGATCTTGACCTTGGCCGCGCGCAGCAAATCACGCTTCACATTGTCCCGGTCGAAATAAGGATGATTGAACCCGACCGGCATTGAACCGAAAAAACCGTAGAGATCGATCAGCCTGCGATTGTCGACTCTATTATATATGTAGGGGCCGCGGCTCTTCTCGAGGTCGATCACGACCTTGAAACCGTCGAGCAAGATGTGTTGCTCGAGAGTCCCCAGGACATTCGCTGCGTTAATACTTTTTTCGCTCCTGGATGTGCGGTTTCGAGAAGAAACCGCTTCGGTGAGCACGGGCGGTACACTCATCCGTTGATTTTAGCTTTCAGCGCAGATTTGGTCAACCGAGGTAGGAGCGATTGACTCAATCGCCCACGGACGGTTAGGTGAACCGCCCCTGCCTAAACAATGCTGCGCGTAAGGTCGGCGTGTTTTCCGGCAAGAAGTTCCTGCGTCAGCTCGTAACCGCGGCGATCCACATTAGCACTCGCGCCTGCAAAATATTGCGCGATGCGCAAGCGAGAAGATCGGCAAAAATAATCTGCAATCGAAAGAATCTCGTCGGCGTTTTTGCCGCGATTGATCTTCGATTGAGCAAATGAACAGGTCGCGCTGATGGCGAATAGTTCCGTCGCGATTCCAACAAAACGTGAAAGCAAAAGTTGCTCACGATCGAGTTTTGGACCAAAGCGCGCCATGGCGTGAAACAAACCGCGCGCCAGCCGCTTGCTCGTGCGCGCGGCATGATTGGCATGCGCTTGAAGATCGCGGTGGAGATTGTCGATCTTGCCCCCGCCGCCGGGTAACCACTGGCGCGGATACCATCCGGCGTAAAATTTCCCGGAACTGAAAACCGCTTTGGCGCGCTCCGACATCGGCAGTTGCGTATTGAAAATTGCGCCGCCCACTTTCAAATGCGGGTCGAGCGCCTCGCGCGCGATGAAGAGCCGCATGATTTCGCTCGAGCCTTCAAAGATCATGTTCACGCGACAGTCCCGCAGAAATCGCTCGACTGAAATTGGCGGCTCGCCGCGGCCGGCCAATGAATGCGCAGTTTCATAACCACGACCTCCGCGGACTTGCATCGCTTCATCAGCGATGCGCCAGGTCATTTCCGTGGCCCACATTTTACACATCGCAGTCTCGATGCGGAGATCGCCGGATTTACGATCGAGCAGTGACGAAGTAAGAAACGTCATCGCTTCCATCGCAAAAACGTTGCCGGCCATCTCCGCGATTTTTCCAGCGATGGCAGCGTGCTTGCCGATCGGCACGCCCCATTGAATTCGTTCGCCCGCCCATTTTCTCGAGATTTCGAGCAACCGTTTCGAGACGCCGACGCACGCGGCCGGCAAGGTCAGCCGGCCCGTATTCAGGGTCGTGAGCGCGACTTTCAGGCCGGCGCCTTCTTTCGAGATAATGTTTTCGCGTGGCACGCGTACGTTGGTAAATTTCACGACAGCGTTGTAAAGCGCGCGCAGCCCCATGAACCGGCAGCGGTAAGTGATCTCGAGACCGGGCGTGGCAACGTCGACAATGAACGCGGTGATCTGCTTGCGCTCCTTGCCATTTACCATTTTCGGCAACGTGCGTGCCATGACCACGAGCACGCCGGCTTTGACGCCGTTCGTGCACCAAAGTTTTTCACCATTCAAAATGAACTCGGAGCCGTCCGGTGTGGGCTCCGCTCGCAAACTCATTGTCGCCGGATCGGAGCCGGCATGCGTTTCGGTGAGGGCGAATGCGGAAATCTCTCCGCCGGCCACACGCGGCAGATATTTTCGTTTTTGTTCTTCTGTGCCGAAAAGCAAGAGCGGCTGCGCTACGCCAATGGATTGATGAGCGGAGACGAGTGCGGCGACGTTTCCATCCCAACTGCCGAGCAAAACGGCCGCGCGCCCATAATTAAACTGAGACAAACCGAGACCGCCATACTGCTTCGGAACCTTGATTCCAAAGGCGCCGATCTCGGCCAGCCCGGCAAAATTTTCGGGCGGAATTTCGCCGGTGCGATCGATCTCGTCCGGATCGACATGGTCGCGCAAATAAGTTTCCAGCTTTTGTAAAAATGGATCGCCCGCGGCACGATCGTCCGTGCTTTGTTCGGGAAATGGATGAATGCGATCGAAATCGTAGCGACCGATGAAAAGATTGCTCGCGAAACTGCCGCGATCATCCAGCGGATCGCGCGACGCCTCTGCCATCTCGAGCGCTTCGCGCTGACCCTTCGACATTCTTGACGTGTCGATCACGGAGACAGCAGCAGACTTTCCCGGTTTTGCGCTCGTCTCTTCGGCGATTTGTTTTTCAGGCGCTTCGAGCGGCGTCTTCATAAAACGTGGTTCCGTCACGCGCGTGCTTTTTCAAAAGTTCGCACGGCGCAAACTTCTCATCGCTCCGCGCGAACCGCTCCATTTCATCGGCAACTTTCTTCAGACCGAAATGATCGGCGAACCGCAGCGGCCCGCCCCGAAACGGCGCGAAGCCGGTTCCCAGAATCATTCCGTAATCGGCGTCTTCCGGCGACTCGACCACTTTTTCTTCCAGACAACGCGCCGCTTCGTTTACCGCGAGAAAGATAAGGCGATGGGCAAGATCGACAGCTTCATTTCGCGCGGTTGAGCGCCGCCACTGTTCAAGCGACTTGTTAGGCGTCTGCGATTTGCCTTCGTATTTATAAAAGCCGGCTCCGCTTTTTCGTCCGAGCAAATTCGCTTCGCGCATTTTGCGCAGGATTTCAGGAGCGTGATTGCGTTGGCCGTACGCTCTTTCGAGCGTGCTCGCGATGTCGACCGAGATATCGACGCCGATCTCATCGATCAATCGCAGCGGTCCCATCGGCATTCCCCATTTCACAAGCTCATTGTCGATCTTGTCCGCGCCGACACCGTTTTCGAAAAGCGCGGCCGCGTCGAGCAGATACGGAAACAAAACACGGTTGACGAGAAATCCAGGACTGTCCCGTACGACCACGGGAAGCTTTCCGATTTGCCTGACGAATGCGAGCGAGCGCTCTTTCGTTGCGTCCGAGGTTTCTTTGTCGACAACAACTTCAACCAGCTTCATCCGGCTGACTGGATTGAAAAAGTGAAGCCCAACCACACGATCCGGTGAAATTGTGCAAGCGGCCAGTTCGCTGATCGGCAGCGCCGAAGTATTCGTGGCGACAATAGTTCTCGGGCCAACCTTCATGGAAAGATCCCGGAAGATCTCCTTTTTGATGTCGATCTTTTCCGAGGCAGCTTCGATCACGACCTGCACGTCGCGCAATTCCATCGGCGCGGTCGAGGCAACGATGCGGGCGCGGCCCTGTTTCGCCTTTTCCTCGCTCATCGATCCACGCTTCACTGCGCCGGCGTACGTCTTCTCGATATTAGCAAGGCCGCGCTCGATTTGCTCGCGGCTCACATCGCGCAGAATGACGGTGACGCCGCGCGAGCTCAGCCATTGGGCAATGCCCGAACCCATCACCCCGGCGCCGATCACGGCGGCGTGAACAACTTTTTCGGCCGGCGCCTTCGTTGTTCCTCTTTTGTATTTTTCCCCCAGGAAAAAATTGCGAATCAAATTGCGCGTCGATTCCGTTTCGCCAAGATCGACAATCGCATTCAGCTCAAGCACGAGCGACTCATCGACCGAAATGTTGAGCCCCCGTGTGATTACTTCGAGGGCGCGCGCCGGCGCGGTGTTGCCGCTCTCGTGCGGCACGACAATTTCCTTGTCGATCTTTGCTATGGGCGACGGCTGGCGTTTTCCATCGCGCAATTTCTTCCGGGCAAGATCGACAAGTTGATCGCGCGGCACGATTTCATCGACCAGACCAAGCTTCAATGCTGCCGGCGCGGAATAAAGTTTACCTTTCAAAATCACTTCAGCCGCGCGTTCCGGACCAATCAAACGCGGCAGGCGCGTGCAACCACCCCAGGCCGGGACGAGACCGAGCGTCGTCTCCGGCAAACCAATTCGCGTGGCCGGATCATCCGATGCGATCCGATAATCGCATGCCAGCGTGATTTCATAGCCGCCGCCCGCGCAGGCGCCGTGAATCGCGGCCACGGTCGGAACCTTGAGGGCGGCGATGCGGTTGAAAATGCGTTGCCCTCTGGCGATGAAATCGCGCAATTCACCAGTCTGCGCCTGCTTCAAAAGCGTCTTCAGGTCCGCACCGGCAATGAAGATCGATTTCTTTGCGGAAGTAATAATCAGACCACGTAACGACGCATCGTTCTCGATAAGATCGACATGGTCGTTCAGCTCATTCAGTGTGGCGGCGTCAAAGATGTTTGCGCCCGATTCCGGTCGATTGAACGTGAGCAGACAGACGCGATCGTCGCCGATTTCGCGCTGAATCATCGGGCCAGTCAAGGTCGCAGGCATTGGAGTTATCTTCACTGCTTTTCGCGCAAATTCCAAGCGAAGAGGTGTAGCGCCATTGCGCTTCGGCAATCACAGTGTTAAAACTCGGCGGCGCGCGCGTCGAAAGGTCCGGATATGGTCGGCAAACTTTTAGCACCCGAGATCAAGAGCATGATCGACGCGCGCAATTTCGGCGCTTTGCGCGAATTGTTTTCCGATTGGCCGCCGGCTGATGTCGCCGATGTGATTCTCGATCTTCCGGAGGACGAGCAGGTCATCATCTTCCGGGTGCTGCCGGCCGCGCTGGCGGCAGATGTTTTTGAATACATCGGCGTCGAGGAGCAGCAAAATTTGCTCCGGGCGATGGCGCACGAACAGGTCGTCGGGATTTTGAACGAAATGTCGCCGGATGATCGGACGGCATTGCTCGAAGAAATGCCGAGCGCGGCGGCGCGCCAGCTTCTCCGGCTGCTCACGCCAGAGGAACGTCGCGTAGCGCAAACCCTTCTCGGTTATCCGGAAGGCAGCGTCGGGCGTTTAATGACGCCGGATTTTATCGCGGTGCATGACGACTGGACAGTGAAAGAAGTTCTCGATCATGTGCGCGAGTACGGGCACGACAGCGAGACGCTCAACGTCATTTACGTTGTCGATGAACGTGGCAAGCTCATCGACGATTTGCGCATTCGCGAGTTCTTGCTCAAGCCGCTCGAGGCAAAGGTCAGTGAGATCAGAGACCAAACGTTTGTCGCGCTCAAAGTAAACGATTCGCAGGAAGAAGCGCTGAATGCATTTCGCAAATACGACCGCGCCGCGCTGCCAGTGATCGATTCCAACGAAATTCTCGTTGGCATTGTCACGAGTGACGACATGCTCGACGTCGCGGAAGAGGAAGCGACCGAAGACATTCAAAAGTTCGGTGGCATGGAGGCGCTGGACGAGCCTTACATGCACATCTCGCTTTTGAAGATGGTGCGCAAACGCGCCGGCTGGCTGGTGATTTTGTTCCTCGGTGAAATGTTGACCGCGACAGCGATGGCAAGTTATCAGGACGAACTGGCGAAGGCCCTCGTGCTCGCGTTGTTTCTGCCGTTGATTATTTCCAGCGGCGGCAATTCCGGCTCGCAAGCGTCGACGCTGATCATTCGGGCGATGGCGCTGGGCGAAGTGAGGTTACGTGATTGGTGGCGTGTAATGGGCCGCGAAATTCAGACCGGTTTGTCCTTGGGCGGAATCCTCGGCGTGATTGGCGCGGCCCGGGTCGCGATTTGGTCGATGGTGGGCGAGCGTTATTTTCATCGACAACTCTACGGTCCGCATTGGCCGCTGGTTGCGCTTACCGTGGGGGTCGCGCTTGTCGGCGTGGTTTTGTGGGGATCGCTTTCCGGATCAATGCTGCCGTTTGTTTTGCGACGCGTCGGCGCCGACCCGGCGACTTCATCGGCCCCTTTCGTAGCTACGCTTGTCGATGTTACCGGTTTGATCATTTACTTCAGCATTGCTTTGCTCATTATGCGCGGCGCAATGCTTTAACCGCGGAGGCCTTTTATGATCTCAATCGGCAGAATCCTTGGGCACGACGAGAAATTCTTCGACTTGCTCGAAGCGAGCGCCCAGCAGGCCGACAGTAGCGTGCATCACCTTGTCGATCTTCTTGCCAGATTGCAGAACAACGAGTCGCCGCAGGATCTAGCTAAATTTGCGGAGAGCCGGCGCGAGGACAAACGCATCACCCAGGAGTTGACCGAACAGCTTTCGAAAACGTTCATCACGCCTTTGGAGCGGGAAGACATCCAGGAGCTCGCGGCCTCGCTCTATAAAATACCAAAGACGGTCGAGAAAATCGGCGAGCGCATTTTGATTTCGCCGCAGGATTTGCATGGCTGGAGTTTTCGGAAGCAAGTCGAGCTTCTCGATCAAGCAGCCGAGGCGGTGCTGGCGATGGTGAAACAATTGCGCAAAGGCATGAACATTAAAACCGCCCGCGAGATGAACGACAAACTGCAAACGATCGAGGGCGAAGCGGACGATCTCGAGCTGGAGCTTTTGCGCGATCTTTACCAGGGTGATTATTCGCCCAAGCACATCATTTTTCTGCGCGACCTTTACGAGTTACTCGAAAAAGTGATCGATCGTTGCCGCGACGCCGGCAACATCGTTTTGCAAGTGGTGCTGAAGTACGCGTAACCTTCGCGCCCCCGCGCAAGATCGACATGTTCACGTTCATTATCGTCGTGCTCGCGGCGATCATTTTCGAGTACACGAACGGTTTTCACGACGCGGCTAACGCCATCGCCACAGTCGTTTCGACCAAAGTGTTGACACCACGGCAAGCCATCGCCATGGCCGCGTTTTTCAATCTCACGGGCGCGATGCTCGGTGGCGCCGTCGCTTCGACTGTGGGCAAAGGATTGGTCGATACCAACGTCGTCACCATGACCACCGTGTTCTGCGCGCTTATCGCCGCGTTTGTCTGGAACATGGCCACGTGGTGGTTCGGTCTTCCCTCGAGTTCAAGTCACGCGCTTATCGGCGGACTTTGCGGCGCCGCTCTTGCCACCGCGCGCGGCAATTGGTCCGTCATTAAATGGAGTACCGGCTTATGGCCCAAGGTTATCGTCCCAATGCTTAGCTCACCCGTCGCCGGATTCGTTCTGGGCGGACTTATTATGTTCCTGCTTTTCGTCGCGTTGCAGCGGTTCACGCCGCATTTTGTCCACTCTACCTTTGGCAAACTCCAAATCTTCAGCGCCGCCTGGATGGCACACAGCCACGGCACCAATGACGCGCAAAAAACGATGGGCATTATTACACTCGCACTTTTTGCCGGCACGAAAGCCGGCAGCTTCAACCAACTGCCGTCGTGGCTCGAATTTTTAAGAACACCCATCTTTGTCATGCCCACGTGGGTGAAAGTTGTTTGCGCGTTAACCATGGCCGCGGGCACAGCCGCAGGCGGTTGGCGCATCATTCGCACTCTTGGCCATCGCGTCGTGAAACTGCAACCAGTACACGGCTTCGCCGCCGAGACCACAGCCGCGCTCATCATTCAGGGCGCGAGTCTTTACGGTATTCCGCTCTCCACCACCCACGTCATCTCGACATCGATCATGGGCGTCGGTGCCGTCAAACGTTTCAGCGGAATGAAATGGACCGTGGTCGAACGAATCGTCTGGGCCTGGATTTTCACCCTTCCCGTCACCGCACTGATTGGTTACTTGCTCGAACGCGCCGTCGTCGCTTTCACTGCGGGCTAACGAGCTCAGTTAAGTGGCGGAAGTGAGCTGTTCAAATCGATCAGGTGCATTGTTTGAACACGAGCATATAGGACACGGTGGCATTCCCTTCTGGATAACGCTCAATATAGCTGTGGGTTTCACGGTGACTCCGCTTCACGAAATCGGAGCACGTCTCGTCCGAGCGCCGATCACTGTGCCAATTATCATACCTATGCGTATAGGCCCCATCGCGCAGAACGAAAACAACTCCACCAACGATCGCCCAAGCGGTACCTTCCAAAGCGGAGACAACTTCTAGCGCCTTCACTCTTGGCCACGCGACTTCGCGAACGCCTAGATGCCCAAGGGAGGTAGCGCACGCTTTCAGCTCCTCGGAAATCGGCAGATCGGCTGGTAACGCGTCGTCTAGCATCTAACAAGATTTAGATCGAATTATTCGGTCTATCTGCGATATAGGCCTCAAAATAGTGCTGTCGATTACTTTTTAATCGCAACCCATTCATTGCGTGCGCGCGAATCAGCCACAGCTTGGACTACCCGCATATAGCCCACTCCATCCTCGAAATCAGGATGCGGTCGAATCCGCCCCTTTGATTTAACGGCAGCAAGAAAATCTTCCTCGACTCGCCATTCGCTTTCCAGATCCGGTGTTAGATCGACAGCGTGCAATTCCTCGCCGCCATGCTTGCCGGCCCGGACGACATCGGTCGCAAAATCGTAGGTGAGCGTTCCGCGGTCGCCGTAAATCTCAACCCGGTCAGATGGAGCGCAGGCGTTGATCCCGCTGAATTCGAGCACGCCCTCGGCGCCGCTCTCAAAGGTGCAGAGCACATTGAGCAAATCGGGAATGATCACTACGTAACCGCGCCGCTCCGAGTGCAGGACCTTGCCGCGCGCAAAAACGCCAGTGATGTCGCCGAGCCATCGCTGCAACACCTCCACATAAATACCGAGCGTGAGCACGTTGAGCCCGCTGATCTCGATCTTTTGCCGCCAATGCGCCGGAGCTTCGGGATCAAGATAAGCGCTCGTAAAGCTTTGCAGCCGCACGTGATGCGGCCGGCCGATGTAGTTTTCGGCCAGCAATTTCTTCACAAGCAAATCGGCCCGCATTCCATAGGGCGGTGGACAAAGCATCGTCACTAATTCCGGGTAACGTTTCGAGGCCGTGAGCATTTCTTCGGCTTCCGCCAGGTCCATCGACATACGTGCCTGGCAGAAAACATGTTTGCCGGCTTCGAGCGCCGAGATGGTCACGGCCGAATGCATGTAGGGCGGCGTACCGATCCAGATAATATCGAGATCGTGCAGGGCCAGGAGATCGGCCCAGTTTTGCATGGGCGTAGCCTGTGGCACATTTTCGCTGCAAAATTTCTCCGCACTCTCGTAGGTCGAGCTGGAAACAGCGACAATCTCCACTTCTGCGTGCCGCTGCAGAGCGGGTAAATGTCGCGTCCGAACAATATTTCCGGCACCGACAATTCCAATCCGCAGTTTGTGGTTACTCTTTTGCGCCATGCCTCAAATACGATTGTCGATCTTGCGAAGTCGAGCCTCGTTTTCCGCGAAATAGGTTTGACCACCGGGTGTGATCGCCGTTCAAGATTCGCTTGACCCGGGCAGCAGCACGGCGAACTTGGCGCGGTTCGTTTCGCATATGTCAAAAATTTGTCGTATCACAGGTTCAAGGGCGACGCGTGGCAGCGTTATCCATCGGCGCGGCATGGCCAAGAAAAAAGGCGGTGTTGGCCGGCACGTCACAAAAAATGTGGCGCGTGTCTTCGGACCGAATTTGCAGTCGCACCGCATCTGGGTGGCGGAGCTAAAGAAGTTTGTGCGACTCCGCGTAACAGCTCGCGGATTGAAAACGCTAAATAAAAACGGCGCTTACCGAGCTTTGAAAAAAGCCGGCGTGATTTAGCCGCCGATTTCTAATTCTTCGATAGGGCGAGACTCTGTCGAACCAACTGATTCTTTTCCATCGTTCGCGATCGCGGCGTAGCTATCGATCGCCGCCGAGACAGTAGTCTCCACCGCCAGCTTTGTCTTCATCCGTGGCAAATCGAGCGAACCATCGTTGAATTCGATCACGTAACCTTCCCTGATCAGCCAGTGTATATTGGATACGAGCGCCAACTTCGCGCGTTCTACTTCTTCATTTACAAGATCGACAAGGAGCTTTTCGGCAAGCTCTTTCCGCGTGGTGCCGGGCGTCACGGTTAGTGTTTCAAAAATCGCGTTCACCGATGGAGACACCCCGGCTTGATCGTGAACGAATGCCCGCGGGCGAATGGAGGTGACGAACAACATCCCGCGACGGTGCCGAAAAATGTGCAGCCCAACTTCCCGAAACTGGCCTGCCAATTCCTGCATCACATTAGAAGGCGAGCGGATCTGATGCGCCCACGCATCTTCCATCGCCCGATAGAGTGCGCGATCGGGTAGACGCCGACTGTGCGCGCCAGTGATGGTAACTTGCGGAGTGCTGCGCAGCAATCCCGGCAGATAATTTTGCCGGAAATGCTGCTCGGCTTCCCCGGCCGAACTGAAAGTAGAAGCAGTTTCTTCGCGGGTCGTTGTATAAGTGACGACCTTCCGTATCTGTTCCTTCCATTGTTCGACCAAGTCCGGATCGGTCACGATCTCGATCTGTCGTTGATAATCAGCAAAACTCATACGCCGACTGAAGCGCTGTTCGTAAAGACCGCGAAGCTGCGGTTGATAGTTGTGATGATTGGTCGGGCCGAGCAGCGTCCCGCTGGATCGACAACGGGCAACGTTTGAGAAATGTCCTTTGATCGGCTCCGCCAGCGTGGTCTCGATTTTGTAAAAATCGTCGTGCGCAAGTTGAAATGCCCTCCGCTCGAGAAATTCTCGCTCAAAAGCAACTGCGGCATTCTCGCCGAGCTGGTATAAAGGCGCCTCAGACACGGCGGTCAAACGGACTTCGTACCGCTCCGGTTTTTCCAGGAAGGAGCGTGCCAGGGCGAAAAGCGAATAGGCAACTGCGCTCCCTTTAATTTGCGCGACGACATTTTCGAGAACCGCCGGACGCGGCAAAAATCGCACCCCAACTGGTGGCGCGATCAGCTGCGCAACTTTGTGTCGATCTTGCGCGGGTTTTCCGGGCCGGTCGCGAACTCGGCGCGATCGACCATGATGTCCCGGCGGTTTTAATTCTCGCTCTCGATCTTGCCTGGGGCGCGGGCGCGCGCGTGGTCGATCGCTTTCCGCTGCGCCTTGCTCATGCGCGTAGGTCCGCGTTTGCACAGGCTCCTTCACCCATGCGGGCAGTAATTTGAGATCGAGCAAATCAGCCGGCTCAACGGCGGAAGGCGGCATCATTCCCATCTACTCCAAGCGCACGGGAAGTAAAACCGGAGAGCGTTGTAGCTGCCGCCGTCTTTGTTGGCAAACGTAATCCCCGGGCGAAATTCTGCCGTTCAGGACAGCGGCCGCTACAACATTAGACATTTGCCTGAAATTAATTGACAAGCTCTCTAATTCATTTACTTGCCATCCTGTGCCCGGACTGCTTTAAGCATTTCCTTGCACGACACCAACTAACCAAATTTTATGGCGGAAAAATCAATCGAAGAGAAGGTTAAGGACATCATTGTCGAACAACTCGGGGTTAACCCTGAGCAGGTCACGCCCACGGCGTCCTTTATCGAAGACTTGGGCGCGGACTCGCTCGACATCGTCGAGTTGGTGATGGCGTTTGAAGAGGAATTTTCCGTCGAAGTGCCGGATGAAGATGCGGAGAAGCTGCAAACGGTCGGCGATGTAATGAAATACATCGAAGAAAAATCGGGCCAAAAGTAGACCTGACCGGCGTGCCCTCACGGTAACGCTTCTTCTCGGCAAAAACACGGCTTCGGCCGTGTTTTTTTGCTTGGAGGTTGCGCAGAAGGGCGAGAGAGCCAGACTAACCAAGGATGTCCTTCTCGCTTCTCGAAAGACCATTGTTCCAAATAGGAGGCAATCACGTCTCCTTTCTGGGCCTGATTGCATTCACGGCCCTGCTGACAGCCGGACTCATCACCGCGCGCACGTTACAGAGCGGCGGCGTCCGGCGTTTCTTCAGCCGCTTCAAGATCGACAACAATTTCATCGCGATCGTTACGACGATTCTCAGTCTTGCAGCACTGGTCTTTTTTACGGTCAGCGCGATCAATGCCGCCGGCATTCCGCTGTCCTGGAATGCGCCTCTGCCCGGTGTCTCGCTCAGCCTTATCCAGATTTTTTTGCTCATTGCGCTGCTCATCGCTGTCTTCTGGATTTCCTCGAGAACAAAACGCTTTCTGTTCAACCGTTTCCTTGTCCACAGTGGGCTGGATCGCGCACTTCAGTACGCGATTTCGCAAATTGTAGAATATCGCGAGCAATTTCATCAGCGGTTTGGTCATTCTGGCGGAAAGACCGATCACTCTTGGAGATCGCGTCGAGGTCGCGGGCATCACCGGCCAGGTGCAGCAAATTCGCGCTCGCAGCACCGTTATTCGCACCAACGACAACATCACGATGATCGTGCCGAACACGAAATTCATCGACTCGCCGGTGACAAATTGGACATACGGCGATCCGCGCGTGCGGTTTCGTCTTCCGGTGGGCGTGGCCTATGGCAGCGATGTGAGTAAAGTGCGGGAGGCGCTCCTGGCAGTGGGCCGCGAAAATCCGCAGACCTTAAAAGATCCGGCGCCGAGTGTTTTTCTCAACAAATTCGGCGACAACTCGATCGACTTTGAGCTGGTCGTTTGGAGCAGCGAGATGAGTTATCGGCCGAGCCGCTTTCGCAGCGATCTCAATTTTGCCATCGATGAAAAATTCCGCGAGGCTGGGATCGAGATCGCTTTCCCGCAGCGAGATCTGCACATTCGCAGCGGTGTTCTGAAAGTAGAAACTGTCCCTGCCCAAGATCGGCATGCGGGAGCACAGGCCAGCTGAGCTTACCATCCGATCTCTTTTCGATGGAGGAACGCGGCACGATTTCATTTCCGCACGGCATAGCAAAAGTCGTGACTGGCGCGGAATTGCTGAGTTGTGACACCTGGCCGCGGGCGTTTCGGGACAAATGCAAAGATCACCGTTTCTACGAGATCATCGAGCAAACGCTGGCGCAGGATTTCGAATATCGCTATTTGGTCCTGGAAGATGAATCTGGCGAAGTCCGCGCGATCCAACCGGCATTTTTTGTCCGGCAAAATCTGGTGGAGGGTGTGCCCGGCAAAGTCCGATCGATTGTCGATCTTGTCCGAAAACAGTTCCCGCGTTTTTTAACGATGCGGGTTTTGATGGTCGGATGCGCAGCCGGCGAAGGTCATCTCGGTGCATGCCGCTCGAGAGATGAGCGGTGGACAGCGGAGGCGCTGCTCGCTGTCCTGAAAACTTACGCGCGACAGAACAAAGCTTCCCTTGTCGTTCTAAAAGATTTCCCGGCAAAATATCGGCCTGCCCTCGAAGTCTTTTCTTCGAATGGCTACACGCGCGTGCCTAGTATGCCGATGACGAGTCTGGCGCTCAATTATCGCGACTTCGACGAATACCTGAGGACACTCAGCTATGCGACTCGAAAAAGCTTGCGCCGCAAATTCCGGAAAACGGAACGTGCGGCGAAGATCGACATGGAGGTCGTCAGCGACATCGCGCCGCACGTCGATGAAATTTATCCGCTCTATCTTCAGGTGCACGAACGCTCGCGCTTCAAGTTTGAGACGCTGACGAAGGATTTTTTTTGCACTCTGGCTAAACGAATACCGGAGCGGGCCCGGTTTTTTATCTGGCGACAGCTCGACCGGGCGGTTGCCTTCAGCTGCTGCCTGATTCACGACGGCACGATTTACGACGAATGTCTCGGATTGGATTACGAGGTCGCGCTCGACCTGCACCTCTATTTCTACACCCTGCGCGATATCATTCGCTGGGCCATTGCTGGCGGACTGCGATCCTATTGCAGCGGCCCTTTAAATTACGATCCCAAGTTGCACCTGGGCTGCGAATTGGCGCCGCTCGATCTTTACGTCATGCACACGAGAGCATTTTTCAATCCGCTCTTCCGCCGCGCCTTAAAATATCTCGAACCGACGCGGCACGATCCGATCTTGCGGCGTTTTCCCAACGCCGATCAGCTTTGAGCGTCGCTTAATTCTTTTCTCGTCGCCTCGCACTTGCTAACAGTGCGCTCGAAATGCGAGATCGACCTTCCGGATTTTTCAATCCCTGGTTTCAACTCGCGCTGAACATCCTGTGCGTGCTTGCTTACGAATTGCTGCTCAAGGCGGGCGCGATGGCCACCGCAGACCTCTCCAAAAACTGGTCATGGACGGGAATAACCGGACTGGCCTCGCCGCTTATCTGGCTGGCGATTCTCTTTATCATCCTCGACCTCATGATCTGGCTATATGTCCTGAAATATATTCCTCTTTCGATCGCGTTTCCTTTATCGCGGGTTGTCGATGTTCTGGTTCCGATAAGCTGCTGGCTCATTCTTAAGGAGGGAATTTCTCCGCTGCGATGGTTCGGCATCGCATTGGTTATTATCGGGCTGGCCATCGTTGTCAGACCGGCCGCTCGCCTGGAAGAACGCTTATGACCTTGTGGTCGCTCGTTCTCATCCTTGTTTGGCTGGTTACCTTCGTAGCCGGCCAGCTTTTTTTTAAACGGGCGATGGAATTATCGAGCGCGGCTGCGTTTCGGAATCGCAAGGTCATCTTCATTCTAGGCGCGGGACTCTTATCAATGACCATTTCGTTGACGATGAAGCTAACAATTGGCTCGCTCTTAATCACTGTCGGAGTGGTTCTCGTCTCACTCAGCTAAAAGCGGCCAAAGCTTTTTAAATGCCGAGTAATTGACCTCTCGCGTGTGTTCTGGACCCGGTCGCGAGAGTTTTGGATGATCTATTTCGGAGGCGAGACGCTGTTTCCAGCGGGCATAAGCTGGCTCGGAAAACGCACCGCAGATATCGCCGGCGACGATGCGGCAGGATCTGCGCAATTTACCCAGCGCCCACTCAAGATCGGCAGCCGTGAAACGGCCGCTCTCCCAATTTGTCACCGCCTCTTGTGCGCCCAGACAGTCGAGATCGATCGTGACATAAACTTCGGCTCCGCGAAGGTTGTCCACGAACAATTCGAAATGTTCGCGCCAGTTCTCGCGTAAAATAGCGCCACGGCGTTGTCGATCTTTCACTGGCCGCTCATCTGCCCAGGGATGAACCTCCAGACGACCTGCTCGTTCTGCGCGTCGATTCCCGAAGATTTGTCGCGGCCACCAGCACTCGAAATTTCCGCAACCCCAAACGCTGACGAGCCGCACGTTTGGCAATTCGAGTGCGCGATTGACCCAACCGCCGCAACACCATTTTGGCGGCCGAATGTCCCAATCCGGGTGATTATCAAATGAGATAACGGCGGTCGGTCTACTAAGCCGCCGCAACCAGAGTGCGGTCAAGTGGTGGAAATCGCCCGAGCCGTAAAGCAAAAATGGCGTGAGATGTCTTGCGTATTCGCGATAAAAATGCTCGGTCAGACGCGGCGGCGCGGAAAAGCGAAGCTGCGGCCCCCACTCTGTTGCATCGAGGCTCTGGAAAGGAATCTCGTCCCGATTCCAGGCGCGATCGACATCGATATGCAACGCAGCCGGCAACGGGTTTCAGCGCGGCGCCGAGCTCTCGCCTCGAATGCGTCGGTCGTTCGCGAGGGCGATCCGAAGATTCTCCGCAGCGATGGCGTCATCCGGGTGCAGACGCAGCGCCTCGTTGAATTGGGCGATGGCCTGCGAGACTTGTCCCAACCGCATATAGACGACGCCCAGGCTATTGTGAACCGGAGCTTTCGGATCGAGCCGCGCGGTTTCCGCGTAATGGATTTTCGCGCCTTCAAGGTCGCCCTTCTTCGAGAACGCTTTGCCGAGCTGGTAATGCGCCTCGGGGTGGTTCGGCTTGTACCTCAGCGCAGTCTGAAACTCCGTGATCGCTTGATCGAGTTTCCCGCCACTCGCCAGAAACATCGCATAATTGTAATGCACGCGCCCAGATTTCGGGTTCAAGCGGATAGCGTTTTCGTACTGAGCGATGGCTTCATCTTTGCGGCCAAGGCCTTCGAGAATGTACCCATAATCGGAATGAATTTCGCCGTTGCGCGGATCTTTGCGTAACGCCTCCTCCATCTGGGTGGCGGCCTCATTTAACTTCGATTGGGCGAGGAGAACGTGGCCCAGGCCGTAATGCGCCTCCGCGACATTGGGGTCGAGTTCGAGCGCGATACGGTACTGTTCGCCTGCTTCGTCGTACCGATCGGCGTCCCGCAAGGTATTGCCATACTTCAGGTGCGCCCTCGTTCCCCGTGGCAAATCGGATACGATCCAGGCATCACGGCAATACCGGCGCCGTGCCGTGCGATTGTCCAATCCAAAGCGCCGTCAGCGGGATGACAAAGACCGCGACCCACTTCAATCCGTGGAGGGCCCAGCTTGGCAGAAAATTATTTGTTGCGGCAGAGGCGATTCCTCCGGTTAAGCCGAGGGACTCGCGCGTCGAACGCTCGCGAACTTTCCAAATGAACCCATCATAGTAAAAATGGAGTAGGCCCGATGCCGCGACGACCCCGGTGAGAAACCGTTTCATTGTCTCTACGTCGACACGCTCTTTAAAAATCCCGAGCGAGCCATAGGCGAAGACAAGCCCTATGTAGACACCAACCAACGAACCGCTCCGTCGAAAAATAAAACGCATGAAACCGCCAATCGAGCTGTCTTTTTCCACACGATTGCGATTATAGATCCAGACGAGCGAGAGGTACTGCACATCGTGAAAAACTTCGAAGAGCGCGATCCCGGCCAGAATATTGGTCACGCCATTATTGCAGTACCACCAAAAAGCAATGCTGGTAACGAGCAGGGCGAGCTTGACCGGATTAGGGCGTTTCCCTGCCACCCACATTCGCGCGAAATTTATGAGGAATAGAATGGAAACGGCGATTGCCGTGAAGAGCATTAGTTGCTGCACGTTTTGCAAAAACGAGGCCGGAATGTAGGGCGCGCCACTGGCATAATACGTTTCCAGCGTGTCGGTCATCCGCTGCGAAGAAAGAAGCACCGCCGCCGCAAACCAGATCGCGCAAGTCGCGAAATCAAGCCGGCGCGTAAGCGCGGCAAACGAGCCAATCTTCGCGTCATAGATCCGGCAGAAGCCATAGGTTTGCATCATCCCGTGCCAAACGCCCCAGAAGAAAACCACCAGAATAATCCCTTTCAAATCCCACCAGGTGAAACTGAGGCAGACAAGGACCAAAAAAATGGGCGCTAAAATGAAGCGCCAGCGAAACCGCTCGAAAAGAGCGCGGTCTCCGTAGGCGCGAATCATCCCTGGCAGATGGTGTCCAGTCGCACCGAAAGCGGCCACGAAAACGTAAATGTCCTGGGCGCTAAAGCGCGCCTGGGCGAGAGCGAAAAGCGGCACGAGCAAAAGCGGCGTGCCGACGTAGAGAATCAGGTCGCGCCAGCTATTGAGGATCCACAAATTTCTTCGCGGCGCCGCCGCCGGAACGGGCGGGACGGTTTGCGGTCGAGAGAAAGCGGTTACGTGCTGCATGACCCAGAGCGGTTAGTTTTCCTTAAACCGCAGGGAAAATCAATGTCGGCTTCGCGCCGGGCCGGTGCGATTGTCGATCTTATGCGCGCGTTCTCCAAATCGCGCGCGAAATTAAAATGGCGTTATGAAAGAAACCCAAGTCGAAAAGCTAAGAGAACACGAAGCGTCGCGGGATTTCTTTTGCGTCGTTCGAGACGCCTTTCGCGTCTTCGCGCGCCAGTCGTCCATCATTCTCGGCAGCGCCTGGGTCTTTACCGCCGCCATTCTCATCATCATCATCTGGGCTTTAACCGGGCCAGCTTTTCATTTCTCCGATACCTGGCAGCTCATTATCAACACCGGCACGACCATCGTCACGTTCCTGATGGTGTTCCTCATTCAAAACACGCAAAACCGCGATGCCAAAGCATTTCAGTTGAAGCTGGACGAAATCATCCGCGCACTCAAAGGCGCGCGAAACGAACTTGTCGATCTTGAAAACCTTTCCGACGAAGATCTGAAAGAACTCGAGAAACAATTCAAGCGCATCCGTGAAAAAGCGGTGCACGACGGAAACCATCCTGGCGATGCAGCGTCGGCGAGTCGCACGGAAGCCGCGGAGTAATCAACCGTTCATTGGACCTTTCGCGCTTCGCCCCTTCGCAGAAAGATTTTT
>WNFR01001922.1_pt1 | contig 21656 bp, 20 predicted proteins | sample 5400221 | NCBI WGS metagenome assembly WNFR01 (sample SAMN13153357, study PRJNA577476) | soil metagenome | isolation source: 40 cm soil under Madrone tree | place: USA:California | collected 2016-06-14 | reverse complement strand
ACTTCCATGGAGAGCACGGCCATCATGAACGGCGAAATGTTGGGCGCGCGGAGGTAAAACTCCGACGTGCCGACGAGCGTGACGCACAGCGCGCCGAACGCGTGGCTGAGCGCGGTCCGCTGCGGCACCGCGGTCATGGCCACTTTGCCGAGGGGCACGCCGATGATGCAGCCCAGCACCAAGCCGATGGCGACCAGCTTGTAGTCGACGATGCCGCGGTAAAGCAGCGTTCCGCCGATGGCGAGGGCCATGCCGATTTCGCCGGCCCACACGCCGTGACGCGCGGTGGTCGGCGAACTCAGCCACTTGAGCGACAAAATGAACAGCACGGTGGCGACGAGATATGTGATTTCGATCAGCGTGTCGGTGGGCATTATGGTCTCTTCGGCCCGCTGGATTTGAACATGCGCAGCATGCGGTCGGTGATCAGGAAGCCGCCGACGATGTTGCTGGTGGCGGCGACAATGGCGATGGTGCCGAGAATCGCGGCGAGATTGGTTTTGTGTTCGCCGGCGAGAATGATGGCGCCGACCACGGCGATGGCGTCGAGCGCGTTGGTGAGAGACATCAGCGGCGTGTGCAGCAGCGGGGAAACGCGGCGGATGACTTCAAATCCGATGAAAGCGGCGAGCATGAAAACGTAGAGGCTGGTGATCAAGTCCAGCTTCATTTCTTTCTCCTCAATTGGGAAAAAATAGGAGCCCGCCTCGGAAGGCGGGCGCTACAAATGCAGGAGCAAGTCTTCATTTTAGGCGCGCTCCTGGGTGGCTAGCGCGGGCAACTGGAAAAATTCGCGGAGGCGGGCGTTGACGACTTCGCCGGACTGGGTGAGGAGCGTGTCGCGAATAATTTCGTCACTCGTGTTGATCTGGAGTTTTCCATCTTTGACGAGGTGCGTCAGAAAAGCGGTGAGGTTGCGCGCGTACATCTGGCTGGCGTGAAAAGGCACGGTGCTGGCCAGATTGAACCAGCCGATGATGGTCACGCCGTTGACGCTGATTTTTTCCCCGCACTTGGTGAGCTCGCAATTGCCGCCGCGCTCGGCAGCGAGATCGACGATTACGGAGCCAGGAGCCATGCCGGCGACCATTTCCTTGGTGACCAGCACGGGAGATTTTTTGCCGGGCACCACCGCGGTGGTGATGACCACGTCGCTTTCCGCCACCACTTTTCCCAGCAGCTCGCGCTGCTTGCGGTAGAACTCTTCATCCTGCGCGCGCGCGTAGCCTCGCGCGTCCTGCGCATCTTTGGCTTCGATGGGCAGCTCGACGAAACGCGCGCCGAGGCTGTGCACTTGTTCCTTGACCGCGGGACGCACATCGTAGGCGGAAACCACGGCGCCCAAGCGGCGCGCGGTGGCGATGGCTTGCAGTCCCGCGACGCCGCAGCCGATGATCAGCACGCGCGCGGGCGTGATGGTGCCGGCGGCGGTGGTGAGCATGGGAAAAAGTTTCGGCAGCGTGTCCGCGGCGATGAGCACGGCTTTGTATCCGGAGATGGTGGACATCGAAGAGAGCGCGTCCATGCTTTGCGCGCGCGTGGAGCGCGGCATCAGCTCGACGGAAAAAGAGGTGACCCCTTTGGCGGCGATGTCGGTGATGGTTTCGACGGAGCCGAGCGGGCGCAGAAATCCGATGAGGATTTGATCGCGGTGAAAAAGCGGGAGGTCGGCTTTGCCGGTGCGATCGTTCGCGCCGTAGCACAGAACTTGCGTGAGGATGTCAGCGGTGCGAAAAACTTCGGCGCGATCCGCGACAATTTTCGCGCCCTTGGCAACGTACTCGGCGTCAGGATAACCGGCTTCGACACCCGCGCCAGCTTCGAGGACCACCTCGAGTCCGGCCTTCGCCAGCGTGGGCAACACCGCGGGCACCAGCGCCACGCGCCGCTCCCCCGGATAACTTTCGCGCGCAACACCAACAATCATGAACCTTCCTCCGGTGATGTTAGGCTGAAATTGTGGGGCAAGAAAAGGGTCATTGATGATTGGTCAGCCGCTAAGAGAGTCGTCCGCATCAGGCAACGTTTATAGCCTCAAAGAATACACGTTGCGCGCAGGGATGTCAGGTCGTTTTGCATCCATGCGATAACTCGCTGCCAGCCCGAAACAATGTCAAACCATTCGCGTCCCGTTATGTGATGTCGTAAATACGTCTGCGGTTGAGGGTCGTGGTGGTGGATGCTATCCTGCTGAGTATGCCGGACCCGGTCATTTCCGCGCCGGAAACGGCGCTTGCCGCGCCTGCGGAACACTCGCGCCGCCAATTGGAAGCGCTGCTGGAAGTCAGCGAAGCGATTGCGCAGCAGCGGGACCTGCCTGCGTTATTCCACGATTTAGCGGCGCGGCTGCATTCCGTGGTGGACTTCGATTTTCTCACCCTGATCCTGCACGATCCCGTGCGAAACGTGATGCGGCTACACATTCTGGAGACGGACCACCCCACCGATGCGCCGATTGGGAAGGAACTTTCTGTGGACGGGCATCCTTCGGGCTGGGTGTGGCAGAAACAAGAAGCGTTTGTGGTGAGCGACACGCGCGAAGAGACCCGATATCCCGAGTATATGGCGACGCTGCAAGAGAAGGGCGTGCGCGCGTTCGCGCTGGTGCCGCTGACGACGGCGCAGCGGCGGGTCGGAGCGATGGGATTTGGGCGCATGGTGCCGGACGGGGTCATGGAGCTGGCATTCATGCAGCGCGTGGCTAGCCAGGTCGCGGTCGCGGTGGACAACGCGCTGAACCTGGAATCGTCGCAGGTCTACCAACAGCAGTTGGCGCAGGAGCGCGACCGCCTGCGGGTGTTGCTGGACCTGAATAATGTGCTGGTGACAAGCAGGGAGCTGCCGGAGCTGTTCCGGGGCATCGTTGCGACGCTGCAGCGCGTGATTCGTCATGACTACACAAGCCTGGCGCTGCTCGATCCGATGACCGGGCTGCTGAAAATCTATGCCCTGGATTTCCCGGGACACCAGGGATTTTTCAAGCCGGAGACCGTGGTTCCGCGAGATTCTTCGCCGGCCGGCCGCGCGATTGAACAAGGGAAAACCCTGGTGGCTAGCGGGGCGGAGCTCGATAAGTATCCGAGCGAAATCGTGCGCCAACTGCGCGCGGAGGGGTTGCGAACGATCTGCTGCATTCCGCTGACGAACCGGGCACGGACGTTTGGCGCGCTGAACTTGGCGAGCCGGAGCACGGACGGATTTAGCGCGGCGGATATCGAATTTGTGCAGCAAGTGGCGTCGCAGATCGCGCTGGCGGTGGAAAACGCGCTGGCTTTCAAGGAAATCGACGCGCTAAAGGACAAGTTGGCGGTCGAAAAACTGTATCTCGAAGAAGAAATCCGCACGGAATTCAACTTCGAGGAAATTGTCGGAGAGAGCGCGCCTTTGAAGAAGGTGCTGGCGCAGGTCGAGTTGGTGGCTCCGGCGGGGACGACGGTGTTGATTCTGGGGGACACCGGGACGGGCAAGGAACTCATTGCGCGCGCGATTCATAACCTGAGCCCGCGGCGCGAACGAACGTTTGTGAAGATCAATTGCGCGGCGATTCCCTCGGGGCTGCTGGAATCGGAGTTGTTCGGGCATGAACGCGGGGCGTTCACCGGGGCGGTCAGTCAAAAAATTGGACGCTTCGAACTGGCGGATCGCGGGACGCTGTTTTTAGATGAAGTGGGGGACATTCCGCTGGAATTGCAGCCGAAATTGCTGCGCGTTTTGCAGGAGCAGGAGTTCGAACGGCTGGGGAGCAATCGCACGCAGCGCGTGGACGTGCGCGTGGTTGCCGCGACGAATGGCGATCTTGCCAAGCTGGTGGCGGAACGGGCGTTTCGCAGCGATCTGTATTACCGGCTGAATGTTTTTCCGATACACGTTCCGGCGTTGCGCGAACGGCGCGAGGATATTCCGCTGCTGGTGCGCTATTTCGTGCAGAAATTCAGCCGGCGGCAGAACAAGGTTGTGCAGTATGTGCCAGCGGACGCGATGGATGCGCTGGTGAACTACGGTTGGCCGGGGAATGTGCGGGAGCTGGAGAATTTTCTGGAACGCGCCGTGCTGCTTTCTCCGGGTAAGGAACTGCGGGTGGCGATGTCGGAGTTGCGGGCGTCTCCATCGAATACGGACAATGCCGTGACGAGCGCGGCAGTTGGTGCTTTTGCGCCAGCAGGGGCCTCGCTGGCGACACTGGAAGAGGCGGAGCGGCAGCATATTCTGCGGGCTTTGCGGCAAACGGAGTGGCGTATTGCGGGGCCGAAAGGTGCGGCGGCGCTGTTGGGCATGAAGAGGACCACGCTACAGGCGCGCATGCGGAAGCTGGGGATACGGCGGCCGGTTTAGACAGAGAAGAGAAAAGATTTAACACAGAGGGCACGAAGATCGGAGCACAGAGTTCACTGAGAAGACGACGGAACTACTAATGGCGTGCTGAAAGCTGGGACGCGCCCTTCGTTCCTCAGGATAAAGCGCGCCCCTAAACACCTTTGCATTTATAGTTCTGCGATTAGCTCGATTTCGACGCACGAGCCGAGCGGGATTTGCGCCACGCCGAAGGCGCTGCGGGCATGGGCGCCGCGTTCACCAAAAACATCGAGAAATAATTCCGAAGCGCCATTGGCCACCAGGTGCTGTTCCGTGAATGTTGGGGCGCTGTTCACGAGCACCAGCAGCTTGACGATGCGGCGAATTTTGTTCAGATCGCCCACAGCACCTTGCAGCGTCGCCAACAGGTCCACGGCAATAGCTTGCGCGGCTTGCTTTCCCTCTGCCGTCGTAAGCTCCGCGCCGAGTTTGCCGGTCCAGGGCTTGCCATCCCTTTTCGCAATGTGGCCGGAGACGAAGACCATATTGCCGGTACGGACGAAAGGAACGAAGGCCGCGACGGGCGGGTCAAGTTTGGGGAGTGCGATGTTCAGGGTTTTCAGCTTGTCATACACGGACATTTGGGGCTCCTTGTTCTTCATTCTTCATGGGTGGGGGAAAGAAAAAGCAGGTTCCTCGCTTTCGCTCGGAATGACAAGTACTGCGCCATGTAGCGAAGTATTGCCCCGCTGTAATGAAGTGCTGCCGCGATGTGAGGAAAAGGTAGTTGGCGTCAGGCATTGGCGACGGTTCCGGAGGGCTTCGTTGCGGGGGCAGTGAAATTTACGGCCGTGGTGTTGCCGCCGCAGAGGAGAACGCCGACACGTTCGCCGGGCGCGGGTTGGTAGCGGCGCGCGAGCAGGGCGGCGAATGCGGCAGCGCCTCCGGGTTCGGTGACCGCGCGCAGCACGCTCCACAACGCCTGCTGTGCCTGCGTGATTTCGTCATCCCTGACGAGAATCACTTTCTCTACATATTTCTGCGCTATGGGGAACATCAGTTCGCCGACGCGTTTGGGCGCGAGCGAATCGGCGGCAATTCCTCCCGCGGGACTATCCACGGGGTGGCCCGCATTTAGAGCATTGGCGAGAGTCGGCGCGGCTTCCGGCTCGACGCCGATCAGTTTGATTTTTCCCGCATACCACGCAGCGATGCCCCCGATGAGACCGCCGCCGCCAACGGCGATGAGCAGAGTGTCCAATTGGGGGCACTGCTGTTGCAATTCGTGGCCGACGGTTCCCTGACCTAGCAAGGTTTCGAGTTGATCGTAGGCGTGAATGGGCATGGCGCCGGACTGTGCCGTCCAAGCTTCGCTGGCGGCGAGGGCATCGGCGTAGCGCTCGCCGACGACCACGAGGTCCGCGCCAAATTGGCGAATGCGCTCGACCTTCTCCGCGGAGGCGACGCGGGGAACAAAGATCTTCGCGGGCACGCCCAGTTTGCCGGCTGCATAGGCGACGGCCACTCCATGGTTGCCGCCGGAAGCCGCGACGACTCCCGCTTTGGGAACTTCGCGAGTGAGCAGGTTGGCGAAGGCGCCGCGCGTCTTGAAAGAGCCGGCGTGCTGCAAAAATTCCACTTTGAAGATGAGGCTGATAGAATCCAGGCGGAAGTCGGCACCGGAGGCTTCGAGGATGGGCGTGCGGCGGACGTGGGGCCTGATGATTTTTTCGACCGCGGCGATTTGTTCGCGATTGATCATTTCGATTTGGGCGGTACCACTACGGCTGCGCCCCTACGAACTGCGGTATTATAATTAGGGAGTTGGCTAAGTGTCTATATGAATCTTGAGCTGGTGCTGCGGGCGCTCTCCAATGAACGCAGGCTGCACATCCTGGATTGGCTGCGCAGCCCCCGCAGGCATTTTCCGCCGCAGGTCGACGGAGACTTGATCAAGGACGGCGTTTGCGGGCTGCTGATCGCGCGCAAGCTGCGAGTGACGCAGCCTACGGCCAGCGAGCATCTGAAAATTCTGCAGCAAGCGGGACTCATTCGAGGAAAGCGCATCAAGCAGTGGACTTTCTACAAGCGGGATGAGGCACAGATTCGAAGCATCAAGAAGCAGTTTCTGGCAAAAGTTTAGCCGCATCGATCTATCGCAATAATACGAGGGTGCAATAACACGAGGGCAAAGGAGCCGCAGCGAATGCAATATCGCCGGTTTGGACGCACAGGATGGAACGTCAGCGAGATCGGCTATGGCATGTGGGGCATGGCCGGATGGACTGGGTCGGAGGATGCGGAGTCGCTGGCTTCACTGCAGCGCGCCGTCGATTTAGGGTGCAATTTGTTTGACACCGCGTGGGCTTACGGCGATGGGCACAGCGAGCAGTTGCTGGGGAAAACCCTGCGCGCGAATCCAGGCAAGAGACTCTATACGGCCACGAAGGTTCCGCCACAAAATCGTAGATGGCCGGCGCGGCGGGAGTATTCGTTGGATGATTGCTACCCGCCGGCGTACATCGAGGAGTATGTCGACAAGAGCCTGGCCAATCTGGGCGTGAAGACGCTGGATCTGATTCAGCTTCACACTTGGGAAGACAAATGGTTGGACGACAAGCGATTGCTTCCGGTGATTGAGAAATTGCGTAGCAGCGGGAAGGTGCGCGCGTTTGGGTTGAGCTTGAATCGCTGGGAGCCGTGGAACGGTGTGCGGGCGGTGCGCAGCGGCGTGGTGGATGCTGTGCAGGTGATTTACAACATTTTCGACCAGAATCCGGAAGATGAGTTGTTTCCGGCGTGCAGAGAAAAGGACGTCGCCGTGATCGCGCGGGTGCCATTTGATGAAGGCTCGTTGACCGGCACATTGACGCTAGACAGCAAGTGGCCGGCCGGCGATTGGCGGAACACATATTTCGTGCCGGAAAATCTGAAAGCGACGGTAGAACGCGTGGAGACGCTGAAGTCCATCCGACGCGGCGGGATCAGCCTGGCGGAAATGGCCCTGCGGTTCATCCTGAACAATAAGGATGTGAGCACAATTATTCCGGGCATGCGCAGAATCACGAATGTGGAGGCGAATACTGCGGCCAGTGATCAAGGGCTGCTGCCATCTCCGTTGCATGCTGAGTTGCGCAAGCATCGATGGGATCGCACGCCTACGAAGTGGAGCCAATGACTTGGACACAACGGCCTCTTATCGTGTCGAAGAGTTGCACAACGCCTTGCGGATCAAAGTGCACAAGAGCCTAGAGCTTTGGAGCGTTTAATTCTGAGTTTCGGCCTTGCGGCGTTCGTTGGGAGCGTTTCCTTTACCCTCCTCGGATGGTGGTCGATTGTCCTCGGTGCAGCGACGGCCATTTCGCATTTCGCTCTCGCAAGGGGCATGAACGCACAGCTGTACGCCACGAAACTTGAGTTCGTGACCACCGGGAACGTTGGTCGGAGAGGCGCGAACGGTCGGGTCATGGTATGTACCGCCGATGTTCACTGTCTTGAGTTTCGCGACCCAGCTGGTCAGAGGTCGGGGCTCTACGCAGTGACTGCGCGAAAAGGATACTGCATCCTGCCATTCTTGGATTATTCGCAGACGATGGAAGTAATTCGCGCAATTGAGATTAAATTTCCTGGGTTGGCAGAGCACTGGCGGGAGAACGCGACCTCTAATCGCGGCTCGTTTCTGTCGGAAAGCTTACGCGGTTTGTTTTAGGGCACGCTCGACGAGAGTGAGGCAGCGCTCGGCTTGTTCGCGCAAAAGGTCGTCCTGTTCGTTGCGGTCTTTGCGGATGGTGTGGAGTTCGTCGGCGATGGCGAGAGCGGCGAGTACGGCGACTTTTTGGGTGTCGATGGTGGATGTAACATCGGCGATGGCGCTCATTTTTTCGTCCACATAGGCGGCGAGTTTTTGGACGTAGCGCTCGTCGAGTTCGCCGCGAATCGTATAGATTTGGCCGAAGATTTGTACTTTTACGCCGCCCATCGCGAGGAAGATTAACACATCTGCGTTGCACCCAGACATCGTCTGCCATTCAGAGACGAAAGGCGCCCGCGAAAGTCCGCGGCCGCTACAAATGCACGCACATTTAGCCTACGGTGCGGACGAATCGAGACGTTAGCCGTCGTGGTCGAGGAGCTTAGCTGGCGCGGAGGCGGGCACCCAGATGCTTTTCCAGCACGGCAATGATACGGGCGGAAAAGTCAGTTAGCTGGGATTCCGTTAAGGTGCTCTCGCGGCTTTGGAAAGTTACCCGGACGAGCAGCGAGTATTGCCCGGCGGGAACATTCTTGCCGCGATAGAGATCGATAGCCTCGACGGAGGCAATTTCGCGAATATTCAGCGAACGGATTGCGCCGGCGACATCGGCGAAATGCGTGCCGTCGCTGAGGAGCAGGGAAAAATCGCGCTCGACGGCAGGGAAGCGAGGAACGGGCTCATACTTGCGCGATTCCTTCGTGGCGCGGATCGTGGAGTACAACGGCGCAAGCTGCAGCTCGGCGAGAAAGATTTCCTGGCGAAGCTTTAACTCCTCCGCCATGCTACGCGTAAGCTCGCCGGCTTCCCCAACTGCGTCCTTGCTAAGCGCGACGCGGCCTCTGCGGGCCGGATGCAGCCAGGCTGGGCCACCTTCGTTCCACGTGAAACCACCGGCCAGGGCGCCGAGCGCGTCGATATCCCCCTTCAAATCCGCAAAGGAATACTCTCGCGCCGTATCGTACAAACCCTTTTCGCGGGCCTGACCGGTGGCGCCGAGCGTGAGGATGGGAGTCTCGACGGATTCGCTGCCAAGCAGGCGGTACTGCCGGCCGATCTCGAAAAGGCGAACATTGCGCTGGCCGCGGTTGAGGTTCCATTCAAGGGCCGCGGTCATGGTGGCGATGCCCGTGGACTTCAGGACATTGGCTTCTTCGGAAAGCGGATTGGCGAGCCGCGCTTGTTGGACGTCTGGAGGACGGAACAGAGCATCGCGATCTTCGGCAACGTGGGGAATGGTGAGAATTTCACGATAGCCGAGACCGATGAGGCGTTCCCGGAGGCGCGCTTCGGCTTCATAGTGCGGGAGGCGGGCAGCGCCCTGGCGAGCCACGGGCAGGCGCGGCGGGAATTTGTCGAGGCCGTAGATTCGGGCCACTTCCTCGATGAGATCAATTTCGCGCTCGACTTCGGCGCGCCAGGAGGGCTGCGTGCATTCCCAGGCGGCGAGGAGCGAACCTTCGGCGCCGCGATTTTGGTCGACGCGCACGGGAGCAAAACCGAGGGCGCTCAGACTTGCTTCGATTTCCTTGTCGGGGACATCGGCTCCCATGACGCGGAGCAGTTCGGCACGGGTGAGGATAATTTTCTTGGGTGCGCGCTTGCCGGGATAGACGTCGACGACACCGGTAAGAAGTTCGCCTCCAGCGAGTTGCAGAACGAGCTCGGCGCAACGCCGCGAAGCAAGCTCGGCCATTTCCGGATCGGCGCCGCGGCCAAAGCGCGTGGAGGCTTCGGTGTGAAGCTTCAGGTTGCGCGCGGCGCGGCGAATGGCGACAGGATCAAACCAGGCGCACTCGATCAGGACGTTTTTCGTAGAGAAGGAAATTTCTGTTTCGGCGCCGCCCATGATGCCGCCAATACCCACGGCGCGCGAGCCGTCGCCATCGCAGACCATGCAGATGTTGGAGTCGAGGGTGCGTTCGATGCCGTCGAGCGTCCGAATTTTCTCTGAAGGCTTGGCGCGGCGAACCACAATGCGATGGTCGCGGACTTTGTCGTAATCGAAAGCGTGCAACGCGTGGCCCAGCTCGAGCATGACGTAGTTGGTTGCGTCAACGACGTTGTTGATGCTGGCGACGCCGGAGGCTTCGAGGCGGTCCTTGAGCCATTGCGGGGACGGCTGAATTTTGGCGCCACGAATCACACGAGCCGTAAAGCGGCCGCAGAGTTCGGGCGACTGGATATCGACGCGCACGGCATCGCCGGCTTTTGCAGCGGCGCTCTCGGGAGGCCTGGGAGAAACCGTCTTCAGGGGAAGCTTGTAAACGGCGCTGATTTCTCGCGCGATGCCGTAGTGGCCGAGGCAGTCCGGGCGATTGGAAGAAACTTCAGCGTCAATCACCGCGCCGTGCGGGCCATTTTCAATGCCGCCAATGTTGGTGCCAGACAAAGCGAGGCGCGAAGCAAGCTCATCGGGCGCCGCTGACACCTCGACGAAGTCTTTCAGCCACTTGTAAACGATTTTCATGCGCTAGCTTTCAGCTTGCCATAGTAGACGCGGGTGAAGTAATCCATGCGCACCTGGCCTTCTTGTTGGTAGGCGTCAAAGAGCTTTTTCAGCTCCTCCATCATGGGCGCAAAATTCGGATGGCCTTCGGCGGGAGTGAAAGAGCTGCTGCGAAGCCGGCCCTGCAGAGAGTCCCAGTCGAGCATCTGAAAATTCGGCAAATCACGCTGCGAGAAAGTGCTCAAGAAGCTGCCGATGCGGTCCGCTTCGGGATAGGAATCTTTCACCTTTTTGTAATCGACGCCAAAGCGCTCGAGAATATTAACGTACGCGCGCATGAATGGGGCTTCGTCGGTGCGTCGATCATTCCAGACGATAACCACCCAGCCGCCGGGTTTGAGGACGCGGCTGAATTCGCGGCGGGCGGCATCCGGTTCGAACCAGTGAAAAGCCTGGCCTGCGGTGACAAAGTCCACCCCGGCGTCGTCGAGCGTGGTGGCTTCCGCGGAGCCATCAATGCTGGAGAAGCCGTCGTAGGAGGCGAGATATTCTTCGCCGGCTCGCCGCATGGCCTCGTTGGGCTCGATGCCGTAGACGCGATTGCCATTTTTCAGGAAGAGCTCGCTTAGAAAGCCGGTGCCGGAACCGATGTCGGCAATCACGTGGCCGGGGCGAAGACTGCATTCGGCGCGCAGAACGTCGAGCACCGCGGACGGATAGCCAGGGCGATAGCGAATGTAGTCGTCCACGCGACCCGAGAAACGCTGTTTGGCGTCGGCGAAAGTCATGGGAATTGGCGCAGGAACCGCACGTCGTTTTGGAAGAAGACTTGAATATCGTCGATGCCGTATTTGAGCATGGCCAGGCGGTCGATGCCCATGCCGAAGGCGAACCCGCTGACTTTCTTCGGATCGTATTTCACGAAACCGTAGACGGCGGGATCGACCATGCCTGCGCCAAAAAGCTCAATCCAGCCGGAGCCTTTGCACTTGGAACAGGTGCCGCCGCCCGCGGCTGTGCCGCTGCCTCCGCAGAAAATGCAGGAAACGTCGAATTCGACGGAAGGCTCGGTAAAAGGGAAGTAGCTTGGGCGAAAACGAGTTTTCACGCCGGGACCGAAGAATTGCTTCACGAAATATTCGATGGTGCCGGTGAAATCGCAGAACGTGATGTCGTTGTCGACGGCGAGTCCTTCGACTTGGTGAAAAATGAAAGAGTGGGTCGCGTCGGGATTGTCGCGGCGATAGACCTTGCCGGGCACGATGACGCGCACCGGGGGCTGGCGCTTTTCCATGGTGCGAATCTGCATGGGCGACGTGTGCGTGCGGAGCAGCAGCGGCTGCGCCGCGCCTTTAGGGAGGTCGAGGTAAAACGTGTCCATGTCGTCGCGGACAGGATGGAACTCGGGGATGTTGAGCGCTTCGAAATTGTAGTATGGCGTTTCGATTTCGGGGCCTTCGACGACGGAGAAGCCGATGGAGAAGAAGATATCTTCGATTTGCTGAAAGACTTGGCGAATGAGATGGTGCGAGCCAAGCGGACGGATGACTCCAGGGAGCGAGAGGTCGACGCGTTCGCGAGCGGTTGCTGCTTCGCCGGCGCCGGCTTCGACCGCTTTGCGGCGCTCTTCGATTTTCGATTCGACGTGGGCGCGGAGCTGATTCAGTTCCTGGCCGACGACGCGCTTGAGTTCCTGACTGGCGGGCTTGAGCCAGTTGTCCGTGATTTGCGTCAGCACGCCGGACTTGCGGCCCAGCCAGGCATCGCGAAATTGCTTCCAGGAAGATTCGTCGGAAGCACACGCACATTCTTCGTCGAAGCGTCCGCGCAGATCGGCGAAGAGCAGCGCGAGCTCCTCGGGCCGCGTGACGCCGAGATGCACGAGAGGCAAACCCGTTTTGTTTTTGTCTTCAGGCGTGCTCATGTTCATTTTGACGTGAGCGAGAGGCGTTGTCTTCGCGAGCTATAACAGCCCGCGCGATCGAGCCGAAAGCCGCAGGGCCGTCCGGCTGCTGCCCGGACCAGGCCGCAGACTCCGCCCTGCGCCACAGTCCTCCTCGCCACGTCGAATGAGTTATGCCGTCTTCTTGTGCTGCGGCGGAGCGGCGGCTTTGGCCTTTTCGGCCAACTGGGCAAAAGCAGCAGCGTCGCGCACAGCCAGATCAGCCAAGACTTTGCGGTCGAGCGTGACACTGGCCGCCTTCAGCCCGTGAATCAGTTGGCCGTAGGTCAAACCATTCTGGCGCGCGGCGGCGCCGATGCGCTGAATCCAAAGTTTGCGATATTCGCGTTTTTTTACGCGGCGATCACGGAAGGCATAGCGATCGGCGCGATTGGCGGCTTCCTGCGCGGACTGGTACAGCTTGCTCTTTGTGAGAAAGAAGCCTTTTGTGCGCTTGAGATACTTCTTACGGCGAGCGCGGCGTTTTGTGCCGCGTTTTACGCGTGCCATGGGTTTCTCCTTTTTGTTAGCGAGACAAACAGGATGCGATCAGGCGCGCGAAACGAGCCGACGCAACGGGTTTGTCTCGAATTGTGCTGGCGGCCCTAAAGGACCGCCACTACATCGGCCGGCAGGCACCCGTGAAGCGCTGCCTGGCACGATTGCGGGGCTTACGCCCCGCGGTGTTGCACCTCAACTCTGGTGGCACTGAGTTGAGGATTACGCTGAGATTCAGCGCAAAGATCTACAAGCCGTAGGGAAGCATTTGCTTCACTGCGGCGACGTCGACAGGGTTCACGAGCGTCAGCTTTTTCAGCTTACGCATGCGGCCCTGGGCCTTGGTGCCGGTGAAATGGCGCTTGCCGGAATGCATGCGAACGATCTTGCCGGTACCAGTGATTTTGAAGCGCTTGGCGGCGCCGCGATGCGTTTTCAGTTTTTTCTTTGGCTTAGTCGAGTTTCTCGGCATTGCTGGAATCTCTCCAAAATCGTTTCTCGCGAAACCGAACCGTTAGGCCGGCTGCGCGGCTTGCTGCGGACTTGGTTTTGCCGCCGGAGCACCCTTCTTGGGCGCCAGCAGCGCTACTAAAACGTTGCCTTCCATGCGCGGCATGGTTTCGATCTGGCCGAAATCGCCGATTTCACCCAGCAAGCGCGTCATCTTGGCGCGGCCCACTTCCTGGTGAGCCATCTCGCGGCCGCGATGAAAAATCATGGCGCGCACTTTGTGGCCTTCCCCGAGGAAGCGAATAATCTGGTTCTTACGGACCTGGTAATCGTGCTCCGCGGTGGCCGGCCGAAATTTGACTTCCTTAAGCTGCGAGCCACGGCTGCTCTTGCGCTGCTGATGCGCTTGCTTATTTTGCTGGTAGAGAAACTTGCCGTAGTCGGTGATCTTGCAAACCGGCGGATCCGCCGTCGGCGAGATTTCCACTAGGTCCAGTCCCCGTTCGCGCGCCAGACGAACAGCCTCGTACGGCTGCATCACCCCAAGTTGCGCGCCTTCTTCATCAATCACCCGGACTTCGCGCGCCCGAATCCGCTCATTTACGCGGGTACGGTCGGCCTGCCGGAAGCTCCGTTCTGCGATAATTCCCCCTAACTAACGTAAGGCGCCAAGGTGCCCGCCTCGCCGGGCACGGGGCCCGAATTTGCTACACCGCCACCACAGCGCAAAACCACTCGGGGACGGGTTACAAAGTATAGCACGCACCGACACCACGTCGACAAGAGCTTTGATGTGCGACGGGCGGAGGTGGGTGCAGCAAATTTTCAGGAACTCGGCGTTAGCTCCCTTTTATGGCCGACGCCAGCTAAAGGCTGACTTGTGCGGGGCGCTGGCCGCGCTTGCAGAGGTAGGCGTGCCAGAACATGCGCGCGGCGACGGCTCGCCACGGTCGCCAAGGCACGCTCATCATTTCCAGCTTTTCCGGCGAGGGACGTTTGCGGAGGCGCTTTACTTCCTGCACTGCAGTGGCGAGCGCGAGATCGCCGACCGGCCAAATATCCGGCCGGCGCAGGGCGCTGAGAAGGTAGATGTCAGCGGTCCACGGACCAATCCCTTTGAGGGCGGTGAGTTGTTGACGAGCAAGTTGGTCTCCGAGTCCGTGGAGCTTGTGCAGGGCGAATTCCTTACGGTGAATGGCTTCGGCAAGAACGCGCGTGTAATGGGCCTTTTGGCGACTGAATCCGAGCTCGCGCATTTCGACGTCGGTGAGCTCGAGAAAGCGGCCCGGTGTGAATGGCTTTAGCGCTTCTTGCAGCCGTTGGTATAGGGCGCGGGCAGACGCGAGCGAAACCTGTTGTTCCAGGATGATGTAAACCAGTGTAGGAAAACCTGGGTCCCGCTTCCACAACGGAGGCACTCCGTATTTCTTGATTACGGCGGCCAAGTCCGCATCTAGTTCACAAAGTCTGCGTACTGCGTCCGCGAAGACCTGTTCGTTCAAAATAGAGTTTGTCGCTTGCGCAGCTAGAGCGGGGCTGGCCATCGCGAGAAGTTTCAGCTTGTCGCGCGGGAGTCGATTTCTTGCTGCAGCGATGCGATTACTTCGGCGAGCGGCTTGGGGCCGAGGTCGCCCTTGCTGCGGTGGCGTACGGAAACGGTGCCGGCTTCGGCTTCTTTTGCTCCGACCACCAGCATGTACGGAATTTTCTGCATTTGCGCGTCGCGAATCTTGGCGGGCAGCTTTTCGTTGCGATCGTCCAGATGGACGCGGATGCCATGGCGCTTAAATGTTTCGGCGACGTGCTTGGAGTAGTCGGCCACCTTTTCGCTGACCGGGCAAATTTCGACTTGCACCGGAGCGAGCCAAAGCGGGAACGCTCCGGCATAGTGCTCGACCAAAATGCCGAAGAAGCGCTCGACCGAGCCAAGCAGCGCGCGATGGACCATGAGCGGCTGGTGTCGCGCGCCGTCATCAGCGACATATTCGAGACCAAAACGCGCCGGGAGATTGAAGTCGAACTGCACAGTAGTGAGCTGCCACGGGCGGCCGATGGCGTCGATTAATTTAACGTCGATCTTGGGGCCGTAGAACGCGGCTTCGCCTTCGATTTTCTTGTAGGGAATATTGAGACGCTGCATGGTGTTAGCCAGCGCGGCGGAAGCGCGGTGCCAGTCTTCGGGCTTGCCCGCGTAGTTTTCCGGATGCGCGGCGTCCCAGTCGGAAAGCTCGACTTCAAACTTGTCGAAGCCGAAGTTTTTCATCACAGCGAAGGCAAAGTCGACGCAGGCCTCCACTTCGTTTTCAATTTGCGACGGAGTGCAGAAAATGTGCGCGTCATCTTGTGTAAAGCCCCGAACGCGGAGCAAGCCGTGCAGAACGCCGCTGCGCTCATAGCGATAGACCGTTCCAAGTTCGGCGAGGCGCACAGGAAGATCGCGGTAGCTGTGGAGCTTCGATTTGTAGATCAGGATGTGGCCGGGGCAGTTCATGGGCTTGAGCTGGTAGTCGGCTTTTTCGACTTCGACCGGCCCGAACATGCTGTCCTTGTAGAAATTGGTGTGACCGCTGGTCTTCCACAGGTCCAGACGCATGATATGCGGCGTGTAGACGAGGTCGTAGCCGCGCGCGAGGAGCTCGTTGCGAAGCCAGTCCTCGATGATTTTCCGGATCAGCCCGCCCTTGGGATGCCAGAAGATGAGCCCCGGGCCGGCTTCGTCTTGAATGCTGAAGAGGTCAAGCTCCGTGCCCAGTTTGCGATGGTCGCGGCGCTTGGCTTCCTCCAGGCGATGCAGATATTCGTCCAGCTCCTTTTGCGTGAAAAAGCACGCCGCGTAGATACGCTGGAGCTGCGGATTGCCTTCCTGTCCTTTCCAGTAAGCGCCGGCGACGCTCATCAGCTTGAACGCTTGAATGCGCTTGGTGGAAGGAATGTGCGGGCCGCGGCAGAAGTCGATGAACTTGCCGGTGGTATAAAACGAGACGATGGGCTCTTCCGCTTTTTCCTGGACCAGTTCGCACTTGAAGATTTGGTTGGTCTTCTTATAAAGCTCGAGCGCTTCCGGCTTGGGAATGAGTTTGCGCTCGTTGGGTAGATCCTGAGAGGCGAGCTCGTGCATCTTGGCTTCAATCTTGGCCAGGTCTTCCGGTGTAAAAGGCTCGTCACGGAGAAATTCGTAGAAGAAGCCGGTGTCGATCGGCGGGCCGATGCCGAGCTTTACGTTGGGATACAGCTCCATGACCGCAGCGGCGAGCAAATGCGCCGCCGAATGGCGGAAAACGAAAAGGGCGTCGGGATCCTTTTCGGTGAGGATCTGTAGCTTGACGTCCTGCTCAAGCGGGCGGCGAAGATCGATGAGTTCTCCGGCGCCGTCATTGGGCGCGGCTACGCGCGCGACCAGCGCTGCGTCGGCAAGGCGCGGCGAAATTTTTCTGGCGATGTCCGCGGGCGTGGTGCCCTTGGGCACCTCCTGGACCTTACCATCCGGCAATGTGATGTGAATCGGCTCCATGTCGCTTGTCACCTGGAAGCAGAAAGAATAAAGCTTATCGGCGCGGCCGTGCAGGGTCAAGGCGGAGGCAGGAACGAGCCTCAGAAGCGTGATTCTAGCGCCCGTGCGATTTCGCTGCTATGCGAGCGAAGGGTACACTCTTTCTCTTATGCGGATCGCCCTGCTGGGTTCATTCTCAACAAATTTTCGAGGCCAATTCATGAAGCAACTCGCAATGTTTGTCTTTGCTTTGCTCGTAGCCCCGCTCCATAGCGGCGCTCAAGAAGCGAAACCGCTGCCCGCGCCGGACGAGCGGTACAAGGCGGACATTCTGCTGGTAGTGGCGCATCCGGATGATGAAGGCGCGGCGACACCATATTTGGCGCGAGCGATCTATGACGAGCACAAGCGAGTGGCCGTGGTTTTCACCACGCGCGGCGGCAGCGGCGGAAACGACTATTCGCGGGAGCACGGCGCGGCACTGGCGGATGTTCGCGAGCAGGAAGCGCGGCAGGCGTGCGCGGCGCTCGGGATCACGAACGTGTGGTTTCTCGACGGCAAGGACACCGCATCGCAGAACCTTCTGAATTCCCTGGCGAACTGGGGCCACGGCGCAAATCTGGAGGCGCTCGTGCGAATCGTAAGGCTAACCCGGCCCGAGGTAATGCTGAGCTGGCTGCCGAGCATCTTCATTGGTGAAAATCACGGCGATCATCAGGCTTCGGGCGTGCTGGCCACCGAAGCATTTGACCTTGCCGGCGATCCGGTGGCATTTCCAGCGCAAGTGGCGGGCGCCTCCAAGCGATTGGAGCCTTACCTGGAGAATCTGACGCCGTGGCAACCGAAGAAGATCTACTTCTTCAGCGACGCTAGCGACGAGAAGCAATTCGCGGGAAAGGGGCCTGCGTATTCCGTCAAGGAAATTTCTCCGTCGCAAAAGAAACCTTATTGGCGAATCGCTCTGGATGCCGCAAAACCGCATCTCACCCAGTTCCCGGGTGAGATCCACATGCTTTCCAAGCTCAGTGACGAACAGTTGAACGCGATGATGAGCGACCCGGCGCACATGTGGTGGTCAGAGCCAATGACCTTGATTTTTGGCAAAGCGACCGTGCCGACGCAACCGTGGGACGCGATTTTCCCGGACGTGGAGCCTCGACAGAAGGAGCCACCGGCGTCGGTTGAGCAAGAAAGTGGTCCGGCCGTTATTTACGATGCAGGTCAGGGTCCGCCTTTAAGCTTGGCGCTGGGAGACCCGTGGCATTTCTACGGCCAGTTTCGTCACGCGCACAAACTAACTAACCTGCCCGTCGCGCGCGTTCCAGAAATCGCGGTGAAAGAGGGTGTCGTCGTCGCAATTCCTTTGGTTGTAACGCGGAAACCTGGAGCAGCGCGCGAAATCACTGTGAAGGCCGCAGTGCCAAGCGGTTGGAAGGTGGCCAGCGGTGAGGGAAAATTTCTTTTGTCCGACGATGAGATTAACTATTTGCGCGTAGAGGTACAGTCGCCGCAAATCGCTGACAATGAGTTGAAAGGAAGGCAGCCGGATGCCATCGTGGTGACTGGAATCTCCGGAGATAAGACCATCGGGCAGGCCGAACTGAGAGTCTTGCTGCGTTCCAGTGCGCTGCCCCAATAGAGTCGCCGTCGCATGATTGGCCGCACAGCCAAATGGCTGTGCCACTTATTTCTTTCCGCGCGCAGCTTCCATGCTCTCCCACGCGGCGTCCGGCAGAAGCAGCAGATCGTTGAATTCGCCGGCGCCGCGCAGCCAGTCGCCGCCATCGATTACCACGCACTCCCCATTGATGTACTCGGCCATGTCGCTCAACAGAAACGCCGCGAGGCTGGTGAGTTCTTCATGGCGGCCGAAACGCTTCATGGGATGCGATTCCTTTGCGTGCTCTTCGAATTGCTTCGAAGGCATAAGCCGCGACCATGCGCCTTCAGTGGGAAACGGGCCGGGCGCGATGGCGTTGAGCCGGATGTGATACTTCGCCCATTCCACCGCCAGCGAAGTGGTCAGGGCGAGCACGCCGGCCTTTGCGCAGGCCGATGGCACCACAAACGCGGAGCCACAGTTGGCCGCGGCGTAGCTGGTCACAATACTCAGGACATTGCCGCCGAGCTTCTCCGCGATCCATTTTTTGCCGAAAATGTGCGTGCAGTGGAAGGTACCGTTCAGCACGATGCCGACTACGGCGTTGAAGGCGTTGGGCGTGAGCTTCTCGGTGCGAGCCATGAAATTTCCCGCGGCATTGTTCACCACCGTATCGATGCGGCCGAATTGCTCGTAGGCCAGATTTGCCGCGGTCTCCACCGCGCCGTAGTCGCGAACATCGCAAGTGGCAAATGCCGCGGCCCCTCCGCCGCGGTGAATTTCGTCGCAGACGTCCTTCAGCGGCTGTTCGCGGCGCCCCACCAGGAACATGCGCGCGCCCAGCATGGCGAAGTGCAACGCCATCGAACGACCCAGGCCGGTGCCGCCGCCCGTCAAGAAAATCGCCCGGTCCTTCAACAAATCTTGCTGAAACACGGTTCACCGCCCAAGTTTGCGAGTGCCGCACTTCTGCGCTTGCGCGGCAACCGGATTCTAGTGCATTCGGTTGGAAACGAGCAGGATGTTTTGCAGTTGCTTCATCAGCGCGTCAAGATCGCCGGGACCGGCAAGCCCATGGCCTTGGCGTACTCGGCTGCGAAAGTGTCGTTGGAGGGAAATTCGTTCTTCAATTCGCCTAAGAGTTTCTGAGCGAGGACGTTCTGTTTTTCGCGGCGAGCTGCCAAAGCCAGCATGATCTTTGCAAATGGACGAAGGTAACGGCCACTTTCGACGGTCTTGGCGACCTGCTCCATGCCAAGTTTCTTGTCGCCGTGAATTCCGCCGAACCACAAAGCCAAGCGGTAGCCAGGGTTCAGCGAGCCGATGATGTAGTTCGCGATGCCTGGCGCGACGTAGGCGTCGGCTGCGTCAGGATGCTGCGCGAGCAGCTGCTTCGCGTACTCGTTGGCTTCCTTCATGCGCTTGAGTCCGTCGAGCTGTTTCTTTTCGAGGATCGCGTCGGCGTCGGACTCCATTCCAGCGGCCAGAGTGAGCGCAAAAAGGGCCTCCGGATCCTTGGGGTTTGTTTTCTGGCGCTGCTTCGCCAGAGAGCGCGCGTGCGTCAACGCGTCGCGGAAATTGTTCATGCGCATGGGATCGGGTTTGCCATCGATGCCGTGCAGAAACCTCTTTTCATTCATGAAGAAGTCGCTGGTCAGCACGCCCTGGCGATAGAGTTCCTCGAAAAGATAGGAAGCGGCTAGCGCGACTTCTCCAAACGGTTCGTCCGGATTGTGCGACTGCCAGTCGCCAAAAGTCTGGCGAGCCTCGGCAAACTTTTGCTCGTAGAGCAGATTAAATCCGGTCATTAGCTGCGGCACGGGGTAGAAGGCCGGTGTCGGCCCTGCAGCGTTGTCCTGTGCTGCAGTGATGACCGGCGCAATCAGGGCGGAGAAAACTAGGATGCAGACGTACTTGTGCATATCACTTCCAGATCAAAACAGGCCGGGCAAGAATCTGGGCTTGCCGGCCATAGCGGCGCGGTAGTCCGGATTGGCAAAGAGGATTTTCTCCTCCACCGCGATACGCTGCGAGATGGTAACCGCATACCCTGCGACGCCTAGCAATGCGGTTATCCATGCTGTGTGGATCATTGGCAACGAAAATATTTCCACGAAGATCGCCGCGTAGTTTGGATGCCGGACAAACCGAAACGGCCCTGAAGTAACGACACCCAGATTGGTGGAGTTCATTACTTGCACGTTCCAATGCTTTCCCATCGTTCGCACAACCCACAGACGCACCGCATTTGACGCGAGGAAGAGCAAGAACATCACGGCGGCAAGAATAGGAATGAACGGCCGGCGCAGGAGAACAACTTCAAGGGCGGCGCAGATAAGAACAGCGGTGTGAAGCAGCACGATCCAGCGAAACCGCGGCTCGTGCACCTTCGTCGCGCCTTGAGCGACCATGCGCTGCCGATTGCGGCTTGAGACGCGCAACTCAAAGAGGCGCAACAACGCAACGGCGAGCAGAAGACCAAGAAACGCGATAACGCTTATGCCCATTGCAGCAGCAAAAATTCCGCGCTGAATCCGGGCCCAAAAGCCGCGGCCAGAGCATAGTCACCCGGCTTCAAGGGCCGCTTTTCCAGCCACTCCTGGAGGATAAAGAGGATGGTTGCGCTCGACAGGTTGCCTACGTTGCCTAGCACATCCCAGGAAGGCTGCGTCTGGCATTTTGTAAGGCCGAGGGCTGTCTCCACATTTCCGAGCAGGCGCGCGCCTCCGGGATGCAGAATCCATCCCTTTATGTCTTGAAATTTCCTTCCGTGCCGCTCGAGAAATCCATCAATGAGTCCGCGGATTCTCTGACCGATCATTTCCGGAACATCTTTGGCGAGCAGGATGTGGAAACCCGAATCGCGAAGGTCGAAGCCCATGGCGCCCAGCGAATCGGGAAACGTGTAGGTTTCCGACACCATGATTTTGGGACCGTGCGATTGCTTCCCGGTAACCAATACGGCGGCAGCGCCATCACCGAACAGAATGGACGAAATCAGGTTGGCTTGCGAAATGTCTTTGCGCTGAAATGTGAGCGAAGGCAGTTCGACGGCGATGATCAGAACATTGCCGCCGGGATTTGCCTTTAGAAAATCGGCGGCTCGTCCCAGCGCCATTGCTCCGGCGGCGCAACCAAGCTCCGTGAATGGCATGCGGCGGACGTTCGAACGGAATCCCATCA
>WNFR01001920.1_pt1 | contig 21662 bp, 23 predicted proteins | sample 5400221 | NCBI WGS metagenome assembly WNFR01 (sample SAMN13153357, study PRJNA577476) | soil metagenome | isolation source: 40 cm soil under Madrone tree | place: USA:California | collected 2016-06-14 | reverse complement strand
TCATGATTGGGGTGAAGTCGTAACAAGGTAGCCGTAGGAGAACCTGCGGCTGGATCACCTCCTTTCTAAAGATAGAGCCAGCTCAACCTGCTATGGTGTGCAGGTAATGCTGGCCACCGCAGCTAAGCTCTCACGGGCTCTAGCTGCAACGTTCGATGTTTTGCTTTCAGAGCTTGCTCTGGAAGTTCAGCTTGAAGCTCTGCTTCAGGTTACTCAGTACCCCACTTCCGGCTTCGGCTGGAACCTGGGCGGGCGGATTCTGGCAGATCGTATCAATCAAAGAGACCAACAGCTTTAAAGGCCACCGATTATCTCGGTGGCCTTTTTATTGCTGCGCCCGGCAGAGCGCACTCACTCGGAGGTGAAAGTCCTCTACACACCCGGCAAGGGGAAGTGTTAGCCGAACAGCAAGGGTGTCCGCCGCGAGGCGGAATCCGAGTGCGACCGCCCGCTTGCAGACTCAAGATCTTCTGATTATCGTGTTCCTATAGGCTCCGCCCTTGCCCCCGAAATCGGCTGGAAGCGGCAGATATGCCTCTTCCCCGTAAATACAAGGAGACGGAAGCATGAAACATCGCAACATTTTTCTTCCCGCATGTCTCGTAGTTAGCTTGGTCCTTACTGGTGTGGTTTTCGCGCAGCGCGCCAGCAATGTTGATCCCGCAACGCATCCGAATCTTGCTGAAGCCCAGCAGCATATTCAGGAAGCCGTCAAGAAAATTCACGAAGCGCACGAAGTGGACAAGGGCGACCTGGGAGGCCATGCCGAGAAGGCTATTCATCTCCTCGATGAAGCGAATATGGAGGTGAAATCAGCCGCCGAGTACGAACACACTCACCGCAAATAAGCGCGACTTGATCTTGCAGTCGCAATCGTCCGCCCGCTTCTCAAAATTATCTTCCCTTAATGCAGCAGCGGCTTTACGCCGCTGCTCTTTTTTTGCGCTGCTGTAGCGACCACCTCAACCTGGCCATCTTTGCTTTGCATTTGTAGTGGCCGCTTCCTGAAGCAGGCGTCTCTTACAGGTCGTAATTCTCCCGTCCTCCGGACTCCGCCGTAGTCCCGCTCAAGAACCGAAAAACTGCCAGCAGCAGCGCCGCTCCGACCATGCACATGATAATTCCATCGGGCTCGCCCTCCCGGTACCAACCAAATCGATCCCCGAGATAAGCCGCCAGAAACGACCCCGCTAATCCCACCATCACCGAAACCACCAGTCCTCCCGGATTCCTCCCGGGCAGAGCGTACCTCGCTATGCCTCCAGCCACCGCTCCTATCAACACCTTCCAGAGCAGGTCTAACACGATTACCCTCCAGGCAAACTTAAATGTTCCAGTTGGTTCTTCCGCAGTCCGGTCTCAGGTCAACCTGACAATTCGATTCCAGCGTTGTACCCGGCTTTCGCATCCCAGTAAAGTATCCTCCGATTGGTTGAGATATACTGAATAAATGAACGACCACACGCCTGAGAGAGGGCCGAGCGAAATCATCTTTTCCGTTAGGCAGTTGCCGCCGTATTGAGGAACATCTATGCAAATTGAAATCAGGGGCTCAAATTAGAAGCACGAATTCGGAAACAGATTCAGTCCACTGGTGCGAGCAGTGTGGAGGAAGTTTTACTGCGGTTGCTCGAGACTCAGGAAGAGCAGGTTGCTGGCTATCCGAAAGCCGCGAAGCGATTCAGTCCAAGATCAGACTCGGCCTCGACCAACTCCGGCGCGGCGATGGAATACCGGAAGACCAGTTGGATAGCTCTTTGGCAAAACTGAAAGCCAACCTTGAATGAGCGCTCGGTACGTTCTCGCGCCACAGGCGGCGCGTGACCTCGTCGAGATCTGGCAGTACATCAGGAAGCAGTCAGGCGTTCGGATGGCCGATCACGTTGAGTCCACGATCAAGGAAAAGTTCATTTTTCTATCTGGAAGCCCCGGCGCCGGTCACATTCGGAGTAATTTGACGGCCGAAGCGGTCAAGTTTTTCCGGTTTATTCTTACATTGTCGTCTACCGGTCGGAAACGAATCCGCTGCAGGTGGTTTCGATTCTCTACGGCAGCCGTGATATTGAGCGAATTTTCAAGAATCGTTTGTAAATTTGCCCAAGGCCGTTCGGTTCGCGCGCTCTCTCTTTTGGCGCACCCCTTGCCGCTATTCGCAAATAGGACACTTTCGGAGACACTCGTTTGCCACCGATTCTCAGCGCGCAATCCCTTTCCAAACGCTACGGCGTCGCTCCTCTATTCCAGAACATCTCGTTCACCGTTTCCGAAGGCGAACGCATCGGGTTGATCGGCCCCAACGGCTCCGGCAAATCCACCTTAATCGAGATCCTCGCCGGACGTCTCAATCCCGACACTGGCGATGTCGCTCTTCGCAAACGAGCGCGTTTAAGCTCTGTCGTCCAGGTCTCTGAATTCGCGCCAAATGAAACTGTTCGTTCGGTCATCGAAAAAGCTTTTCAGGAAGGCCTGGTTCCGGAGCACGAACGTGCCGGGCGTTTCGCCGAAGTCCTCGGCCGGGCTGGATTCGAGGATCACGACGCCATCGCAAACTCTCTCTCCGGCGGCTGGCGCAAACGCCTGGCCATCGCCGCCGCGCTCGTGCAGGAACCAGACATTCTTCTCCTCGACGAACCCACCAACCATCTCGACCTGGAAGGCATCGAGTGGCTCGAATCCGTTTTGCAATATGCTTCCTTTGCGTGTGTGGTTGTCAGCCACGATCGTTATTTCTTGGAAAATGTAGCCAATGCCATGGTCGAGCTCAGCCGCTCTTACGAAGATGGCTATCTCCGCGTCGCCGGCAATTACAGCAAGTTCCTCGAAGCCAAGGAAAACTATCTCCACGCCCAACAAAAGCATCAGGACGCGCTCGAAAATCGCGTGCACAACGAACTGGAATGGCTGCGCCGCGGTCCAAAGGCTCGCACCACCAAATCCAAGGCGCGCATTGATAAAGCTTACGAGCTGATCGCCAACCTGGCCGACTTGAATGCCCGCACGCGCTCCACTTCGGCCAACATTAATTTTTCCGCCACCAACAGGCAAACTCGCCAGCTCATTCAACTCGACGAGGTTGATTTTTCCTTCGGCGGACACCAGCTTTTCGACAAAATCCAGTTCAGCATCACTTCCGGCATGCGTGTAGGACTCGTCGGGCCCAACGGGAGCGGCAAAAGCACTTTGCTGCGCCTGCTGCTCGGCGAACTCCAGCCCGCCAGCGGCAAAATCCGCAAAGCCGACAATCTTCGTGTGGTCTATTTCGACCAGAATCGCCGCCTCGATCCGGACGTTTTGCTTCGCCGCGCGCTGGCAACCGACAGTGACTCAGTCATTTACCAGGACCGCGTCATTCACGTCGCCTCCTGGGCCGCGCGCTTTCTCTTCACGGGCGAAGACCTAAATCGTCCCGTCGGCCGCCTCTCCGGAGGCGAACGCGCCCGCGTTCTGATTGCTCAACTCATGCTGCAACCCGCGGATGTTCTGCTGCTCGATGAACCCACAAACGATCTGGACATCCCTACTCTCGAAATCCTCGAAGAAAGCCTGCTGGACTTTTCCGGCGCGCTGGTGCTGGTCACTCACGACCGTTTCCTCCTTGATCGCGTATCAACCATCGTCTTCGGATTAGATGGGTTAGGCGGCGCGGAACGCTTCGCCGATTATTTCCAGTGGGAAGAATGGAAAGACCAAAATGAGCGCGCCCACGCCAAAAGCCCAACTGCGGTCGGCACCAACGGCAGCTCCCCGTCACGCACCGCAGAAACCGCTGCCACCTCAGCCAATCCGCAGTCGGGTTCCAAGAAGAAACTCACCTTCAAGGAGACCCGCGAATTCGAATTGATGGAAAAATCTATCCACGAAGCCGAAGCGAAATTACAAGAAAGACTAGCGGCCCTGCACGACCCCGAAGTCTCCAGCGACCCCGCCAAACTGCACGCCGCCAGCGTCGAACTAGAACAAGCGCAAAAGGCCGTAGACACCCTCTACGCTCGCTGGGCCGAACTAGAATCCAAACTCGCCTAATCGATTTGTTGAATCGCGCCTGAATCGCGCTCTTGCGTTGAATCATGCTTTTGTAGCGGCGACCTTCAGGCCGCCATCCGCGCATTGTCTTTCTTTGTGTAGAGCGAGCTTATCCCGCCGCGCTTGTTTCTTCTCCGCGAATCTCTACGTACTCCGCGTCTCCGCGTTATCCTTTTCCCGTCTTTTCTTTCTTGAATTCGCCGACTATTCAGACCCATCACATCGCCCGCCCCGCTGCCGCTCCCGATGCCCACGCCCACTGAAAATTAAACCCGCCGAGATGCCCGGTCACATCCACCACTTCGCCAATGAAAAACAGTCCCGGCACCTTGCGGCTCTCCATGGTCTTACTGGAAAGCTCATCGGTATCCACGCCACCCGCCGTCACTTCCGCCTTCTCGTAACCTTCCGTACCCACCGGCACCACGCTCCACGCATGCACTTCCCGCTCAAACTTTTCCAATCCAGCATTCGACAATGACTCCGGCTCATGCAGCTCCGCCCAGCGTTCCGCAAAGCGCCTGGCCAAATTGCCCTGAAGCGCCGCAACCAACTCCGGCAAATTGCGATATTTTGCACGTTGTACCGCAGAAGCGATCTCGCGCCCGGGCGCCAAGTCCAGCGTGATCGCCTTGCCCTGTTCCCAATACGAAGAAATCTGCAAAATCGCCGGTCCGCTCAACCCGCGATGCGTAATCAACATCTTTTCCCGAAACGCAGCGTCCTCGGTGCTGGCAATCACTTCCGCCGAAACCCCCGCCAAGTCGCAATACTGTTTCTGGCCCTGCCGTCCCAGGATCAGTGGCACCAGCGCCGGCCGCGTAGGCTGAATCTGCACTCCAAATTGCTTCGCCAACGCGTACCCGAGCGGCGTAGCGCCCATTTTGGGAATCGACAGTCCGCCCGTAGCCACCACAAGCACAGGAGCTCGAAATTCTTCCGCCTCCGTTCGAACCAAAAATTCCGTTGTCTTCGAAACGTCCCGCACCTGCGCGTTTAAGAAGATCTTGACCCCCGCGGCGGCACATTCCGCCTCCAGCAATCCGGTAATCTCCTGCGCCGAGCGATCGCAAAAAAGCTGCCCAAGCGTTTTCTCGTGGTAGGGAATTTTGTACTTCTCAACTAGAGCGATGAAATCGCGTGGCGTGAAACGCGCCAACGCCGATTTCGCAAAATGCGGGTTTGCCGAAAGAAAATTCTCTGGCGCACAATAAATATTGGTGAAATTGCAGCGTCCGCCGCCGGAAATCAGGATCTTTTTCCCTGCGCGTTCCGCTCGCTCGAGCACGGTGACTCGCCGCCCGCGTTTGCCGGCTTCCACCGCGCAAAAAAGGCCAGCCGCACCCGCTCCAAGAACGATCACATCAAAACGCCGACTCATTCGCTTCGTCACCGATTCTGCGAATCGGCATTATTGCAGGTTTGGGTGTTGGATATTACTGAAAATAAGGAAGTTGCCGAAAATACAGAGCTAAAAAAGCAACAGGAAATAGGAACTATAGTGGCGATTTTATGGCTAGGGACTCGGTTTTATGCTGCGAGAAGGAAGCGAAAGGAAAAACTGTGAAATCGAAACGCGCAAGAACGCCTGAAATCGGCCGCAAAATATTTCAGCGCGAATTGCCTAAGGCGCAAGCAACACGCTCAGCGGCACCGCCCGGCCACCGGGCGTCTTAGTGCGTGCACTTGGGAAACAGCGTCACCAGCACCATTAAATCCGACAAGCTGAACAGCCACTGGTCAGCGTGTGCGCCAGCGGCTTCCGCGGCGCGCGCGATGAATCCCAGATGGCGGCTCTTGGCGAAGTTATGGATGTGATCAACACAAATTCCGGTGAGGCTGGCCACTTCCGAATCGGTGAAGATTTTCTGGCTCGACTTGACGGTTACCATGCTCTTGCTCCTGGACCGCGCTCTCTGCCTTAAGCATCTACTCTGTCCAACACAGCAATTAGATGCTGGTTGCAGGTTAAGCGCTGCAGATTGTCCCTGCAATAGTCGTTCCGTTTCGAAAACTAAAAAACCTTAGCTCTAGTACTCTCCTAGTAGATGGCGGATTTCGCCTTTATTTTCGCGAGGGATTTCAGATGTCGGAAGTGAATTTTCGCCTGCCAGACAGCAAGCAACCGCTGTCGCGTCTATTACTTCTGCGAAGGAACTACGCGTTTTGGAAGATTTTTCGCAATCTCTACCATCTGTTTTGTATGGCGAATTTGATGTACAGCAATGAATGTAAACCAGTTATAAAAATTGAGTTTACCGAGAAACGGATGCGGCCAGTAATAGATGCTCAAATCGCGGCCCTGTGTCTCATCCAGGAACGATAGTGTCCGTCCGCGGACACTGCGCAGCTCCGCTAGCATCGCTTCTTTGCCGTGCAGCAATTCTGGGTCAATCGGAATTGGTGATTTGCGCCGGATTAGCCTTTTTTCCACCACAACGAATGGGACATGAAATCGCTGGAAGTAAGGAATACGAAGCGGCACTTTGCGAATTACGCGATCAGCATAGCCAAGCACGGAGCGTTCTACCTGGCACAGGTGGGCGATGAGATGCGCCGCGGACCAGGAATCTGCATGCGGAGGCGTGTTCCACTCCGCGGCGGAAACTGAATCGGCAGCGGCGAGGATGCCTTGCTGGGCGCCGTTGAGCTTTTGTACGGTGGATTGAAGATTAGGCATGGGCAAAATCTTCCCCACAAAAATTTCCGGTCTAGGCCGGTTAGCTCGTGTGCTGTTATACAAAAACAAGCCTAAATCGTCGTGCCTCCAGCTTGTTCAAATGCGTGCGCCAGTTGCAAAATGCGCGATTCGCCGAATGCCGGGCCGAAGAGCTGCAAACCGACCGGCAGATTCTCCGCCGTCCGGCCGCAAGGAATTGAAATACCGGGAACGCCAGCTAACGAGCCTGTAACCGTATAGATATCGGCCAGATACATTTGCAATGGGTCGGTGGTGCGTTCGCCGAGTTTGAAAGCCGGAACCGGCGACGTCGGCGTGACGATGGCGTCCACTTTTGTGAACGCATCGCGGAAATCCTGCGCAATTAGTGCACGCACTTTCTGGCCTTTGAGATAGTAAGCGTCGTAATAGCCGGCGGAGAGTACGTACGTGCCAAGAACGATACGGCGTTTCACTTCGGCGCCGAAGCCCGCGCCACGCGTTTTGCGATACATGCCGATCAGTGTTGGATCGTCGACGCGCAATCCGTAGCGGACACCGTCATAGCGCGCGAGGTTCGAGCTGGCTTCCGCGGTTGCGATGACGTAGTAAGTGGCGATGGCGTAGTCAGTATGCGGCATACGAATGTCAACCGGTTGACAGCCCAGTCGCTTCAGGAGTTCGATAGAGGCTTCGACTCTCTGGCGGACGCCAGAGTCCATGCCCTCGGCGAAGTAGTCGCGCGGGATGCCGATGCGCAGACCTTTCACCGACTTTGTGATTTCGTCCGTGTAAACTGGTACCGGCGCCGTGGTGGAAGTCGAATCGTTGGGATCGCGCCCGGCAATGGTTTGCAGAATCGCGGCAACATCCTTCACATTCGTGGCGAACGGGCCTATACGGTCGAGCGAGGAAGCAAAAGCGATCAGACCGTAGCGAGAGACGCGGCCGTAGCTTCCCATCATCGCCGGAATGCCACAGAGCGCGCCGGGCTGGCGAATGGAGCCGCCGGTATCAGTACCGAGTGAGGCGACGGCGAGTCCCGCTGCAACAACGGCCGCCGAACCACCACTGGAGCCGCCAGGAACGCGATCGGGAGCGACGGGATTTTTCACCGGGCCGTAAGCGGAGTTTTCATTCGAGCTGCCCATGGCAAATTCATCGCAATTGGTCTTGCCAAGGATGACCGCGCCGGCTGCTTCTAGGCGCGTGACAGCTGTGGCATCGTACGGCGGTACGTAGTGTTCAAGAATTTTTGAGCCGCAGGTCGTGGTGACTCCGCGCGTGCTGAGCACGTCTTTTATCGCGACGGGAACGCCGGCGAGCGGCGGCAGCGGTTTGCCAGCGGCGACTAGCGCATCGATTTTATCGGCTTGCGCGTAAGCGCGCTCCGGCGAAAGCGCGAGGTAGGCATTCAGCTCGGCATTGCGTGCTTCGATGCGTTTGTAGAAATCAGCGGCCAGCTCACGTGCCGAAATTTTCTTCGCGTTGAGCGAGTCCTTTACCCCGTCGATAGTCCAGTTCGATGCCATTCTGTTTTTCTCGTAGGGGCACGATACATCGTGCCCTCTTGCTCTTGTAGTGCCGGGCTTTAGCCCGGCTGCCTTTGGTCCACGCCATCAAAAACCGCCACCCTAGATGGCACTACTTTCGGGAAAAACTTGTGCACCGGCCGGGTGTGGCACAAACGGGTACGATGTGCCGTGCCCCTACAACTCCCAGAAAACACACCGGTCTAAAGACCGGCTACTAGGATTGCAGAACTAACGCTCGATGACCTTGGGCACGCGGAAAAATGGCGGCTCTGGGTCGGGCGCTTGCTTCAAGACTTCGGCGGCGATGCCACACGGCACGACCACATCATCTCGCAGCGTAGCGTCGGCGGTCTGGTCGTCGGTCAGGACCTGCGCCATCGGCTCGACGTTCGCAGTGTCCAGTTCGTTCAGCTTGCCGATGTATTCCAGGATTTCGTCAATTTGCCTGCGATAGGTTTCGAGCTCGCTCTCGCTCAGATCGAGATAAGCCAGCTCCGCCACCCGCACCACATCTTCGCGAGAGATTTTCAAGCAATGGCTCCACCTGCAGACTTCAGCATGCAGTATAAAAATTCTAGCACATGGACTTCTCGGAAAATTCGTTTCCAAGGTTTGCTAGCGGAACGAGGCCTGCACGAGTTGGTCACGCGAGAGTTCCAGGTAAGTCGCGACCTCATTCAGGACTTGTGCGAGGGTGCCCATGCGCAGCGGATCGTGGGCAGGGATTGTAATGTGATGCTCAATATCCTTGAGGTTGAAGGTGAGACGCACATGGCTTCCGGGTAACTGCGTAGCCAAAGCGGGAGAGCACACGAGCGAGGTCGTGACCGCTTACATCACGGAGAAGCTTCAAGCAGGAATTACCTCGTCTTTAACAATATGGAGGCGAATGATTTCAGGCTTCTGTCGGTTGTCGAAACGGCAGGAAACGGCATTGCGAACCATAGTCTTCTCGGCTTGGGTAAAAATTGGAAATCCCAAGGCGCGCGCTTCGTAGCCGCCTTCGGGCGATTCCTGAACGGAAAAGATAATTTCGGCTTGAGACATGATTCCTTCTAAAAAGATTATACCGCCTGCGCGCCATTTACGTTCGCATCTCGGCAGTTTTACGTGGATAGTTTGTGGAGACGTAAGTGTCTACTAGTTTTTGGAAGGCGGCGGCTAGTTCGTCGTAGGTGCCTTCGAGGGTGACGTCTTTTTTGCCGTCTATGTACACGGGGCAGCGCGGGGCTTCGCCTGTGCCGGGGAGGCTGATGCCGATGTTGGCGGCTTTGGATTCGCCGGGACCGTTGACGATGCAACCCATCACCGCCAGCGTCATGGTTTCTACTCCGTCGTATTGCGTTTTCCAGGTGGGCATCATTTCGCGGATGTAGTCCTGGGTGCGTTCGGCGAGTTCCTGGAAGGTGGAGCTGGTGGTGCGGCCGCAGCCGGGGCACGCGGTGACGCTGGGTGAAAAGGAGCGCAGGCCGAGCGATTGCAGCAGTTCGCAGGCCGCATAGACTTCTTCGCGGCGATCGCCGCCGGGGCGCGGCGTAAGGGAAATGCGAATGGTGTCGCCGATGCCGTCGTACAGCAGCACGCCCAGAGAGGCCGCGGACCACACAAGTCCCTTGGTACCCATGCCGGCTTCGGTGAGGCCGAGGTGTAACGGCTGCTCCGTTTTGCTGGCGAGATCGCGGTAGACGGTAATCAAGTCGCGCGGACGCGAAGTCTTGCAGGAAATAATAATTTGATCGTTGCGCAGCCCTGTCTCGAGCGCTAACTCCGTCGATTGCACGGCGGAGAGCACCATGCAGTCGTTGATGATCTCTTCGGATTCTCTGCCGAGATTCTTGTCAGTGTTCTCCTGCATTTTCAGCATGACCAGCTCTTGGTTCAGCGAGCCGCCATTCACGCCGATGCGCACGGGCTTGCCGTTGTCGCGGGCGACTTTGCAAATCGTTGAGAACTGTTCATCGCGACGTTGGCCTGCGCCGACATTGCCGGGATTGATGCGGTATTTGTCGAGCGATTTTGCGCAATCCGGATATTTGGTGAGCAGTACGTGGCCGTTGTAATGGAAATCGCCGATGATCGGGACATTGCAGCCCGCCGCGAGGAGACGATTCTTGATTTCGGGAACGGCGGCGGCGGCTTCCGGGACGTTGACGGTCCAGCGCACGATTTCCGAGCCAGCTTCGGCAAGTTCCAAAGTTTGTTTCAGAGTGGCGGCGACATCGGCGGTGTCCGTGTTGGTCATGGACTGGACGACGATGGGAGCTCCGCCGCCTACGCGGACGTGTCCGACATTTACGCCATAGGTTTTGCGGCGCGGGTGGCGGGAGCCCGTCGCGTCATGGCCTGCGATTTGATTGAGTGTGGACATGGTCGTGAGTGTTGTCATCGATAGTTTAGCAAATTTGGTTGGGAAGCGCGGGAGTAGACCTGGCGGAATTTGTGGCTAAGGGAACAGCGATAATTGCGTAAGGGTGTGTTTTAACACAGAGTTCGCAGAGTGCACAGAAAGGAAAGCAGAGCGATGGGCTGGACCACGCTGTGGGAGGCTGCTACTCCTAGTTCCTTGAGGCTAGGTCGAGCGAGAGCGGAGGGGGTTTGGCCAGTGGAGGCGGCACGAAAGCTTATGCCACGGTCGGGATTTTCGTTGGCGCCCGGGGAAGGGTCAGACGGGACGCCGAAAAAAGTGCCGCCGGAGAGCAGAGTCTGAATAGCAAGCACGAGATCGCGTGTGGCTTGAGATTTCGAAACGTAACCATGAGCGCCGACTTCGCGTGCTTCCACTGCAATCCTTGTGGATTCGTGCATGGTGAAAATCAGAACGCGAACGGCAAGATCGAGCTTGCCGATAAGGCGAGCGGCTTCCAGGCCGCTGATTCCGGGCATGGAGACATCAAGAACGACCACATCGGGTTGCAATGACTTAATGGCCAGAATTGCGTCACTGGCGTTGGAAGCTTCTCCGCAGACTTCCCAGTTCTTGCCGGACCTGGCAAGAAGGTTGCGGATACCCTCTCGTACGATCTCGTGGTCGTCCACGATCAGGATTCTCGGATTCATGAAGGGAGCCCTCAGGGTGTGGCGTATGCAGCAGAAGTTTTTTTAATGGGAGCTGTGGCGGTCACCGTGGTTCCCGTGGGGCTTGAGCAAAAGTTCAATTTACCGCCGACTTGCCGCATACGCTCGCGCATACCACGCAACCCGACACCGTGTCCGCCAGCAGCTTCCTGCCCGCTCTCACCGAGGCGGGTGTCAGAATGAGCGCCTTTGCCTTGGTCGGACACTTCCATAACAAAAGTACTGTCATCCAGCGACAAGCGGACGGACGCGGTTGCACTACCGGAATGGCGGTGAACGTTGGTGAGAGACTCCTGCAAGACACGAAAGATGGCGAGCTCCACGTCGCGGTCCAAGCGGCCGAGGTTCGGTGAAACGTCAAACGTGGTCTGAACACCACTGCGCTTGGTAAACCCATCGAGATACCACGAGATGGCAGAGTTCAATCCCATTTCTTCGAGCATGGGAGGATACAGCAGATACGAAATAGTGCGAACTTCCTTGACCGCATCTTCGGTGATTTGCGCGCATTGGTTCAATTCCGCCAGATCGTCGGGCTGTGGGTTAGCGGGAGCGGAGCGCAGGCAGTCCAGCTTCATTTTCAGCACCGAGAGGTATTGGCCGAGGCTGTCATGAAGATCGCGGCCGATCCGGCGGCGTTCTTCGTCCTGAGTACGCAAAAGATGGAATGAGAGTTCACGGAGAGATTTTTCAGAATCCTGCAATTTGCGCTGGGAATCCTGGAGCGCCTTCTGGGTCTGCATTCTTTCGGTAAAGTCGCGAGTTACTTTGGAGAACCCGATGACGCCGCCGTGGGCGTCTTTGGTTGCGGTGATGACGACATTGGCCCAAAACCTGGAGCCGTCTTTGCGGAGTCTCCAGCCTTCATCCTCGACGCGGCCTTCCTGGATGGCGATGGAAAGCTCGCGCTGTGGTTTGCCATCGGCGATGTCCTCTGGTGGATAAAATGCGGAAAAATGCCGGCCGAGAATTTCATCCGCTTTGTAACCCTTGAGGCGTTCGGCGCCCACATTCCAGCTATTTACGTGGCCGTGCGCATCCAGCGTGAAAATCGCGTAGTCCTGCACCGCTTCGACCAGCATGCGAAAGCGACGTTCGGTCTCGCGGATGTTGCTTTCGTATTCCAGAACCTCGAGTCTCTGCTGTAATGCGGCGATGGTGCGCAGCCGTTCTTCATCGCTGAGGAGCAGCGCGCGAGATCCGAGCGGAAGCACAGCAGAATGTTCGCCGCAGATTTTGGCGAAGGAGTCGGCGTGCTCCTTCTTGTGGAAGCCCTTCATCGGATAAGCGCTGCGGAGAGAGAAGGAATGCCTGGCGGCTAAAGTGTTCCAGAGTTCTTCCAGACGAACGGCGGCTTGCTGTTTTTCGTCGGCCCAGAGTAGCGCGACCATTTCACCAAAAATGACGATACCGGATTGCTCGGATTTGGTTGCGGCTCTGGCCTGTGTAATCAAGCCGCCCACAGTGTCCGAAAAAAGCTCGGGATCGGGCATTTGATCCCGCATGATGCGCACGAGTGTCTGTGCGGCGTCCCGGCAAACAAAGCGGCCTTCAGCCAGGGCTCTGGTGGTATCCAAATCGCGGGCCTTCAATTCACGAGCCAGCGCTTCGCGATGCGGACCGGTGGCGATCACAATGGCGGCGTCGCCACAGACCAGCGCAGTTCCAATAAAGCGTGCGAGTTCATCGACCAGGATGCTGTCGCTGAAATAAAACTGAACCGAGTGGGCCGACTGATTGACAAGTGGAGACCAAGCATGGGTTGCGCTATGCAATGCCGGTAATTCCCTGATGGCCATTCAGCGGGCGCTCCCAATGCGGTCAAATGAATGCGTCAGATTCCTATCATCCGTGAATTCTGAAGGCCAAAAAATACGCAGAATCGGGTATGTCGAGTTGGCTGCAACGGCGTGCCGAACAGCATACGCGCCATGCACCCTACGCGCATAACGATCGTGAGGTTGTCAGTTCTTAGCCGTGCGACACCAACTGGCGATGGCCAGGAGGAAGAACAGGGCCGCTCCGTGAAGAAAGCTGTTGTAGGAAAGAGCGATTCCATCGGAGACGCCGATGCGGGGTGGATTGGAATTAAAAGCGATGAGAACGCGAGAGATAAGCGCGAGCACAGTACAAACCAAGCCTAGCCAATAGCCGGCAGCCGAGAGATATTTCTCCATTATCCTCTTCCTTCTTTTGAAATTTTCGTGTGGTGCGGGGGCGTTCGACCGTACGCTACTCTTGGCGAAGAAGTGAGTCAAGTATTTGGCTTTGCAGGAAGAGGGCTTGATTGGTTGGATCTGGGCTAGCGGGACAGTGGAATTTTTAACGCAGAGGGCTCAGAGGGCAGCAGAGAAGAAACGGCGGGTGAGTCGAGAAAATCTGGATTGGATAAATAGCGGCGACGTAGAAACAGTAAAGATAGTAAAGAAAGCAGAATCGAAGACAGAAAGAGCAGCGGCATAAAGCCACTGCTACATGAAGAAGAGCGGGCGGATCAGGCGTTTGGATTGGGGCCGGCTCGCATGCCGCCGTCGAGGACAATATAGTGGCCGGTCATGAAGGAAGATTTGTTGGAGCAGAGCCAGAGGACGGCTTCAGCGATTTCCATGGGTTTGCCGAAACGGCCTAGGGGATGCATGGCTAGGACGCGCTTGCTGACTTGCGGATCGGCGAAGGCGCGGTCGGCCATGGCGGTTTCGATAACGGCCGGGCAAACAGCGTTGACGCGGATGCCTTTGGCTGCGCATTCGAGAGCGGCGTTTCGGGTAAGTCCTATGACGCCGTGTTTGCTGGCGACGTAAATTGCTGCACCGGCAGAGCCCATCAGGCCAGCGACTGAAGACATGTTGACAATAGCGCCGCCGCTACCTTGGGTGAGCATCTGCTGAATTTCGTATTTTAAGCACCGCCATGTGCCCTTCAAATTGATGTCAATCACGGAGTCCCAATCTTCTTCAGACTGTTCGATGATCGGTTTCCATTGGCCTTCAATGCCTGCGTTGTTGAAGGCGATATCGAGGCGGCCGAATGTTTCCACGGTTTTTGCGATGAGAGATTGAACGTCGGCGGGTTTGGAAACATCGGACTTGACGAAGAGGCCGTCACCGCCGGCGGCGCGAACGAGCGCGATGGCTTCGTTGCCTTCGGTTTCGCGGCGGCCGGAGACGACTATTTTTGCGCCGTTTTTTGCGAAGAGGACGGCAGTGTCGCGTCCGATGCCCGTAGTGCCGCCGGTGATCAGGGCGATTTTGTTTTGCAGGTCCGTGGTCATTCTCGTGCCTCTATCGCGAAGAAAGTATGCATCGGTGAAACTGTTGTAATTGCAAAAGCGCCCGGCTTCAGAGGGCGGCCGCTACACAGTCTGTTGCGAAGGACCCCAGCTGTAGAAAAATGCTAATCGGTTGCGGTTTGCACTGCCGCAACCGGCTGAACTCTTGCGGGCGTGGGGCGCGGACGCCGAAGGTCCTGCCATTGCAGCACGAAGTCCGCGAACAGAAGAGAGAAGGCTACGCACATCCAAACCACTGTTTCGCCGACCGAATCACCTAATTTGTCCAGCCCGGTGACACCCAGGACTACGCGCACTTCGAGGAATACGATGGCCACGGCGAAGCTGCGGGTCATCCATTGACGATGCTGCTGAACTTTTCCATTCAGGATGAAGTAGATGGCGATGGCGGTCGTCAGCATCCAGATGGCGGCATCGGTGAACGCGGCGAAACTAAAGGAACGTGTGCCACCCATGCGCTCTTCGTAATATTGGATGTAAAAGCCGAGGGGCGCGCCGATGAAGACGCCGGCGACATAGAAGCGGCCGACCACACGATGAAATTTTGCAAAACGCTGGCGCAGCCGATCGGAGAACTGCATTGGTCCTAGCAGGAGAGCGCACGCGCCCATGATGCCGTGCGGCAAAAGATACCACTTAAAAGAGCTGATGTGAGCCCATTCGCGGTTTGTGCTATCGATGAGGAAGCGTTCGTTATGGACCAGAACGTAGGCCATCATTAGGCCGATAAATCCAAATAAAAAGTACTTGGGACGTAACCAGGATGAGCGTAGCAACGGCAGTGAAGCGGTAGACATTCGAGGATTCCTTCTGGGATAGGATTTGTTGCAGGAAATATACGACAAGAAAGAGGTTCAAGCTAGTGGATTTAAGGGCGAGGAAAGGTCAGGCGGCGAGCGATTTTCTAGGGCGGGATTTGGAGCGCGTCGAGGCTTTGCCAATCATTGCTTTGCGGATCATGGGGAGATTGGGCGGGATACCGAGATGGCGAGTGCCCCAGTGGCACATGTCGGTCATCATGGGGATAAGGTCGTTACCGGCTTTGGTGAGGTAGTAAGTGACCTGCGGCGGGGTGGACGGTTTTATTTTGCGCTGGATGACTCCGTCCTTTTGGAGTTGACGTAATTGCGCGGTGAGAACTTTTTCGCTGACTCCGGGCAGAAGTTTGCGAATTTCCGAGAAACGGCGTGGCATGAAGCCTAAATGCCAGACAACCAGAACTTTCCATTTCCCACTCAGGACGTTGATGGTGCCCTGAACCGGGCAGCCGAAGTTGGTCTTCATGTCGCGCTCCGGGCTTACAAAATTGTGCGTACTTCCAACGGGCGTAAACAGAGTTATACCATTTCGTTGTGATTCGCGTGCCGGCAGAAGCCGCGGCTACTCGAGTTTTGGCACGAGTTTCAGGAAAACGATAGTTTGGGAGACCATCATGATTCTGATTACGGGCGCGAGCGGAAATGTCGGAAAAACTGTTTTGCAGGAAGTGGTGAAAAGCGGAGCGAAACATCGCGCGATGTACCGGTCGGCGGCGGAAGCGGCGAAAGCTCCTGCCGGAACGGAGACGGTGATTGCGGACTTCGCGAAACCGGACACGCTGGGAGCTGCACTGAGGAACGTGGACCGCGTGTATTTGGTGTGTTCGCCGATTCCGGAGTTGGTGCGGCTGGAATCGAACATGATTGATGCATGCGTGGCTGCGGGCGTGAAGCATGTGGTGCTGAATTCGGCTTTGGGTGCCGGGGATTACGACAAATCGTTTCCGAGCTGGCATCGCAAGGTGGAAGAGAAGTTGAAGGGTACGCGGCTGTCGTGGACTATTTTGCGACCGAATTCGTTTCATCAGAATGCGGTGGCGTTTTTTGCGGCGACGATTCGGGCGCAAGGTGTATTTTACAGCTCGATGCGCGAGGCGAGAGTCAGCTTCCTCGACGTGCGGGACATTGCCGTGGTGGCTGCCAAAGTTCTTGCCGGCGGTGAGCCTGCTGGGAAAATTTATGAGCTGAATGGGCCGGAAGCGATCAGCTACACGGAATTGGCGGCGAGAATTTCCAAAGTGGCGGGCCGGGAAGTGAAGTACGTGGATATCCCGATGGACGCGCAGAAGAAAGCCATGCTGGAGCAAAACATGCCGGAATGGATGGTGACGGCGCTGCTGGATCTGCAGCAGTATTATCTCCACGGAAAAGGCGGCGAGACCGACGGCTTACTGCAAAATCTTTTGGGGCGGGCGCCGATCAAGATGGATGAATTCTTGACGGAGAATGCCCACGAGTTTCGCGCGCAGGCGGCGAACGCTTGAGGCGCTGTGATGGAACCTGTGAACGGCAAAACAGAATTGACGCACGGCGAAGCGAAGGAATTTATTCGCAGGCATTTTGAAGAATTTGTGAATAAGAAAAACGTCGAGATTGGAAATGTAAATTTTGCCGCGGATTTTGTGGATCATGGGGCTGACGTTCCGCCGGGAATGCCTGCAGGACCTGCAGGGGCGATTGCGTATGTGAGTGTAGCGCTGAAACGCTTTCCGGATTTACATGTGACGATCGAGGACATGATCGCGGAAGACGATCGGGTGGTGGTGCGGAATCGTTGGACGGCGACGGATTCGCAGACGGAGAAAAAATTGGAATTTCGCGGGATTGTGATCTGGCGAATTGCGGCGCGGCAGATTGTTGAGCGGTGGGCATATTGGGAAGCGCTGCATCCGGTCGGATAGACCCCGCCCGCCGTAAAGGCAAGAAGGAAACCGGCTAATCTTGTCGGTCTATCGATCTGTCTCGATCTTTACTGCCGCGTTACCCTCCGGGGAACTCAACTCTTGAGATTCCATTTGTACCGCCATTCTTGCCAGGCGTTCGAGTTCGTTGCGCAGCGCTGCCCAGGCATCTCCACCCATGTCCGACAGGAACTTGGCTTGAACTTTACGCCATAAGGGCACGGCGACGGCGAGAGTTTTTGCGCCCGCATCCGTCAATGTTAGAAAGCGCTGGCGCTTTACGGATCGAGGGGAGACTTCCAGAAACCCCTGTTTTTGCAGGAGGCGCAGGCTGCGGGTGAGGGTCGTTTGGTCAATTACCAGGATTTCGCCGATTCTTGAAATGGAGATGGGCTGAAACTTGGCAACGGCAGTCAAGATAGCGAACTGCGTGGCGCGGATGCCGCAGGGCTCCAGGCCTAGATCGTATAAACGGGTAACAGCGCGCGCAGTACGGCGGAAATTGAAGGCCGCACAGGAGCCAGTACCTTTTAGATCGAGCGAATCGGCACTTCCGCTCTTGACTTGCATATACAACTCAAGTATAAAATGGTCGCAAGGTCTAGTCAAGAACGATGTCCAGGCGTAACGTCGAGCGAGTGTGTTCTTAAGAGCGAGAGTCCTGTGGTTGGGCTCGCGATTTGAAATGACGGCCGGTTGGGAACCTAGGAGGGTGATCCCATGTCGACGCCGATGATGTCCAGTTCGGCTCTGAGCGCCAGCAGGCAGGGAGTGAGCGAAGCCAAGGCACAGGAACGATACCTGCGTTTTGGCCAGTTCCAGGTGGATCTGCAGCGCGAAGAGCTGTTTAAAGAGGGTTTGCGGGTTCGCATTCCGAGCAAGGTATTTCAAGTGTTGATGGCGCTGATCGAACGGCCGGGCGAAATTGTAACGCGCGATGCGTTGCGCGCGCGGTTGTGGCCGGGCGGAACGTTCGTAAACTACGATGCGAATGTGAACACTACCGTGAATAAGTTGCGGTTGGCGCTGGGCGATTCGCCGGACAAACCGATGTACGTGGAAACAATTCCGCGGCAGGGATATTATTTTCTGGGAAACGTCGAGCGCTCCGATGGATTGTTGAAGACGTCCGGGTTGTTGACGATCGCCGAACCGGAAACTGAGGCCACGCCCGGGGAGCGCCAGACTGCCGCTAGCCGTTTCGCTAGAGTCCAGAATAGGCGGTTAGCGGCGCTTTTTGCGAATGGGTGGGGGGCGGCGATACTTTTGTCGGGCGTTTTGCTTGGCGTCGGGATTGTGTTGTTCTTGCATCGACCCTCGTAATAAGTCTTCTCCGGCACAGTACGCTATGCCCGTGCCTGGGTTGAGATCCTTCGGACATCCTGGCCAGAGGTGGCAACGTTCTTATATTGGCCAGGCGAGTCGAACTTCAAAAAAACAAATGCGTGGAACCCGGCGTTAGCTTGCGGCGGGTTTTTGCGCCAGGTAGATGCTACGGAGCAGGCGGCGTTCCTTGTTGAGGGTTTCGACGGTTGCGAGGAAACGCTGCAGGCCTTCGAAGCTTGTTTGACCTTCGATTGCGATGAGGGCGTCAGCTCTTTTGTGTCTGGCTTCGCGCCAGCGTCCCGCGATGCGCGCGGCGTTCGAAGTTGTGTCGCGAACGTTCAGCAGATAAAAACCTGCCGATTCGAGGAGGCGTTCGTTTTCTCCGGCAGGACTGAAAAGATAGTAGCCGATGGCGCTGCGAGCGGCGATTTCCTCGTGTGAGACGATGCCGCTAATGATGAGAGCGTCGCTGAAAAGGATACGGCCACGCGGCTGGAGCACGCGAAAGAGTTCATGGAGCAGGGCTTGGCGACCGGGAATGTGGCAGAGCACGTCGTTTGAAAAGACGCGGTCGAAGGTAGAGTCCGGGAACGGCAAACGTTTTGACGCGTCGCAAATTTCGAAGTGCACGCGTTCGGATAAGTTCTGCGCCGCTGCCAGTTGGTCCGCGTTGTAGATGCCGGGAGCGTTTATGTCGATGCCGAGGACGCGGCAGCCTGTTTTCTCTGCGATGTGAATTGCGTACCGGCCCGAGCCGCAGCCAATTTCGAGCACATAAGAAGTGCTGGCGATTTCCAGCAAGCGCATAATTTCCGCGGATTCTTCGCTGCTTACCCAACTGGTCTGGCCGAGATCGTGGCCGTAAGTCTCGACGCGAATTTCCCGGTACACCTCGGCGGCGTAGTTGCCGTACGCGTTGTTGTACAGATCGACTTTCGCTGACATAGCAGTTTCTAGCGGCGACTCTTCGCTGCGGCTGTTGACTCTCTATTGCGCTTGTGAGTCTTCGCCTCGAACGCCTTCAAAGCTGCGCCCTTCCTGCGCGCCGAGGATAGCACTTTCTTTCGAGCCTGCAGCCATCCGGGTTTAGAGGCTCCCGCGGAGGCCGAGGGCGTTGGCGTTTTCGCGCATGGCGGCGATGCAGAAGGCGATGTGTTCTTCGATGGGGATGCCGAGTTCGGCGGCACCGTTGCGGACGTCGTCGCGGTTAACGCCTTTGGCGAACGCTTTGTCTTTGAGTTTCTTTTTTACTGATTTCATTTCCAAATCGAGAATGCTTTTTGATGGGCGGACGTACACGCAGGCGGTGATGAAGCCGGTTAATTCGTCACACGCGAAGAGCGTGTGCTCAAGCGGAGTTTGGCGCGGCGTGTTGCAGTAGTCGGCGTGGGACATGACCGCGCGGATGAGTTCTTCAGGGTAACCGCGTTCGCGAAGAATTTTTGCGCCTTCGGCGGGATGTTCGCGATCCGCGACGTGGTCCACGTTGGGCCAGCGCTCGTAATCGAAATCGTGCACCAGGGCGGCCAGGCCCCAAAGTTCCTCGTCGGCTCCGGCTTTGCGGGCATAGCCTCGGACGCAGGTTTCAACGGCCAGCATATGCTTGCGCAGGGATTCCGATTGCGTGTATTCGCGGACCAGGTTCCAGGCGTCTTCGCGGGTCGGCAAAAGTCGTTCCTCCGTGTACATTGCAATATTTATTGGAGCATAGGAGGCGGAGAAAGAGAAATCTAACGGGAAATCTCATTCGTGAGGCTTACCGACCGCGACGGTCGGCTCTTGAAGCGGGACACTCGCAATGCGTCTGAGTTCCGTCTCCCATTCAGCAACGTGCTTTCCTAGGGCCCACTGGATCATTACAAGATTGGACTCTGGCGAAACAGCGAGTATCGGGGCGGCTGTCAGAGTTTGCTGCTTCACCTCGAAAATGTTTAGAGCCGCAGCTTCATTGAAAACAACAAGGAAGTCGCCAGCCGGTGTGAGCAGTGCCGCTTCATTTGAGTAAATACCAGCCTTCTTTGCTGCGGGCGATTTGAGAAGCGTTGCGAGTGTGCTTGCATGATACTCGGTTCCGGTTACAGACTTTGGAATTTGGAATTTTATCTCATACCTATCGCCACCATTGCAGACGTGTGGGGCTGAATAGTTGCTGACCAGAATCCAGCTTGAATCAGAAACGATGTGTTGTCCTCCAGACCGCTCGATGGCCCAGTTCGTGGAGTCTGGTTCCGACACTCCGCTACAGTCTTTTAGTCCCTCAGCGTTACCTGCTTTTGAAAGAGCATCAGCTGTTGTTTGAGCGAGCCATGCGGCGGATCCGAACACGGTGGTTATATCGAGGGGCCTATCGAGATCGTCGAGCTTGTACGTTGCATGCCAAGATTCAGTCTCCAGTGATGCAAAAAATTGCTGCGCGTACGATACGGACAGCAATTCTGGATTTACGAACTCGATTATGGCTTCGTCAAACTCACAGCCATTTCCGGGAGTATCCGGGTGATACTCTCCCACAGCTTTTGGAACTGATCGAATAGGAACTCCGTAAACGAATTCCTGGTAGGAGCCGGCACACCCTTCTCCCTTGCGAAGGCTGCCCACTCGCCAAAAACCATCTTTTCGAGGAACGACGAGATCGGGGATGTCGGCGGCGAGTTGAGCGTTCCCGCCATGAAAGGTGATGAGAAAGGTTCGATAGCTCGGGGGGGGGTGCGTCGTACCCGTTTCGTCATCCCAGGCGGTCTGATGTAGCCCTATCAGCACGGCCGTCTGGGCTTCCACCCAGGGTCCAGAGAATGATAGAGCGACTATGCAAAGGATGAATCTCATGGACCGAATTGTATAGTGGTAGGCGAAGGGCAGACGCCTGACGCTGAGTAAGATTCGGGTTTCTGTAGGGTTGGCGGATACGACACAAAATGCGAGCGGCGCAACACAAACGGAATACAAGGAATGTGGTAGGTTACGGGAACGACATACTAGCCGTAGCGTCAATTTGACTGACGTGGCGAAAACTGGAAGAAACAAGGCGAAAGTCAG
>WNFR01003067.1_pt1 | contig 21668 bp, 19 predicted proteins | sample 5400221 | NCBI WGS metagenome assembly WNFR01 (sample SAMN13153357, study PRJNA577476) | soil metagenome | isolation source: 40 cm soil under Madrone tree | place: USA:California | collected 2016-06-14 | reverse complement strand
CCACCGTTCACACTTTGTCCGCCCGCGAATACCACCCCGGCCGGACCTGCGAACTGCCCTGCCCCACCAGCCTCTCCATATTACCTGGCAAACAACGCGCTCCCGTATCCGCTACCGGCTGCCGCTAGCTGGAACTTGATTGATGGATGGCTGAGCGTGCGGTATAAAGACGTGGCCGGCAACTGGCGTGATGTGACCGACGAATGGTTGCGTCTCGGTTTTGCTCGCGGGACCGCTCCTCCAAATGGTCCTGGCGCCAATGCAGTGAACCCCAATGCGATCCTGATCATGCAGCAACCGGCAGATCGCAACGGCGATGGAGCGGCGGACCCCAATGGCCTAGCGCCAGCATGCACCCATACGATTACTGTCTCTGGCAAGGTGAAATGCGACCTGTGGAACTACGGACGTCCGCCGGAGGTGGTCAGCGACTTTGTCGGGCTCAATGCCGGTAGCACAAGCCCGTATTTCGGAATTGTCAACAATGGCGTCGCTGCTGCGCAGAGCGTCAGCATGTACAACTGGTATCCCATCAACCTCTACGATACGCGTGAGGGCGAAACACGCGATGTGGCGGCCAACAACAATTCCTGCTCCGCCGTCGGAGTAATGAATGCCGTTGAAATCGACGTGGGCAACTTGAAGAGATGGCTGTGGGGCACAATTGGCGCCTCCGGCACGAGCGTTGACTTCGTAACCCAAAACGGATGGGTCCTGTATATATCGGATCGGCGTGGCATGCTGCGCAATCCCAACCCGCCCTACAATGGCGCGGAAAAATCGGGAGACTCCGGTCTGGAGGATTCGATCAACTCGGCCTCAGCGGCAGGCGTCCCGGATGGCGTTCTTGAGCCTAAACCGGGGGGCGCCAAGGATTTTCCGGAAGATGTCAATCAGAACAAGTTGCCCGACTTCTTCGGCCCTGCAAATATCGGATTAGGCTTCTGGAACGGGGCGGGCGCTAATGTCAATGCTGGAATCACGGGCGCTGCTCCAGACAATCCATACCTGCCGCGCATTGTGAGTTGTTTGAGCACTGGCCGCAAAAATTGGGTCAGCGGAGCGCGCCACGCGGTGAAACTGGTGGACGCGGGTTTCGGAAACGTGCCTTACCGTCAGGACGGAACGCTAGCTAGCCCCGGTGGACTCACGGTAGCCTCAGAAAATCCGGTTTACGTGCAGGGCAACTTCAACTCGAACGCGGGAGATCCCGCCTGGGCCGGAGGCGCGGACATCGCTGGTCATGCGGCGGCCAGCGTGATCGCCGATTCCGTTACTCTTCTCTCCAACAATTGGTCTGACTTGAACAGCTTCGCGAACCCGACGACTGTGGGAAATCGCAATGCGGGGACGACCTACTACCGTCTGGCAATTGCTGGCGGTAAGAATATGAATTTCCCCAAGCCGGCATGGGGCCTCCAGGATTACGGGACCGATGGAGGAGCACACAACTTCTTGCGCTACCTGGAAAGCTGGGGTGGACAGACTCTTAACTACAAGGGCTCGCTTGTGAGCCTCTACTACTCCACCTATCTGACCGGTGTGTTCAAGTGCTGCCAGACGGTCTATTCGCCGCCTGTGCGTAAATACAGCTTCGACGCGGATTTCGCACTACCAGGCGGTTTGCCGCCTGGGACGCCCCTGTTCCGCGACGTTGACACCCTGGGCTATCGACAGGTATTTGCCGTACGCGATAAGTAAGAGTGACAAAACCAACTAACCGAAAACGCCCCGATCCGTAAGGATCGGGGTTTTGTTCTTGTATCTAGAACCGCAAAGTAGCGACGCAGCGTGCGGCTTCTCTACAAATAAGATCTCTCAGCGCAGCTTGCGGGGAGTGGCGGAGGGCTCATTTCCTTTTCGGGCCGGCATCGGGCGTGGCGGGCGCGGTGACTACCTGATCGCTCGACCAGCAATCGGCGAAAATCTTCCACGCACCTGTCGGCTGACGCACCAGGACAACAAGATATTTCCCGCGCTCTTCCCGGCGTTTACCCATTGCGACCGGCACCAGCATCTTGCAGCGGCCAAGATCCAGCGCTACCTCGCCCATCACTTCGGTGCGCAGCGATTCCATTTCTACGTCGCCAAGTCCGGCCTCAAGCAGTGAAAAAAGGAATTCCCGGATGGCTGGCAGACTGCGTATTGGAGGCAGGCTCGCGCGGATCACGGTGGCGTCAGCCGCGTAGAGTTCCAGCACGTCATCCAGATGTTTGGTATTGCAGGCCTGCGCCCAGTCCTGCACGACTTGACGAACTGCGATCTCCGCCCGGCTGTTACCGGTGCCTCCCGATGCCGGACTGCCGGTCTTGCCGCGAGGAACGGAGGTTGCGGGGTCTGCTGCCGATACACTCGTACCTGGATCGCGGGCGGGCACGAGGTGATGGTAGTGGTGGTGATAGTGGTGCTGTCCCCCCGAACGCGGCTGCGGATCCGACAACGCGCCGGAAACCCCAGCATCCTTCGCCAAGCCGCACCACACGCAGAAGCGCGCTGCAGCGGGTAACGAACCGCCACAACCTGCGCACGCATCGCTGCTCGGCTCTGCGACCGCATCTGAGGGCAATTCTTCGGCTCCACTGCCGCCTGACATCCGCTGGATCGCCTCGACCGCCGCTGCAACGGCCTCGGCGTTCGGCTTCGGCCAACGAAAATTCGCAGGCAGCCGTCGAAAGAATTCATCGAGCTCAAGGTTCTCCTGGACGCCGCCGGCCTTCTCGCCGACCGGTTGCAGTGGCTTCGGATCTTCAGGATTCAAGGCAACCTCACCTTTGCCATTGTAGGAGAATCTGGGCATCAGCGGATGCCGAATTGTACGCGGGCTTCGGATTCGGTTGGAACACCGTTACAGAGCGCGGGACGATACCGCCAGCGGCGCACGGCCCGCAGTACAACCTGATCTTCGCGCGGCCCCCCGCTATCCAGGATGAATGGGCTGTGCACGCGTCCGTCGGCCCCTACGATAAAGCTCACACGCACGCGCAGATTCTCGTCATCAAGCTGGAGTATGGGATCAGGTGTAGCGAGAGCTTCAGGTGGCCGAACGTCGCCGCAACGAGGCAACGCGAGCGGCTCTGACACGGGAGAAAATTCGGACAAATGAGCGGGCGAGCGGCGCAACTGATCTTCCAACTGCGCGAGCACAGGCCGGGCGACCTCTACGCGCGACGAGGAAGAAGTGGCGCTCCATCCCAGTGCTACGCCGAGCCCAATCATGAAAAGGCTTGCTGCTAGCGTCCTTAGAGTCATCGCGTTTCTCATGCGGCCAGAGCTAGAGACACCGCGTCACTAAAACCAAGGGCAATTGATCTTCCAGCGGAGGACTCAAATTAGGTTCTTTGTCGTCAATGAGTTACAAACCAGCTAAGGTCATCTTGCCGAAGCAGACTGTGAAATCCGTTGCAGAGCGTTTCGCCTACGAAGGACATTGGGCGCAAGGGAAAAGGCTCTGCCGCAGAATTCGGTCGCGGCAGAGCCCTGGTTGTCTCTCGTTTTCTAATTCAACCCGTTTTGAGTGAACTTATACGCCAGGTTGGGCGCCGCTGCCCCCGTCAGATAAATGTTTGAGGCCTGAGCAGCAGTGCTGTAATTATCCACCACAATGCCGGTCGGTCCACCGGCAACGTCCGCTGTGGTTAGCGACCCGTCGGCATTGCGCGCCATCACGCAACCGGATGTTCCCGTGCCGGTACAATCAGCGGTCAGGCCGAAGAAGAAAAAGTCAGTGCCCCCTGCGCCAACGTTGGGATTGAGGAATTCCGTCCATCCGGTACAGCGCGCTGTGGTCGAGTTCACCAGCTGCGCGGAGAAGGTTGGAGTTTGGTTCATAACGTACTTTCCACCCACGAGAGTGAATCCGCCGAACGCGTATTGCCAAGGAGTGTTATCGGCTGCTCCGGTGCCGCACAGGCGGACCGTTCCCGTAGTTGGATCGTTGAAATAAGAGTCACTGAAAGCAGGCTGGAAAAGACTGATGCCTGTCCCGCCGTGAGATGCCTGCCCGATTCGCCCTTTTGCAAGTCGTGTCATGGTTGCGGAATTGACCTCGACAATCACTCCCGACGTGCCATCATTCGCGCTGATCACGAAGCTGGTTCCATTGGTCACGTCCACGACCGGCGCTGCCAAGATACCCGGATTGGTGCCGCCGCTCTTTCCGACCACTAAGGACTTAACCGCCCCGGTGGTGGCGTTAATCGAGTAGTACGTTCCGTTCTGACTTCCCACTAAGAGCAACCCCAGGTTCTTGTCCAGAACTGGAGTCGACGCGCGGATGTTCGGGCTGATCGTGACCGGCCACGGAGCCCCCGCCAACGTTGGGGTGTGTCTAACGCGGATGCATAGTTAATCGATGTCATGCTGGCGGTATTGCCGACGCTCGGAACGGCGGGCGCAGTCGCGGACGTACCATTACCCGCGCCAGTCGCCCACGTCAAAACGTGGAACACGGAGGTGGCGACTCCTGCGATGTTGCCGCTTTCAATGAAAGCGATCTTCTTGCCATCGAGGGAGAGCGCCGGAGAAGTCAGGATCCTGCCCGCCGTGATCGTAGTGATGTTGTAAGCGAACAGGAAGGTGGGCGGTCCGCTGCCGCAAAGTCCGGTAGGAGAAGTGCCCGTGTACAGATTGTTTAGGGCCACCAGATTCGCCTGGTTGACGTTCCCAGCATGGTTCAGACCGAACGCGACATAGTCATTCGTGCAATCGGGGGCCGCTCCGGGATCAAAGGAATACTTCGCCGGAAACATGTTGGGAGCGATTCGCCCCAATCCCATTGACACGTTCCAGTCCCGCTGGGGTGCCGTGAACGCCGCGGCATTGGAGGTCTCTCCGGAGAGCTGCGGTTGGGCGCCAGACCAGCGGCGCGTAGCCTGATGCAGGAGCCGAGACTCACGATTGAGCAGGCTGGGATTCTTAAGCAGACCGTCACGGCTGAACACAATATGGTGCTGCGTCCAATCCTGTACCAGCCCGATGTGAGTCGCATTTGCTGGCGACTGTGCCTGAAGATTTAAAACCACAATTAAGAAACCCGCCAGGATTGCTAACCGGCCATAGGCATACCCGTGCTTCACAGAGACCTCCGCTTGTGGGAAATTGCCGCTATTGTAGCCGCTTTTGTTCTGTAAGGGGTTAACTGATTTTTTTGGATCGAATGGCTTGCGGGAAGGCTCTTGCGGCACGCGTAGACGCTAGCGTGTTGGCAAACGTTCCCATCTCCGCCCTGGCCGCTGACTCCGCTAGCAGAGCAACTTGTTCGGAGTCCGACTGGTGGTCATAACAATGCTGCCGCCCACTGCTCTGCGGGCATCGGTTCCCAACTGAAGGGATCGTTACTTGCCGAAAACTTTCGCCTCTAGTGCGCGGTTTGTCCGCTGCCGTAAGTGCTGGGGCTCGGTTGAGGCGCAAGGTTTTCACTCCAAATTATCGGGCGGACTCTACTAGGCTACCGCCCAGCTTCTCTTTCGTCTCCATTCGTCGCAAGCCAAGAGTCAGGCCGGAACTTGGAGTTGTCCCTTCGTTCCAAATCGGGTAAGAACATTTTTTTGATTTAAGGAGTGGCGTAAGTCCGCAGTTATCTCTACAATGCTCACTGCAAGTAACCTGAGGGGGTTATTAAAATGACAAATATAGGTAAAGCGCTGGCTCGGCTCCGTGAGGATCACCGGGACGCGCAAAAGCAAGCAGATAAACTCGCGGAGGCTATTTCTGTTCTGGAAAAGCTTACGCGAGGACAGAGTGCGTCTTACGCGGGTGGGCAAGGTCGGGCCAAGCGTGTTCTTTCTGCCGCAGGGCGCAGGAGAATCTCTCTTGCTCAGAAGGCACGTTGGGCCAAGCTTCGCCAAACGAAGAAAGCGGCCTGATCGCAAAGCGGGCTGCTGTCCTTGCCAGTCTTCCCCTGGCATGGATTGCAGCCCACTTTAGTTAGTATTCTTTTTCGTCCCGGATCCACTTCCCCTGTTATCCATGCCCTCCGCCTAGTTCGCGGACGATGTTCCCAACAAACGCCTTCGCATCGCCGAACAGCATCAGGTTGTTATCGAGATAGTAAAGTGGGTTATCGATACCGGCAAAGCCGGGACTCATACTGCGTTTGATCACCATCACGGTGTGAGCCTTATCGACGTCCAAAATAGGCATGCCATAGATCGGACTAGTCGTGTCGGTGCGCGCCGCCGGATTGGTTACGTCATTGGCGCCGATCACCAGTGCAACGTCGGTCTGCGGAAAGTCGCCATTGATCTCCTCCATTTCAATCAGGCGGTCGTAAGGAATATCGGCCTCGGCCAATAGCACGTTCATGTGACCCGGCATGCGGCCGGCAACGGGATGAATCGCAAAGCGCACATCGACGCCCCGTTTGCTGAGGGCGTCGTAGAGCTCGCGAACCTTGTGCTGTGCCTGCGCCACTGCCATTCCATAACCTGGCACGATCACCACTTTGTTCGCCGCGGAAAGAATCGCCGCAGCCTCCTCCGCGGTCGCGCTGCGGACTGGTCGTTCTTCTTTACCCGCGGCAGCGGAGGCCTGCACCTGCCCGAACGCTCCGAATAGAACGTTCGAAAAAGATCGGTTCATCGCTTTCGACATGATGATCGAGAGGATCAATCCCGAGGATCCATCAAGTGCGCCCGCGATAATCAGTAGCTTACTGTTAAGCACGAAGCCCATCGCCGCGGCTGACAATCCAGCATAGCCATTCAATAGCGAGATGACAGTCGGCATATCCGCGCCGCCGATCGGGATGATCAGCAACACACCGAACGTCAGGGCGATCAAAATCATGAAGGGAAACAAATTTTTGGCTTCGGGATGCAGCACGAGGTAAACCGCGATCACGAGCGCCACCGCAAGCAGCAAGAAATTAACGAAATTCTGACCTTTATAAGTAAGTGGGCGCTGCGGCAGGATCTCCTGGAGTTTCCCGGCGGCCATCAAGCTCCCGGTAATAGTCAGGCCTCCGAGGATCACCTCCACCGACAACACCGACATCATGAATGGCGAGATGTGAGGTGTCTGCAGGTAGAACTCTGCCGAACCGACCAACGTCACGCATAGTGCGCCAAAAGCGTGACTCAGTGCGGTTCGCTGAGGGACGGCAGTCATGGCGACACGTCCCAGTGGAACACCAATAATCGTGCCGAGCACCAGTGCGATCGCAATCAACGGGTAGTCAACGATGCCGTGGTGCAACAACGTGCCGCAAATCGCAAGCAACATGCCCACTTCGCCAGCCCAGATACCGTGACGCGCAGAAGTTGGCGAGCTCATCCACTTCAGCGAGAGGATGAACAGCACGCTCGCGATGAGATAAAGAATCTCGATGACGAGCTGGTTGCCTGCAAGGTCCGGCATCATGGTTTGCCAGCCGGACGGCTGGATTTAAACATCCGTAACATGCGATCCGTGATCAGGAACCCGCCGACGATGTTGCTCGTGGCGGCCACCACGGCGATGAATCCCAGCGTCGCTGCGAGCGTGCTCTTGTGCTCGCCTACCAGGAGTATCGCGCCTACCACCGCAATCGCATCCAGCGCGTTCGTAAGGGACATCAGCGGGGTGTGCAGCAAAGGCGAAACTCGCCGGATCACTTCAAATCCGATGAACCCCGCCAGCACAAAAATAAATAGCAAATCAATTAGATTACTGCTGGCCATCTATCCTCCGATGCAGGCGCCAGTCAACTCTGCGCAACCAGCGCGGGCAAAGCAAAGAACTCGCGCACTCGGGGATTGACAATCTCTCCGCCTCGCGTCACGAGCGTTTCTCGAACAATTTCGTCCTCAAGGTTCAGATTCAGTTTTTGATCTTTGATCAGGTGGGTCAGAAATGACGTAATGTTTTTCGCATACATCTGGCTGGCATGATACGGGACGCCGGTAGCAAGGTTGATCGTTCCGATAATGGTCACTCCGTACTTGATAACCGTCTTCCCTGTTTCCGTGATCTCGCAATTTCCGCCACGCTCGGCAGCGAGATCCAGGATCACCGACCCCGGGGCCATCCCCTTCACCATATCCTCGGTCACTAAGATGGGAGATTTCTTGCCCGGAATCACCGCTGCGGTAATCACGACGTCACTTTCCTGCACGACTTGTCCGAGCAGCTCGCGCTGCCGGCGGTAGAAATCTTCTCCCTGCGCGCGAGCGTATCCACGGGCGTCCTGCGCATCTTGCGCCTCAATTGGAAGTTCGACGAAGCGGCCGCCGAGGCTCTGCACCTGCTCTTTCGCAGCGGGACGAAGATCGTAAGCGGAGATCACCGCACCGAGACGCCGCGCGGTGGCAATAGCCTGCAATCCGGCAACGCCAGCGCCAATGACAAATACGCGCGCGGGCGTGATTGTGCCCGCCGCGGTGGTCATCATGGGAAAAATGCGCAAATGAGAATTGGCAGCCAACAATACTGCCTTATATCCGCAGATCGTGCCCATAGAAGAAAGCGCGTCCATGCTTTGCGCGCGGGTTGTGCGTGGCATCAGCTCCACGGAGAATGAAGTAACGCCGGACTCCGCAATTTCCTCCGCTACTTCCCGTTCGCCGAAGGGCCGCAGAAATCCAATCAAAATCTGATCGCGATGGAAGAGCAGTACATCCTCTTTCCCGGTGATATCATTCGACCCGTAGCACAAGACCTGCACGATGATGTCGGCCGCCGAAAACACCGCTCGCCGATCCGGAATGATTTTCGCGCCTTTATCGGAATAGTGGGAATCGGGATAACCGGCTTCGCTGCCGGCTCCAGCCTGAACGTGAACTCCAAAACCTGCTTTGATCAGCGCCGGGAGAACGGCGGGGACCAATGCAACTCGCCGCTCCCCCGGATAGATTTCTTTCGGAACTCCGATAATCAAGATTCCCTGCCTATTCCGCGCCTCCGCTCCAAGTGCGCACTACCTCGCGCGCCGGAACGTACGCCGTTGCGATGCTTCTGAAGAACTGAGGATTCTAGATGAGCCGAGAGTAGTCCGCAAATGACATTCATCACAAGTTAATGGTCGCTTTCGGCAGCAAGAGTGAGAACCAGGCTGTTCCCATCAAAAGTCGCCGCGATGTCTGCACAGTTGCGCACTACCCAATCCGTGCCTGCAATTTCGAGTTCGTGGCGATTTGAAGTGGTAGGAAAGCCGATCACCCGCGCTCCCGCAGCCTTCCCTGCCCTGATTCCGGCGGGCGCGTCTTCTACAACAACGCATTCGGCAGGAGGAAAGCCAAGCCGGGCCGCAGCTTTCTGATAGGGCTCGGGATCGGGCTTGCCCCGTTGGATGTCACCCGCGGTAATCAGCGTGGGTAGGATCGGGAAGCCCGCCGCCCGCAACCGAACTTCTGCCAACGGACGCGTCGCCGATGTAACCACCGTCCAGCGTCCCGGAGGCAGACTATTGACGAGTGTCAACGAACCCGGAATGGCGACCACTCCTTCAAGGTCTTCCACTTCTTGCCGCTCCACTTCCAGGTTCTCGGCGTTGCTGTCTGCGTTCGGGAGAAAATCCCGGACCGTGTCGATGCTTGGCCGCCCGTGCGCCGCGCGAACAACTTTTTCTGGATTAAAGCCGCGTTCAAGCGCCCATTTCCGCCAGACGCGTGCCACTGCATCCGTGGAATCGACCAGCACACCATCCATATCAAACAGCAGGGCCTGACAGCGAATCGTCGTCATCTGGCGCTAGGGCTCACTCCCAGCGCGGAATACATTTCCGCAGGCCGGTACAGGACACCATCTTTCACTACCAGCACCGTCTTTCTGACGTCGCTGATATTGGCCACAGGGTCGCCGTCCACCAGCGTGAGATCCGCCAGTTTGCCGGCTGTAATCGAGCCGAGATCGCGATCCATGCCCATGATGCGCGCGGCGTTCAGTGTGGCGTCCTGTAACACTCTGGCAGGTGGAATGCCCGCCTGCACATGCAGTTCGAGTTCGCGATGCAGGGCAAATCCGACCATGGAATCGGTGCCAGCTTCGATAGGGATCCCGGCGCGATACATCACTCCAACTAACTCCACCATCTTCGCAAATGACTTGCGATATTGCTGATCCATTCCAGCCGGAGGAGTGAGTCCGCTCGACAACAATCCGCGTCTCACTTGCGGCGGTAAGCGCTTAGCGATCGACTGAAAACCACGTGGAATTTCTCCAGTGCGCGTGAGAAACATATCCTCGAAAATACTCAACGTGGGATCCAGAGTTGTGTGACGATCTTGCAGCAACTTCACGAACGATTGAACCTCCGCCGAATTCAGATCGAGATCCGCGCCGCGCTTCGCAACTTCGGTAAAGCGCGTCGGCGTGTTGGTGTTCTTAACGTCGGGAGTGAAGTTCAGCATGAGAAAGTTGGCGTGCTGAATTTCGTCGAACCCAAGTTTGACGCACTCAGCGGCGGTCATCTCCGCCGGGATGTGGCCACTGATTCGCAGGCCTTTCTTGTGTGCCTCGTTAATAATTGGAGGGACCAGTTCCGGTTTCACGGAACTGTATATCTTGATCTGCACGTAGCCGAGTTTCGCATAATTTTCGACCGCCGCACGAGCCTCTTCTTCAGTAGAAACAAGTACTTTGGTCGGCCCCTGATATGGCCCGCGTCCATCAATGATGCCCGCGATGATGATGCGTGTGCCAATTTCTTTACCTTCTTCGATTCGCTTACGGCGGGCCAGCAGCGTATCAGTATCATTGGCGAGGTCGCGAACCGTCGTCACTCCGGCCGCAAGATTAAGAAGGCCGTCGTTGTCTCCGACGTGGGTGTGCATATCCCAGAGGCCGGGGAGCAGCGTTTTACCGGTGGCGTTGACCACTTCCGCATCGGCTGGCCCTGGTTTGTCAAAGGGGCCAATGCTCTGAATCCGGTTTCCAGCTACTACTACGTTTTGGTCTTTAAGGATCTTTCCCGTCTCGGAGTTGAAGACGTTTGCATGCGTGAACACGATTCCCTTCACATGATGCGCCAGTCTGCTGGCCAGTTCCGCGGAGCGTGCCTGCGTGACCTGGTCCTGCGCGGTCTGCAGCGTCGAGGCTGTCTTTTCCCATCCCTCAGGCATGACTGTGGCCCAGGGGTTCACGAATCCGACAAACTTGTCTCTATCATCGAGCCATATGTAGGTAGGAGAAAAATCCAGCCCCGTAACCGCGTACATAGCGACATGTTTTCGCTGGCCGGAATTTTGCAGATCGCGATCGGCCACGCGCTCGACTCTCGCTTCGCCTTCCGGCAGCAATGCGATCTTGCCGCCATTCACGACCGCCGCATGGACCAGCGTGGCAATCTCCGCTGGAGCCCCGTTTATCGAGACATACAGCGCCGGAGCGCTGATTTTTTTCTCATCTTGTTCCGAATCGTTCTTCCAGTGCGCCGTTCCGTCCTTGAGCGAGTAGTCCTCGCTCACCGGAGACTTCAGGTAGTCGTTGCCGTTGACGGTTTCCGCGAGCGGAATTCCGTGCGGGTCCAGAGTGAGGATACTGGTCGTCTTCGGTCCGCGCCCGCGATCGTTGAACTGATAGAACATGTGCACGGTGCCGTCCGAAGCGGTCCACACCGCTTGTTGGCCGGCGAGATTTCCCATGATCACCACGGAGTAACGCTCCGCATTCGCAGGAACGTCGGCCGGAAGAGTAGGCACTGCGCTCGCTTCCTTGGATTGTTGTCCCCACACACTGCTGATCGCCAACAGGACGAAGACGCCCCATCTCCTCGTCAATTCACCAAAATTTCTGGTCATGGATTTATCCTCAACCGAAGCAACCGCTGGAATGAAGAAAGCTGCTGGAAGGCGCCGGAAAGCTGGTGAGCGCGGCAGGATTCGAACCTGCGACCCACGCCTTAAAAGGGCGTTGCTCTACCACCTGAGCTACGCGCCCACACACATTTCAATCTAACATATCCGCGTCGATTACTTTGGTCGCGTCGAGCATGCATCCGAGGCTGATACACTGGCGTTTCGCCCGCCTTTGACGGCGTTCGGCGAGGAGTCGACGATCTTCGCAAACATGAGACCTCCGGTCTTCATCGTTGGTTGTCCCCGTTCGGGAACGAGCTTTCTCTATCACCTCCTGCTTTCCGCGGGAGGATTCACCCGCTTCCATACGCAAATGAATGTTTTTGACGTGCTGGAGCCCATCTTCGGCGACCTGAGCTCGCGCGCCAACAAAGAGAGGATGATGCGAGAGTGGCTGCGGAGCAAGGCGTTTACGGTCTCGGGACTTGACGCCGACGAAGTCACAGCGCGGGTGATGGCCGACTGTCGCAATGCCAGCGACTTCATGCGCATCGTCATGGAAGCGGTCGCGCGAGAACAAGGAGTCGATCGCTGGATCGATTCCACACCGACGAACGTTCCTCACATGCTGCGCATCAGCCGCGATTTTCCAGATGCGCTCTTCATTCACATCATCCGTGATGCACGCGATGTGGCGCTCTCGCTCGACAAACGCCGTTGGAGTCGTCCGCTCCCCTGGGACAGAAAACGCGGCCTGCTCGCCGCCGGACTCTATTGGGAGTGGATCGTCAGCAAAGGGCGAAAAAATGGATTGTCACTCGGGGCGAGATATATGGAAGTGCGGTATGAAGATCTCGTCGAGCGGCAGCAGCCTGCACTGGAAAAGATCGCTGATTTTCTGCACCACGACCTCGATTACACTCGCATACAGGAAACCAGCGTCGGCTCGGTGAAGAACCCGCTGACTTCATTCAAAGAAGATTTGAAAGAGGGCCACTTTACGCCGGTTGGCCGCTGGAAGGACAAGTTGACTTCAGACCAGTTGAAACAATTCGAGCAACTAATTGGGAACTATCTTCAGGAGCTGGGCTATCCACTCTCCGATCCAGCGAATGCGTCGGCGAACTCACTCGCCGTACAAACAATGCGTTGGACCTACCGCAATTTCTACGAATTCAAACAATGGGCAAAAGTGAACACGCCGCTTTCACGTTGGACAGTGAACTACTCCGACATATTGATCGACAAGTAGCAGAAGCCTCTCTCTTCGTCACCTTGAATTTGCAACGCGCGATCGCGTCGCGCGGTGTCCTTGTCCAAAATAGCGGGTGGGAGTCGCTCCGAGTTGCTTTCTGAACATCGAGATAAACGCGCTCGTGCTCGCATATCCGGCATCCAGCGCGGCTGCGGTGACCTTTTCTCCCGAAGCCAATTGCCGAAGCGCATGGAGTAGCCGCAACTGTTGACGCCACCGGCCGAAGGTCATGTTCGTCTCGTGAAGGAAAAGCCTCTCGATTGTCCGCTTGCTTGCGCCACAGTCAGCGCAGAGTTGATCGAGCGTGTTCTGTTCACTCGGATCGTCCAGTAAGGCCTGAGCAATCTTCCTCGCCCGCGGATCCGATGGATGCGGCAACTGCAAGGCTACGGCATTGGCCGCGTGCAATTGGTCCACGATAATTTCGATGATAGTTTTTTGATTCCTGACCTTCTTGCTCAGTTTCGAAAACACGCACGCATGCAGGATCAACTCCCGCAACAGAGCCGATACGTTCAACACGAAACACTTTCGAGGAAGGCGCGGCAACAATGCAGGAAGAAAGTACAAGGTTCGCATCGAAACGGCTCCCGACATGACGATCGAGTGGGGAGTCTTCGCTGGAATCCAGACGCCGCGCAAGGGTGGCACCACCCAGATGCCTTGCCGAGTGCGGACGGTCATCACTCCGACGGAAGCAAATACGAGTTGGTGTTCAGGATGGAAATGCTCAGGTATTACTTCCCGGTCTTGAAAGTCGTGGGACACACTCGCAATCTCGGCCAATACCACGCCTTTCCGGTCCACAAGAATGCTTTGGCACTTATGCGACATGAATTGTCACAATAGCGAGAGAAAGTCAACGCTGCAAGTGCTATTGCTGATAGAGCAGGATTGGGGGACCGAATGCTGGCAGAGTCCAAGATCATGGGCTTCCTTTTCACCCGCGACTATGACAACGCGCGCGGCTTTTATGAAGGCAAGTTGGGATTCCAATTCGTGAGTGAGGATCAATTCGCGCTGGCCGTGAGGGCTGGATCGAACATGATTCGCATCAGCAAAATCCCGGATTTCAAGCCCGCTCAGGGCACCGTCCTCGGATGGGAAGTACAGGATATTGAAGCCGCCGTTGTCTGGCTCAAGGGTCGCGGCGTGGCCCTCGAAGACTACCCATTCATTCAGGATCGCAAGCTGGGAATCTGGAATGCGCCCGGCGGCAGTCGAGTCGCCTGGTTCAAAGATCCGGACGGAAACGTTCTCTCGGTGAGTCAGCACACGTAGTGCTGTCTTAGGCGACTCGGCGCAGGAACCATAGTGCCAGTTTCAATCCCCGTACCACGTGACTCGCGGTCTGCACCGGTTCGACCACCTGACGATAGACGCCGCGGCGGGGCGGTTGCCCCTCCACGGTCTGAACGCCTTCGGTTAAACGAAGGCGAATACGTTCGGCGCGGCGAGCAGCGTCCTCGTAGGCGGCCTGAATGGCTTGCGATCGCGCCGCCACCAATGTTGCGATCTCCCTGCCCTCGTGGCTGATTGTTTCCGCCAGCGGCTGCAGCGTTTGCTTAAGCTCATTGACCAGCCGGACGGATGGCTGCACCTTCTGCGTCAGTTGTTCTGTAATTTCGCTCGCACGGCGAGCCGCGCGCGTCGCGACCAGCGCCATCCCCACGAAGGCGAGGATCTCCCCTAGCAGCGCAGCGGCCATCAGAATCACGACCGTCCATAGGAATGTCGTCATGCTTCCTCGCTAAGGCTGATGGTAACAGGTCACGACGACCGGCCCAAGCGCCCTTCCCTTGCCCGATCTGGTTCGGGTCGATACTCTGGCTAAAGCGTTTGCGCCGCTATGCCGCAACCCCATTTTTCACTTCGACGGATCGCGCTCCTCTGCTGTGTCGCTCTATCTACCGTGCCCGCTTATAGCAAGAAGAAGGAACTGCCTGCCGTGCGCTGGAAGACGGGCGCCCCTGGTTGTGAATTCCAGCGCGGCGACGATGGCCGCTACCGTTGGCGGATGACCCGCGCCGATCTGGATATTACGCTGCTGATGGACTCGCAGGAGTTAGTGAAGAGCCAGCATCGTCTCTACAAACCCCTGGGCGTCTACATCAGTGTGAGCTACAAGGGCCGCGACAAGTTCGATTTCCCCGCTGACCTTCGCATGGAATTCGTCCGGCATCACAATGTGAGAGAGGGCTTTCTTGATCCCACGGAGTTCTCGACGAAAATGCAGAATGATGTGGACACCCTGGTTTTCGATACCGAGCGCTACATCAAGAAGCATCCCGCACAAGCAGAGGAGAAGACGAATCGCGCACGCGAATTTCAAAAGCAAGTGGCGGAGTTCATCGAATTTCTCAGCACGCAAAGTCTGGAGCCAGCGATCCTCAACCCCGCAAATCCTGAAGTCCACGGCTGGGTCTTCTTCGGCACAAAGAATAAGTGGCTTGGTTCCTGGAAGAGCCGCGAAGATTTCATTCTCCGCGTATGGATGAAAGGCAAAGTCTGGGAGTTCCCATTTTCCATGCCTCCGGCTGAAGGCGACCTGATCTTGCGCAAGCGGGAATAGCGGACCAAGCAGGCCCCCTCGTTGTGCTAAAGTTTCCTCGCTCATGGACTCCAGCCAGCACAGGGCCCCCGCTTCCGAAAAATCCCCCGAGATCTTGTATTGCCCGGTCTGCGCCAAGGAAGTGCAAGATCCGCTCACCTGCGGCGATTGCTCCTCGGTAATCTGCCGTCGCTGCGGCACTCCACTTGAATCGTCGGACGAGCTAGGAATGGGATGACTGATGAGTTCCGCTCCCGTTGCGCAAACTCCGCAGATCGATCCGTCCAGCGAAAAACCCAGCCTGGTCCGCGGACTGAGCTTGCTCGATTCTGTGTTGCTGCTGGTCAGCGGAATCATCGGCTCTTCAATTTTTCTTACCGCCAAAGACATTGCCGGTCCGTTGCCGCATCCGTTCTGGTTTTTCCTGGTCTGGATTCTCGGAGGAGCGATCTCGCTGTGCGCCTGCGCCGCCTTCGCCGAACTCGGCTCGATGTTCCCCGATTCAGGCGGGCAATACATTTATCTGCGCGAAGCATACGGCGATCTGGTGGCATTTCTCTACGGATGGATGTTGTTCGCCGTCGCCAACGGCGGAACGATCGCAGCGCTGTCGGTAGCATCGGCGGCTTACATGGGGAACATTGTTCCGGCCATCTCGCAGCAGCACGTGATCTTCTCCGTCGCTGGCATGGCATTCACTCGTGCCCATGCCGTGGGGCTGGTCCTGATCGCGATCCTCACCTATGTCAACGTCTTCGGACTGCGCTGGGGCGCGCTCCTGCAAAACGTCTCGACCTGGACAAAGTTCATCGCAATGGCCGCGTTCGTCGGCTTGGGATTCACCATCGGCAAGGGACATTGGTCCAATTTCACATCGCACACCGGCGGCTTGAGCATGGGGTTGAGCCCGGGCCAACTGATCTCGATGCTCGGCATCGGACTGATCGCCGTGTTTTGGGCGTATGACGGTTGGGTTTACGTTACATGGGTAGCGGGCGAAGTGAAGGACCCACGTCGCAACGTTCCTCTCGCGATGGTCTTCGGGGTGCTCGCCGTCGGCGCGATCTACCTTGCGATGAACATGACCTATGTTTACGCGCTGCCGCTGAGTGAAGTCGCGAAACACGAAACCATCGCGCATGCTGCGGCGGCCGCATTGTTTTCACCCGGAGCCGCGATCTGGCTCTCCGCGATGATCGCCATTTCCTGTTTCAGCGCGGCGGCCGCCTGCACGCTCTCGGGATCGCGTGTGTACCTCGCCATGGCGCAGGACGGAGTGTTCTTCAATCGCATGGCGGTCATTCATCCCAAGTGGCACACTCCGGCCTTCAGCCTCATCGGACAAGGCATCTGGGCAGCCGTACTTACCATGAGTGGACGCTACGACCAGCTCTACACCTACGTCATCTTTGGGATGGTGCTCTCCTACACGCTCACTGTCATTGGCCTGTTTATGCTGCGCTGGAAGAAACCGGACCTCCCACGACCCTATCGCTGCACCGGATATCCGTGGCTCCCGGGCTTCTATGTGCTCGTGGGCGTCGTCTGGACGCTGAATACGATCTTCACACGCCCGACTGAGGCATTTTGGGGCGCCACGATTGTGCTGATCGGCATACCCGGATATCTCTATTGGAAGTGGAAGAGCCGCCGCCAGTTGGCTACCTGAGATTCACCTTGCCGTTACCACAACTCTCTGTAATCCTTACCCCTCGCCGTCGCACCGGCGAAAGACTTCGTGAGTAATCCCGGGCCTAAATCCATCGCCATTGCCGGAGACGGAATTTCCAGCGCCGATGCTTCCGGCCCCAGCCGTCCCAGACGGGTGATGGGATTCCGTGACTTGCTGCTCTTTTACGTGGTCACCGGCATTAGCCTGCGCTGGATCGCCACCGCCGCCGCCGCAGGGCCAAGTTCAATCGTTATCTGGATCGGTGCCTGGCTCGCGTTTTACACGCCGCTGGCGCTTTCGGTCATCGAACTTTCTTCACGTTATCCGAATGAAGGGGGGCTCTACGTCTGGTCGAAGCGCGCGTTCGGCGACTTCTCCGGATTCATGGCTGCCTGGACTTATTGGACCTCAAACCTCCCCTACTTCCCTGCCGTCCTCTACTTTGCCGCTAGCAATGTGCTCTTCATCCGCCAGGGGGAGTGGGGATATCTCTCCGGCAACGCAACTTTTTACATCACGTTTTCGCTAATGACGTTGATTGCGGCCACGCTTCTGAACATCGTCGGACTCGACGTCGGCAAATGGCTGCATAACATTGGCGCGCTCGCGATGTGGATTCCCGTGATGCTCGTAATCGGCCTGGGCCTGCTGGCGTGGCATCGCTTCGGTTCGGCAACTACGTTCTCGCTGCATACCATGATCCCGAGCGTGCGCCTGAACGACATCATTTTTTGGTCGCTGCTGACTTTTGCTTTCGGCGGATGCGAAACGGCATCTTTCATGGGAGAAGAAATCAAGGACGCCCGCCGTACGATTCCCCGCACGCTGTTTGTTGCCGGAATGACGGTAACGTTCTGCTACATCATCGGCACGGTGTGCGTGCTGTTGGCTCTGCCTTCGTCAGAGGTCAACAGTCTGCAGGGACTAGTACAGGCGATCGGCAAAACCGCGGAACGCGTCGGCATGCCAGGAGTCCTTCCGCTCGCCGCATTCCTGATCGCGCTCAGCAACGTAGGCGCGGCGGGCGCTTACCTGGCCGCTTGCGCTCGCCTGCCGTTTGTCGCGGGCATTGACCGCTTCCTGCCGTCCGCGTTCGGCGCGCTTCATCCGCGCTGGGGCACACCCTGGGTTGCAATTCTGACCCAGACCTTCATTGGCGTGGTGTTCGTCTTTCTCGGCCAGGCCGGCACATCCGTCAAAGGCGCCTACGATGTGTTGGTTAGTATGGGTGTGATCACATATTTCATTCCCTACCTCTATCTCTTCGCCTCAATGTTCAAACTCCAAGGCGAAACCGCGGGATCGGATGTGATCCGCGTTCCAGGCGGAAAGCCCGTCGCCTATGCAGTGTCGATCATCGGATTCGCCACCACACTGTTCACGATAGCCATATCTGTCCTGCCGCCACCGGACGAGCCGAACAAACCATTGGCTGTCTTCAAGATCGTAGGCGGCTGCGGCGCGCTGGTGCTGATCGGAATGTGGCTGTACTGGGCGGGAAAACGCAGAGCGCGTAAACACTAACCACTCATTCTCGTTCGAGTAGAATATCGCCACTGGTGTTCTGACTGCATCAAAATGCTGGTATCCAAGACTCTCAAAGCCTGGCGCGAGAACTACTATGTCAGCGAAGTGCTGGCGGCCCTGACGAAGCCAGCCCACATTGCCTGCCGGAAGCTGGCCGCGCAACTCGAACAAAAAGTAAAGAAGAACGGCGTCGCAATCCGATTGCCCAATGGCCGCACGATGCGGATTGCACGAGATTCCGGAGTAGACCTCGGATCCCTTGTTTTCTGGAATGGTCTGGATGGTTTTGAGCCGCAAACTTCCCGAACCCTGCGCTTCTTTTTCGAACGAGCGGCTACATTTGTCGACGTGGGCGCGAACTATGGCTTCTATTCCATTCTTGCTGGACTCTGGAATAACAAGCTGCGTGTAGTCGCATTTGAACCGGTGCCGCAGATTTATGAGGCGCTCGTCAGGAACATGGCTCTCAATCAGCTAGTGGACCAGGTTTCACCCCACCCGATTGCCCTGTCAAACCGCACCGGGACCGCAACGTTCTATCTTCCCGAAACGGGACGCAAGGATTGTGAATCAACTGGCACACTTGTGCCGGATGGCTGGCAAGCCAGAAAGCACTCCCCCACCATAGAGGTCGAAACCACACTCTTCGATGATTTTGAAAAAACTAACTCGATGCGGGTGGATCTGGTGAAGATCGACGTGGAGGATGCCGAGGCGGATGTGCTGACAGGAATGGAACAGACGATCACGCGAGACCGGCCCTTCATCGTGTGCGAGATTCTGGAACGCCAGCATGGCAATGAGAAAACTCGAGCGGTTCTCGAAGCTCTCGGCTACACGCCCTACTGGATCACATCTTCGGGATACATTCGTGTCTCTCGTTTTGATTTCCCTCGAACCGGCTCGCAGGATTTTCTGCTTTCTCCTGTCAATCTAAAGGGAGAAGTAATTTCGGACCTGGAGCCGTTCTGGACTGCACGCCATACTGGCAATTTCAGCCTCTGAATTTCTTGCGGCCGTTTGACGCGTTTAGCCCAGTAACCTACGCCGGCACGGCCGTCTTCCTCTTCGGATTGAAAAACGGCAACTGCACTACTGTTGCGGTCGTCTTCATGCGCTGCGCTTCGATCGTCAACTCCATTTGTAACTTCGTACCTACTTTCGAGAACTCGCTGCTCACAGTCGCCAGCGCGATCAATTTCTTCAACAGTGGCGAGAATGCCGTAGTCGTGGCTTTCCCTACCTGACGGTCTCCTGAGTAAACCGGGACGGCTACACGCGACGCCTGGCTGGGCGCTGCTGGAGACAATCCAAACTTATCAAATTGTCCTTCCACTTCCACCCAGTCGACTTCCAGGCCGACAAGCTGCCGTGCCACGCCGTTCCTGGCAGCGCGCGCCAGAGCGCGTTTGCCGATGAAGTTTTCTTTATCGAGGTGGACCATCTTCCCGAAACCAAGCTCGTACGGCGAGTATTTCTGTGAAGGGATCAGCGCCTTCTTCGAACTTGTGTAATCAACTTCGATCAGCAGCAGTCCCGCTTCAACGCGCGACACATCCAGCGCCAACATTCCGGCGGCATGGATGTCGAATTGCTTGCCCGCGGCCATCAGTTCATCCCAGACTTTGACGGCATCGTTCCACGGGATCCAGATTTCGTAGCCTAGATCGCCGGTGTATCCGGTGCGCGAAATATCGACTGGCACACCAGCAATCTTGCCGTTCGTTTTGCGGAAATACTTCAGATTGGCAATATCGGCGTCGGTGACGGTCTTGAGCAGCTTTGCTGACGTTGGTCCCTGCAGAGCGAGCGCAGCCGTCTGTTCAGAGATGTCTTCGACCTGAACATCCATGTTCAAGCCGTTCTGACGAAACCAGCGCAGGCTGGGATCGGCGGCGGTCCAGCGATATTTGTTTTCTCCGAGGCGAGTGATCGTACCGTCGTCGATCACTTTGCCGTCTTCATCGCACCAGCAGCAGTAAATTACCTGCCCGACCGCGACCTTGTTGATGTCGCGCGTAATGATGCGGTTGACTAGTTTCGTGGCATCCTTGCCGGTGACCAGATACTTGTAGAGCGGCGAAATATCGATCAGCGCGCACGCGTTGCGGATGGCGTTGTACTCGTGCTCGTGATGTACTTCGTACACGCTGACGGTGTAGTATCCCGACCATTCCCGGTAGTTCAGGCTCTGGCAGAGGGCAAGCGTTCTCTCGTGAAATGCAGTTCCAACAGGCAATGGCTACCTCGATTGGTTTTCTCCGTGACCTCCCGTGACCACTGTGGTTAAGAAGTAGGCCTAACCACAGTGGTCACGGGAGGTCCCGGAGAAAATCCTGAAGGCGGGATTATATGCAGTCGTACGCTCTCTCAGCAAGAGTAGACCTTAATTGACCCTGAGTCAGAGAGTTCGCGTAAGTGTAGAGACAAAAAGATAGTTTACCGATAGAATGGCGAGTCACTTTCGGGGCTTCCCTTCCATCTGGAATCCAATTATGCCTGGTGTAGGAAGTGGTACCAAGTACGACGTAATCGTCATTGGCGGCGGCCACAATGGCCTTACCACCGCCGCCTATCTGGCTAAGGCCGGCCGCAAAGTTCTCGTGCTGGAGCGCCGGCACATCCTCGGGGGAGCGGCTTGTACGGAGGAAGTCTTTCCCGGATTCAAGTTCTCCGTGTGTTCGTACGTCGTCTCGCTTTTGCGGCCGGAAATTATCCGGGATCTCGACCTGCCTCGTCATGGTCTGGAAATTCTTCCCCTCGATGGCACTTTCACTCCAATGCCGAATGGCGATTACCTTTGGCGGGTGAACGATCATGGCAAGACGCATCGTGAGATCGCCCGCCACTCGCGGGTTGACGCCGAAGCTTACGACGAATTCGGCAAAGCGATGCAGGCCATGTGCCGCTTTGTGAAGCCAATCCTGAGCATGGTCCCGCCGGACCCCGCCA
>WNFR01001916.1_pt1 | contig 21685 bp, 11 predicted proteins | sample 5400221 | NCBI WGS metagenome assembly WNFR01 (sample SAMN13153357, study PRJNA577476) | soil metagenome | isolation source: 40 cm soil under Madrone tree | place: USA:California | collected 2016-06-14 | reverse complement strand
ATTTCAATCGTCGAGAGCGTCGTCAGGGGAATCGGGCGGAGACGAACAACACGCGATCTGTTGGCTAAACTGGAAACTGGCCGCGCTGGCCAGCGCTAAAGTGGAGAACCGCTTTTGGAGCGGGGCGATCATAATAAACAAAGGCGAGCGGCCTGTCCAGCATAAGTTTGGGATTGATTCAGGCTCGCCGAGTTCAGGGAACTTTGATTGAGTATAGTTGCTGGCAAGACCGATAGACGCGGCGCGATTCACGACTCCAAGGCCCGCAAGGCCGGTATTCAGTAGCCACGCCCGTGAGGGCGCGGTCAACATAGTCTTGATATGTCTTTGAGGCCCGAAGGGCTGACACTTCCTCCGTCCACCCTTGCAGTCTGTGTCGCACCTTCGATGCTCATTCATCTTGCCCAGTTATGATCCACATCCCTCACGGGCGTGGCTAATTGAATGTGGGCCCTTCGGGCCTAAGCAGTCCCGCTGCTCTCTATTGTTTCAAGCAGAGTTTCCAGGACTAATGTTTCGCGGAAGTTTTCCAACAGAGGGAAATATGCAGCACTGCGGTCGAGGGCGGCGCGCGGCAGCAGGCCGACAATCTCGGCCCCGGAGATTTTTACTCCCAGACGGCTGGCTTCACGCTGCACGCCTGCAAAGGCCATGGCGATGCTCGTTTGCTGGTAATCGATAAGGTTCATAGAGATCTGGACCAGGCCGCGAGACTGCAAATCAAAGCCGAGCGCTTTAACGAAAGGCAGGCCGCCATTCCGCTCGCGCACCGCGCGCGCGATGCGGCGCGCGATTGAGAGATCCCGAGAAAGAAGGTTGACATTGAAAGCAATCAGGAATGGACGCGCGCCCACGGCGATCGCGCCGGCACTCGAGTGCAGCTTTGGTTCGCCCACGTCCGGCGCGCGGTCGGGATTCTTAGAGATCTCTTCACGCAACTCTTCAATACCCCGGTTGCGCACATTCTCCAATCTGATGCGATCAGAACGCAGCGCCGCGCGCTCGTAAAAATAAACCGGGATTGAAAGTTCCTGCCAGATGCGCCGGCCCGCGTCGTGAGCGAGCGCGATGCATTCATCCATCGTGACGCCGCTCACAGGAATAAAAGGCAGTACATCGGTGGCCCCGATACGTGGATGTTGTCCAGTGTGCTCACGAAGATCTATTAGCTCGGCTGCCGTGGACACCGCACGCAGAGCAGCGTCAACCACGAGCTCAGGTCGAGCAACAAAAGTAATCACCGATCGATTGTGATCGGCGTCCAGATGACGATTCAGCACGGTAGCGGCTTTGACTGATTCGATCGCCCGCACGATTCGTTCGACCGTCTTGCCCTTGCGGCCTTCACTGAAGTTTGGTACACACTCAACCAGGCGATCTTTGATTTCTGATTTCTGATTTGCGATTTGAGATCGGTGCTCCTTCAGGCTCAAGTCTGCATTCAGTCTAAATCTAAAATCTGAAATCTAAAATCTAAAATTAAGTTCATGCCCATCGATCATTTCATTAAAGAGCGCAAGACCGTCTGGCAAAAGCTCGAGGAACTGCTGGCACGCCTCGATCACATGACGCTGCGGCGTCTGCATCGCGAAGAAGTGCGAGAGCTGGGCCGCATCTACCGGCGGACTGCTTCCGACCTGGCGATTGCTCGCGCAGAATCGCGCGACCCGCGTCTGGTTAACTATCTGAATAGCCTGGTAATTCGTGCTCATGGCCGTATTTACAGGGCTGACGCGCAGGGCGGGCGGCGGCTCCGCGACTTCGTTGCCCGGGATTTCCCGCAGTCGTTTCGACGCACCTGGCGTTACACAGCCACGGCTTTCGGGGTCTTTCTTTTGTTCGGGGCAATCGCTTTCTCTGGCACGCGCCACGACCCTGATTTCTCGGAATTCGCCGGGGTCGACCCGCTTTGGCGGGCTGAGAACATCGAAACTCATCGGCATTGGTGGGAATCGGCCAACAAAGCGAACCAAATCGCTTCGAGTCAAATCTTCACCAATAACATTCGCGTTACCTTCTATGCATTTGCCCTCGGCGCGATGTTGGGCATCGGCACCTTGTATGTCATGGCATTCAATGGCGCGAACTTCGGAGCGATCATAGCGCTCGTTTATCGGGCCGGTTTCGGAAATGATCTTCTTGGCTTTGTGGTTGGCCATGGGGTGATCGAGCTGTCCTGCATATTTATCGCCGGTGGCGCGGGACTTCTGATCGGCACGTCGGTATTGATGCCCGGCGATCTTTCGCGCAGCGATGCGCTCAAATCGCGAGGCATGGAAGCCGTCCGTTTGATTGTCGGCTGCGTGCCTTTGCTGGTGGTGGCAGGAACCATCGAAGGATTTATTTCGCCTCAACCTATTAGTCCGTTTATCAAAATCGGAATTGGCGTTCTCACCGGAGTCGCGCTGTATTCGTATCTGCTCTTGGCGGGACGAGAGCAGGCAGCAGTGGAAGAAGAGGGGAAAAGGGTAATAAGGGGAAGTCGATAGAAACGCACCGCCATGGCTCTGACGTTTGTCTCTTGCCCTGTCCCTTTTCCCCTCTCTTAAAGCAGCCCACGCTCCTTCACTCTCAAATAAGTTTCCAATAACTTTGGCGCTAACACGGCGGCCGTCACATCCAGGGCCAGGCCACCCTGTGCTTCCACTAAACGCAGGGCCGCCTCGCGCAAGTGAATGATCTCTTCGGCTACGGATTGCCGGAATAGCTCGCTTTCGTCCTGGGGTGTCTCACGCACCACTGCTTTCAAATCTCGATCGGCGATGGTTACGACCAGGGGAAGATGACGCGGCCGCAAAAGCTTCAAAGAGGTCAGCAACTCTCGCGATCCTTCTTCATCAACCAGGTCGGTGAGGACGACTACCAGAGAGCGACGCCGGCTGTTTGCGGCGACAAACTCAAAAGCGCGGGAGTAGCTGGGCTCGATCATTTCCGGTTCGACCGCGTACAAAGCTTCCAGGGCGGCATCGAGGTGTTCGGCGCCACGTTTTGGCGGCAGGTAAGCCTGGATGCGACGGCCGAAAACCAGCAATCCCGCGTTGTCACCGGCGCGCGCGGCCGCGGACATCAGCGCCAGCGCCGCATGCACGGCTGAATCCAGTTTGGTTTCGTTTTCTATGCGGGCAGTCATCAGCCGCCCGGCGTCCAGAGCGATCAGAATTGTCTGGTCGCGCTCCATCTGATACTGACGCGTAACCAGCTTCCCGCGCCGCGCGGTGGCCGTCCAGGAGATATGGCGCCTCTCATCGCCCCGTACATAGTCACGAAGCGATTCAAAATCACGTCCTTCACCGCGCCACTGGGATTTGCGCCGTGCCGCAACGAACGAACGCGCGCCCAGGGCTCTCAACTCAGCTTCGCGTGCGCGCCGCATGTTGGGATAGACCTTGACGGTGACCGGAGTGCCCACCCGCGTCTGCGTCCACACCAGACGCCAGCGCGAGAGATAGCGGACGGCAATCAAGCCGAATTCAAAACGGCCACGCTTCGGCGGAGTCAGACCGTAAACCAACGCCGCGGTAGTTTGTCCGTCTATCTCGAGCCGCGCTTCACGCGCGCCGGACAGTTTCATCTGCGGCGGGTATTCGTCTTTGATAATTAGTGAAATGTCGCGCGACAATTGGTTGGCGATCTCGACCCGCACTTCGCTTTCGGCGCCGACGGCAAAGCGGCCGCCAAAATGTCGTTCGAGGAGCACCCGCGCCGGCAACTTGCTGTTCATCGCATCGAAGATCGCCAGAGCAATCAGACCGAGATCATAAGTGAGCGCCACCCAGCGCAGCATTGGCCGTCCCCACGAAAGCGAGAGCGGCACAAAGCCGGCGGCGAGGAGGGCGTAGAACAGTTTGGTAAAGACAAATTTCATCAGCGGGTTCGCGCCGTTGACTTCGTACTACTTCACAAAGTTGTAGATAAGAACCCCGTAAACCTTCTCAGGCTTGCCCTCCAACTTAAACGGCGGAAACGTTGCTTTGAGTGCAGCCTCTTCGGCCGCTTTTTGCAAAAGCGGATGACCGCTCATCGCGTGCGCCCAGATCACTTTTCCTGTCTCATCGAAGACAACACCTACTACGACTTGACTTGAGACTCCCCTCGCAGACGGTGGATACCGGGGAATGGGGAGACTCGAGGCTCGGCCGTTAAGTACGCCTCCTGAGACGCGCGTCCTCGGTTTACCAGAGCTATCATCGTTCGGCAGTGACGAGCGCACACTCTTGTAACTCGAGGGCACAGCGTCATAGGTCTTCAATTCATCTTCGCTCATGGCCGGAAAGTAAGCGTGCCAGTCGGAATCCGCCGTCAGCAGACGCTCGGCGTCGTTCTTATGTGAAGTCGCCAGATTTGGAAGTCCAAGCTCTTGACTCTGAACGGCAGCAATCACGTTTAGTGAGACAGTTAACCCGACGCTCGTCTCGTCGGTCTTGTTCCGGAGCAGGCTCAAGCCTTGCTCCATGACGAGCAATGCAAGTTGCGGTAGCGGTTTGTTTCCGTGAAGGTACCCGGAATCTTCCAGAAAGGCGGAGATCCAGTAATGCTTTTCCGCATCGCCGGAGATATATTTTAGCAACTCGGCTTCAAACTTATCGCCAAGCTGTCGTCGCTCCTTATCAAAGACGGTCGACAACACGCTCTTATCACCATCCCATCCACCTCTTTGGGCTCTAACCTGTCGGTCCAGTTCAGCAAAAGGAGCGCGCTCTTGCGCGAGGACGCCGACTGCCATCAGAAGGATGCCGATCGTCACGAATCCGAGCGAGGCTTTCATCTCACATTTTCTCCTTTACTATCTCGGCACTTCCGCGCTCTGCAGAATATCCGTAATCACTGAATCCGGGGTGGCGCCGTCGAGTTCGGCTTCCGCCCGCAGCGTCAGACGATGGCGCAGCACGGGGCGCGCGATGTCGCGCACGTCGTCTGGAGTCGAGAAGTCTCGCCCGCGAATTGCGGACAGCGCTTTTGCGCACAACAGCAACGCGACTGCTGCGCGCGGACTGGCGCCATAATGCGCCGCTGGATGATCGCGGGTGCGCCGCACTACGTCAACGATATAGCGCTGCACGCCCGGTTCGACGCGCATGGCGCGAACTTCCGCACGGCAACGCGCGATGGCATCGGCTTCGCTCAGCGGCTGGATGTCGACTTGATCGAGCCGGCGCGCATTGAAGCCTGCGTCCCAACGCGCGACGATCTGATGCTCTTCGTCAGCGGAGGGGTAGGGCAGCAAAATCTTGAGGAGAAAACGATCGAGTTGAGCCTCCGGCAAAGGATATGTTCCTTCGTACTCAATTGGATTCTCAGTCGCCAACACAGTGAACATCGGCGACAGTGGATACAATTCACCGTCAATTGTTACCTGCCGTTCTTCCATCGCTTCGAGCAGTGCGGCTTGCGTTTTGGGTGGCGTGCGATTGATCTCGTCACCCAGCAGGATGTCAGTGAAGACCGGTCCCCGTCGCAGACTAAAACTTGACGAACCCATGTTGAAGACGTTGGTGCCCGTGATGTCAGAAGGCATCAAGTCGGGTGTGAACTGAATGCGTCCAAAGCCGGCGTTGACGATGCGGGCGAGCGTTTTCACGGTCAGCGTTTTCGCCGTTCCGGGAACGCCTTCGATGAGCGCGTGGCCTTCGGCCAGCAGGGCCACCAGGATTTGTTCGATGGGCTCGTCCTGGCCCACGATCACTTTGCGCAGTTCAGTTTGAATATAGGCGATTGTCGCAGAGAGGTATTCAGGCATTTTTTAGATTTCCAACTTGAGATTTGAGATCACTTCTTCTTAATGCTCAAAGTCCGGCTCCTTGTTTCCTGCGCATTTCGTTAGCGGCGAGGCACTGCCCGCCTGGTTTCATGAGTTAGGAGAACCGACTTCAGCCGGCTCTTTAGAAAAGAACCGATTAAAGTTTGAACTCCCAACATTCTCAAAACTACAGGTCAAGTTGATTCGCTGCTTGTTTGGCGTCACGCTCACGCGTTCTTAGGCCGAGCACGGATTCGATCTGACGCAGTTGTCTGACCATTCGCAGCGATTCTCTGGCGTTCGTAGGCACTCCGTTGATGGCCTCTTCACAATTCCGCATTAGCGTTTCCAGCTTCTGCTGGTTGAGCCCGGATCGTAGCGCTACGCGCGCTGCGATTTCCGCGCGGGGACTGTTGTGGTTCAGGCCTGCATGCCGCACCAGCACGCGGCGCATCCGGCCGTAGATGTTTTCCAGTGCCAGATCGTGGGCCCGGGCGCGCTGTTGCAGCTCAGCCATCGAGGCGACAAATTCCAAACTCGATCGGCGATCAACCTGCGGTAAAGGTAGTGGGCGCGCAAAGCGCTTTCCCCGAGACCAAATTACCATCAGGCCGATCAAGACAAACTGGCCGCAAATCGCCATGACCGGCGTGCCTTCGAAATATTGAATCAACGCATTATGAGTGGCTGAGCGGCCTTGATGAAACTCGTCGAACGCTACCAGACCACCGTTACCGGTGACTACATTGACGGCGAGCTCTAAATTGTCTGCGCGGCTGATCCCATTGTTGGCAACAATAAACGGATCAGAAAGTAGCACGATCCGCCCTTGGCCGTGCGGGTATTCAACCAGCAGGGCCCCGCCCGTTCGGGCAAAATTCACGATTGGGGCCGGCGAGACTCCTGACGGTTGAACCTTTGCAGGCCCAGGCCCGTAGCCGCCAGTTCCCGCCGGTGTTTCCGATGATTCAGATTCATCTGATGGTTCGTCAGTCTCTCCGCCCGTGGCTTTGTCCTTGCCATTGCTCCTCTTGTCGCTCTTCCTGTTACTGGCGACGGTAATAGTTCCAGCGAAACGCGACGGCAGGATCTCGGTGACATCACGAGCCAGCAACGTTGGCTGCGAAGGGGGCACCGGCTTCACACCGGTAGTCATCTGCTCAAAATTGGTCGCGTCGACGTCGGGCCACGGGAACGTGGTCATGTGCGCCCCGATTGTCCAGTCACCAGACGAAGGCAGAAGGCTGCGATCAGGGCTGCGATCGATAATCACCAGGCGTCCACCGTTCTCGACCCAGTGCAAAAGTTCCTGGCTCTCGGATTCCGAAAACGGAACAAGGGTGCGACCAATGACTACGATGGTCGCCGGCTTCGGTCCATTGAAGCTCAACAGCGAAGCTGCCGATTCGCGCCAGCGTGCTACCTGATAGCCGGATTCATGAAGAAAATCATAGAGCGCCCGAGTGCCGGTGGCGCCGGCATTCAGAGTCGACCGGACCGGGGACATTTCCGAGTCGGGCGTTTGCTCAACCTTTACATACGACGCGGCGTTGAGCAGGACCAGCACTCCTAACACAACCACGAGCGTAATAATAATGACGAGGCGTTGACGCATAACCCGAAGCCTAAAGTGAAACCTTTCTCAGCCTCCCGACCCTGCTTTCAGAGCCTTTTGATAACCGCTGCGAAACTCAATCCAATCGCTTTCGGCGGCCGGCTGGAGACCATACCAATGGAGTTCAAAACTGCTGGTCAGCTTTCGCAAGGAATTGTACAGAGGTGTTCTTTCGCGCACTGAATTCAAATAGTCGCGATTGGTTTTGTGCTGGGCCAGACTCACAACCTTGCGATCTCCCAGCTCGCACAAAAGCGCAATATACGCTTTGCGAATGGCCGCCCGCAGATCGCCATTCCGAGCCAGCATCTCGGCCTGGGCCAGCAGATCCGCTGAGGTCTGATCCGGCTCAAGCCGCTCGCCCAGAACAATACGAGCTTCGGGCTTTGGTTTCTTCTTGCCGCGGAGGGTGCTTAAATAGCGCGGCCCAAGCTTCCAAATAACGAATGCAATGACCCCCAAACAAGCAAGGACAATGACAATTTGGGCGAGTCCTGAGATGAAGGGAGAACCACTCGGTATGATGGGCTTCGTTTTGGGAAACAAACTGAAAAGCCAGCGCAGAAATCTGGTCCACACGCGACCGAGCGCGCTGTTTTCCGGAGTGGCTGGTTTGTTGTATTCCGGCCGGCGCAGAATCTCCGCGAGTCTACCCTTGTCGCTATCCTTGTCGCTCGCGGCCGGCTTTCCGCGCTGCATTTCTTCCAATCGTTCATCAAGGGCCCGCAAACGCTCTTCGATTCGCGCGAGTGCTTCCACGCGTTGGGCCTCACTGCGGTCGGTTTTCTCTAAATCCTGAAGCGCCTCGTCCAGCCACGCATTGTCGACAACAAAGCTTTGGGCGCCGAATGTGACAGTTTCTTTGGCCGGCAACTCTTCACGAATACGGGCGGCGCTGGCGATGACGGACTGTTCTCGTGACGAGGCGCCGCCGTCGTCGTACGCGGCCTGTAACTGTTCGATCTTTGCGATCGTTTCAGAAACTCTGTGCCGGTAGTCAGCAAACGTGGCAGCCCTGGCGCGCGCAAAGCAGAACAGCGACACGACCACCACGAAGCAAGTAGTCAATGCTCTGGTTCTCAGTTTAAGACTTGGGTGCATGCTCAATAGGCTAGCTCAGACCTAGTACAGATCCGGGAGGTCCTGGAGCGGGGGGCGGCGGTACGAACCTTGTCGCTCGGCCTGTGACCAGCGCCGGCGCGAAAGGCGAAACGACACCGGGCAACGTTGGCATTTCCGGAAGCTGGCGCGCGGCCATCAGTTCAATATCATAGCCCTCGTGGCGGACGCGCTCGTCAACATAGAGGAGCGAAAATCCCAGCATCCAGATAGGCGCCAGCATGATGTGGCTACATTGCAGTATCACTTGATAGCCGATCGAGTACCACGTAGGCCAGGTGCTGCCGAATGGCGAGAGATCGACGCCATTCAAATAGCCATACCATCCCAACGGAATCATTAACAGCATCAGGGCCGAGTAGGTGCCGAAAAACGTAAACAGCGTCATGGCCATCAAACGGCGGACATTGCCACTGGCGAGAGAGAAGCTGCGGCCAATCGCGGCGAAGACAGTCTTGCCCTCGACCAGCATAGCCTGGGGCACGTAGGCCATCCGGCCAGCCAGGAAGAAAAAGAGAATCGAAGCGGTAACAATACCTACCAGTGCGCCCAGTCCCCAGAGTATTCCAGCCAGCCATCCCGATAACATCGACGCGAAGGCCAAAGCCGCGGCGAGAATCATGAAGATCACCGTCGACGCCGAAAAGGCTACCAGTGTCGCAAACGCAAGCCATAACGCCACCAGCACGCTTGCTCCCAACAGGCCCCAGAAGCGCGATTTCACCGCGCGGTACGTCGCGCGCGCAGTCACTGGTTCGCTCCAGAGAAGATGGGCAACCAGGGTGCGCGTAGCCCCGCCCATCACAATTATGCTAAAGAGTGATCCGGAAATTATGATCACGATCCCGCCCATCAACATGAGCACATAAAGCACCATGTTCAGTTCGCTCGAGGTAGCGGTAAGTTCGCGCCATGAAATGGTGGTAATTGTCGAGCCCAAAGCCGAGAGGACCACTGGCGGTGCGGCAATGCCGATCAAAGTCAGGAAATGACGGCGATATAAGCGCACGGCGCGATCGATCAGGTCGCCCGCTCCGAGCGGGGCCAGAGCAAGTTCACCATTGAGTGAATTCATCTGCGTGGCATGATCCTCGTTTTGGGAAACTGAATCAAGCTTTACGTCTTCCGATCGCGTTCCGATTTGAGACGAAGGATCATGGGCTGCTGAAGTCTTTGGGTTCCAGGGGCTCGTTGAAGGTGAATTTGGTGAGACGGAAAACCCCAATCAACGGTGGCAAAAACAAAGCGTCGCCGATCACACAGCAACGCTTATTAGGCCGATTCAATTTCCCTGGAAGTTAAAGAAACTTTCCAACGTCACTCATTCGATTCTCTTAGCTGCCGGATCTTATCCTTTAGCTTCTCAGCGTCCGGCGCATGAGGCGCCAATTTGAGGTAAGCCTCTAATTCGTCCGCAGCCTGTTTCCTGGCTCCGCGCGAGGTATATATGATCGCCAGTATCCTGTGTGCCTCTTTCATCTCTTCGTTTCCGAGTTTCAACGAGGCCAGAAGCTCTTTTTCTGCATCTTCGAACAGACCCAGATTTGCAAGCGCCTGGCCGAGGAAATAATGCCCCACTGCGGACTGGTCATTTTTCGCTAAGGCGTTACGAAGAATAGGGACCGCCTCGCCATACCGTTTCATCATGAAATTTGCAATGCCGCGGTTTATGAGAGCGGCAAATGCATCGGGGGTGATCTTTAGTGCACTCTGAAATGCCTCGTCGGCATTTTCCAGTTGATTCAGTTTGAGATACTGAACCCCGAGTTCATTGAATGCGAGCATGAAAGACGGATACTCCTTTATCGCCAGCTTCAGTTCCTCGACCGCTCCGGGATGGTTACCTTTCCTGGCTTGTTCGACGGCCTTATCGTAATGGACCAGAGCAGGCTTGGGAACATTCACAAACTCTGCATTTAGAACCCCGGGCTTGGCCTCAGCTCGTCCCTTCAACTCCAATCGGATACTCAAATAATAGGTCTGCGGCGGCATCCCACGTGGCTGGATGACCGACACGTTTTGCGAGAAAGGTTCAAAATCCTGCTCCTTATCGATTACCACGATAAAGTCACCAGGGGGAACGCCACGAAACACGAAGTTTCCGTTCTCGTCGGTCGTCGAGATGCGGTCTCCTCTGGTCATAGATCGTAGACGAACCGAAACGCGCCTCGCGATACGCTGTCCGTTTGAGGAGACGATCATGCCGCTGATAGTGTTGATCCCTCCCAAACCTGTATCGGTTGATGCCGCCCCCTGAGGAATACCCTGGGCGGTTACCCGAACTACGACAAAAAGCGAAAACAAAACTAAAGATAATCCTGGTCCAACTACATTTCTCTTTAACATAATACCCACCTCAATCGCAGTATTGCTTGGTGCGTCTCTCGGGAATTTTCGGACTTTAGCATGTCTGCATTAGGGCGGCCAATGGACATTCTAATGATGACAATGAAAAGGGCGTTGCCGATATCTCCGACAACGCCCCAGAAATGGATCGGGCAGATCCAGCAAACATCAACTTCTTCGGACTAGAACCTCAACTGTCCGATAAAGTTAAATTGACGCGAGGAGTTACGCTGCACGGTGACCAGACCGAACGTGGTCGAATCAAAGTTGAGAACGTTGGTGCCACCTCCGGTAGAATTAACCGGGAAGATGAAAGCCGGATGGTTCAGGATGTTGATGGCCGTGGCCTTGAGTTCAAACCTGACTCGTTCCGTGATCCGAATGCGCTTGATGACGCTCATATCCAACTGAAAGTAACTTGGGCCGCTAAGACTGTTCACCGGGAAATTGCCGAATGTACCCGGAGCCGGAGCCGTCATCAGGCCGGCCTTAAGTTTGGAAGTGGAAACTTTGCCAGACGCGTCGCGCGTTAAATCAAGCAGGTTGGGGTTGATGAAGAAGATACCACCGGGTGTCTTGAACAGTCCGACGTTCTTCTTGAAGTCCGCAAAGCTGATGCCGACGAGTTGCGCCCCATTATTAGCCGGGGTGCAGGCACCATTCGTTAAGGGTCCTGTACAGTTGAACGTCGATCGGCCCGAGGAAATGTAGAAAGGCACACCGGTTGTCCATGTGACAATACTGCCCATGCTCCAGCCTCCCACCAATCTGTCCACGACACCGTTCGAACTATTCAAAAAACTGCGACCCCTTCCAAAAGGAAGTTCGTAAACGGCGTTTGCGACAAATCGTTGGGTCTGGTCCTGGGTTGACCGGCGATAATCCGCCCTCTTGGGAAGGCGAAGCGAGAGACGGTTAACCAGATCGCTCTGATTGTTTCCTTGTGCATCCACGGCGTCACCCATCGCCTTGCTCCAGGTGTAGTCCGCCTGGAACTGCAGTCCATGCGAGAACCGCTTACGAAGCTCGATCTCCAACGCGTTGTAGTTCGATATCGCGTCATTGGTCAGTACCCTCGCAAAGGTGGCGTTTGGATTCGCAACGAAAAAGTTTGCCGGCAATCCGACCGTCACCGATTCGCGATTGGTTCTATACGCTGAATTGAACGCCAGCGTACTCGCCAAGGTGCCTACATTATTATTATTGAGGTTCGAGATGAATGTGGAACTCGTGTATGCGCTGGCAGACGCGACCGGTGTTCCGCCGGTTGTGAGTCCGAAAAACTTATCGAAAGTGGGCAAAGCCACGCAACCTGCGCAGCCAGGTGCAAAGCTGGTGCCACCTCGAGCAGCAAGATTGATCTGAGCATTCTTGAATTCCTGGAGGAACCCATTTTCGAAAATGTTAACTTCGTTAACGTCGAGCGCCCGCCATGTATTGGGAGCACGGTTGCCGCTATAGCGAATCTCAAGAGCCGTATCCTTAAATATCTCGCGCTCGATACCGAAATTATACTGGTGTACGTACGCAGCTCGAAGGTTTGGATCGATCGTCCAGAGACCGTTGGCCGAATTTGCCAGGAAGTTCTGTCGATCAGTGATCGGAATTTGGAATATTGGCGTAACCAAAGGTACACCGGTGCCGGTTAACTGGCCAGGCAAATTGGAGCTGGGCGGGGTAGTGAGCGTTGTGAGGTTAGCCGTCTGGATTAATCCGGGGTTTGTGGTTCCGGTTCCCAAAGCGTTTGTGAAAGTCGTTACACCGTCATGCAGAAAGCTCATCGAGTAACCGGCGCGGATAGAGCTTTTACCCTCATCGCCAAACAACGAGTGTAACAGTCCCGACTTGAAGCTTGGAGAATATGCAAATCCAACGAACGGGGCAAAGTTATTCCAATCGTTCTTGTATAGGCCGATGCCGGTTTTGCCGCTGACGAACTGCTGTGTAGCGACGCCCTGAGTTTGGCTGCCGGGAGCCGCGGTGGGTTTGAAAAGATTTCCAAATCCCGATATGCCATACAGGTCACTGTACTTCGGTTGGATCGCCAGCCCGTTCGGAACCGTCGGAACACCCATAAATTCCCATCGCACGCCCAGGCTCAGCGTAAAGTTACTCTGCATACGCCACTGGTCCTGTACGAAGAGCGACAGATCTTTTTCCTGCACAGTTCTTGATCGCGTGGCTCCCTCTACAAAACCCGACGTGGGACTGCTGACGTTAAATGTCTGAGACGCGGAACCTAAAAGGCCTACAATCCCGTTGTAAACCGTTCCTGCATTTGTCACCAGTTGATTCGATGCGCCCGGCAGGAGGGCTGCTGTAATACCGTTGCCATTGCCCGCATTCGTGCCAAACTGGATTGTCTTAATGATACCGGCGTCGTTCCGGCTAATGCCCAACACATTCTGCCAATCTCCGCCAAATTTCCAGAGGTGATTGCCTTTGGCCCACGAAACCGTATCCGTTACCTGATTCACGATGGTGTTTCGAGGCTGGGGCAGGAACGTATTGTCAAAGTTAGTGAGCACGCCGGGCAGCGAGAAAAATACACCTGCTGCCACCTGATCGCGGTTGAAATCGACCGGAGCCCACTGGCGGCCATACCGTAGGACATTAGTTACGTTCTTGCCAAAGGTCGAAACCAAAGCCGGCGTGACCAGATTTCGTGTTGAGGCCTGAAACCCATTAACGCCACCCGGAAATGGTGCCTCGATCCCGTTTGTAGTGACATCCGGGAACGTTCGGGTGATGACCCGGCTGTAAACAAATTCAAGTTTATGCGAACCCAGTTTCGTGTCTTTTACGAGCTGGTGGTCATACCTGACCACATATTTATCGTTCGTGGTAAGTTGTGAGGCATTGAAGGTGAAACACCCAATATTAAAACCATCGCTGCTGGAGCAGGTGTTGTTGTTGGGAAGAGGTATTAACCCGAGATGAGACGTCATGATCGGGTTGAGCGCATGAAACGGGACCGCGGGGAGCGTAAGAAGATTGACCGACTGAGTGGCACCGCCAGCCGTGTATTGGAAAATACCATTTCGCGCCGATTGAGTCAGCACAACGCGGTTACGCGAACGCGAGTCAGTCTGGACAAACTTTTCGTAAGAGAAGAAAAAGAATGCCCTGTCCTTCCCGTTCCAAAAATGTCTGCTGCCCTCACCTGGCTTGGGGATCATCACTGGGCCCCCAATGTCAAAACCATCGAAATGCTGCCGAAAGATTGGCTTTGGCTGGCCATTAAAATTGTTGAAGAACAAATTGGCGTCGGTCCACGAATTGTTCAATTGAAGGAAGGCTCCGCCATGAAATTCGTTTGAACCACCCTTGGTTACCAGGTTCACTTGTGCGGCACCACGGCCCGCGTCCGAGCCAACAGTGCCGGTGGTAATACTGAATTCAGAAGTCGAGTTTAGCGAGGGTGTAGTGATGGCGAAGAACGAACTCGTTTTGACGAAGTTGTCCATCGCGTTAATGCCATCCTGCGTGAGATTGACTGCCGTTTGCCGAAGGCCACTCACAGACGAGCCTCGGGTGTCACTTCCGACCACCGCAATACCAGCCTGCAATGCAGCAAGATCAACGGGGTTTCTACCCACAAGCGGAAGATCGACGACCTGTCTGGTGTTGATAACATTTGTAAGGCTTGGGCTTGTTGAATTGATCACCTCTTGGGTAGCCGTGACCGTGACAGTCTCACCCGCCAGGCCGACCTCTAACGGTATGGTCACCTGAGCAACAGATGCAACCGAGACAACTATATCGCGGGCCACTGCCTTCCTAAAGCCCTTGGCTTCAACAGAAATCGTGTATGTGCCTGGCTGCAGAGTCTGGAAACTGAATGTTCCCTCGCTGCTGGTTACTGCGCTGCGCTCAGCACCCGTTGCAGTGTTGACAGCCGTGACGGTCGCAGCGGGTACCACCGCACCGCTCGGGTCAGCAATTGTTCCTGATAAGGAACCGGTCGTTGTTTGAGACTGGACGGCGATTTGCGCCATAAAAATCGCCAAGCCGACTAACAAGACTCTGGTAAACATTCTCATCTTTCCTCCTAAAGAAATCGGAATCAGGCAAAACCATGCATTGCGGGCAGGAATGCCACTGATGACTTGTCGGTGCCTCTGTCGCTTTGTTTGCAAGACTGAACGAGTTTTAGCTAAAAAGTCGATTGGCTCATAAATGCTGAGACCTTGCGAATAAGCAAACATCGAGCCATTATTCATCGGAATCCAAACGTCGCAGTTTCAATGGTCTCTCAATGATTTTTCCGACGGGCGCTCGGGCTGCTTACATATTTCTGGATTTTATTTCAAATTCTTGGATGAAATCATCGCTAGCTTGAGTAGCGGCGCCTCCGAGAAACGGCTTGTTTTCAGAGCACAAAAAGCCGCCAAGTCCTGACCTCTGGCTCGGATGCATTGGGCTGCGTAACGAGTGAAGTTGGATTCATCCGCTCCCTAAAGAGGTGAAGCACTCGATGCTGTAGTTTTGTCGCCGCAAGGCCGGTCCAGACATTCGTGAAGATTGCCAGTGCCTGGTTAGTCCTTCGAGCATCTGCGCTTAGCCGTGAAACGGTTAGTAATGAATCGAAGAATAAAATATAATCGGCCCACCCCGGACGCCCGTACGTCAAAGCAAAAAAGGAATCAGAATCAATGAGAGAGGTCATTATGAAAAGGACGATCGCCCTTGCTCTTAGCCTGTCGACGGTTTTCTCCGTTGCGTTTGCGCAGACTCCCAGTACTCCCCAGAAGCCGCCACAGGAGATTGCCCCCGAAGATATCATCCGCGTCACGACGCAACTAGTTCAGACAGACGTTGTGGTGACGGATAAGAATGACAAGATCGTAAAAGATTTGAAACTCGAAGATTTCGAGCTCTATGACAATGGCAAGAAACAGGATCTGAAGTTCCTTGAATTCGTAGGCGTGGAGGGTGCGGATAAGGAGAGGCGCTCTGAGGGTGCGCGTCCGAGCGTCCCGTCGTACGTTGAACCCGCGGGGAACACCGGCGTTTCGGCAAAGGACTTAAAACGCGTCGTCGCATTCGTCGTTGATGACTTAACGATGGAGGCCCTGGACTTGCCCCCGGTTCGCAAAATGATGCTGGATTTCGTAAACAACAAGATGAGAGACGGCGATTTGGTGGCAATCATTCGGGTGGTAGGAGGCAAGGGTCTGCTGCAACAGTTCACCACTGATCGGCAACTCCTGCGACGAGCGATCACCTCAATAAATACTGTGGTACATCCCTTCGGAGCTTCCGAAACTCCCGACGATCCGAAGCTGAATGCGCGCCAGTTACAGCTACAGGGAGCTAATGCGGAAGCCCCGGCGTCTGTCGATTCGCCTCTTTCCCCGACGGACACGCCGGAGATTTTCAGCGCCAATGATGACACTATCCGTTACTTCCGCGGATTGTCAGCGCTTAGCACCGCCAATTATGTCATGGATAGTTTGAGGGAGATTCCCGGACGCAAGAATCTGGTGCTTATCACTCGTGGCCTTTCCATATTCGAGGGCGACAACTCCGGTAACATAAACTTCACGGCGTTGTTGAACCAACTGACCGACAATGCTTTTCGGTCAGGAGTCGTAATCAACGCCCTCGATCCCCGCGGACTCAGAGCAACGCCGGGTGTGAAGGGCTTTCAGGCGACGCCAGCCAAGAGTGCCATGGGCGGCGACGACTCTGCTGCGTTTGGCCGCGGCGATCCGGGATCAGACTCGGCATTAGGTTCAATGTTGGATGCCGGGTCTGAACACTTAGGGTTGAGTACCGTTGCCAAAGCGACGGGTGGAATCTCTGAGGTCAACACAAATGACTTCATATCAGCGGTGGATAAAATTATGGCTCGTAGTGACGGCTATTACACTCTGGCTTACGCGCCAAGTGAGAAATTTGATAACAAGGCGCATAGACTCGATGTGAAAGTTAAGCGCAGCGGGGCGAAAGTCTCACATCATGCGAAGTACCTGGCGCGTGAAGACAAAAGTGCCGGACCGCGAACCAAAGAAGAAGACATTGCCGCGGCTGCCCGCTCTCCGCTAGTCAAATCTGACATCGATGTCACACCTAACGTCGCTGTTAAGCTGATGCCAGGCAAAGCGGCGGTCGATATTCACATGTTGATTAATGCCGGGAAATTTCACTTTACCGAGGCCGAAGGAAAGTATCAGACGTCGTTCGACGTCGTTGGCTTTGTCTTCGATCAAATGGGCCGCAGGCGCGGTGGGTTCAGCGACACGATTAACCTCAATCTGAGCAAAGAGGACTATCAGCGCGCCCTGGTTGAAGGCGTGACGTACACGGCAAGTACGGAACTGCCGGCGGGCGCTAATTATCAGGTGCGCGCCGTGGTGCGCGAGGCCAGTTCCGGCAATATGGGCACTTTTTCAAAGTATCTTGAAATACCGGATCTCTCCAAAGGTAAGCTGGCCATGAGCAGCGTGTTTCTCCTCGCGGTCGATCCCGCTACGAAAAAGACCGTGCCCGTTCAGGCCTTACGGCAGCTCAGCCGCAAGCAGGAACTTCGCTATGTATCGATGATCTACAACCCCAAGCTGAAAGATGGAAAGCCGCAGCTTCTCTCGCAATTGATCATTACCCAGGGCAATAAAGAACTGTTTCGCGAACCCGAGCAACCGATCGAGACTAACGGAACCTTACCACCGACAAAGATAGGCCAACTGGGCTTGGCAAAGGTCGCTCCGGGTCATTACGTGTTGACGTTGGTTATTACTGATGTGCTGGCCGATAAGAAGGCTCAGACGATGGCCCACAGCATAGATTTCACTGTCGTAAATTGAATCCCGGGCTCGGCGGAGAGTTTGTCGTTGGCAGGTGAAAATAGGGCAAATGAGCTTGAAGATCCACGGCCGGGCCATTCGACAAGGGAACGGATTTTTTGTGAAAGGGTGGGTAAGTCGTCTCACTTCTTCTTGCCGGTTTGGTATCGGACTGTGTTCCGGGTCTTAACGGCTGAACGATCACGGGCCCGGAAACCCGAGCTCGCGATAGTCTTAAGCGCGATGATCGAGAGCCTTAAAGCGGTCGCCCTCAGTCTGTCATCTTCTTTTCGGCGGGCAGAATTAAACACGGGATCGCCCTGCCGCTCGTCGATGAAAATCTTTGGGCATTAAATTCTATCAGCTCGAATCGCCAGAAACGCCACACGGGCAGGCTCCATTAATTCTCTTTGTCGATGCATTCCATCCATTCGATTCCTGACAGTCGGATGATGATAGAGGTCGGGATCTACACTCTCCGAATAACTCTTAGGGTTCCGACTTGAATTGGAACCATGATCTCTCGCCTTATAACCAGGCAGAAAAAAGGGAGAGCCATTACAGCTCTCCCTTAGAGTTTAAAGCTCGGAATTGACTCGAACTAGAAGATGAGTCGAACACCGAACTGAACAACGCGCCGAGCCAGAGAGATATCCTTGAACTGAGCGAATCCGTTTCCAGAAATGCCCGCATTTTCCGGGGTAATTTGCGGCAGATAGCCGGCAGCGTTGGTACCATAGCCCGGATTGGGGTGATTCAAGACGTTAATCGCCGTCGCTTGCAGTTGCAGCTTCGTGCGTTCACCGATCTTAACGTTCTTGAAAAGGCTCATGTTGAGCTGGTTGATTGCGGGGCCGCGCAAATAGTTACGAGGCATATTGCCAAAAGGCGTGCCGAAAATCTTGGCCGCCCCTGGGCCGTTGATGATCAGGTTAACATCGTTTGGCGTTACCGCAACCCACGCCCCTGTTTGATTGTGGGTCGTAAGATTGAAGAAGCCATTCTGGTTGGTAAACAGAGCGAGTGGTAAGCCCTGGGTAAAGAAGGCGTCAATCTGGCTAATGCCAACCTGCCTTGGATCAACATTTGGATTGCCGATGAACGGGCGATCTCCCGCGGTCAGATAAGTATTACCTAGTCCATATACACCATTGGTTGTTTCGAAGGGCGTATAGGGGTTGCCACTGGTGATTACCTGGACGCCGTTGAGCTGCCAACCGCCCACCAGGTGACCTACAAACCCGCGCTGCTCTTTCATCCATGGAACATCGTAGATGAAGCTCAGCGAGAAGGCGTGTGGACGGTTCAGGTTTGAGTTGGCCCTTTCGCACTTATTAATGCAGAACGGGTTCTGCGGGTTCGGAGAACCGATATCGGCAAAAGCGAAGATCTCACTTGCGTTATCGATTGTATGGCTGAACGTGTAGGACGCATTCAACGAAAGAGCGTTCTTCATAAAGCGGCCCGCATAGCGTGCCTGCATTGAGTGGTAAATCGATTGGGCGGTGTTGGCTCTGGTGGTAACACCAGCTTGCCGCTTCAACCGGCCGTTGCAGACGGATTCATCAACAAACAGGGTGAGTGGGTCGTTGGTGCAGACCTGAGCCGTTGTCCCCGCAGGTAGCAATGCAAGGAAATTCGGAAAGGCGACCGTCGTAGTGACGCCGCTTACCGTCCTACTGCGCGAGAAGCCATTGACTAATGGACCCGTGAAGAAGTTATCGTTGAGGCTTTGGAAAAGAGCGACGCCGTGCGTGCCCACATAGCTCACCTCAAATACGTTGCTGCGATTAATCTGCCGCTGAATCCCGAACGAAAACTGCTCTGAGTAAGGCGAGCGGAAGTCAGAGGCAACCTTTGTTTGCGACAAGTATAGTGGATTGAGTTTGCCCAGTGGCAAGACGCCAGACGCTGACGCGATCGCTTGAATATTGTTTCCTGTTGGATTAGCAGGAAGCGGCAGCGGGGAAGTGGTGCTCGAGCCTAAGGCGTTGGCACTTGTAAGGGCAAGCGCTGCCGAGTATGGCGCAACGTTCTGAACATTCAACAAAATGTTGTAGAACGCCGGGTCATAAGCAATAGCATAGCCACCCCGAATGACCGTCGCATCCTCGCCGACAAGCTTATGCAGGAAGCCATGCTCGAATTTCGGGGACCACGCAAATCCGACGCGCGGCGCGAAATTGTTCTTATCGACCGGAATGAACGGAACAGTCCGGATGCTCAACGGCAAAGCCGGATCAAAGAAGGGCTTTGAGCCGCTCTCACGGGCTACCGTAATGTCGTGCAGTTGATTGATCGGCTGGCCGGTATATTCGTAGCGAACGCCCAGATTCAGGGTAAGATTTGGTCTTAGCTTGAAATCATCCTGAATGAAGTAATACTGATCGTTCTCCTTGTAGGTGGTGATCGGGTCGCCGGCAGTTAGGGAAATTGCGGACGGCGCATTGTTAATCAATCGGGTGGCCGCTGTGGCCGTACTGTAAACAAACTGACCATTGTAAAGCGGCAGGAACGGCACCTTATTTACCAGGTGTTTGTACTCGGCGCCGAAAACGAGACTGTGTTTTCCACGAACCCACGACATGGTGTCGGCATACTGGTAGACCTTAACGAGCCGTCCCTGAGGAATGTTCGTCGCTGGTCCAATCGTCTGCATTGCGACGCCGGTTCGGACAGCCCCCAAAATGCCTGCGAAGGTAATGTTAGCGATTGCGTTGCCGATGTCGGCGGGTTTCGGAATTGCAAACACACCGAAGGCTGAATTGGCGCCACCAAATTCTACGTTGAGGTCCTGGGTGGTGGCTTTGAACTCATTGACAAAGGAACTGGAAAATTGGCGTGTCCAGGTTCCGCCAAGGTTCCGGCTTGTGGCCGGAACGTCATAAACGAAACCAGCTGAACCAGCGCCAGTGTTGGCGAATAGCTGAGCCTGCTTAAGGATCCGAAAATCTACGTTGTCCTTAGAGGTGGGTCTTACCGTAAAGCGACTACTCCACTCGTTCTCCGTGAATGGTTCGCTGATGGTTCGCTGGGGAAAGGCAGCCTGAAAAAGGTTGCCATTCAGGTTTACCACGTCAAATGCACCGCCGCCCAGAAACGGCCCAACGAAGCCGGCGGCAGGGGTTAACGAGACCGCGTTTGTCGTCGGATTTACGAAGATTGTTGAGGCTGCTCCCAAATCATTACGAGGACCAACACTGCCTACATTCGAAGCGGCGAAGGCGTTCATATTGGTGATGGCGCTGATCACGTTGTTTCCGGGAAAGGTCGCTGCCAGTCGTGGGAATTCTGACGCCAGAATGGCAAAGTTACCGCCGCGCAAGGTAAAGGAAGCCGGGTTCCTTATGCCTTGATAACTGAAGAAAAAGAAAGCTCGATCTTTTCCTTTCCAAAGTGACTTGCCGCCTTCGCCGAACTTGGGCAGCCAGATTGGACCGCCGACTGTTCCGCCAAAAGCGTTATAGATGTTTTGATTAGGCTTGCGTTGTCCGGAGGCCCTCTCAATGTTATTCAGGCTGCTCAAGTGCTTCCAGTTCTGATGATATTCAAAGAGATCACCATGAAACTCATTGCCGCCTTGCTTGGTAACGATGTTCACGACTGCGCCCGAATTGCGGCCGTACTGAGCCGAAAAGTTGTTGGTGATGATCTGGTACTCGGCGACCTGACTTTGGTTGTCGACAAAAAGCGATGGACCGCCAATACTCAGATCGTTGTTGTCCGAACCATCAATCTGAAAATTGTTCGAACGACCGCGGTTTCCGTTGACCGAGAGTCCCGCACCGTCGGTATTCACGCCGCTATTTCGTGACGCAACCACGCCGGGAGCCAGCAAAGCCAAAGTGTCCAGGCCTCCACCCGCCCCGTTTGACGGCAGTTCTTCAACCTTACGGGTTTCAAAAGTCGTTGATATTTGAGCTTGATCCTTGGTGATCAGCTCCTCGCCCGTGCTGGAAACAGTAACTGTCTCGGCGGGCGATCCAACCGCCAGGGCTACAGGCAGGTCAGTGACCTGTCCAATCGGAACACTAACGTCTGTAATGACCTTCTTGCTGAATCCAGCAGTCGACTCCACCG
>WNFR01004386.1_pt1 | contig 21695 bp, 17 predicted proteins | sample 5400221 | NCBI WGS metagenome assembly WNFR01 (sample SAMN13153357, study PRJNA577476) | soil metagenome | isolation source: 40 cm soil under Madrone tree | place: USA:California | collected 2016-06-14 | reverse complement strand
CCCCTCCCATAGCCCCTTCTGCACGACCTGGATGGCGGCCGGGTCGAGGCCGACCTCTCGTGGCGCGGGTGTCGCGCGTACCGGCACCCCCGACCCGTTGGGACTCTGAACGCCCTCGAGGACGTGCGGCGTCACGAGCTTGCCGCCGTTCGCGACGAGCGCGTAGAAGCGCGCCATCTGCAGTGGTGTCACGAGCAGGTCGCCCTGGCCGATCGCGAGCTGGATGGAATCTCCCGGCTTCCAGAGCTTGTCGACCTCGGTCGTGAAATGGCTGCGCCGCCAGCCGATCGTCGGAACGAGGCCGCTCGACTCGGGCCCGATGTCGACGCCGGTCTGGGTGCCGAAGCCGAAGCTGTCCGCCCACTTCTGCAGCGGCTGACCACGCTCGGACGGCAGGTTGTAGAACTCGTTCCCCACTCGATAGAAGTACGTGTCACACGAGTACGCGAGGGCGGTCGGCAGATCCATCGCCTGGTTCACGTTCGGGTCCCAGTTGTGGAACGCGCGATGCGAACGGTCCTGGGGCGAGCTGTACGTCCCCGTGCACGGCAAGTACGCGTACGGCGAGAGCAGGTGCTCCTGCATCGCGGCGAGCGCCGTCACCGGCTTGAACGTCGATCCCGGCGGATACGTCCCTGACGTCGCGCGGTCCAGTGACGGGTAGTTCTTCGCCGCCGCGGTCTTCGTCGTGAGTCCGGCGGTGGCGAGCTCCTTCGGCGTCACGTGCCCGGCGTAGACCGACGGGTCGTAGGTCGGCGACGACGCCATCGCGAGAATCGAGCCGTCGGTCGGATCGAGCGCGACGATGGCGCCGCCGCGCGCGTACCACTGCTTGTTCGACTGCGCGAGATGGATGCCGTACTGCAGCGCCTTCTCCGCCGCCTGCTGCAGCTTCACGTCGATGGTGAGGCGGAGGTCGTTGCCTTGCTTCGCGATCGTCGTCGTCTCGAGGCTGCTGCGCGGTCGCCCGAACGCGTCGATATGCATGCGCGCAGTGCCGGCGACCCCGCGGACGTAGCTGTCGTACGTCGACTCCACCCCGGCCTGCCCGATCTGGTCGCCCGGCTCGTATCCCTGCTTGGCGAGCGACGTGAGCTGCGTCGGCGAGACCTCCCCGACGTAGCCGAGAATCTGCGCCGCGAGCGAGTGATACGGGTAGTGGCGGATGAACGAGCGCCACGTCGTCACGCCCGGGAACTGCCCGGCGTGCTCGTACAGGTAGTAGACCATCGGGTCGCTCGCAGACTCGCGCACCGTCACGGGCGTGACGAGGTCGTTGCTCTCGCGCCGCGTCTTGATCCCGGCGGCGATCTCGTACAGCGGAACACGGGTGAGGTGCGCGAGCGCGCGTAGCTCTGCGTAGCGCTTGGCGTAGACCTTCGGGAGGTCGGCCGGCCACAGCTCGATCGCGGTGGCAGGCACGTTCGTCACGAGCGGGACGCCGTTGCGGTCGACGATCTGCCCGCGCGGCGCCTGCACGCGCACCGTGCGGAACGAGTTGGCCGCCGCCTGGTTCACGTACTTCGTTCCCGCGAGCACCTGCAGCGCCCAGAGGCGCAGGAGCAGGACGGCGAAAATGACGAGCATCGCGACGCCGAGGACGCTTATGCGTCGCAGCAGTCGCGAGTCCGGCCGGTAGGGCTCGACGACGCTCTTGCTCGGCGGCAGGAAGCGCTTCGAGCGAGGACGTGGTTCCGCAGTGGTGCTAGCCAAGCAGCTGGACCTCTGTCGCGTAGTCCGCGCGCTCCCGCGGCCGCAGCAGGAAGCGGACGAGCGCGTACACGGGCGCCGTGAGCACGAGGTTCATCACGATCGTCGGAAACAGCGCACGCATCACCGGCCCGGCGGGCGCGCGCTCGCCGAGCATGAACTCGACGAGGAGGACGCCGAACGCATACAGGAACGTGACCGCCGCGACCGACAGGAACGGCGCGTGTCCCCGGTCGCGGCCGGTCGTCTCGCCGTAGCGTCCGATCCAGTAACCGGACACGGTCAGCACGAGCGACGTGAGCCCGAGCATGCCGAGCGTCGCCGTGTCGACAACGAGCCCGGCGAAGAAGCCGGCGACCGCGCCGGCGACCGCGCCGCGCAGGAGGGAGACGGCAACGAGCGTGACGAGCACCAACTGTGGGACGCCGCCAAAGACGTGCAGCTGCGAGAAGATCGAGACCTGCGCGATCGCCGCGACGAAGAGCAGCGCCGCGGCCTTGAGGCCGTCGGCGAAGGTCACGGCTTCGCGCGCGGGTGTTTGGGGACGAGCGCCGCGACGGCGTCGAGCGAGCTCACGTCCGCGAGCGGCTGCACCTGCACGGTGAGGAAGCTCGCGATGTCACTCGTCCCGACCGCGACGACGCGCCCGATCGGGATGCCGTATGGGTACTCGTCCGGATACCTGCGGTCGACGGTGCCGCGCGTGATGATCCAGTCGCCCTTGCTCACGACCTGGTCCTTCGACACGCGGTCGAGGATGAGCGTCCCGCCCTGGCCGTGCCGGATGAGACCGCTCACGTGCGTCTTGAGATCGCGTGCCGGCACAGCGCTGTCCGGGTCGCTGAGGAGCATGACGACAGAGGTCGAGCGACCGACTTGCGTCACCTTCCCGACGAGGCCGTCCGCGCTGACGACCGGCGTGTTCAGGTGGACGCCGGAGGTCGCACCCGCGTCGATGACGATCTGCTGCGTGAACGCGCCGGACGGGAACGAGAGTACCGATGCGTTCACCGCGCGGAAGTCCTTCGGGTACTGCGGGCCCGCTTCGAAGCGGAGCAGGCGCTTGAAGTCGTTGTTCTGCTGCACCGCCGACGCGTTGAGAAGTGCCTGCGAGCGGTAGTCCTGCACCATCTTCCGCAGCTTCGCGTTCTGCGACTTCGCGCGCGCCAGGCTGTCGACATACGTGTACGCGTCGCGGAACGGGCGCGCGACACGGACTGCGGCGACCTGGAACGGGCGGAGCGCGGCCGAGCCGTAGCTCTGCGCGTCGTGCAGGATCCCGGATGTCGGCGAGCGGAACGAGATGGTCAGCAGCCCGAGCGCGACGACCACGAGCACTGCCAGCACGAGGCGGCGGACCAGTGCGGACCGCGCCCGTGACGGGTACGGCTGAGGCTTGGAGCGCTGGAGCGAGGAGCCCAGCACCGCCACACGCGCGGAGCGGTTCGGAGGCGCCACCGACCCTAGGTTACAGCGGGCCTCGGCGCGGGGAGGCCCAGCCGGGCCGTCGGCCGGTCCTAATAGCGGCGACCGTTACGAGACCGCGCGCGGGCGCGGTTCGAACGGTGAATGGCCTCGAACTCCTCGAGGCTGCGCCCGGAGCCGACCGCCACGCAGGTCAAGGGGCTCTCGGCCAGGTGCACGGGCATCTGCGTCTCGTGACGGAGCCGCTCGTCCAGCCCGGTAAGGAGCGCGCCGCCGCCGGCGAGGACGATGCCGCGATCCATGATGTCCGCGGCGAGCTCGGGCGGCGTCTTGTCGAGCGTCGACTTGATCGCCTCGATGATCTGCGTCACGGGCTCGTCCAGCGCGCGGCGGATCTCCTCCGAGGTAAGGACGACGGTCTTCGGCAGGCCGCTGAGCATGTCGCGGCCGCGAACCTCCGCCTGCAGCTCCTCCTTCTGGTCCCACGCCGAGCCGATCTCGAGCTTGATCTCCTCCGCCGTCTGCTGCCCGATGAGAAGCTTGTAGTCGCGCTTGATGTGATTGATGATCGCCTCGTCCATCTCGTCGCCGCCGACACGCAACGACTGCGAGACGACGATGCCGCCGAGCGAGATGACCGCGACCTCGGTCGTGCCGCCGCCGATGTCGACGATCATGTTCCCCGTCGGCTCCGCGACGGGAAGTCCAGCACCGATCGCGGCCGCCATCGGCTCTTCGATGAGATACGCCTGACGCGCGCCGGCGGAGAGCGTTGCTTCCTCCACCGCCCGCTTCTCGACGCCCGTGACGCCGGACGGAACGCACACGACGACGCGCGGATGCGCGAAGCGATGCTGGTGCACCTTCTGGATGAAGTGCCGCAGCATCTGCTCGGTCACGTCGAAGTCGGCGATGACGCCGTCCTTCAGCGGACGGATCGCCTGGATCGTTCCGGGCGTGCGGCCGAGCATCCGCTTCGCCTCGACGCCGACCGCGTGCACCTCACCCGTGCGCGAGTCAATGGCGACCACCGAGGGCTCGGACAGGACGATGCCGCGCCCGCGCACGTAGACGAGCGTGTTCGCGGTGCCTAGGTCGACCGCCATGTCGCGGCCACCGAATCCTGTCATCGAGGTGAAGAGCCCCATGGGCGTCCGAGTCTATCTGCGAAAAGTCATAAAGCCGTGCACCTTTCGTGACAAGCGCCGCCCTACCTTCATTGCATGAACAGAGTGACCTTGATCGGCAATCTCGCCACCGACGTCGAAATCCGTGAGGTGGGCGAGGACAAGAAGGTAGCGAGCTTCCTGCTCGCGGTCGGGCGTGGCGGTCGCGACGCCGGAGCCGACTTCGTCGGCGTGTCGGTCTGGGACCGGCAGGCGGAGCTTTGCGCCGAATACCTGAGCAAGGGGCGGCGCGTCGGCGTCGACGGGTACCTGCGGAGCCGAAACTGGGAAGAGGAAGGCCGGCGACGGCGTGTGGTCGAGGTGGTCGGGACGCGCGTCGACTTCCTCGGCGGCCCACGGCGCGAGAACGAGGAGGGCGCGGAGGTGATCCCCTTCGAGGCTGTCGCGAGCTAGATCCCGGCGAGGAACTCGTTCACGGCGCGCAGGACCGCGTCCGGCCGCTCGCCGCGGAGGCGTCGCTTGCGACGCCGACCTTCAGGACGCGCGGGCTTCCCGCGCGTCCGTCTGGGTTTTCCAGGACTCTGCATTGCCGGACTCCCTCGCCGGACGCGGCTATGCGGACGCGAGAAACTCGTGAATGGCACGGACGACCACCTCCGGCCGCTCGCCAATCAGGAGGTGACCGCAGTCGGCGCTAAGGCGTCGCTCGCGACGCCGCCTTCAGGACGCGCGGCTTCCCCCGCGCGTCCGTCTGGGTTTACCCCGGATGTCGCGCGGGCGGGTCATCAACGCTGGAAGATCGAGCAGCTAAATGGACGCGAGGAACTCGCGGATCGCGCGAAGGACGGCGTCCGGCCGCTCCCCGATCAGCAAATGCCCACAATCAGCAATAGCGCGCAGCGGCGCGCGCAACCGTCGGGCGTACTCCATCCCGTCGGCGAGCGGCACCCAGTTGTCGTTCGCGCCCCACAGACAGAGCACCGGAACGGCGACGTCGTGCAGGTCCTGCCGCGGGTCGGAGACGACGAGCGCCTTGCCGGCGGTGAGTGTGTCCACGTGCTGCGTCGGGCCGGCGAGGAACGCCTCCGCCATGTCGGGATCGAATCCGGCCGGGTCGGCGACGCCCCACCAGCCGAACGCGAGTGTGCGGCCGATGCGCGAGCGCGCGACCTGCTTGCGCCGCCGCCCGATGACCTTGCCCGGTCGCGCGACGCCGATGAGCGTGACCGTCACGCGACCGGCGCGGCTCGCAGACGAGATGCCGGCCGCCGCCGCGAGGACGATGCCGGTGACGGCGTCAGGCCGCAGCAAGGCCGCGCGGAGCGCGACGAGACCGCCGAGGGAATGTCCGACCCACGGCGCGGGGATCGCGCCCTCGGCCGCGGCGATCGCCAGCACCGCCTCGGCGAACGGGTCGAGCGTGGTCGCCTCGCCGAGGGCTCCCGAGCCGCCGTGGCCGGGGAGCTCCGGGACGATGACCCGGCGCTCGCCGGCGAGCGCCGGAGCGATCAGGCGCCAGTTGGCTGCCGCGCCGCCCAGCCCGTGGACGAGCAGGATCGGCCGTCCGGAGCCTCCGGTGAAGTACCGGAGCGGCGTTCCCCGGTGCACGAGGGTGCGCTCCTCGAATCCCTCGATCGCCTGTTTGGCATCCGTCACCACTAGGGCATATTCTTTGCTCGATGGATGTCTACGCGGGACGGGCCGAGTGATGCCCGTCAGGTCGACAAGAGAGGGTGGCGACTGACCCGTCTGAGCGCTGGCGCCGGCGGGTCAGGAAGGCGTGCCGATCTATCACGGCAAGATCGACAAGCATCTCTTCCAGGCCCAGCTCGCAGCTGTGTCTGGTGCGGAATCTGCGATTCCGCACCATTGAAGGTTCCGCTTCGCGGAGCGGACGCGGGCCGAGCCCGCGTCCTCTTACGAGTGTGAGCGAAGGTTTCGTTCTGCGCGGGCGGTGGGGCCTCCGGCCTCCCCGCCCGCTTCCTGTGGCCGTCGCCAACGCTTCGCGTTGGCTCCGTCCCTCGTTCTCTGCGTAAGCGAAGCTCAGGCGGACTTGCGCGCTGCGGCGGTCTTGCTCTTCGCGCCGCCCGCCTTCCTTGCGCCGCCACCCGACGACTTCGCGCGCCGGCCCTGCACGTCCTCGACGCTGCGGCGGAGAGCCTCCATCAGGTCGACGACGGGCGTCTCCGGCGCAGGCTCCGGCCGCTTGATCTCCTGGCCGGCAAGCTTCGCCTCGAGCATCGCGTTCAGGTCGCGCCGGTAGTCGTTTTCAAAGTCGGCCGCATTCCAATCGCCGACGAGGCTGTCGATCACCTGGGCGGCGAGGTCGAGCTCGGCCTTCTTGATCTCGGTCGCCTGCACCGCCTCCTCGATCTCGTCCTTCGAGCGGACGTCGTCCGCGAAGAAGAGCGTCTCGAGCGCGAGCGTCTCGCCCTGCGGGCGGATGAGACAGAGGTTCTCCTTGCCCCACAGCACGAACTTCCCGACCGCCGCCATCCCCGACTCCTCCATCGCGCGCAGGAGGAGGACGTACGGGCGCCGCTGCGCATCCGCGGCCGCCGGGGCGAGGTAGTAGGTGCGATCGAAATAGACCGGGTCGACGTCGGCGAGCTTGACGAAGCGAAGGATGTCGATCGCCTGGGAGCGCTGGAGCGCCACCGCCTCGAGGTCGGACTCCTCGACGAAGATGAACTCGCCCTTCGCCACCTCCCAGCCCTTGACGAGCTCGTCCGCCTCGACCTCGCGCTCGTGGAACGGGCACCACCGCTTCTGCTTGATCGGCGTGCCGCACTCCCGGTGCAGCGTGCGGAAGGACACGTCGTTCCGCTGGGTCGCGAGCGCGAGCCCGATCGGGATGTTGACCAGCCCGAAGCTGATCGATCCGTTCCAGATCGTCCTCATAGGATCGAGTGAATTCTAGTCTGGAACCCCATCTCCTTTGGCCTAGCATGGCCGATGTGACGCTGGAACAACGGACTGCGCCTTCCCTCTGGCGTCACATTCTCGACCAGCGGCAGCCCAAGCCGGCCTATCTCGAGGAGCAACGGGACGGCTGGCGGGACGTCTCGTGGGAGGAGGCGGGCCGCCGGGTGAACGCGCTCTCGAGGGCCCTCCTGTCCCGGGGGGTGAAGCGTGGCGACGCCGTCGCCGTCCTCGCCCGCACGCGCCTGGAGTGGATCCTCCTGGACTGGGCGATCATGGGCATCGGCGCCGTCGTCGTCGGCCTGTACCCGACGAATACCGCGGCCGAATGCGAGTACATCCTGGCCCACTCCGAGGCAGTGCTCGCGTTCGTCGAGGACGACGAGCAGCACGCGAAGCTCGCCTCCATCTTCGCGCGCCCGATCGTCCGCTTCGACGAGCTCGCCGAGTTCGAAGCGACTGCCGGCCACGATCAGCCAGAGCCGGTCCGCGAGGAGGATCTCGCGACGCTCATCTACACCTCCGGCACGACGGGGCCGCCGAAGGGCTGCATGCTCAGCCACAAGAACCTCGTCACCGCCGCGCTCGGCGTGCGCACGAACCTCGAGGACGGATCGGACACCGTGCTCCTCTTCCTCCCGCTCGCACATAGCTTCGCGCGGATCGTCCACCAGTCCGCCGCGTTCCATGTGTCGACGCTCGCGATCGTCTCCGACGTCGCGCGCCTTCCCGAGGCGCTCACGACCACGAAGCCGACGATCCTCCCTGCTGTCCCACGCGTCTACGAAAAGATCCACGCGAACGTGGTCGGTGAGATCGAGCGCTCGAGCCCGGCGAAGCGCGCGATTGGGCGATGGGCGCTCCGAGTCGGCGCGACGAAGAGCCCGACGAGCCTGCAGGGACGGATCGCCGACGCGCTCGTCTTCGAGAAGGTGCGCGAGCGTCTCGGCGGCCGGCTGCGCGTCGGCGTGTCCGGTGCAGCGCCCCTCGGCGTCGACGTGCTCGAGTTCTTCCGCTCGCTGAACATGCTGGTCATCGAGGGGTATGGGCTCACGGAAACGTCGAGCTCGCTCAGCGTGAACGACCCCGACGAGTACCGCTTCGGGACCGTCGGTCATGCCGTCGACGGCTGCGAGATCCGGCTCGAGGACGACGGCGAGATCCTCGTGCGCAGCGACAGCGTCTTCATGGGGTACTTCAAGGATCCGGAGGCGACCGCGGCGGCATTCACCGAGGACGGGTTCTTCCGCACGGGCGACGTCGGTGAGATCGACGCCGACGGCTTCGTCAAGATCACCGACCGCAAGAAGGACATCATCATCACGGCGGGCGGGAAGAACATCGCGCCGCAGAACCTCGAGAACGCGCTGAAGGCGTCGCGCTTCGTCTCGCAGGCGCTCGTCGTCGGCGACCGGCGGCCGTACGTGACCGCGCTCATCACGCTCGACTCGGACGAGGTGCGGGCGAGCGGACGCGACCCGCAGAAGCTCGTGCAGGACCTCGTCGACGAGGTCAACCGCGACCGCGTGCGCGTCGAGCAGATCAAGCGCTTCACCATCCTGCCACGCGATTTCACGCAGGAGGCCGGCGAGCTCACGCCGACGCTGAAGCTCCGCCGCCGCGTGGTCCTCGACCACTTCGGCGACGAGGTCGAAGCGCTGTACTCGACCTAGGAGCCGATGATGCGGCGCGCGCCGTCGTACGTGGCTGCGTACCAGCCCTCGGAGAGGCTGTCGATCCGGACGACATCACCCGTGTGCGGCGAGTGGATGAACTCACCGCCGCCGATGTAGATGCCGACGTGACCGAGGCCGTCGAAGAAGACGAGGTCGCCCGGTTGAAGGTCACCGGACGAGACCGGCACGCCCATGCCCCACTGCGCGCCGGTGTAGTGCGGGAGCGACACACCGACCTGCCCGTAGACGTACATGACGAAGCCAGAGCAGTCGAACCCGCTCGGGCTCGAGCCGCCCCAGACGTAGGGGATGCCGAGGTACTGCATCGCGATCCCGACGACGCCCGAGTACTGCGTCGGAGGCGCGACGTATCCGTCGGGGGTGAGGCTGCCGAGCGCCGGGTTGCTCGTCTGATACGCCGCGAGCCGCTGCTGGGCCTGCCGCGCGAGTGCGAGCTGCCGCCCGCGCTGCATCGCGACGAGGTGCGCGATCTCGCCCTTGATCGAGGTGTACAGCCGCTGCTGCGTGCGCAGCTGAGACGAGATGCGCGCCTTCGCCACCGCACGCTGCCGCACGAGCGCGGCCTGCGCCCTGTGGTCGTGCACGAGCGCGTGCTGACGCACCGTCACTTCGCGCTTGAAGGACACGACCTGATGCACCACGGCGACGTCCTGCAACGAGAGCGACTGCACCGACTCGATGCGATTCACGAGGTCGTCGATGCTCGTCGCGCCGAGCACGACGGCGAGCGTCGACTGCGTGTCGCGCGTGGTGTAGATGGAAACGAGACGCTTCGACAGGTTGCTCTGCGCGACGACGAGGTTCGCCCGCGCCGCATGCAACCCGATGCGATTGATCGCGAGGTTGTGCTCGATCGCGTGCAGCTTGACGTTCGCCGAGTCGTACAGATTGCGTGCACGTTCGAGGCTCGAATCGAGCTGCTGGATCTGCACCATGACGCGCTGGGCCTCGGCCTGCTTCGCGCTGATCGCGGGGTCTGCGGTCGCCGCACCTGCCGCGATCGCTGCCGCAGCGAGGGCGAGGACGATGACCGGAGCCTGTCGTTTCAGAGTCTGGATGACGTCTCCCGACGTTCACCCGGCGCCTCTGCACCGGGCCTCCCGCACGTCACAAGGTCGGGACGCTACCAGGGCTTTCGGATGCTCGCAACCGGTAAATGCTCTCAAACTTGCCGCAAATTGCCACTAACCGCACAAGAAATTCGCACAGATTCCGCGGCACAAACTCGCCGAAGGCGCGTGTTTCCTGTGGTACGGTCCGGCCCTCCGTGGGCGCCCGAAGGACACGATCCGCGGCGCTGCTCGCAGGCGTCACTGCGGTGCTCGTCTTCGCTGCGGCCTCCGCAGCCTCGGGCCCGGGGCCGCGCGTGCAGGCATTGCGCGCGCAGCAGAATGCACTCGCGTCGCGTCTGCGCGGGGCGACGCTCGACCTGTACGCGCTCGATGCGCGCCTCGGTTCGGCGCGCGCGAAGCTCGCCGAGTTGCTGAACGAGGCAGTGCAGCTTCGTCTCCAACAGCGACAGCTCGCGATGCAGATCTCAGCGACAAAGCGGACGCTCACGATCTCGCAGAAGCATCTCGGCGCGAACCTGCGCCTCATGTATGAGCAAGGAGAGACGGATCCGATCGCGGTCATCCTCGGCGCCGAGTCGCTGACCGAAGCAGTCTCGACGATCGACGGACTGAAGCGGGTCACCGATCAGAGCAGCCGGTTCGTTCATGCCTCCCTGCTCGCTCAACGCCGTCTCCAGGTGCTGCGTTCGTCGCTGGCCACGCACCGCGCGCGCATCGCGTCGGCAGTGACTGCGGCTGCGCGCACGACGCGATCGCTGGCTGCGGCACAGGCCGACAGGTTGTCCTTCATCTCCGGGCTGCGCGCGAAGCAGCAACTCGCGGCGTCGCAAGTGCAGCAACTGGAAGCGGCCGTCCACCGTGCCGAGGTGAAGTCGCAAACGCTTACCGCAGCCGCCGCGGCGAGCGGGCCGGTTCCCGTCGTGACGGGCGACCCGACCCCGGCGCCGGCTGCGGCGCCCGCGAGCGGCGGGCGCACGCTCGTCGTGTCCGCGACCGGCTACTCGCTTCCCGGTCACACCGCGACCGGCCTCCCGGTGGCATTCGGCGTTGTTGCCGTCGACCCGACGGTGATCCCGCTCGGCACGCGGCTGACGATCCCCGGCTACGGCGAGGGCGTCGCCGCGGACGTCGGCAGCGGCATCCGGGGCGCGATGATCGATCTCTGGTTCCCGTCGGTCGCGCAGGCGTACGCCTGGGGCCGCAGGACGGTCACGATCACGCTCCACTAGACTGACACGCGAAAGGGGGGTGTGAGGCTGACCGAGCCGCTGTCCGCAGGCGAGGAGCGTGCCGTCGAGACGATCCGCGTGCTGATCGTCGACGACCACGACCTGTTCCGCACCGGGCTGCGCAACCTCCTCGAAGAGCAGGGGGTGCACGTGCTCGGCGAAGCGGCGTCCGGCACGGACGCGGTGCGCTCTGTCCGCGAAAACGCTCCCGACGTCGTCGTCATGGACCTGAACATGCCGGGGATGGGCGGAGTCGATGCGACGCGGCACATCGCCTCGATCGCGCCGCTCACGCGTGTCGTCGTGCTGACGATCTCCGACGAGGATGCTGACGTGATGGACGCGATCCTTGCCGGCGCGTGCGGCTACCTGCTCAAGGACGCGTCGATCGACGAGCTCATGGCCGGCATCCGCGCGGCGGCGCGCGGCGAGTCGCTCATCTCTCCCGGGATCGCGGCGAAGGTCCTGCAGCGCGTGCGCGCAACGAGCGCGCAGCCGGAGATCGCCGAGGCGATCCGGTCTGAGCTCTCCGACCGCGAGATCGAGGTGCTGAAGCTGATCGCGAACGGCAAGGACAATGCGGTCATCGCCGCCGAGCTGCATATCAGCCCGAAGACGGTGAAGAACCACATCTCGAACATCCTCATGAAGCTCCAGATCGACAACCGGATCCAGGCGGCTGTGTACGCCGTCCGGAGCGGGATCGTCTAAGGCGCCGCTTGTCGGCGCCGACGCTCACGACGCGCGGGTCCCCGCGCGCGTCCATCTGCTCGACCTGACTCCGCCGCGCGAGACGCGCAGCGGGCCTAGGAGGCCTTACGCAGCGCGCGCGTTCGCGCCTGCAGGCGGTCGAGCATCGCACGGAGCTTTCCCAGCTCGACGTCGGCACGTGTGACGCGCGTTGCGAGCGTCACGAGCTCGTCGGTGGCCCGCAGACGCTCGGCTTCGAGGGCGAGCGCCTGGGCGTAGCCCTCGGTCAGCGTGTCCTCCAGGCTCGCGAGGGACGGCGCAGCCGCGCCGCTCGTCGGAGCGTCGAGCAGCTCTTCGATGCGTTTGAGCACGTGGTCTTCTCCGCCCACGACCATCGATTATCGGGGTCGGCCGGGGCGCTCGGGATGGGCCGCCCGACCCATCTTCGGCGTCCGTGCGGCCCATCTCCCTTGACGGCTCGCATACCCGCCCAAACAATGAAACGGCTCGTGCCAGCCCGGTCCCTCGCCGCCATTGGGGTCCTCGCCGCCTTCCTCGTGTCCGCCGCTCCGAGCGCTGCCACGACCGGCTCGCTCCCCTCCCGCCTCTCGCGGGCGCTCCACGTCCCGGACGTGAGCCTCGCCGCGTCCGGCGCGGTCGTCGTCGACCTCGCTACCGGTCAGGTGGTCTACGCGCACAACGCTGCGCTGCCGCTGCGGCCGGCGTCGAACGAGAAGCTGGCCGTCACGTACGCGGCGCTGACGGCACTCGGCCCCGCGTTCCGGATAGAGACGGACGTCCTCGGGGAGGGCGCGCAAGCCGGGCCGCGCTGGAACGGCGACCTCGTGCTCAAGGGCTACGGCGATCCAACGCTCTCCTCCGCCGACCTCGCCGCGCTCGCCCGACAGGTGCGTGGGGAGGGGATCACGTTCGTGAGCGGGCGTGTACTCGGCGACGAGTCGTGGTTCGACGCGCATCGCACGGCGCCGGGTTGGAAGGCGGCGTTCTTCATCGACGAGTCGCCGCCGCTGTCCGCGCTCGTCGTGAACCGGGGGCGCGTCGGGCGGTGGACGTCCCGCAACCCGGCGCTGTCTGCGGCGCAGCTCCTCACCAAAGCGCTCGCGCGGGCGGGCGTACGCGTCGCCGGCGGGGCGACGGTTGGCGTCGCCGACGACGGAGCGGTCGGTCTCGCCTCCGTCGACTCGCCGACGCTCGCGGCGCTGGTGCATTGGATGGACAAGGTGAGCGACAACTTCACCGCCGAGATGCTCGTGAAGGAGCTCGGCGCCGTCCAGGCCGGCAAGGGAACGACGGCCGCGGGTCTCGGCGTCGTCACCGCGCAGCTCACGGATGCGGGCGTTCCGCTCGCCGGCGTACGCCTCGTCGACGGCTCCGGGCTGTCGCTCCTCGACCGGATGACGGCGTCGGCGCTGGTGTCGCTCCTCCGCGTCATGTGGAACGACACCGGCGTGCAGCCGGAGCTGCTTGCGTCGCTGCCCGTCGCCGGCCGCACCGGCACGTTGCACGAACGGATGCGCGGAACAGCGGCGAAGGGCGTGGTGCGCGCGAAGACAGGAACGACGGACAACTCCACGGCGCTCTCCGGCTTCGCCGGCCACCGCTACGTCTTCTCGGTGTTGATCAACGGCGACCCCGTCTCGTGGGCCTGGTCCCGTATCGCCGTAGACAGGTTTGCGACTGCGCTAGCAACCGGGTGAAAGTGCTACGCACTTTCACCCGGTAGAGGTTCCCGCTTCGCGGGAGCGCTCGCGGGCAGAGCCCGCGAGCTCTTGAGAGTGTTGGCGACGGTTTTGTTCCGTGCTTGCGGTGGGGCCTTCGGCCTCCCCGCTCGCGAGTCCGGCCGTCGCGAACGCAAACGCGTTGCTCCGGGCCTTGTCGCTCGTTCAACTCGCGACGTCTCAAGCCGTTCCGAGCAGCTTCATGAAGTCGGCCTCGCTCAAGATCGGCACGCCGGCCTTCTCCGCCTTCGTCAGCTTCGACTTGCCGGGCTCCTCGCCGACGACGAGACCGGCTGTCTTCGACGACGGCGATCCCGACACCTTCGCTCCGAGCGACTCGAGCGCCGCCGTCGCCTCCTCCCGCGTCATGCCCTCCAGCGTCCCGGTGATCACGTACGTGCGTCCTGTCAGCGGGCCCTCGACCGGCCTGTCCTCCTCCCCCGCCTCGAAGCGGAGGCCCTGTGCGCGCAGCTCCTCCACGAGCCTGCGGTTGTCGTCGTCCCGGAACCATTCCGCCATCGCCTCCGCCCGCTCTGGGCCGATGCCCTCGGCCTCGATGAGCTCCTCCTGTGTCGCGTTCATGAGCGCGTCCGCGTTTCCGAAGTGGCGCGCAAGCGTCTGCGCGGTCACCCAGCCGACGTCCGGAATATTGAGCCCGAAGAGCACGCGTGAGAACGGGATCTGCTTCGACGCCTCGATCGCAGCGATCGCATTCGTCGCGCTGATCTCGCCGTAGCCGTCCAGCTCCATCAGCTTCTCGCGCGTCAACCTATAGAGGTCCGGAATCGACCGGACGATGCCGAGCTCCCAGAGCCGGCGCACGGACTGCTCCCCGACCCCGTCGATGTCGGCGGCCGCCATCACCCAGTTGATGAGCGACTCGAGCCCGCGCGACGGACAGGCGCGGTTCGGGCAGCGGTGCATCGCCTCGCCCTCGGGCTTCACCACCGGCGTGCCGCACAGCGGGCAGTGCGTCGGCATCGTGAACGGCTTCGTCCCCCGTCGGTGCGGGCCGGCCGGCCCGACGATCTGCGGGATGACGTCCCCGGCGCGCTGCACGATGACGTCGTCGCCCTCGCGGATGTCCTTGCGGTTGATGTCCTCCTCGTTGTGCAGCGTCGCGCGCGAGATGGTGACGCCGCCGACCTCCACCGGCTCGAGCATCGCCCACGGGTTCAACGCGCCCGTGCGGCCGACGCGGATGAGGATCTTGTCCAGGCGCGTGACCGCGGTCATCGGCGCCCACTTGAACGCTCGCGCCCACCGCGGCCGCTCGTGCAGCGCACCGAGGCGGCGCTGCCGGTCGAGCGAGTCGACCTTGATGACGATGCCGTCGATCTCGTAGTCGAGCTCGGTGCGGCGCACTTCCCATTCGTGGGCGCGCTTCGCCACCTCATCGACCGTCTCCACGCGCTCGGCGAACGGGTTGATCGGGAACCCGTGGCCCTTGAGCCACTGCAGCGTCTCCCAGTGCGTCGCCAGCTCGACTCCGTCGAGCGCGCCGACGCCGTATGCCCAGAAGGAGAGCGGCCGCGACGCGGTAATGGACGGATCCTTCTGCCGCAGCGATCCGGCCGCAGCGTTACGCGGATTCGGCGTCGCCTTCTTCCCCTCCGCCACGAGCCGTTGGTTCAGCGCGCGGAACCCGGAGAGCGGCATGTACACCTCGCCACGTACCTCGATAGCGCGCGGCACATCGCCGCCGATCATGCGCAGCGGGATCGTCTTGATCGTCTTGAGGTTGACGGTGACGTCCTCGCCCTCGATGCCGTCACCGCGCGTCGCCCCGCGCGTGAGGACGCCGTCCTCGTAGGTCAGGTTGATGGCGAGACCGTCGATCTTCGGCTCGAGCACGAAGGCCACGGGCTCGTCGGTACCGAGTCGCTTGCGCACGTCCTCCGCCCACTTCTCGATCGCCTCGTCCGTGGTGACTTTCTCCAGCGAGCCCATCGGCGAGCGATGGCGGACCTTCTGGAAGCGGTCGGAGAGCGGCGCGCCGACGCGCTGCGTCGGCGAGTCCAGCGCGACCAGCGCGGGGTGCTTCGTCTCGAGCACGAGCAGCTCGTCGTAGAGGGCGTCGTACGCGGCGTCCTCCATGACCGGGTCGTCGTCGACGTGGTACGCGATGAGCGCGCGGTTCAGGAGCTCGCGCAGCTCGGCCGCTCTGGCGGCGTCAGAGCGCGGCAAGCAGCTCCTCCGCCGTATCGACGATGGCATCCGGCTCGACGCGCTCCAGGCGGGAGCGGTCGTGGATGCGGCCCCACGTGACCGCGACCGAGTACATCCCCGCCGCCTTCGCAGCCTGGACGTCGAAGGGCGAGTCGCCCACGTACGCGCAGTCGCCGGGGGCCGCGCCGAGGCGCTCCGCCGCCACGAGGAGCGGCTCCGGATCGGGCTTGTGGCGCTCCGTCTCGTCGCCGCCGACGACGGTGTCGAACAGCCGCCCGAGCGGGACGTGCTCGAAGGCCAGGTCGACGGTCGAGCGCCGCTTCGCCGTCACGACGCCGAGCCGGCGGCCCTCCGCATGGAGCCGCTCCAGCACGTCTTCCATCCCGGCGCAGCACAGAAGCTCCTCGTGCAAGGGCTCATTGTGGGCGCGGTACACCTGGACGAGCTCGTCGACGCGCTCAGGGTCGAACGCGCGCATCTGCGCCTCGAGGCCGGGGCCGCCCACCGTCTGCAGCAGCTCCTCGTCGGAGTAGTCGCGCCCCAGCACCTCGCGGGTCGCGTGCCGCATGGAGGCCAGGATGATCCCGCCGGAATCGATCACGGTGCCGTCGAGATCGAAGAGCACGACCGGATAACCCACCACCGTGCGATGGTATCCGCGTGCCGGACCCATCCGAGTTCGAGTACCTGGTCGTTCCGCACACCCACTGGGACCGGGAGTGGTACGTCCCGTTCGAGGTCTTCCGGCTGCGACTCGGCACCGTCGTCGACGGCGTCCTCGACACCCTCGAGGCGGACTCGTCGTTCCCGTCGTTCACGCTCGACGGGCAGGGCATCGTGCTCGAGGATTACGTCGACGTTCGCCCGGAGAACGCCGAGCGTCTGCAGGCGCTCCTCGCAGCCGGCCGACTCGAGGCAGGGCCGTGGTACGTCCTCCCGGATGAGATCCTCGTCGGGAGCGAGTCGCTCGTCCGCAATCTCCTCCTCGGGAGACGCGTGTGCCGGCGCTTCGGCGTCGAGCCGACGGCGGCGGGCTACGAGCCGGACAGCTTCGGGCACCCGGCGCAGCTGCCGCAGGTGCTCGCCGGGTTCGGGCTCCATACGTTTCTCTTCTCGCGCGGGATGGGCGACCAGATCGACGACGTGGGCGTCGTCTTCCGCTGGCGTGCCGCCGGCGCCGAGGTGGTCGCGTGCCAGTTCCTCCCGCACTACGACAATTTCGCGCGGCTGACGACCGCAGAGGACGCGGCCGAACGCGTCGAGCGCATCGTCGAGCGCTTCGGCGCGCTGCTCGAGCGCGCAGGCCAGACCACCGTCCTGCTCGCCAACGGCTCCGACCACCTTCCGATCCAGCCACAGCTGCCCGAGATCTGCCGCGAGCTCGGCCCCTCGTTCACCATCGGCCGGTACTCGGACTTCGAGCCGGAGACGGCAGGGCTGCCGTCGTACGAGGGCGAGCTCGTCGGCAGCCGGCTCCAGAACGTCCTGCGCGGCGTGAACTCCGCGCGCATGTACCTCAAGCAGGCGAACGAGCGCACCGAACGGCGCCTGCTCGCGGTCGAGACCGTCGCCGCGCTGCGCTCGCTCCGGGAGGGATCGCGCTTCCCGCACGAGGACGTGCGGCTCGCGTGGCGCGACCTCCTGCGGAACCATCCGCATGACTCCATCTGCGGCTGCTCCTGCGACGAGGTGCACCGCGACATGCTCGTGCGCTACGAGCAGCTCGACCGAACGCTCGAGATCGTCGAGCGCGAGGCGGTCGGAGTCGGCGGCGCGCTCGTGAATCCGCTTCCATACGACCGGGTGCGGCTCGTGGACGACGGGCTCGTCGAGCTCGCGGGCTTCGAGGGCCGCCGCGTCGACCCGGTGCACGCGCCGGCGCTCCCGCTCCAACTGGACATCTCCTTCGAGGATGAGCCCGACATCGGCGACCTGTACACCTTCTGCCCGGGTGGCCCTGTGCGGCGTGCGAAGCTCGTCGGCTCCCGCATCCTCCCCGACGGGAGCCTGCTCCTCGAGCACGAGCTACCCGGCGTGCGGGTCTCGACGACCGCACGAGCCGTCCCCGGGCGGATCGAGTTGCGGACGACGGTCGAGAACGACGCCGAGGATCACCGCCTGCGCGTCGTCTTCCCAGCGGCCGGCGACGAGGTGCGCGCCGAGAGCCAGTTCGCGGTCGTGCGGCGCCCGCTCCAACCGCCGCTGCCGCGCGCTGCCTGGGTCGAACCCCCGGTCGCAGCCCAGCACATGCTCGGAGCGGTGGCGCTGGGGCAGCTCGCGCTCCTGACGAAGGGCCTCCCCGAGTACGAGGCCTCCGCGGACGGCCTCCGGCTCACCCTCCTGCGCTGCGTCGGCACGATCTCGCGCCCCGCCGGGCTCGCCACGCGGCCGGTCGCGGCCGGCCCGGAGATTCCGACCCCGGACGGCCAGTGCCGCGGGCGCCATGTCTTCGAGTACGCAGTCCGCTTCGACGCCGACCGGCTCTCCGATGCCGCCCTCATCCGGGCAGGCCAGGACTACCGCACCGACTTCCTGACCGGAGACCCGTTCGCGGCGCCCTTCACCGTGTCGGGGGACGTCGTTTTCAGCGGCCTCAAGGGGGCGGAGGACGGGGACGGGCTCGTCCTTCGGGTCTTCAACCCGAATCGAGGCCCGGAGGAGGTGCGCATCGGCGGTGCGGACGCCGTGCGGATCCGCCTGGACGAAGAAGTGGCTGAGCCGGGCGGCCCCGTCCTCGATGCGGGCCAGATCGCCTCATTCCGCTTGGAATGAACGCGGTATGAGCCAATCCGCACTCCCCCTTCATGGGGATGCGATCCTCTGTGGACCGGCGAAGTATGCGACGTGCGAACGGGTCTTATCTGCGGACATCTCCTGGGAGGTGAAGATCTCGTGATTCGGTGGTATGCACGCGCACTCGATGCGGCAACGCTCCTCAAGGGGGCGGTGGCTCTGGCCGCGCTCGTCGCGCTCGTTGTCGGTGCCGGCGCCGATTGGCGCTGGGACTGATCTCCAGCTCGCTGTGAGCGGGCCCGGCCGCGCGGCGGCCGGCCCCGCTCTCAGTTTCATTTCGGTAACTCCGACTTCCCGAACCCATGGCGAAACAGATCTGCGGCATCCCTACTCGACTTTTCGCCTACATCACGGCGACGGTCGCGATCGGCCTTCCGGCAATCGCGCTCGCGCTCGTCGGGATCGCCCTGGATCCACCTTCGGTCGGCCGCGCGGCGGGAGTTGCCCTCTTCTTCGCGCTCGCGCTCCTCGCCGACCTTCAGCCCATGCCGATGGGAGAAGGCGGCAAGACGGACGTCTCCATCACAACCGTCTTCATCGTCACGGCGGCCATCCTCTTCGGCTGGCACTACGCGGTCCCGGCGGCAGCGCTCAGTATCGCCATCACGATGTTCGCGGCGCAGCGCCCGATCGAGCGGATCGCGTTCAACGTGGCGAGCTATTCCATCGCCGCCTTCGCCGCCAGCGCGCCGGTGATCATCTTCGGCACCCCGCACGCCATCGGCGCCGGCCGGCTGACCGGATACATCCTCGGCGGCGCCGCGCTGCACGTGAGCGCGAACGTCCTCATCGTCTCGGGCGCGATCGCGCTCTCGGCGCACATGCGCTACCGCGATGCCGTGCTTCCCGGCCTCCGTCGCAACGGCCTCGTCTTCATGATGATGTCCGTGCTCGCCGCGCTCGCGGCGAACCTGTGGGAGGCGCATCCCTGGATGCTGTCGCTCCTGGCAGGCCCGCTGTTCACCCTCACTCTGTACCAGCGGAGCCTCTACCACTCCCGCGTCGCCGCCAAGGACGCGCGCACCGACAACCTGACGGGCCTCGGCAACCACCGTGCCTATCAGGCAGCGCTGCGCGAGCGCATCGAGGACGCCGAGCGCACGGGGCTCGAGTTCTCGCTGTGCATCGTGGACGTGGACGATTTCAAGCGGATCAACGACACCTACGGGCATCAGGTCGGCGACGACGTGCTCGTGGCGCTGGGGGAGATCCTCGGCGCCGCTCGGGGCGGAGAGGCGTTCCGCTGCGGCGGCGACGAGTTCGCGCTCCTGTTTGCCGGAGACGGCACCGGCGCGTTCGAGCGCATCACCGAGGTCCAGGAGACCGTCGCCGGGCTCGGGCTGACGCCGGTGACGATCAGCGTCGGGATCGCCTCCTACCCGGGGCAGGCGGACGACGCCGACGGCCTGCAGCGCATGGCGGACGGCGCCCTGTACTGGAGCAAGCACCACGGCAAAAATCGCTCGTTCGTCTACTCGCCCAAGGTCGTGCGCATCCACTCCGCCAAAGAGCTCGAATGGGAAACAGAGCGCATGGCCCGCCTGCGCGCCGCCAAGAACATCGTCCGCTTCGTCGACGCCAAGGACCCCTCCACCGCCAACCACTCCGAAACCGTCTCTGCCCTCGCCGCCGCCATCGGCGCAGAGCTCGGTCTCGACGAAGCAACCGTCGACCAGCTCGCCCTCGCCGGCCTGCTCCACGACATCGGCAAGATCGGCATCCCCGACAGCCTCCTCCAAGCACCGCGGGGGCTCACCCCCGCCGAGTTCGAAGCCATCAAAGCCCACCCCGCCCTTGGCTACAGCCTCCTCGAAGGCCTCGGCATCGCTCCCATCGACGAGTGGATCCTCCACCACCACGAAAACTGGGACGGCACCGGCTACCCCGACACCGCCAACCGTCCTTACCGCGTCGCCCAAACCGTCCACTACGCCCTCGACGAACTCAGGAACAACGCCGGAATGCAGTTCGATATCGAAGCGGTCGCAGCAGTCCAGCTGTGCCTCGCCGCCAACGCGACCCACGAGAAGCGCCAGCCGGCGCTGGCGTTCGCGTAGGCCATGGCGCTCGCGCTGCCGCTTCTCGCGGGCTTCGTGCTCGCGCCGCTCCTCGGAGGGCGCTGGAGCAGGATCGGCAAGCTCCGCCTCGGCCTCGTCTGGCTGTTCTACGTCGCGATCGCGCTCCAGCTGATCGCCTTCCCGGTGAAGGTGCTGCCCTGGCACACCTCCGACCGGATCGGCGTCGTGCTGTGGCTCATCTCGTACGGCCTGTTCGCCACAGCGGTAGCGGCGAACTTCCGGATCCCCGGCATCCCGTTGATCGCTGCCGGTCTCGTCTCCAACCTCCTCGCGATCACCACGAACGGCGGGCATATGCCTGCACTGCCCTCGGCGCTCCGCGCCGCGGGGTTGCACTTCGCAACCGGGCACAACCGGAACAGCGCGGTGCTACCGACCCCGCACCTCGCGTGGCTCGTCGACCGCTGGGCGGCGCCGAGCTGGGTGCCGTGGGCGAACGTGTTCTCCGTCGGCGACGTCCTGATCATGACCGGAGGCCTCCTCTTCGCCCTCGGGGTGACCGGCGCGCTGCAGCGGCCCGCGACGTTCTGGATCAATACGGTTGGCTCGATTCGGCGTAGGAACCGCTCCGCGGAGCTCCGCCTCATCACCGAGACGATCGATGCGCTCGATCTGCTTCACGAACGGGTGCGGCAAATCGAGGAGCAGCTGCAGCAACAGCAGACCACCTCTCAGGCGCTCGAGAGTCACACTGCCGACGCCGACGCGTCGGTCGTCCGCCTCGAGGCTCGCGGTGTGGTGACCCCGATACGGTCCAAACGTCCAGCCCTCGGGCGGGAGGCAGGCGAAGGCGCCCCGTCAGACGAAAGAGATGAACATGTCTGCCTCGTACCCACGCTCGGCGGGTACGAGTTGCTCGAACGCCCGGGTGTCGCCCCGATGGCCGGCACCATCGTCGAGCTCGGCGATGGATTGTGGGGCGAGGTCGTAAAGGTGGCGCGTTCACCGCTTCCGAACGACAAACGGAGCTGCGCCTATCTCTTGCAAGCCGTGGCCGTGGCCACGGTGGAAGAGGACATGTTCAGCCTCGCGCTGGTCAGCAG
>WNFR01001914.1_pt1 | contig 21702 bp, 14 predicted proteins | sample 5400221 | NCBI WGS metagenome assembly WNFR01 (sample SAMN13153357, study PRJNA577476) | soil metagenome | isolation source: 40 cm soil under Madrone tree | place: USA:California | collected 2016-06-14 | reverse complement strand
CGGGGAAGCGTGCGCTTAATTAATTAAGCAGCAAGTGCCAAGTTGTTGTTGGCAGTTCTAGTTTCCATCCAGTTACGGGCGGTTGGACCCCGGCATGCCTTCGGGACGCGACAGCTTCCGTCGAAACCGTGTCGCCCCCACATCCTTATTCTACCACCCTCGACGATTCTCTGGAGCCCGCCAGTTCACCCCCTTCAAAACCAACCTGTAACTATTTAACTGGGCACAGGGGTACCGCAGGCTGGTTGACGGGGCGGCCTGCCACTACCAGAATGAAATCTTGGGAGGCTTGCGGCCGAATCAAGCCGATTTCGCTATGTCCAACGAATCGAATGCCGTCGAACTGGCCGTCGCTCGCGCCCTTCGGGATAGCCTGGAGCGCCTGCAGCGCAATTCGGACGAGCTGCATCACGCCGTAAATGACGTGGTATCGGCGTGCAGCAGCAATAAGCCGACCAACGCTCTTCCTTTCCTGCTGCGCGCACAGACTGGGGCGGCTTCGCTCTCGGCATCGCTTGAAGTACTTTCACGCTTTGTCGCCCTTACGCTCCAGCCAAGCGCCCGTTTGCCGTTTGAAGCAGAGATGTCGCGCATCGTTTCCGCAGTTGCCGTAGAAACTCCTGCTGCCGCGCCTGAACACGCGCAGCCTGTCTCCGAACCGCCACAGCCCACCGTTGCAGGTCCTGCTTCAGAGCGTTATGCTCCTGTCGACACCCCGCCTCCAGCGACTTCGCTTCACGAGCAGCCGCACACTCCCGAATTGGTACAGCAGGAGGAGCCGGAAGGCTCCCCGGAGTTCGACGTCAACAGGTTGACCAGTGAGGAACAAGAGCTACATCGGCGTGCAAATCGTGTAGCCAAAGTATCCATGCAGGATATTAAAATGTTACATCCCGACCAGGTACGCCAGGGCCGCGAAAACAAAGATCTCTGCATCAGACTGAAAGACGACATTGAGAAAGCTCATCGCGAATACGACCGACGCTTCAAACCAATCATGGATCATCCAGTCGATTATTTTTATCGCTGGATGGTGGAAATTCTCGCCGAAGGTGACGCCAGCGCGCTCGGCGAATATCCCTACGCGGTGCCGGCTCGCCAGCATTAAGAGTCCAGAGAAGTCTCTCTGCCCGCATCGCCACTCGATGTGGAAACTTTGCGCGACAGTTGTCGCCGCACTGCTTTGTCTGACGATTGTGCCCGGCGCTCCCGCGCAAACAAAACACAAGAAATCCAAAAAACCGAAATCCGCTCCATGTCGCGCTGGATGCAAACCCGATACCAGTACGCCGGACGTGGCGACCAATTCGGCAGACGACGCGACTTCGCAAAAACAGTTGTCAGAGCTTGCGCGAAATCTGCACAGCGCCGCTCCTGGCGCGTATGAAAAACTTTCCGCGTTTGCTGGCAAGCACGCCGCCGATGTCTGGGGCGCGCGCGCGGCACTGGCGCTCGGTTATGACGACTACCAAAAGAACAAAGCGCCGCAGGCCCTTGCGTGGCTTGACAAAGCCAAGGGCGACACGCTGCTCAGCGAATATGTACTTTTCTGGACCGCGCAATCGAAACGCGCGATGAAGCGCAACGCGGATGCGCTGGCCGATCTGAACGTGCTTCACCGCGACTTTCCCAACACCGCGATCAAGGAGCAAGTGCTCGATGCGCTGGCCGCGACTGCCTTGGAAACCGGGCACGCTGCAGACGCCATCGAAGCCTTGAACTCTTATTCCGGCACCACGACCAAGCCTGCATTATTACTGGATCGCGCTCACGCCTATCAATCCGCGGGGCAAACGGTTCGCGCCGCGAGAGACTATCAGACGATTTTCTACAAATATCCGCTCAGCGACGAAGCGAAAGCCGCCGGCGCCGCTCTGCCGATCCTGCAGAAGACTTTGCGCAGTGAATTTCCCTACGCCACTGCCGAAATGCAGGAACAGCGCGCGCAAGCGTTTGCCGACGTTCACAAATGGCGCGAAGCGCGACCGGAATTCGAAAAGCTCGTCGGCATGCTGCAAGATCCTGCAAATCCGGTGCGTCAACGTGCGCAACTTCGCGCGGCGCAATGCAAGGTGCAGCTCAAACTTCCTTTGACGCTTCTTTCCTCGCTTGTCACGCCTGCCCCGGAAGTCGATGCCGAACGCCTATTCGTCCTTTCGCAATTCCAGCGCTCCGCCAAAAACGAATCCGCGATGCTGGCCACCATCGAAGACCTGGGCCAGAAATATCCCGAAAGCAAGTGGACCGAAGAAGGCTACATGCAGGCCGGGAATTATTATTGGGTGCTGCTCGATCGCCCGAAAGCCGCTGCGTATTATCAGCGCGTGCTGCAAGTGAATCCCAACGGCAAGAACGATTACAACGCCGAGTGGCGGATCGCCTGGGTCGCGTACGTGAGCCGACAGCCTGATGCCGACGAAAAACTGAAAACGTTTTTGCTGCAGTATCCGGTCTCCGCGAATGCCGTGGATGCGCTTTATTGGCTCGGGCGTTTTTCAGAACGCAGCGGCAATCCCGCTCATGCGCGCAGTTTCTATAACAAAGCGCTTGACCGCTTCCCGGAAACTTATTTTGGTTTCGCGTCCGCCGAACGTCTCAGCAAACTCGGCCCAGGTGAAGAGAATCCGCCGGACTTTCTGGATCGTATCCCACCGCCTCCTCCTCTCCGTCCATTTGACGAGCCGGTTCCGCCCTCCGCCGCAGATCGTTGGACTCGCGCTCAGGCTTTGCGAGCGATTGCATTTGATTCTTCCGCTGAGCTCGAGTTGAAGAACGCGTTTTTTGCCACCGGCTCGCCACGCTTCTTGATTGAGGCTTCACAAGCGGCTTTTGACCAGGGTCACTTCGCTGCCGGCATGGCGTATGCGCGCTTGGGGGTTCCCAGTTTCGATTCGCGCAAGCTGAACGAATTGCCGCTCAGCGCGTGGAAGGCACTTTATCCCTTGCCGTATGAAACATCGGTGCGCCGCGAGTCCGGCAAAAACGAACTGGATCCCATGATCGTCGCGGGATTGATTCGCCAGGAATCGACATTCCAGGCGGACATCGTTTCGCACGCCAACGCAGTCGGATTGATGCAGCTGCTTCCCAAGACCGCAAAGATTATGGCCAGGCAGAAACGCCTCAAATATGCCAAGAATAAGTTGTTCGATCCCGAATACAACATCGAACTGGGGACTTATTATTTCAAGGGCCTGGTTAATTTGACCGGCGCGCCAGAGTACGCTCTCGCCGCATACAACGCGGGCGAAGATCGCATCGCGCTCTGGAAGTCCGAACGCCCTTATGAAGAGGTTCCGGAACTTGTCGAATCCATTCCGTTCTCTGAAACACGCGACTACGTGCAAATCGTGTTGCGCAACGCCGCGCTCTACCGGATGATTTATGCTCCGGCCGCGAAGCCGGTTTCGACTGTGTCGACGTCGTCCGGAGGCACGTCGCAAAGTCGCTAGCCGGACGAGCTCGGCGGTGTGGAGTCGTTCGAGAACTTCGAATCGCAAGCCAACCGGAGATAAATGAGCAGCCCCGAATCGAAAATGGCGCAGATTTCACGCCGCATGATTTCGGCCAAGGCCGAACAATTCACCGAATCCGTCATTCGAGAAATGACACGGCTCGCAGTCAAGCACGGTGCCGTGAATCTTTCGCAGGGTTTTCCCGACTTTGCCGCGCCTGCCGAAGTAAAGGAAGCCGCCCGCCAGGCCATCTCCGACGACATCAATCAATACGCCATCACCTGGGGCGCCAAACCGCTGCGCGATGCCATCGTGGAGAAATTCGAACGCACGCAGTCCGTGCGCTACGACCCGGAACGCGAAATCACCATCTGCTGCGGCTCTACAGAAGCGATGATGTCCGCCATGATGGCTATCATCAATCCCGGCGACGAAACCGTGGTGTTCGAACCATTTTATGAAAACTACGGCCCCGACGCCATTCTTTCCGGCGCTTCTCCGCGTTTCGTCCGCATGAAACCGCCATCAGAAGAAAATCCCGATTGGTCTTTCGATCGCGATGAGCTCGCCGCTGCCTTTGGCCCAAACACCAAGGCCATTATTCTCAACACACCCAACAATCCCACCGGAAAAGTGTTCACGGGCGGCGAACTCGAATTCATTCGTGATCTCTGCGTTCGCTGGAATTCCTATTGCATCACGGACGAAATTTACGAACACATTCTTTACGACGGCAGCGAGCACATTTCAATGGCGCGCCTCGACGGCATGCGAGAACGTACCATCGTCATCAATGGAATGTCCAAGACTTACAGCGTCACTGGTTGGCGGGTGGGCTGGGCGCTCGCGCCTGCCGAGCCGACTCAAGCCATCCGCAAAGTACATGACTTCCTTACCGTCGGCGCCGCCGCTCCATTGCAACAGGCAGGAGCCAGTGCTTTGCACTCACCCGATTCGTACTACGAAAATCTCGCGGCTACTTATGCGAAAAAACGCGAACGCCTGCTGAAAATTCTGCAAGACACCGGGTTCACCGCTTACAAGCCGCGCGGTGCCTACTACATCATGACCGACATCTCGCGATTCGATTTTGCCGCAAACGACTCGCGGTTCGCGTCGGGCTCCAGGGATGTCGCCTTCGCAAAATATCTTGTACAGGAAATCGGCGTGGCTTGCGTTCCAGGTTCTAGTTTTTACAATGACCCACAGGACGGCGCGTCGCAGGTGCGCTTCACCTTTTGCAAAAAAGAAGAAACATTGGCTGCGGCGGAAGAGCGGTTCGCCAAATTGCGTGTTTAATTCCAGAATTGTTTTGAGCGCGATGGTCACTCTGGTGACCGCTAAATGAGTACGGCACGCCGCAGGCTTGGTCACAGCTGTAGGCATTCTATCGAATTAAGTCTAACTGAGGATGGGGTAGGGAACTGACGGTCGGTTGCCCTGTGGTGGTTAGCCCCCTACCCCGCGAGTGGTCTTGTGTCTATAGACGAGGGCAACGGCCGAAAGGTTTCTTTCTCGATGTAAATTATTTGTTTCCAATTTGGCTGACTCATTTGATCTCAGCCGAGTTCGATCGTATCCAAGTATCGCGCCACCGATACATCCCACTGAAACTTCTCCTTAATCGCTCCTTGCAGTGCTTGCGCCGCCGCCGGTTCCCCATGCGTTAGCCAGGTTTTCTTTGGGGGTGCTTGCAAACCGCCAAGCCACCGTAAGAGCTCGCTTTTTCCCGCGTGTGCGGAAAGTTGCCCCATGGTGATGATCTCCGCGTTCACCGGCACCGCCTGCCCGAATAAATGCAGGATCTTCGCGCCTTCCTGCAACGCGCGGCCTCGCGTGCCTTCGGCTTGGAATCCAGCCAGCAGCACCGCGTTTTTTGCGTCCGGCAATCTCTGCACCAGATGATGCAGTACTCGCCCGCCGGTGACCATCCCACTGGCAGAAACAATGATGCACGGAGTCTTCACGTTATTGATCGCTTTCGAATCTTCCGCCGAACGCGTTAAATGAAATACGTGTACGTTCAGCGGATCGCGATCGCCGCTTGATTCCAGCCGCGAAAAATCCAAGTCGTGATCCTGCGTATACTTCACATAGAGATCTGTAGCGCTCAACGCCATCGGACTGTCCACATACACCGGAACCATCGGAATTTTCTTTTCGTTTTCCAGTTGCCGCAGGTAATACATGAAAGTCTGCGTGCGGCCGATCGCGAAGGCTGGGATTACGATCGAACCGCCGCGTTTCACCACGCGATTCACAATGTCCGCAAGTATGGCAGCAGGGTCGCCCGCTTCATGCTCGCGGTCTCCATAGGTGGATTCGCACAACAGCACGTCCGCTTTCGGTGGCGTGGTAGGGTCCTTCAGAATCGCCTCGCCGTATCGTCCGATGTCACCGGAAAAAACAACAATCGTCTTCTTGCCATTTTCCGTAATGGTCAAAGCCAGACTCGATGAACCGAGGATGTGCCCGGCATCGTAAGCGTCAAAATGAAACTCAGAAGAAACATCAAACCCGCCGCTTCTCGGCATAGGCTCGAGAAGCCGCAACATCGGATCAATATCTTCAGACGTATAGAGTGGATTGCGGTCCTCGGCGTTACTGTGCTTCGCTTTGCGCTGTGCACGCTCTGCATCCTCTTCCTGCAGGTGCGCGGAATCCTTCAGGGAAATCGTCGTCAGTTCAATCGTCGCTGGATTCGCGTAAATAGGTCCTTTGTAGCCATCGCGCACCAGGCACGGCAGCCAGCCCGTGTGGTCGAGGTGCGCATGCGTCAGCACACAATAGTCGATCGTCTTCGGATGCACCGGCAGCGGCTTGAAGTTCCGAGCGCTCAACTCCGGCGACCCCTGAAAAATTCCGCAATCCAACAGCAGTTTTTTCCCCGCTGCCTCCACCAGATATTTCGAGCCCGTGACTGTTCCTGCCGCTCCCAAAAACGTCAATTTTGCCATCGTTGTCTCTCCGATTTCCCCGAGAGACCTTATCCCATTCGAAGTCGAAAACAAAACGAGCGGGCATTTCGCCCGCCTAACACGACTTCTTGCCTGCGGAAGAATTCGCCGCTAATATTCGCGTGCTGGAAAAAGGCGCTGAAGTGTGCAAGTTACTCGCAATCGTTGTTTTTGTTTGCTTTGTTGCGCCGGCCGTTTTGCCAGGCGGTCCTGCACTTCCGCAGCCGCATGCCCGCGTTGTTCACGTCTTCGTTGCCCTGGCTGACAATCTGCATCAGGGAATCCTTCCGGTTAGCGCTCGACTCGGCAATGGACAAGATGCCGCCAGGAATCTTTACTGGGGAGCCGCGTTTGGCGTTAAAACCTTCTTCAAAGCCAGTTCAGAGTGGCGGCTCCTTAAGTGCAGTACCTCCCAACAACCGCCCCTCCTGGAGCGTTGTGTCTTCCACCACCCAAGTCCTGAAGTGATTCTTGTTGCCGATGCGTATGACGGGGCCAGAATTCGTGATGCGGTCTCTGACTTTGTCTCTTCTGCCGCTGGTCTTCGAGAAGAGACTCTTTCTGTGACTCTCGAGGACGAAAACCGCACCTTTCCTGTTGCGGGTGGCGCCGACTTGTCGGCGTATGTTGGTCACGATGCTTTCATGGACTTTCAGATTCCGCGCGTGGTTGGCAAAACCGGAGCGCACAAACGCGAATTCATCATTCTTGCTTGCGCGAGCAAGCCATATTTCGGTCCATACATGCAAGACACACAAAGCGAACCACTCTTGTGGACCACCGGCCTCATGGCTCCCGAGGCATACACCTTAGAGGCTGCCCTCGAAGGATGGATGCTATCGGAAAGCGCTGAGTCCATACGACAACGAGCTGCTAGCGCTTACGACAAATATCAAAAGTGTGGTTTGCGCGCGGCCCAACGCCTTTTCGCTGCTGGGTGGTAGGGGGCCCCATTCCTGAAACAAACGCGAGCCCTCTGACCCGCCCGGTTCTCTTCCGTTTGTGGTTGTGGGGCGTAGCAGCCGAAAGAGTGCCACGTCCCAGGATTAGATTCCAATCTAGTCCGCTGCCGAGGCCTGCTTCTTCGCGACGACTGCGTTGATGTCCAGACCCAGGCCCTTCGCAACGCCCGTACCGTAAGCTGGGTCGGCTTTGTAGAAGTGCTGGATTTGCAGTTCCTGGATCCGCCGCGGAGTCTGACCAAGGCTGCCAACGATGTTGCTGATCAGTCGCGCCTTCGCGTCCGGTGCCATCAAGCGGAACAAGTCTCCCGGCTGCGAATAGTAATCGCTGTCGGAACGATGATCGTGCCGCGCCACGGTTCCCGTCACTGGCTTTGGCCGCTCCGTATATTTCAAATCTTGCGTCGGGCCGCCAAAGCTGTTCGGCTCGTAGTTCACGGATTTGCCGCCGTTATCGTCGAAGCGAGTCATGCCATCGCGGTGATAAGTGTGATACGGGCATTGCGCCTTGTTCACCGGCAGCGCGTCGTAGTTCACTCCCAAACGGTAACGATGCGCATCAGGATACGAAATCAGCCGCGCTTGCAGCATCTTGTCCGGCGAATAGCCCATTCCGGGCACAATGTTTCGCGGTTCGAACGCTGCTTGCTCCACTTCCGCGAAATAATTCACGGGATTGCGGTCCAGCACCAGTTCGCCGACCTCCTGAAGAGGATAATCCTTGTGCGGCCACACTTTCGTTAGGTCGAACGGATTGAGGTGATACGTCTCCGCCTCTTTTTCCGGCATGATCTGGATGGAAACCTTCCACTTCGGGAAGTCTCCCTTGGCGATGGCGTTAAACAAATCGCGTTGCGCGTAATCCGGATCCTTGCCGCGCATTTCTTCCGCGGATTCCCCAGTAAAGTTCTTGATCCCTTGCTTGGTCTTAAAGTGCCACTTCACGTAGAAAAGTTCGTTTTTATCGTTGATCAAGCTGTAGGTATGGCTGCTGAATCCGTCCATGTGCCGGTAGCCGTCCGGCGTCCCGCGATCGGAGAACAGAATCGTCACCTGATGCAGCGATTCCGGCGAAAGCGACCAGAAATCCCACATCATCGTCGGCGATTTCAAGTTTGTTTCCGGATCGCGCTTCTGCGTGTGAATAAAGTCGCCAAACTTTAGCGGATCGCGAATAAAAAACACCGGCGTGTTATTTCCGGTCATGTCCCAATTGCCTTCTTCAGTGTAAAACTTGAGTGCAAAGCCGCGCGGGTCGCGTTCCGTGTCGGCGGAGCCTTTTTCGCCGCCCACCGTCGAGAACCGAATGAACGTCGGGGTCTTTTTGCCAACGGCGTTGAACAACTTCGCCGTCGTATATTTCGTGATCTCCTTGCTTGTGCACACGAAATGTCCATGTGCCCCCGATCCTTTCGCGTGCACCACCCGTTCTGGAATGCGCTCGCGGTTAAAGTGCGCCATTTTTTCGAACAAAAGATAATCTTCAAAAACGATCGGCCCGCGCGGTCCCACGGTGAGCGAATTCTGGTTGTCGCCCACGGGCCGCCCCGCGTCCGTTGTCATCACTTGTTTTCTCTCTTTTTTCTCTTCGGCCATTTTTCCTCCCGATCTTTCACCGCATCTGGACGAACCCCAGTCCACCAGCAAAATCAAATACTAGTCCCCGTCAGAGCTATTGTTCCAATACCTAGTTCAGATACAATGAATAGGTATTGCCTATATGAAGCTCAGCTCAATCACTGGGCTCTTGGCGATAACAATGCGGTACCGTTTTCCGGCAATGGTCGCTGGTCACTGTTCGCTGATCACTTTCTCTATGGAACTCCACCAACTCCGCTACTTCTGTGCAGTCGCCGACACCGGCAGCTTTTCCCGCGCAGCCGAGCACTCCCACGTGTCGCAGCCATCCCTATCGCAACAGATTTTGAAGTTGGAAGCTGAACTCGGCGCTCGCCTGTTCGATCGCCTCGGCCGTTCCGTTCGTCTCACCGAAGTTGGCAAGGCTTTCCTGCCTCGCGCGCTGTCCGTCTTGCGTGAACTGGAAGCCGCTCGGGGCGATGTCGTGGAGAGCAAGGAATCCGTCTCGGGGCAAGTCGCAGTCGGAGTGATCCCCACCGTTGCGCCGTATTTTCTTCCTCCAGTTCTTGCCGCTTTCGCAAAGCTCTTTCCTAAATCCACAGTTACGGTGGTGGAAGAAATAACTTCGGTACTGCTCGAACGTCTTCGCACTGGCAGCATCGATATCGCGGTACTGGCGTTGCCGGTACGCGGACACGAATTTGAAGCCTTGCCGCTGATCACCGAACCGGTCTTTGCAGCTCTCCCTAAAAATCATCGGCTTTCGCGAAACAGCACTGTCGCGCTTCGCGAACTTCGCAAGGAACCTTTCCTGCTATTGCGTGATGGCCATTGCTTTCGCGAAAACGCCGTCGCCGCCTGCGATCGTGCGCGCGTCTCTCCGCAAGTCGTTTTCGAAAGCGGGCAATTCTCCAGCTTGCTCGGTCTAGTCGGAGCCGGCGTTGGCGTTTCGCTGGTCCCTGCGATGGCCGTCGATCGCCGCGCGCAGGTCCGCTTCGTGCGTATCTCAGACCCGGCCGCCACCCGCACCATTGGCGCACTGACGTTGCGAGGTCGCTCACTGACTCGCGCACACCGCGCTTTTCTCTCCAGTCTTCGCCAGTCAAGCTAATCTGCTCGTGCAAAGAAGTTGCCGTTAACATTCCTGCTTGCGGTATCTTCAGAATTCAGAGGGCGCAGTGTAATGCAGCAGCCGATCAACTGGGTCACCGAAGTGGAGCTGATTTTTTTACTGCTGCTGCTTTTCGTGGTGATTTTTGCATGGCTGGCGCGCAAGCTGGAAACTCCCTATCCCATCGTTCTTGTAGTTGCCGGTCTGCTATTGGGGTTCGTTCCCGGAATTCCCAAGGTAACCCTGAACCCTGAAATCGTTTTCCTGGTCGTTCTGCCGCCGCTTTTGTATGCAGCTGCATGGGTGACTCCGTGGCGCGAATTCAAATTTAATCTGGTCAGCATCAGCATGCTGGCGTTTGGCCTGGTCGGTTTCACCGTCTTCGGTGCCGCCCAGACTTCCCGCTGGGTATTCGCTGGATTCGATCTGCGGTTGGGATTCGTGCTCGGCGCGGTGATTGCCACTACTGACGCCATCGCAGCAACCTCCATTGCAAAAAGAATTGGCCTGCCGCAGGGAATTGTGGACATTCTGGAAGCTGAAAGCCTGATTAATGACGCCACGGGATTGCTGGCGTTGGAGTTCGCCATCGCCATGGTCGTTGAAGGGCGTACTCCCACCATCACACAGGGAATATTCCGCCTGGCTTATCTAACAGGAGCAGGTCTCCTTCTCGGATACGTAGTGGCGCGGGTCGCAGAGTGGTTCGAACGCAAAATCGATGACGGTCCAATCGAAATCATTCTCAGCATTTTAATTCCCTATGGAACTTACCTCGCGGCCGAGGCCATTCATGCCTCTGGCGTGCTCGCCGTCGTCGCCTGTGGCTTGTACATGAGCAACAAAAGTTCGCACTTTTTCTCACCCAGCGTGCGTGTGCAAGTCTGGGCGGTGTGGGATGCCTTCACGTTTATTTTGAATGGCCTGGTGTTTGTGTTGATCGGGTTGCAACTGCCGTTCGTGCTCGCGGGCATCCGTGAATACAGCTTGGGGCAATTGATTCTCTATGGCGCGCTCTTCAGCGCCGTCGTTATCTTACTGCGCCTCATCTGGATGTTCCCGGGCGTCAGAATTGCCAACCTGATTCGCAGAAAATTGCTTCATCAAAACGTCGCGGTTCCTTCCGCCCGCCAGATTTTTGTGATCGGATGGACGGGTATGCGCGGAGTCGTCGCGCTGGCTGCGGCCATATCGTTGCCCGAAAAACTAGCCAACGGTGCCGACTTTCCGCAACGCAACTTAATCATTTTTCTGACCTTCAGCGTGATTCTGGTGACTCTGGTTCTGCAGGGCCTGACCCTGCCTCCTCTCATCCGCGCCCTCGGACTGGCCGGAGGTACTGGCCGGGACACCGAGGAGGATGACGCGCGACGCGAAATGATCGCCGCAGCGTTGCAGCGACTCAGATCCGAGCAAGAGCACGATGGCGAACAATTTCCCGATGTCTACGAGGAAATCGAAGAGCGTTACCGCCATCGCCTCAGTGCGTTACAAAATCACGACGACAGCGATTCCCGTCATCAGCAATCCGCCGCGCACGTCGCTCGATACAAAGACCTGCTGCAACAGTTGATGCGCATCGAACGCCACACTGCGGTCAGTCTACGCAATCAAGGACGCCTGAATGATGAAGTGCTTCGCCGCATTGAGCATGAGTTGGATTTGAGCGAAATGCGGCTGGCCTTGATGGAGTGATTCGCTGGCATTAAAAGACAGCCATCACCGGCGGCGACCTGGCCCTTGGCTTTCAGCTCTCGCTCCATCTGGTTCTGTTACTCCTGAGACTGGTTCTCCTCTTGCCGGGAACAGTGGCTGCGAAGCCATCATCAATTAATTACCGCACTAAGCAACCCATTTTGCTTGCAAGAAATCTGTGTAGTTACGTTCTCTCTAATGTGAGGCCACAACATGCCAACCTTCGAACGCTCCGTGCGAGCGCTTGGGTATCTGTCTGCGCTGGCGATGATTTTTCTCGGCCATGCTTTTCTATGGTTAAGTCCAGTCACACTTGCGCAGGAATCCGCGCACGCTCCCGGCTGGGTAGTCATTTCCGTCCCCGATTATCACGCCCTTCGCGTAAAAGCTTTTCCTGCGGAGCGCGAGCCCGAACCGCCGCCGGTCGACGCCACGCTCACTCGCGTGGATTACGATCTTCGCGTCGATTCGGATTTCGCGGCCGGTACCGCCACACTCACCGTTGACGTCCTGAAAAACGGCTGGGTGCGCGTGCCGATCCCCTCCGGACTTTTCGTCCGCGAAGCCAGGTTAGACGGCAAGCCGTTATCCCTTGCCTCGCTTTCCGCATCGAAGGACGCAAGTCAACTTTCCGCACTGCTCTCTCATACCGGCCGCGCCGTAATCAACTTGGCGGTCGCGCTCCCTATCGCCGCGACTGCCGGCGAAGAGAGAGTTTCCTTGCCTGCAACATTTTCCGGCGTTACGCGCGTGATAATGGAAATTCCACGCACTGGAGTCGATCTCTCGCTCTACGGTGGACTCTTCTCTGAAGCATCCGCAGGCAAGAACCCGGCCAGCGGCACCAAGTGGACCGCTTATGGAAAAGGCAGCGAACCAATCATCTTCTCGTGGCGACGCAAAATCGAAGAGCGCCATACAGCTTTGCCTCTTCGGATGCATGGAGTGCTGACGCAATTCGTTGGCCTGGGCGAAGATTCCACCTCCATCAGCGCAAACGTCACTCTCGATGTCACCCAGGGCGAAGCCAACGAAGCGCGTATTCAGCTGCCGGAAAATATCACCGTCAATCAGGTCCAGGGAGCTACGGTTGGCGATTGGGAAATGAAGCCTGGCGAACTGCTCATCACTTTTCTCGAGCCCGTCGAACAGTCCGCCAGTTTTGTAATCACCGGCGAAACCAACTTGCCGCGCGACGGCCAACTCGATATTCCTTTGCTGCGTCTGGAAAATGTCGAACGGGAAACCGACGGCGTCGGCGTGGACGTGCTCGGTGCGGGCGAAATCAAGGAAGACACCGTGAAGGCGCAAGGTCTGCAGCGCGCTGACGCCAGCGATCTCGGCGAACCAGTTTCCAGCCGCCAGTCGCCCGCGCTGCTGGCGTTTCGCACGCACGCTAACGGCGCCAAATCGCAGCGCTCGCTGCGTCTCGCGGTTTCGCGTTACGCGCAGCAGGCCGTGCTCATGGCGAACGTGCAAGAAGCTCGCTACCGCGTGCTCCTTACCAAGGACGGAAAATCTTTGGTCGAAGCCCGCTACGCTTTGCGCAACAATCAACGCAGCTTCGTCAAAATCGCCCTGCCTGCGGGCTCTACGCTCTGGAGCGCTTCACTCGCCGGTAAGCCTATTCGTCCAGGTTCCGGCCCCGACGCCAGTCTGCTGCTCCCGCTTTCCAAAGCGCGCTCTGGCGAAGAAGCTCCGGAATTTGCCGTCGAGATCATCTACTTTGCTCCCGGCCTGGCCTGGACCGACAAAGGCCGATTCAGACTTGCTCTGCCGGCGCTGGACCTTCCGATCTCGCGCACTGGCCTGCAAGTTTTTTATCCGCCGCAGTTCCGCCTATCTGCAGAGACCGGTTCGTTCCACACGCAGGATTACGCCAATCCGCTTTCCCCAGTACTGCTTGCGGAAAGCGAGGAGCCAGCGGTGGACAGTGTGGCGGCGACCAGTGGTGCGACAATGGAACTCAGGTCCGTAGCCCAGTTCGCTCCCGGCGCGGCAATGGATGAAAGCGCCGGGCTCGCGCAGAAATCTGCAGCCGCCAAACAGGCTGCGCAAGCTTTGGTCGACAAGTTCCACGCCACCGAAAAAGGCTCTCGCGCTTCTGGAATTCTTCCTGTCCGTATCAACCTTCCCGCTTTCGGCCCGTCGCTTTTTCTGGTCTCGGAACTCACCAGTGAAAATCAATCACCGTCCGCTGAATTCAACTATCAGCAGGACAAAAAGGCAGGTGGCAAGTGAAACGTCTGCTCTCGCTTCTAATTATCTTCATGCTCGCGCTGCCCGGTTACGCGCAGCAAATGCTTGAAGCGCCGCGGTCATTACCTGGCAACGTCACGCTTTCCCTCGATGAATACAACCGGCTTTTGGCTCTTGCCAATCGTCCCGGAAAAAAATCAGATACGCCGCCCGTTCCCTACGTTCTGAAACATGCCGACCTGAAGTTCCGTGTCGTGAACGACGACGTTATGGGCTCCATACAATTCGATGGCGAAACTCTCGAATCGCGCTCTGCCAAAGTTCCTCTGCTTTCGGGAATGACCGTTCTCGACGCACGCCGCGGCGCGAAGCCGCTGCCGCTCTTGCTGGAGAACGGCGTGCACACCGCGATTCTGCCCGGCGATTCGGAATTCACAGTCAGTCTCGATGCGGGACTTCCGTTGGCCATCGAAACCGCACGCGCGTCTTTCTCGCTTCCCGTCCCCACGGCCGGAAACGTGCGCTTGTCCTTAACCGTTCCTGGGGAACGCGCCAACGTCCAGCTCAATCACGGCATCATCACTCACCGCGCCTCTGTCAACGGCAACACGGAGATTGAGGCCACACTTGTGCCCGGTCAAACCGCCAACATCTGGTGGAACACGCGCGAAAAGGTTGCCCCGGCCATTCCTCGCGAAGTCCGCTTTCTATCCGACGTCAAGTCGCTTGTCTCCGTCACCGAATCGGATCTGCAGGCCGCCGCGCTCGTCGATCTCAACGTGCTGCAAGGCGAAGCCGACCAGTTCTCTGTCCCTGTTCCTGATGGTTTTGAAGTCACCGCTGTCAACGGCGCTTCACTCGAATCCAGCGAAGTTCAGAACGGAGTTCTGCTGCTGAAAATCGCCAGCCATGCTGCAGCCAACCACGAATTCCTAATTTCTCTGCAACGTCCGTTGAACGACGCGACCGCCGTCGCGCCGATTCTGGCTTTCAAAGACGCGCAACGCGAAACCGGCGAGATCTTGGTGGAAGGGCAGGGAACTCTCGAACTTACCGCCAAAGAATCCGGCGGCCTGAAGCGTTTGGACATTAAAGAAGTAAATCCGTATCTCCGCGCTCTTTCTCGTTACTCCTTGCAGGCCGCGTTTCGCTATCATCGCCAGCCCAAGGAATCTCCCGTGCTGGCACTCGAGTGGACCCGCTTTCCGGATTGCAGCGTCCTGGCTGCCGTCGCAGAACGCGCGACCGTCACGACTCTCGTCACTTCGGAAGGCAAATCCCTCACTGAAGTAAAGCTGACCATCAAAAATCAGGCGCAGCCTTTCCTGAAAGTGGAACTGCCCGCCGGAGCGACCATGCTTAGCGCCGAAGTCTCGGGTGAAAAAGTGAAGCCCGTTCAAGGCGCCGACGGCGATCGTGTTCCGTTACTGCGCGCCGGATTTCGGCCCGCCGGAGCTTACACCGTTTCCTTCGTTTTTCTGCACTCTGGCGCGCCCTTCGCCAAAAAAGGCGATTCCGACATTTCCTTGCCAAAGATGGACGTGCCCATCAACGTTCTCGAATGGGAACTATTTCTTCCCGACCGGTTCAAGGTAAAAGCTTTCACTGGGGACGCCATGTCGGCGTCGCTTCTCCCCGCGGAGTATCAGATCTATGCAGACGATCGGACACTCAAAGGTGCAGTCGCGGGATTTCAGGCTGGAATTGGCAGAGGTAGCGCCGGTGTCGCTGGAATGCCCATCACTGGACGCGACGTCATGTCCCTTTCCACCCTCGCTACGGGAGTCGCTCTCTCTCCGGGCCAACTGGGCGGCTACGTCTTCGACCCATCCGGAGCATCCATTGCAAACGCTCACTTACAAATCCAAAATTTCGCCACAAGCGCATCGTGGAGCGCCCTCACCGCTTCGGATGGTTCCTGGCGTATTCTCGGACTTCCCTCCGGCACCTACCAGGTCACGGCCACCGCAGCAGGATTTCAAAACACTGTTCTGAATATCCCCTACGATGCGGCGAATCCCCGTGCGTATCGCGTTGGCCTGAACCTCGGCGCCGTCGACAGTAGCGTCACCGTCAACGCCTCCACCGCGGAGAGGAACACCGAAAGCTCAACGATTTTCTCCAAAGACAAAAAGCACAAGAAAGAGGCTTTAGCGGTTGCGCCTCCGCCACCGCCAACACCCTCCGCCAATGTCTTCAACTTGCAACAACGCGTAGCAGGGGTTCTTCCTGTCGCTGTGGACGTTCCTCGCGCTGGAACTTCTTACCGTTTCATTCGGCCCCTGGTCGTAAACGAAGAAACCAAACTCAACTTCACTTATAAATCCAAATAGCGCTGATTAGTCCTGAGCGCCCCTTCCGGGGAATGGCACGCGAATGGAAAAGCAAGTCGCGTAAAGTAGGCGATTCTAACTTTCGATCCCCAGCGCCTCTACCAATCTAAGCATTTGAAATGCCGGAAGTTGTATTACCCAAGCGATTCGTGTCCCCCGCGCGTGCCTCTTTCCTCTTACATTGTGGGATTGTCTCTACAGGCCAGCAGATTGAAGTGCCCAACTACGCTGCGAACCAGAACATCGAGAGTCCGAATCCCCCAGGCGCACCGCGGTTACTTGCTCTAGTTTTTGCTTTACTGCCAAAGCGAAAATGGTTCAGACTGAAGTAGAAGTTTGAGGGAGACAATGCGAATGCGCATACTGCTTTTTGCGCTCTGCATGGTGCCTCTTCTCCCAGCCCGAGCGGCGACATATTATGTAGACGCGGAACACGGCAACGACACGAATAACGGCAATTCCCCAACCGCCGCCTGGAAATCTGTAAACAAACTGAATCAACAGAAATTCCTGCCCGGCGATACGATTCTCTTTCGGCGTGGACAGATGTGGAGAGAACAGTTCAATCTCCAATCGTCCGGAGAAGCGCAGCGTCCAATTACGATTGACGCATATGGAGAAGGCTCGCTGCCTGAAATCAGCGGTGCCGACCTCGCACCGCCCGAAGGTTGGACGGCATGCCGGAGTTGCGGCGCGAACGTCTGGCAATCTAACGTCGCTGCTCAACCGAATATTATTTTGCTGGACGGAATCAAGGCGACTAGGTGCCCAACAAGCGGCGATGTGAAGTCTTCGGGCGACTGGAACTGGTCTGATGGAACCCTGTACATCTACGCAGCCGATCCGCCGCAGAGGGCGTTTCCGAAACGCGGTGTGGAAATCGGGACCCGACCGATCGGGATCAATCTGACCGGGCAGTCGCACATCACAATCAGGGACTTGCGTATCGGCGGATCTAACGCCGCGCCGTACGCGTTGGGATCAAATATTTGGGGAATTGCCGCGGGTAGAAAGGGCCCAGCCTCGCGCGGCCTGCGCATTGAGAGAAATGAAATCATCAACAGCGCTGGGGACGGAATTCACCTCGAGGGAGTGCAGGAGAGCGTGATCGACTCCAATCTGGTTGCGAACAACGAAAATGTCGGTATTCAGATTTATCGGAGCGTGGAGGCGTTTCCGGTGGCGGACGTGACGGTTTCCAACAACGAAGTGCATCACAATCACTTCATCGGCATCAACATGGCAGGCTGCCCTGCAGGGGAGAGTTGTCGGACGGTTCGAAACGAGATGCAGTTGACAGTGACGAAGGTCACGATAATCGGGAACAGGTCTTACGCCAACGGAGCAGGAATTTATCTACATCAGACAACCGACTCTCTGGTGAGCGGCAACATTTCACACGATAACACCGACACAACGCGAAGAGGGGAAGGTTACGGGGTCGGCTTGTCAGGATCCAGCAACAACATCGTGGAACGGAACGAGTGTTACGGCGCGACGCACGCAGGAATCGAGCTATCCATCGATATCAGCAAGCCGGCGGTCGGTTCCAGTAACAACACGATTCGTTACAACATTGTGCATGACAATGGGTCGAATGGATTGATGACGGACTACATGCCGAGCCAGGGAAATCGTTTTGTCTACAACCTCGTTTTCAACCATCCCAATGGCAGCTGCATATTCGCCAACAATAAAGGCCATCTGTTTGCGAACAATACGTGCGTAAACAACCGGAACGGGATCTACCTTTATGTGAGCAAGACCACGCCGGAGACCGGAGACATCACGGTGAAGAACAACATCATTGCCAATTCCGGGAAGTACCACTTCGTCGTGGAAAGAGGAGTGCAGGGGCCAATCATCGCCGACAGCAATGAATATTTTCCTGACGATGGGAACAAGTTCAATTGGAAAGATTCGGTGAGCAACTTTGAGGGATGGAAAGTGAAGAGCGGCGGCGATGCCAAATCAATTGTGGCGGACCCGCGGCTGCGCGCGCAGGTCCCGCAAAAAGCGGAGGATTTTGCGTTGCGAGGCGACTCTCCCGCAATTGGCCGGGGGGAAAATCTAGGTCCTGAATTGGCACAGGCGCTGAGCGCGCAGGCAGCTGGATTGCACACTACGAAGCAATCCGCCAAGTGGGATCTAGGCGCGGTCCAGCACAACCCTTGAAGGATGGAATCGGCGCTCTAGCCGGATCGCAAGTTGCTGTGGAACAGAGTGCGCAGGTGGCCCATGCGCAAGCGTCCGACTTTTGAGAGAACACCACGTAGTCCAGCGCGGTTGAATGCCAGGCTTAAATCGCGCCATTGTGCTTGCAAGAAGTGTCTTCCGGCGTCGCTGTAGAATCCGTGCTCGTAACTTCCATCCAGGATCTCCCGGGAAACCGCCAGAAAGCTGCTAAGGATAGATTCCGCCTGTTCCCTTGTTGGAATTGTTCCCCATCCTCGGCCCGCAAGGTAGATCGGCTTGGCTTCGACCGACGCGATTCGCCCTTCAGAGCTAAGACCAATGAATGCCAGCAGCCCTTCGCGCTCCAAGTCCGAGTAGATGACACCGGAGGAAAGACTGCCAAGCCCGTAAAAGCAAAAGGCCGGGTATGGCGACGATTGTCGGGCAATGTCAGCGAAGCCGCTGGTGCGGTGGGAATGACAAGCAGCTATGAGATCAAATCCTTCGTGTGCGAGGGAGTCCATCAATTTGACGGCGCCAGGGTCTGGGCGGTTGGTGCCCTCTGCGCCGGCGTGCAAAAAGGCAACACAGCAAGTGGCGCCCTGAGATTTGAGCATCGAAAGCGCGGCCTTGCCGCGTTCGATTGTTGCGGGTTCGACTCCGGCAGAACTCTTCGTCGCGCATTCTCGTAATGCAAGTGCGGCACACCAGATGCCGACGCGCGCGGTGTCGCCGGAATTGTGCACGTACACTGACGGTGGTTCTGCGAGAGTTTGGCTGATTCCGAGCGGAACGATGCCGGCAGCGTTGAGCGCAGCTTGTGTACTGGCGACTCCAGGTGAATCGTAGTCGTATGTATGGTTGTTCGCGAGGCTGACGATTTTGCATTTCAGCGCGCGGAGATAATCAAGGGCTTGCTCTGGGGCGTTGAAGGTGTCTCCGAGCGAGGGCTTCATCCGAGGAGAGAGAGAGCCAACGACCACTGGGCTCTCAAGGTTGACGAGCGCGAAATCGAGTTCGCCAAGCGCCGCGAGGAGCGGCCCGGCCATTTCATACCAGGTCTGCGTGCCGACGGGCATCAGCCCGGACGCAGGAAGAAAGTCTCCCGCGATAGCGAAACGTGCGACAACGGCACTTGAAGGGTCGTTCCAGAGCAACATGAGGCGCAATCTCGGTGATTAGTTTGGCGAAAGGGAATTCGCGTACGGCAGAGACGAGATCTCCTCAGGAGAGTGGATTGTACGTCTCGGCTGTCTTTCCGTATTGGGAATTGGAGGCTTGAAGGCCGTAGCCACGAGGACTTGACCCGGCATATTCGGTTTCCGGCAGTCAAAATAGAGCACCATCGAATACAAAGCCGGGAACGCGGGAAGCCAGCGAACGGGGTTGCGCAGAAAGAGTTCACGGATTCGGGCGCTGCCCTGGGAGTTCAAGAGATGAGTGATTGGTTCCCGGCCAGGGCGAAGGCCTGAGTGCGTGAACATGCTTATGAGTCGCTGCTCTCCGAAGTATTCGGTTACGAAATATTTCCTGCTGTGCCAGGAGCGAAACTCCGCCCGGGAATTTTGTGGAATCAGGCTGTCAACAGAAATCGCCAGGCGGCCGCCGGGTTTTAGCACGCGGAAACACTCATCCAACGCTTGCTGCGCATCGCGAAAGTGCTCGAAGCAGCTCACGCTGACAATGCAATCAAATGAGCTGTCCTCGAACGGAAGTTTTTCCGCAAACCCTTGTTGAAAAGTTATGCGACGGCTGTGAAGGCTTCGCGCCGAGTTGAGCGCGTGAGGATCGGGTTCGAGGCCAACGGTGCGCCCGGCGTATCGCGCGAACTGGTTTGTCCAATAGCCGTCGCCGCTACCGATGTCGAGCAGACTATCCTGCTTTGTGGGTGCAATTCTACGAAGAAGCTCTTTGAATTCCCTCCGCCGGTTCAAAGAACACACGCTCTTTACGGTACTGATAAGCCGCATCAATGACATGTTCAACTCTCCCGAAGGATTCGAATCGTCGGAAAAAATGGCGTACGCCGAGTTCATTCTAATCAGAAGACGAGGACTGGTTCGAAGTCCGAGCCCGCCGCGACATCAACATCAAATCTGCAGCGTTCCAGCGAAAGGCACCAAGGCGAGCCGCGAGCAGCAGCAGGCCTGTCACCGTCGCAAGTGAGGCGATGAGTGACAGTTGCCAGCTGGCGTTCATGCAGAACCAGCCCACGATGAGAAGAGCTCCTGTAATAGCGTACGCGCTGAACGCCACCTGCATTGACGACCAACCTCGTTCGAGAAGTAAGTCATAGAAATGTTGTCGATCACCGGCGAGAGGCGACACCCGCCGCCGGATGCGGCGCAGCACAGCCAGAAAAAAGTCGAGAAGCGGAAGCGCTGCAAAGACCAGCGGCAACAGCCAACGAGTTCCAATGTGGTAGTGGACGCGGTAAAAGTCGAGTGCGAGAAATGCCACCACAAAACCCAGCGTGGTGCTGCCCGAATCTCCCATGAAGATTCTTGCCGGAGGAAAGTTAAAGGCAAGAAATCCGAGGCAGGAGCCCAGCAGGATCCACGCCACCAGCCCGCCGATGTTTAAAGCCGGAATCGAATAGAGGGCCGCGTAACCCAGAGCAATGAAGCCAGCGACTCCTCCCGCAAGGCCATCTGCGCCATCCAGGAAATTAAAAGCATTGACGAAGACCGCAACGAACAGGCACGTGAGGACCGTATCAAACAGAGGAATTCCGACTAATTTCAGGCCCCACGGGGTTTGGCTGACCAAAACGCCAGCAAATAGCTGAGCGACCAGGCGGAACATCGGAGAAAGGTTCGTCAGGTCGTCCAAGACGCCGACATACCAGATGACCATAAGCGCCAGGCAAATTCCAGCGACGTGCGGAGAACTGCCAAATGGCGACAACATCAGCGATATGACAATCGCAAGTCCGATCGCGATGCCTCCAACGCGAGGAATCGGGACAACGTGAATTTTCAGATGTCCAGGAAGGTCGTGAACCCCCAGATACACCGCCGTGTATCGGACTAGCGGCAAAAGGCCGGCGCAAATCAGAAACGCGACGACACCTGCCAAATAGCTGTGTGCGGAGATCGCAGTCAACATAGAGTCTGTCCTTAGTCAGTTGCGGATTTGCTCAGCCTCGCTCCGAAAGGGTCGTGGGCACTGGATGCTCCTGTGGGTGGAGAGCACTTGAGGTCATTTCTTGAAGCAGAAGATCGTACGTGTGCGAGA
>WNFR01001911.1_pt1 | contig 21716 bp, 16 predicted proteins | sample 5400221 | NCBI WGS metagenome assembly WNFR01 (sample SAMN13153357, study PRJNA577476) | soil metagenome | isolation source: 40 cm soil under Madrone tree | place: USA:California | collected 2016-06-14 | reverse complement strand
GTTGGGTAGTCCCAAACATCGGGCGGCAGCTTATCCTTGAGCGATGCATACATGGCGTCGCGGAACAGTTTCAGAGCCGGATACGGCCGGAGGGCAATGGTGCGCTCCACAATCAGCCCCTGCTCGTTGTCCACAATGATCTCCAAGCTCTCGAACTTATGGCCATCCATGGTCCCCACCCAGCGCAAGAAGGTGGTGCGCTCATCGAGCTTAAACTCGGCTGTATAGGTACCGGAACCACGCGTAGCGCTCGACTGAGCGAAAATCGCCGCGATGACTTCACGCCCCTCGATCGGCCGTACCAGGATCGGGCTGTTGAATACGATATTTTCGGCAAGCAGCTCGCTCACCTGCGCGGCGGTAGGGTTACCGGATTCCCGTAGTTTTCGTAAAGGATGCATTGTGATTGCTCCTATGCTGTGTTATTTGCTGTTGAAAATCGAGCTAAGGCTTACCCTCGCGGCCCATCGACTCGGCAGTCTTCGCTTCGGCCTTTGACTTGTCCAGGTCTCGGACAATGGTAAATGCGGTCATCTTAATGTGACCGCCTCTGATCGTCATCAACAGTCATACCCTGATCCGCAGATACAGGTGCGTCAGCTCATCTTGGGCACTGCGGATGCCGTCCATTTGCACGCAACGCCGATGCCTATGCCAACCACGGTGGCCGCGGAAACCGAGGAGCATTGATGTGCACGAGGCAGGCGGCCAGGGCGTGGAAGCCGCGACCCATTGGTCGTATGGTGCGGAGCTTGCCCATCGTTCCCTATGGTGCGCGTCGAGTCCGACCCGATCTTCGTGCGCGACTGGGCGCCATCGGGGGCGTTTGGACGGGGGAGTGCAAACCACCACTACGACGGCGCCCAGCGGCGCGTGATCGGGATTGTGACACGATCATATGTCGGTGCCATGACCACCATCGCTAATTGTGGCCCAGCATGGAGGGGCCAACTGTCCCGCAGATAGGTCGCGCACGAAGAACGGCCGACCAAAATCATCAACTTCGAAGTGATACGGCGTCCCAATAGGCTGGGTCGCCAAAGAAATTCTGAAGCCATGCAGTCAACGCGCGAATTTTCCCGGATGAGCGCAAATGCTCGGGGTAAGCGATGAAGATCATTGCCCCTTCTGCCTCGGCTCCGATATCGACTACTTTGAGGGTCCGGCTCTTTAGCGGGGTCTCCAGCAAGAACGTTGGCAACAAGGCGATTCCGAGCCCGGCAACGGCTGCATCGCGCATGAGCATCCCGTTATTGACTCGGAGGGCCACTTTCGGGCGCGCGATCACGAACTTGCGGCCTACTCGAAAGCGCCAGTCCGCAGCGCCACGATTCGCGTAAATGATGCCCCGGTGTTGTTCCAACTCTGGAAGCGAGGCGGGTTTACCGGAGCGTTTGAGATAGTCGGCGGACGCTGCCAAGACGCGTCTGCTGGCAGAGAGGCGCTTCACGATGATCCGGTCATCGGCCACAGGGCCGTGCCGCACAATGGCATCGTAACCTTCACCCATGACATCCACGAAACGATCGTCAAGTTCCAGCGTCAACTCGATTCCTGGGTTCTTCGCGAGAAAGCCGAACAATGCGGGTCCGAGGTGCAGACTTCCGAAACTAACGGGAGCCGAGATGCGGAGCGGACCGATGAGCGTGCCGTGCCGCTCGGCGAGTTCCGAGGCAGCAGTGTCAACATCTCGAAGAATGCGCTTAGCGCGCTCATAAAATGTGTTGCCGTCGTCGGTCAACGCCAGCGTGTGTGTCGTTCGGCGCACGAGCTTTGCACTCAGTACGCGCTCCAGCTCCGATAGACGCTCGCTGACAACGGACTTCGATATCGATAGACGACGCGCTGCACTCGTGATAGAGCCAGTTTCAGCGATGGAGGCGAATGCCTCGATGGATTCGAGCTTGAGCATTGTTCGGTTTTTCCGAAATTCGAATCGGCTGATTATCGGCTACCGCGAGCCTCATGGGGAGGACTATATTGCGGGACAGAATAGATTGGTGGATGTCGCAGAATATCGGAGATTCTATGCTCAAGTATCTTGCTCCCGTCGCATGCGCCGCAGTTCTCGCCACACCAACGTTGGCGGGTATCGAGGCATTTCCGGGAAATTTTCACACTCAGATGGTCCAGACCAACGGGACCAGTCTTTATGTTCGTGTCGGCGGACATGGGCCGGCGGTCGTCTTGCTGCACGGTTTTGGAGACACGGGGGATATGTGGGCGCCGCTAGCGGCCGTGTTGTCCAAGGATCACACCGTCATCGTGCCTGACCTTCGCGGCATGGGCCTGTCGGCGCATCCGGATAGCGGCTACACCAAGAAGAATCAGGCGGTCGATGTTGCGGGCGTGATGGACGCACTGCAGGTGAAGAGGGCCGATCTCGTGACCCACGATATTGGCAATATGGTGGGCTATGCGCTGGCGGCTCAATTTCCGCAGCGCATTACACGATGGGCGGTCATCGATGCACCCCTACCCGGTATCGGTAATTGGGACAGCATTCTTCGCAGCCCTTTGCTATGGCATTTCAACTTCCGCGGCCCCGATGAAGAGCGACTCGTGGCGGGACGGGAGCGCATCTATCTCGATCGATTCTACAATGAGCTGTCTGCGGATCCGTCCAAGATCGATGCCGAGACGCGCGATCATTATGCAGCGCTCTACGCGAAGCCGCACGCCATGCACGACGCCTTTGAGCAGTTCGGTGCATTCTCCCAAGATGCGGTCGACAACAAGGCGCTTCTGGCTCAAGGAGGCAAACTGACGATGCCGGTGCTGGCCATCGGCGCGGAGAAGTCGTTCGGTGCCGGGATGGCGGATGAGTTGCGGTTTGTCGCGAGCAATGTCAGTGGCGGGATCGTTCCTAATTCCGGTCACTGGATCATGGAAGAGAATCCGCAGGCAACCATCAAAATCGTCACGGAGTTCCTCGCCAAATGAAAGCGCGTATCATCGCAGCATCGTTATTGTGCACGGCCGCCTATGCCGCGCCCTTATCATCACCGCAGCTTCGCGTCACGCCGAGCGAGGTCGACGCGATGCAGGCGCACGATTCGGGGGCAGGCACCTCGGGAGTCGCCGGCATTCGGACCACTGTGGTCGCGGGGGATCCGACCAAGGTCGGCCCCTACACGATCCGCCTGAGCATTCCGGCAAACACCAAGATCCAGGCGCACACCCATCGCGACAATCGCACGGCGATCGTAATATCGGGCGTCTGGTACTTCGGTTACGGTCCGGTGGCCGGCGAAGCGCAAGAGAAAGCTCTTCCAGCCGGAAGTTTCTACACAGAACCGGCCGGGGTTGCGCACTTCGCGGAAACCAGATCGGATCCCGTACTCGTTTACATTACCGGAGACGGTCCGACCGACACGGTCTACGTCAAGTGACATCAGCCGTAATAACCCGACAGAAGGAGCGGCTGTGCGTGACCCTGCGTTCCTGTGTGCTACGCGAAAAATCCAGCGTCGTCCCGGCGTGGTCGGTGTAGGCGTGCTATTGGAAAGTGCCCGTATCTACAATTTCAAAGGCAAAAGATGGGCTAACCGGCGGCAGTGAGGAGCGCTGCGCGAGGCCTGGCGGGCGCGGCGCTTCACCATGGATAAGGTGTACCTTTACGCCCGAATCTGCCGAGTAGAGCGTGTGATGCGGCCGTATCTCGAGATTCTTGTGGCCTGACTAGCCCAATGAGCGATTGGCGCATATTGCAGTTATGCGCCAATAAAGCTACTCTATTGGCGCATAAATTGCTTATTTGCGCCAAAAGATCCGAATGCCCAAGCAATTGCCGGCTGATCTCTTAGAGCGGGTGCGAGCCGAATTGGCCGCCGTTCCGGATGGCGGCGCCATCGAAGGTCTTAGCGCCCGGCTAACAGATCTAGTTAGCCGCCGTTCATTGCAGCGAAAACTGGCTGATTGGGTTGCCAATGGACAAATTCGCGCCGAGGGCTCTAAGAAGGGGCGGCGCTACTTCCTGCCTGTACCGCCTGCGGGGCGGACGAGCATCACGTCCGCGGTTACGCCACATGAATCGAATACGAGCTTCGTCGTGCAAAGTGTCACGGATGATTACCCGCCGATTTCCACAGCGGGGCGAGAGGTGCTTGCGCTCGTTCGCCACCCAATCTTTGATCGGCCCTCGGTTGGGTACCATCGGGCCCTTCTGGATGGTTACGTGCCGAATGAGACTGCCTATTTGCCGGAATCGGCAGTTCGGCATCTACATGAGTTGGGCAGCCCGCGGCAGGAGGGTCGACCGGCTGGCACATTCGCACGCGACATCCTGGATCGCTTGCTCATCGATCTTTCCTGGGCGTCCAGCCGACTGGAGGGAAATACCTATTCGTTGCTCGACACCGAAAGGCTGATTCACGCCGGGCAGGAAGCCGCCGGCAAGAACGCCAAAGAAACGCAGATGATCCTCAATCACAAGGCAGCGATCGAACTGCTGGTGAATTCGGCCGAGGAGATCGGCATTAACCGGTTCACCCTCTGCAACCTGCATGCCCTGCTCGCGGAGAACCTGCTCGATCATCCGCAGGGCGCGGGCCGCTTGCGAACTATTGCAGTGGGTATTGCTGGGACAATGTATGTACCCACGGCGATTCCGCAATTGATCGAGGAAATGTTCGAGTTGCTGCTTGCGAAGACTGCCGCAATTAGAGATCCATACGAACAATCCTTATTCCTGATGGTGCAGCTGCCGTATCTGCAGCCATTCATCGACGTGAACAAGAGAACCTCGCGACTTGCTGCGAACATCCCACTTATAAAGTTGAATCTCGTGCCACTCTCTTTCATCGGCGTTCCGGAGCGCGCATACACCGAGAGTGTGATAGCCGTGTACGAGTTCAATCGGGTTGAACTCATTCGCGATGTGTTCGTCTGGGCGTATGAGCGCTCCTGCCAGAGGTATGTCACCGTGCGCGACTCGCTGCCGGAGCCCGATCCCTTTCGGTTGAAATATAGAACGGCACTAAGAGACGTCGTTGGATCGATTATCAAAGACGGCAAGAAACCCACGCTGGGCGTGATTCGTAAACAAGCACGACTGCTAATACCGGCGAATGATTTGCCGCGATTCGGCGAAGTGGCTCTAGAAGATCTGCAGGGTCTGCACGAAGGCAACATCGCGCGCTACGGCCTATGGCCGTCGGAGTTTCGCGCGTGGTTGTCAAATCAGGCTGGCGGCACCGTAGCAAAAACGTAGTGTTTGATGCCGTTTCATGCACTCCGGTGCATAGTTCGCACCATTCAAATTTGGTCGAAGCCACCAATTAGTCGGCTTGACCGCCAGCTTGGCGGACGGCCTTATATAGCAATACGGCAACTGTCCAACGTCCGAGCCGCTCCTCAGGTCACTGCATTGAAGGCTTTGTTGCTACCGACCCCCAAGTGTTTTACGCAATTCCCCGGTTTCATCACCGGTGGCGCGCAACTGATTCGCTAGTTGCACAGTGGGATTATCCCACCAGGCTCGGCTGTACGACCTACCCGCCCTTTAGCGGCATTGCGAGTCAGCGGCAACGATCTGTCAGGCAGCGGAAAAGTAAGACCATTGCATCGTAAAACTGGAAAAAGCGGCGTGGATGTCGCGCAATTCCGTCCTTTTAACAATTAAGGGCGAGCGCTGGGCCGCCCCGCGTTATGTCGCACAATGCCGACGCGAATGCGACTTTCGTCACGTTCTGGTTGGCCCATCAGTGGGAAGTGTTGACCCGCCATACCCGATCGCCGTTAATGGTGCCGCTTCGAATTGAAACGTGCCGTCGCTTGCGGCGGCAAAATCATGAGGAGAGGTTAATGTCTAAACTCGTATATGCACTTCTTGGCGCGGGCGCGCTGGTGGCCGTTGTTGCCTCGCTCGGCTCTCGAGTCGTCGTGGCGGACACCCTGTCAGGCAGCAGTGGTTCCAGCAGCTCGAGCAGCAGTAGTTCGAGCAGCGGATACGGCCCGGACTGCAGTGGGGCAGCGGCGTCGCTCGGCGTCATTTGGCCGCCGAACCACACGATGGTGACAGAGAGCATCGTAGGCGTGACGGACGCCTTCGGTCTCCCGACGACCATCAGGGTCACGGGCATTCAGCAGGACGAGCCCGTCGAGGCGATCGGAAGCGGCAATACTGCGCCCGATGGCTCGGGCGTGGACACCTCCACCGCCTACGTACGCGCCGAGCGCGCAGGTCCCGGAACCGGCCGCATCTACTTCATCTCATTTACCGCAACTGATACACAGGGCCTGCAGTGCAGCGGAGTGGTGCAGGCAAATGTTCCTCACGACCAGGGCCAAGGATTCACCCCGGTAGACACCGGACAGCGCTACGATTCAACCGTCTTGGGTAATTGATTGCACAGAGTAACTCAGCCTGCAGGCCGCTGCGCCTTCCCGGCAGCGGTCCTCAGGTCGAGCCTCAGCGACAGTCCACGATGTGCTGCACGGTGTTGCGCCACTCGCATTGAGCGTGCGTCAAGGGACGGTGAAAGCTCAATGGCGAATAGAACGCGAAACTGACTAGTAACAACACTATAATTACCGCCAGCTTCGATTCTTGCCACGCGCGCAGTGCGCGCCATCTTTCCGCGGCCTCGGCCAAAACGAGGGGCACCAGGCAAAAGGCAAGGACCAACGCCAGGAAATAGTGGTACAGATACATGACGCGCATCGTTCCCAGATAGGCGTGTGCGGTCATGAACACCAAGTATTGCAACAGTAGCATGGCCATCAGTGCGCGGCGCTCTGGGTCGGACGACGGACACGGACGCCGCCACTGCAAGATCAGCAACCCGACTGTGGCAACTAGGGCGATGCCCGCCATCAACCATCCCCAAAGATTTCCGACCAGTTGCACGTACGCCGTATGCACACCATCCGAGTCCCACCGGTAATTGATGGTGCGGATATGCAGCGGCCACTCCATCGGTTGCGACCCATTCTGATCGTTCTTGGGTACACCCTTCAAGTCAGCCAACATGAAGCGTGTGTAGTCCTGCGCCGCGGCCAACACCACCATGGGAGAGAAACCCTTTGCACCCTCCAGGTACGCCCGGTAGGTATGCGACATGAAGGCTTCATCTTTTGCACCCGCGGGACTGCCCGGGGGCGGGGGATGAGGAGTGGCCGCAACGTGAATCGTCCACACGACCACAATGGCCAGTAGGCAGCCGGACGCTATAACCGTGCCATCGCGCAGGCCGGTCAAGAGCAGGCGCGCTCGCGGAGCGGAATGCCAGCCCATTCCGATACGGCGGAGAATCAGCATCAGGCCAAGCAGGGTCCACAGCACCGCATTCAGCTTGACCATGATGGCCAGCCCGCAGGCTGCGCCCAGAGCAAACTCCAGCCAGGGCGAGCTGCTCCGGCCACGGCGCGCACTCACAACGAAACACAGCAAAGCAACCAGCGCGAACGCAAGTTGGAACGCATCGAGATGGGCCGCTCGAAAATGCGCGATGAATGCATTTTCAAATACGTAGAGATTACTGAGCAACAGCGCCGCAAGCACGGAGCGCGTGAGAGTCAGCATTACAGCAAAAAAAACCACCGCTCCGATTACCGCAAACACTCCGGACATCAGCCGCACGCCCGCGAACGAGTAGTGCTCGGGCAGACGCCCGCCTCCAACCTGCTTGTCCCAGCCGATTGCACGCGTGTCAGTTCCGCGATTGGGATGGAGCAATGCATCACCGGCGGCGATCAGCATCAACCCGAGGGGCGGATGGGTTGCAAATTGCGCGGTCCCGTCCTCGTACCGCTGCGCCGCCGTCAGGTAGTACGTCTCATCCCACATTGGATGAGAGGGCTGGCCGAGCCCGACCAGGAAATTCATCGTGGCCAGCGCGACGACAAGCACGGCGGCGGGGAAGATGCCGAGCCGTTCGGGCAGGACGACGGCCCATCGCCGGTTAGCCCGCGTATGTAGTAGTTCGAAAGCGCGTTCCATGTAAACCGGCAGTCTGCCCTTGCCCGTCCCGCGGATCCGTGATCCAGGACGCGATCCAATGAGCGGGGCGACCTTCATCTTCGAAGTGACGAACCGCGGACGACACTCGTCCCGGCCGGTCGCGGACAACGCGATCTACCACCTGGTCCGCGCCGTCGATCGGATCAGCCGCTACGAGTTCCCGGTGCAGCTTGACGACGCCAGCCGCGGCTATTTCAGCCGCATGGCCAAGGTGGTTGGCGGCGAGACCGGCGCGGCGATGCGCGACATTGTCGCCGACCCCTCCAATGCGTCGGCCGACACCGTCCTCAGCCGGGACGCCAACTTCCACGCCATGCTGCGAAGGAGGGCTCGGCCAGCCTCCCTACATGATGCTATCGAACGGTGGCATAGCGGCGGTGGCGACGGCCAAGGCAAATCCGGTCGCCATGGTCGAGTCCGGCCCGGCCAGCGGCATCTTTGCGGCAGCGCATATCGGCGCACTGGTTGGCCAACGCAACCTGATTGCGCTCGATATCGGGGGAACAACCGCAAAGTGCGCGCTGATCGAGAACGGTGAGGTCAAAATAACGACGGAGTACTTTGTTGAGCGCACTCGCAAAACGCCAGGGTATCCGATTCAGACCCCGGTATCGGAAATTGTCGAGATTGGCAATGGCGGTGGCAGCATTGCGTGGGTCGACGCCGGCGGAAAGCTGCACGTGGGACCGCAGAGTGCGGGCGCGAAGCCAGGCCCCGTTGCCTATGGGCGTGGCGGGACGAAGCCAACGACGACCGACGCCAATCTATTGCTCGGGCGCATCGATCCCAATAGCTTCGCCGGTGGCGACCTGAAACCAGATTGGGCCGGTGTCGAGCGAGCTTTTGACGCGCTCGGAAAGAGCCTAGGCGTCTCAGCGATCGAAGCCGCGCGCGGCGTGGTTCGAATCGCCAACGCGAACATGACGAATGCGCTGCGGCTCGTCTCAACCAACAAGGGCTACGACCCACGAGATTTCGCGCTGATGGCCTTTGGTGGAGGCGGCCCAATGCATGCGGTCGCGCTAGCCGAGGAATTAAAGGTCCCCAAGGTCATCGTCCCCGTGAACTCAGCCGTATTCTCTGCGTGGGGAATGCTATTGACCGACCTGCGGCGAGACTATGTGCGGACACATCTTGTGGCCGTAACCCCCGCTACGGGCGATGCCATAGTGCGACAGTTTCGCGAGATGGAGGCAGAGGCGGCTGTCAACTTTACTCGGCGAGAGCCTTCGTGACCTACCAAGTCCGGTTGTCGGGATCGACCTCAAACGTAGTCTCATAGGGTATGTGAAACGTGCCATTTCGCATGCGGACACCTTTGGTGCCGTTAATTCGAAACATCATGATGGACTTGCCGATACAACCACGGTAACGGCTCTCGGCGGCAGTGCTGAAGGCGTCATGGTTGAACGGCCCATGATAGCCCGCGGGCTTAAACACTGTGAGCGGGCCGCCCTCGAACGCAGATCTGATTGTCTGCTTAATATTGGTGTGAAGGCCGGGGAAGGTCTTGCCGCCCACTTCCAACGAGAAGAATACTCGCGACACCATATGCTCGTCGTCGCTTCCAATTTCTTGGGAGTCCAGAATCAAATGCGAAAACTTAACGGTTGCTTGCATATACGGCTCCTGCGTGCCTCAATATTAGCTCGGCTGGGTTGGAGCGCTGATTAGGGCTCTAAGCACAGATACATTTCTATCACCAGCGGAAAGGCTCGGTGAATTTTTCAAATTTATCGGTGAAAAAGGAATTTCTGTCGCCGCCGTTCTGGCTGCTGTCGGTTGTGTGAAAACACTGCGGTGGATGAGATCGCTCGCTGACACATCCCGCGAGCATCCCTTGAGCGATCACCGACAACACCAGCAATCTGCGTAGTCGCGGACCTCTGTTGGCGATCTCTCTCATCGAACAACCTCGCGAGGATCTTGTGGTGGTGGCCACGGCGGGTTGTGGCGCGCTGAACCTACACTGACAGAATTGGGCGCCGGAATAAAGAATTTCCCATTGGCACGGACATTGCTTAGCTATTGCTATCGTCAATCCAGGAATCGCAGCCAATGTTCTCGCGTCGATCAATTGGACTCGTCCGGCACAGATCAAATCGCCATCCGCCCGCACCGGTCGGTCAGATTGCCGAGCTGCGCCAAGAGCCCGTGCTCGGCGCGCATCTTGCGGCCTCACGCCGCGGTTACACTCATCACGGCATCTACGTCGGTCGCGGAATGGTGGTGCATTACGCTGGTTTGTCCCGACTCTTGCGTTCAGGACCGGTCGAGGAAGTGACCATGGCTCAATTTTCCATGGGGTGGCCGGTAGGGATCGTTCGGGACCGTGAATCGACGTACTCACCTCAGGAGATCGTCCTACGTGCCCGGTCCCGGCTCGGTGAGAACAGGTATAGCGTCCTGAGGAACAATTGCGAGCATTTCTGCAACTGGTGCATAAGCGGCCGCAGTCGCAGCATTCAGGTTGAACGACCCGGGGCTATCACCTTGCACGTGCTCGTTGTGGCCGCCCATTGCGCCGGCCGACTGCCGTTCATGCTTGGATCCCTGCGCACATTGGTGAGCCGCGATGCGCTCGCGGGTTGACGGGTTGATGTCATATCTAGGGCCGTGCGACCCGTGGGGGCGACCGCAGCGCAGTGCCGCCGGAACGGCGCGTCCGCATACCCGGCTACACTTTGCCTTCCCGCCATTCTTCAGTCATAGTTCCTAGTTCGGGTCGGTGCCCCAGGGCAGGCGCCGCTGTCGAAATCGCTTACACGCAGCGGAGCTTGCGGTGTCGGAACTGGATGGACTCAGATTACTTCGCCGAATCGAAGAAGGTGTCGCCGGTAAATTCGGCGAGGCCTTCTTCAAGCAAATCGTCCGAGACCTCTCTGGAGCGCTGAACGCGCACGCGGCGTTCGCGGGCCGGTTGAATGACGACCGGACCGGCAGCATGCTTGCCTTTTGGGTCAAGGATGCTTTCGAGAAGTGTTTGACCTATCCCCTGAAGGGGACGCCCTGCGAGTTTGTGTACAAAGGCGAGATTACGTCCTTTGCACGCGATATCGGCAAGGTTTTCCCAACGGACCGCGAATGGTTTGCACAGCTTGGTGTAAACAGCTATCTAGGTATTCCGATCAAAGGCGAGACCGGGGCTGTGGTTGGGCATCTTGCCGTGATGGATCAGCGCGAACGCGATTGGCACGATGCGGACCTCGATGTGCTGCGATTGTTTTCGATGCGTACGGCTGTGGAATTGGAACGCGCCAATTCCCATCGACAACTGGAGAGTAGCAACCAAGCGCTCGCGGACGCAAACGCTCGGCTAATGGCGGAGATCGAGCATCGAACGCAGGTGGAGAAGGAACTCGAAGCGGCGACGCAGGCAGCCGAGGCGGCCAATCACGCCAAGAGCGTGTTTATATCGCAGATGAGTCACGAGCTCCGAACGCCGCTCAACGGCATCTTGGGATATGCGCAGCTCATGCGGCGCGATACGGCGGTCGCGACCGCCGTCAAGCATGACGGCCTGCAGGTGATCGAGCGGTCGGGCGAGCATCTGCTGACGCTGGTCAACGATCTCCTTGACTTGGCGAAGATCGAAGCCGGCAAGCTCGAGCTCACGCCCACCGAGGTCGATCTACGCGACCTGTTGATGCACATCGGCGACCTGATCGGCGAGCGTGCTCGCCGTGCCCAATTGGAGTTCACCGTGGATGCGGGTTCCGCGCCCTCGGGGGTGTTCGCAGATGGCCGGGCCCTGCGGCAAATCTTGCTCAATCTGCTGGGGAACGCCGTCAAATTCACGCCGGCCGGCGGACGGGTTGATCTTCGCGTTCGCGCCGCGGCGCACGGTCAGGATCACTATCGCCTTGGCTTTCAAATCCAAGACTCGGGGATCGGAATTCCGGCCGATGAACTGAAGAACATATTCGAACCCTTTCATCGGGTTACCGGTGGTCGTGCCGCCGTCGAAGGAACCGGATTGGGTCTCACCATCACGCAGCGATTGGTGGCGGCGATGGGAGGGGTTCTCGAGGTCAGGAGCGGCGTCGGAATGGGGAGCACATTCGAATTCGAAATCGTGCTGCGCGCCGCGGCCGGCCCCGATACCCGTGAGTCCATGGTCGAGGTAGTTCGCGCCTATCGCGGCGAACGCAAGCGCGTGTTGCTGGTGGATGACGATCCCGTGAACCGCGAACTGCTGCGGGGCTTGTTGGTGGACTTGGGTTTCTTGGTGGGTGTGGCCGAAGACGGCGCGCGGGCGTTGCACGCCGTCGAGTCGTCACTGCCAGACCTTGTGATCACGGATTTATTGATGCCGAACATGAATGGCGCCGATCTCGTTCAGGCGTTGCGCGCGCGACCTTCCACCGCGAATCTGCCGGTGATCGCCCTGTCGGCGAGTGCTGCTTCCGCAGCGCATGGCGATGTGGCGCTCGACGGCTTCAATGTGGTCTTGACCAAGCCCGTGCGGTTCACCGAGCTGTTGGAATGCGTGGGCCGCTGCCTGGGACTGACATGGGTCTGCGGCCCCCGTGCCGATCAGACCGAATCGACGGAGACCGGCGCCGTGACCGGGGAATTGGATGAACGATTCATTGCCAATCTCGGCGATCTTGCCATGCGCGGCGACGTACAGGCGCTCAAGAGCCTGTGCGATCAGGCTGGGCGGCATTCGGCCCAGGCGCGACAGTTGCTTACCGAATTGGCGCCGCATGTGGCGAAATACGATACCGTCGCGATTCGCCGCGTGGTTGCGTCCGTCACCGCGGCCAGCACGCCTGCTGCCGCTCGCTGAATCCCGCCATCGGCTGTGGTCTGCCCGCAATCCGCGGTGGGCTACATCCATAATTCACGCCTCCTGAGGCTTTCTGCGGGCCGGCTGCCGCGGCATGAGGATTGCAAATCGCTGTTAGAGACGCCAATCCTCAGGCATCGGAGAGCATATGCAATTGCAAGACGTATCGAGCGCGCCAAAGCCCGCGGGCAGGCGCATCGGATCAATCCTCCCTAACATCATCGCGTTGAATGCCGACATTTTTGCCCTGTTGCGCCGGGTGTGCTGGCCGCTGCTCGACCTCGGCTTCCGAATTTGGCTGGCACAGCAATTCTTCGTGTCCGGGGTCATCAAGGTCACGCATTGGGAGACCGCTCTGAACCTTGCGGCCCAAGAGTATCCGGTGTCGTGGATGAGTCCAACGGCGGCGGCGTACACCGGGGCTGCGATCGAGGTCATCGCCCCGATCTTTCTCGCAAGCGGGCTGCTCACGCGTTATGCGGCGACGGCGTTACTTGCGTTATCGCTGGTGATTCAATTCAGCTACCAGCCTTTTGACAGCCAGTTGTTCTGGATCGCCTTGTTCGGCTGGTACGCTGTGGCCGGTGCGGGATCGATGTCGTTGGATCAACTGTTGCGCCGGGGTCTCGCCGACAGCGCGCTGCCCTGGGTGCCGCGCATCATCCGGATATCGGGGGCGGTGCGCGCGCGGTTCAGTCCCGTGTACCTGTCCGCGATCAGAATCTGGTTGGGAGTCACTCTACTGGCTGTCGGATTCGGCCACGCGGATCTTGGTTTGTGGCTGCCGCTGGCGACGTTGTCGGCCTGGCCGCCGTGGGCCGCGGTCATCGGCGGGGCGCTCATGGTCTTTGGATTGGCCTCTCGCTGGGTCACGGTGGTGTTGGTGTTCGGATCGGTTGTGGTGCCGATGATGAATACCGGCCTTACCGCCGATAGCTTCGGCACGATGGTTTTCGCGATGATTGCGATTCTTGGCGCGGGTCCGGCGGCCGTCGATCGGCTCATCGCTCGATCGCTGGCGCGGCGCTATCCGCAATTGGAGGGCAAGCCGAGCTTCGCCGTGGATTCAGCGCCGAGAGTTGTCATCGTCGGCGGCGGATTCGGAGGCCTGAGCTGCGCATCCGCCCTGCGCAAGGCGCGGGTGTCGATTACCTTGATCGACCGGGGAAATTTTCATTTGTTTCAGCCGTTGCTGTATCAGGTGGCCACGGCCGCGCTGTCGCCGGGCGATATCGCCGCACCGATCCGCCCGTTGTTTCGCGACGCCTTCAATGCGCGCGTGTTGCTCGGCACTGTCACAGGGGTCGACCTTGAGAACCGTTGCGTACAGATCGGCGCTCAGCACGTGGACTATGATTACCTCGTTATCGCCACTGGCGCGACGCACAGTTATTTCGGGAAGGATCAATGGCAGCCCTATGCGCCGGGCCTCAAGCGGGTGGAGGACGCCACCGAAATCCGTCGGCGCTTGCTGATGGCGTTCGAACGGGCGGAGGCGACCGAAGATCAAATCGAACGGGCAGCTTTGTTGACGTTCTTGATTGTCGGCGGAGGCCCCACCGGCGTGGAACTGGCGGGTGCAATCGCGGAATTGGCGCGCTTCGGCATGGAAAAGGAGTTTCGCCGCTTCGATCCGGCGAGCGCGCGCGTCGTACTGGTGCAGTCCGGTCCGCGCATTCTTCCGAGCTTTCCGGAGTCGCTCTCCAACGTGGCGCATCGCTCTCTGACCCGGCTGGGTGTGGAAGTCCTGCTCGACAGCCGCGTGGACGGCATCGATGCGGAGGGGGTATCGGTGAGCGGCAAACGCATCGCCGCTCGCACCGTGCTATGGGCGGCCGGTGTGATGGCCTCGAAGGCGGCGCAATGGTTGGGTGTGCCTGCGGATAACGCAGGTCGGGTGAAGGTGGATCAGCACCTGAACGCCGAGGGCCAGCCCTCCGTTTGGGTCATCGGCGATACGGCCGCAAGCAATGCCTGGGCTGGAAAACCAGTCCCCGGTCTCGCGCCCGCGGCCAAGCAGGGGGGGCAGTATGTAGCCGGCGTGATTCGCGCCCAGATTGAGGGACGTGCGCCGCCGGCGCCGTTTGCCTACCGGCATTTGGGAAGCCTCGCGACCATCGGCCGCAAATCGGCGGTCGCGGATTTTGGTTGGATCAAGATTTGGGGAGCGCCGGCCTGGTGGCTGTGGGGATTCATCCACGTGGGCTTTCTGGTTGGAATGCGCAATCGCGTGTCCACCATGGTGAATTGGTTCTGGGCGTACCTGACCTTCGGCGGCGGTATCCGCTTGATCACGGGTGCGGAGTGGATTCCAGCAGGCTGGCGTGACCGTCCGGATCCGCGATCATAATGCCGGTGGTTTTCTGGCCATCCTCTTCGACGATGCCAGGAGAAATCATCCGGTAATGATTAGCGCGAGCGCCGCGTTCGGCGGCGTCGACGTCGGCGGCGAAATTGACCTGCCAGCGCCAGATGTCGTTGGCGCGGGTATCGACGGGCATAGCGCGGCCGTCCCGTGGGGTCAGATATTCCAATAACTCTACGCCGGGTCCGCGGGCCGCGTGCAACGTGGTAATGCGCAGCCGGGCCCCGAACACATTGTTCAAGTGTTCCTGTTCCGTACCGTAGTTCTCGCTGGTGCCGACGATTACCAGCCCCAACGTGTCCCGGTAGAACTTCAAACTGGACTCGGTGTCGGCGACGACAATGGCGGTGTGATCGATGCCGAGAAACAGTGGACCGGCGTGCTGGTGCCATTTGGGGTTTCCCTTGTCGTCCGGAAAATGCAGCACTTCCAAGTAGTGTCCGTCGGGATCGCGAAAGTAGAAGGCCGAAATGCCGGCCGCCTGCTTGTTTGACGGAGGAAGCACCTGGGGCCCGGTCGATGCGAAAGTGACATCGTGTTCGCGCAGCCACGCGAATGCCCGATCCATGTCGGACACGATGATGGCCACATGCTGGAACCAACGATCATTGCTGCGGGAATCCACGGGGAAGGGCCGGCCCTGCGGAGCAAGGAACTGCTCCAATTGCAACCTTTCATCGCCCAGCCTGAGCGTCACGATGCGTAGGCGTACTCCGAATACCCCATACAGATGCTCGTACGCTTCACCGCTGACCTCGGTGTCGGACACGAATTCGAATTTCAGTACTTTTTCGTAAAACGCCCTGCTGGCGTCCAAATTGCCGACCGTCATGGCCACCGATTCGACGGCTCGTACGGGCACGCCGTCGGCATATGCGCCAAAACTCAGCAGGCAACCCGCGGTGGACACGCCGATCCAACGGAGGAATTTGAATTGCTTCATGACGGAATCTCCGGATTAAACTGAAACGGCGGCTTCGCGCGATGCATGTCCAGTGAGTTGCCTGCCGAGGAGGGTGGCCGTGCGCAGCGCCCAGGCGTAAATCGTCAGAGACGGATTCACGCGGCTTGAGCGCGGCAGCACGCTGCCGTCCACGACATAGAGGCCGTCCAGCCCGTGGACCTTGCCCTGCGCATCGACCACGGAGGTGTTGGGATCGTCTCCGGTGATCAAGGTGCCGCTGACGTGAGCGGTGCCCGCAAGACCGACTCGTTGCGAGAAGGCGATCAATCCACTGCGCAGCAAGGCTCCCCGAAATTGCTTTATCAGTCGGACATGCTCTTCGAGCGCCGGCCTCAAACGGGTCTCGTCGAAGTCCAATGTCGGACGACTGGCGCTCGCCGCATCGTTGGCGCCTGCGCCGATGACGCGATTGTCGCTGTCCGAGCCATCCTCGGTCTGCAGAAAGAATCCATAAGAACGGCTGCCGATCAAGCGCGCGAGCGGACCGGGCACCCAGCGGGGGATCAGCGTCGAGATCAACTCGCCATCAAACCCGAGAGGCTGCACCGAGCTGTGCGGAAGATCGTCGTTCAAAAACAGGCGGGTCTTGCGAATGAGGTCGGTCTTCAGCGACGGCGACACGGCGATCATCGCGGTCAGCAGGTGCATTTTTAAATTGCGGCCGACTTCTTCAAGGCCGAGGATCGACCTTTGCAGGCGATGGCGCTCCACGTGACGCTGCAGCAGCCGCGGAGAGTGCAAGGCACCGGCGCCCAGCAGCACGCAGCGGGCGCGCAGGGTTCGTCCGTCCGTCAAGTGTACGCCGCGAATCTTTGTGGGATTCCCCCGGTCCCCCACCAGATCGTCCACTGCCACGCCCGTCAGGAGCGTGAGGTTGGGCGATTGCCGCGCACGCGTCAGAAACCCGGTTTCCGCGTCGGACTTGAGGCCCGCTACCGAGGCGAAGCCGTCGAAGTGACTCGCCTCGTGTTTGTTCGCAACGATCCCTGATGCCAATCCCAACGGCATGGGCTCGGATCGCCATTGAGGACAGCGCGCCGTCATGGTTGCCGAGATACGCGCCAAGTCCGGCTCACAATCGAAGAGGCGGACACCCAAGTCGCGAGTCGCAGCATCGTAGTACGGACTCAGATCTTCGTAGCTGATCGGCCAGCCGCGGCATTGATGCGCCGGGTCCGGCAGGAATTCGTTCGGCGAATAGCGCAGCAGGGCGGCGCCGTACCACTTGGTCTTGCCGCCGACGTTGAAGTATTCCTCGGGCTTGAATTCCCGGCCGCGACCATCGACCCAGGACTCCTGGCTCTTGAAGAGCCCCTCGTGCACGACCTTGCAGATGTCGAGCGTGCTCTCGTCACGCGGCAGTTCGCGGCCCTTTTCAACGAGGGCGACGCGCAGCCCCGCATCCACGAGAGTCTTGGCAGCGGCGCAACCGCCGGCGCCGGAGCCGACGATGATGGCATCGTATTCTTCAAATGCGGACGTCATGATTGTCTCCAGTTCAAGGTCTGCTGGGCTCGTAGCCGCAGTGGATGCAGCGCTCGCTCGATGTGTGACACAACTTGGCGCAGGGCGCGGACTGCGGCCGGTGCACGGCCAGAAACGCCGCGGTTCCCAGCTGCATGCCGATCACCGGCGCCGTTAGATAGATCCAGAACGCGGTCCAAATATGTCCCGGAAGCGCGGACGCAAAGGAGCGGGCAGGGTTGATGCTCATGCCCGACAGGGGTCCCTCGAAGCTGATGAACAGGCAGACCAGGAGGCCGGCGATCAGGCCGGTGAATCGCGCCAGATGCATCTTGCTCGAGACCGTGAGCACGACGAATATCATCAGGGCGGAGATGCCGATCTCCGCCGAGAACGCCGCGCCGACTCCGGCGTCGCCGGGGACGGTGGCCACGAAGCTCACCGGCGGTTCGGAAAACGCTGGGCCGAAGGCGACCACCAGGCCGCACACGCCAAGCGTTCCACCGATGAATTGCGCAATGATGTAGAACGCGGCGTCGCTCGGCGCAATTTTACCGAGGCGTAGAAACGACAGCGTGACCGCGGGATTCATGTGAGCACCCGAGCGTCGCCCCCAGGGACTGTAGATGAGGGCGATTGCCGTCAGGCCCATTGCCGCCCCCGTGAGCAACCTGCGCAGGAAGGCATCCGGAATCACCGCATGCAGCGGCGAGACCGGGGATTCCAGCAGCAAGGTGAACACACCGGCGGAGACCATGAACATGCCGAGAGCCCACGCTTCGATGAAATACTCGGGCCAGTGGACGGCTGCGCTGCCCTTCGCAGCGGATTCGATGCTGTCGCTCACGATCAACCTCCAGTTTCGAATCCAGGGTAGAGCGTCATTCCGCCGTCGACGAACAGGCTGATGCCGTGCACGTAGTCGGCGTAATCCGACGCCAGCCAGACGGCCGCGCGGCCGATCTCGTCGGCCTCACCGATCCGCTTGTAAGGAATGAGCCGAAGCAAGTCGCTATAGGCCTCCGGTGTCCCCCACGCTTCCATGTTGATGGGTGTGCGGATGGCGCCCGGGCAGATGCTGTTCACGCGGATGCGATAGGGGGCCACCTCTTGCGCCAGGCTCTTCATCATCAGCATGACCCCGCCTTTCGAAGCGGCATAGTTCACGTGACCGGCCCAGGGAATCACTTCGTGCACCGAGCTGATGCAGAGAATTTTGCCGGCCGAACAAGACACGTTGGCCCGTACGCCGCGGCGTTTGAATTCCCTGACGGCTTCCCGGGCACACAGGAATTGCCCCGTGAGATTCACGCCGAGAACCTTGTTCCATTGCTTCAGCGTCAGGTTCTCGAATGAGGCGTCCTGCTGCAATCCGGCATTGTTGACCAGCACATCGATGGTGCCGAACTCCCCCAGCATCCGAGAGAACATTGCCATCACCTGATCCTCGTCGGACACATCCGCCTTGACGGCGATTGCCCGGACGCCGAATTCACGGATCTCGCGGCAAACCAGTTCGGCTTTGTCCTCGCCGGCCACGAAGTTGACCACGACGTCGGCGCCGGATTGACCCAAAGCCAGCGCAATGGCCCGACCGATACCGGAACTGGCACCAGTGACCAGAGCCTTCTGTCCCTGCAACAAGCGCTGGGGAGGGCAGTGGGGCATGACGGGTCTGGGCAGGTGAGCGGGATGCATCGCGGTATCCATGTGAATATCTCCTGGGTTGGTAGCGATCAATTCGAGGGTTGACGAGGCTGCAGCAGTTTTGCGACCAATCCGGTCCAACCGGTCTGGTGCGCCGCACCGACGCCGCGGCCGGTGTCGCCGTGAAAATATTCATAGAACAGCACGTGGTCGCGGAAGTGCGGATCGTTCTGCTGGCGCGGGTACTGCGAGAACACCGGCCGTTTGCCGTTCTTGTCTTTGAGGAATATTTTCGTCAGGCGCTTGGCGATCTCGCGCGCCGCCGCATCGATGGAGACGAAATTCCCCGATCCGGTGGGGCACTCGACCTTGAAATCGTCGCCGTAATAGTGATGAAACTTTTGCAGCGATTCGATCAACAGGTAGTTGACGGGGAACCAGATCGGGCCGCGCCAGTTCGAGTTCCCGCCGAACAATCCGGAATCCGACTCGGCGGGCAGGTAACGGACGCTCAGATCCGCACCGTTGACGTTGAATACATACGGATGCCGATCGTGGTGCTTGGAGATCGCACGGATCCCGTACTCGGAAAGAAATTCGGTTTCATCCAGCATGCGCGACAGCAGCCGCTTCATGCGATGCCCGCGGAGCAGCGAGAGCAGACGCCGGTGACCTCGGCCCTCGTCAGTCCAATGCGATACCAGAGAGGCAAGATCCGGGCGGTACTTCAAGAACCATTCCAGGCGACGCTTGAATTCGGGCACCCGTTCGAGCAGCTCCGGTTCCAGGGTTTCGACCGCGAATAGCGGAATCAAGCCCACCATCGAGCGTACTTTCAGCGGCGTCATAGTGCCGTCGGGAAGATGCAACACGTCGTAGAAGAATTCATCCGTCTCGTCCCACAGTCCGATGCCGGCCTCGCCCACGTTGTTCATGGCCTCCGCGATATGCAGGAAGTGCTCGAAGAACTTGGTGGCGATGTCTTCGTAGACTGGATTGGTCTGCGCCAACTCCAGAGCGATGCGCATCAGGTTCAAGGCGTACATGGCCATCCAGCTGGTGCCGTCCGCCTGATCGATATGGCCGCCGGTGGGCAGCTGCGAACTGCGGTCGAACACGCCGATGTTGTCGAGACCGAGAAACCCGCCTTGGAACACGTTGCGGCCTTCCGCGTCCTTGCGGTTCACCCACCAGTTGAAGTTCAGCATCAGCTTGTGAAATACGCGTTCCAGGAAGGCGAGGTCGCCCTTACCTCCGTGTTGCTTGCGGTCCATTTGAAACACGCGCCAGGTGGCCCAGGCATGCACCGGTGGGTTTACGTCGCCGAACGCCCATTCATAGGCGGGGATCTGGCCGTTGGGGTGCATATACCACTCGCGCGTCAGCAGCAGGAGTTGTTCCTTCGCGAATTGCGAATCGACGATGGCCAGCGACAGGGTGTGGAAGGCGAGATCCCACGCGGCGTACCACGGATACTCCCACTTGTCCGGCATGGAAATGATGTCGGCGTTGTTCAAGTGCGTCCACTCGCGGTTGCGGCCGCGCCGGCGTTCCGCGGGCGGTGGAATTTGGCCCGGATCGCCGTTGATCCATTGAGGAATGTCGAAATAGAAGAACTGCTTGCTCCAGATCATGCCGGCGAAGGCCTGGCGCTGGACGAGCTTGGCGTCAGCGAGTTCGATGTCGAGTTGCAAATCGGCGTAGAACTCATCGGCCTCGGTGCGGCGCAACTCGACGATGCGCTCGAAGTCGGCGAACGGCTCCGCCCGCGGCAGCCGCGACAGCCGCACCCAGACGGACGCGGATTCGTGGGCGGGCACGTCGAAACGGAAATGCGCCGCGGCCTTGGTGCCTGTCTGATCGGCGGCGACGGCATCCTGCCGTCCGTGGATGAGGTAGTCGTGAAACCCATCTTTGAAGGGGCCCGACTCCTCGCTGGAATAGAGCCGGCGGGTGTTGGTGGCGTTCTCGGTCAACAGCCAATGCGCGTCCGATCCGCTCGCGCTGCGCGCGTAGCAGTGATACGCGCCGAGGGCATGGTGCGATGCCTGGACGGCGCCGCCGCCGTCCGCGCGCAGCTGGGGCTTGTGCGCGCCGTTCTTCCAGCCCCAGGTATTGCGAAATACCAGCTGCGGCAGCAGGTGCAACGGCGCGGGCGCGTCGCCGCGGTTATGCGCCGTGACGCGCATGAGCACATCGTCGACGCCGGCCTGGGCGTATTCGACGAAAACGTCGAAGTACCGATCATCGTCGAACAGTCCGGTGTCGAGCAATTCGTATTCCGGCGCGCCGATGCCGCGCCGGCGATTCTCACCCACCAGGTCTGCATAGGGAAAGGCAGCCTGCGGATACTTGTAGAGCATCTTCATGTAGGAATGCGTTGGTGTCGCATCCAGGTAGTAGTAGAGCTCCTTGACGTCCTCGCCGTGATTGCCTTCGCCGTTGGTCAAGCCGAACAGGCGCTCCTTGAGGATGGGATCTCGCTCGTTCCACAGGGCGAGCGACAGGCACAGCCTTTGTT
>WNFR01002077.1_pt1 | contig 21721 bp, 17 predicted proteins | sample 5400221 | NCBI WGS metagenome assembly WNFR01 (sample SAMN13153357, study PRJNA577476) | soil metagenome | isolation source: 40 cm soil under Madrone tree | place: USA:California | collected 2016-06-14 | reverse complement strand
TTCGCTCCGCCCTCGCTCCCCTGCAAAATTCCTGGTGGAGCTGGCGGAGGGAATTGAACCCCCGACCCTCTGATTACAAATCAGATGCTCTACCAGCTGAGCTACGCCAGCGCCGCTCAAACCGGGTAAGAATAGCAGAAGAGGTATTAGAATTGCAAGAGGTTGCTCTCAAATATCGAGCACGTGGATGGCCAGCTCTGTGGAAAATCGCTTCCGCCCTTGACCACCTGGACACCCGTTATCTCCCTTATCCTCTATACTTTAGCATAGAATCCAGCCAGCCGCTGCGGTCCGAATTCAACAGGCGCCGGTAGGATCGTCCAAAATCGATTTTTCTGGTCGCATTTTGATGCCGCTAGACCCTGCGCCAATGGGACAATCGTAGATATAGCAACACCGTCGTGAATGGTGCGAAGACCGTGACCAAACGGACACAAATCGGATTGGCCGTAGTTCTTGTCTTCTTAAGCGCGGGTGCATTTTTCGCAGTTCGAAAGTGGACCGGGCACACCGGCTCGCCTCGCGAAGAAGCGCTGACGCTTATGCCCACGAATCCGAGCGCAGTTCTTTTTGTGGATTTTGGCGCGCTTCGGCAGGCTCCATTTGTCGCGCAACTTTACGCGTGGGCGCCCCAACCGCAAGCCGACGTTGATTATGCGCAATTTGTAAGAGAAACCGGTTTCGATTATGAACGTGACATCGATCGCGTGGCGATTGCCGTAGAGAAACGAGGTCAAGACTCCGCTGTGTTTGCCGTCGTGGATGGAAAATTCGATCGGCAAAAAATCTCCGCCTTCGCAAAAAAGGACGGGACCTCAGTAACAACAGGCGGACGCGAGATTTTCTCCGTACCTGCCGGTGGAACTGCAAATAGAATTTCTTTTCTATTCTTGCGGAATGATCGCATCGCGCTCACCAACGATTCCAACCTCGCCGTTTTCCTCGATGCAAAAAAGCCGCCCGAAGACGTTGCGGAATGGCGCGTACGATTCGAACGTCTTGCGGGTTCTCCCGTATTTGCCGTGGTCCGGCAAGACGCCGCTCTCGGCGCGGCCCTAGCCGCACAGGCTCCTGGAGGACTTCGTTCTCCTCAGCTCTCCACTCTGCTCGATCAATTGCAATGGCTCACTCTGGCAGGAAAACCGGAAAACGACCGGCTGCGCATGGTCGTCGAAGGCGAATGCCCTGCGGAGGCCGCAGCGCGCCAACTCGCTGACGTTTTGAATGGCGTCGTGATACTGGCGGAAGGAGGTTTGAACGATGCCAGGACCAGACAGCAATTGGATCCGGCGCTACGCGAGGCTTATCTGGAGCTGCTGAAAAGTGCGGATGTCTCCAGGATCGACCGTGGCGATAGCAAATCGGTTCGGCTGGTATTCGATATCACACCCGCATTCCTGGAGGCCGCGCACAGAGCTACACCGGTCGTCCCAGACTCCGCACAAAGCAAACCGCCCGCAAGAAAAGCTCCGTCAACGAGGAAAGGCCACATTTAAGAGAATATTTGAAAAGTCTCGTGTATGAACGTCGCCATAAATAGAACTAGCGGGCCAAGGCCCGCCGTTTTGTCATCTGCAGAGTTTATTCAAGAATTAGTCGCCCGCGGGAGTGGACTTCATATATCGCCAGGGATTGATGGGCGCGTTGTTCATTCGAACTTCGTAGTGGACGTGCGGTCCGGTGGATCGGCCGCTGATGCCCGTATACCCAACCACTTCGCCGCGCTTGACGCGTGCCCCGGCAACCGCCGAGAACGCCGAAAGATGAGCGTACCACGTTGTAATTCCAAAACCATGATCGATAACCACCAACCGGCCATAGCCCGCATGGTTTTCTGCAATGCTGATGATCCCATCCGCCGTCGCGTGAACCGGAGCGCCATAGTCAGAGGCCACATCTACGCCGGTATGAAACGCGCCTTCACCGCTGAATGGGTCCAGGCGTTCGCCGAAGCTGTCGGTAATGTGTCCCATCACTGGCCAGATCGACGGCGTGTACGTGGAATCGGCAAAGCTCATGGGGGAGAGCAAATGCAGCCCGCTGCTGGAGATCGCGATCACCGCGGCGTTGCGCTTCAAGAAAGTGTATTGCTCGATGGAACGGTCGAAGGCATCCTGCGCGTCCGCTGGATTATCGCTCTGATCGAAAGCCGCCGGGTGATAGCGCAGCACCCCATAAGTCATGGCCACTTCTGTTGCTAGGGACTGCAGGGAATCAAGACGCTGGTTGGTATCGTTGACGGTGCTCTGAAGTTGCTGATACTGCTTCTTGAGGGTTTCCTGATCGTGGCGAAGAGCGTTGTAGTTGCCGACTTTCCACAGCATTCGCGAGTAAGATCCCACGGCAGCCGTAACGCTGATCGCCCCGATGAGCGCCAGGACCGCGAGGCCATGTAGCACGTAAGCAGGCACGATAAGCTTTTTGAGCTTACCGGGCGACGACGCGATATAGAATGTGTAGCTCTTACCCCTCATGCCTTACCGGGCCCCCTCAGGCCTTCTAATTTGATGTTTGCGGGCAAATTACCCTAATGCCCGCGCGAACACGAACTTGAACCAAAATCTGCCATGGTTCGCGACCTCCGACATACTAATTTCTGTAGAAGTTGGCGTCAACCCTGTTTTTAGTACTAAGAAGGTCAGGCTGTACAAACCTGTCCCCTGTCCAAAAGTACAGGTGGTACTGGAGCGGGCCATTCACTGGTTCGGGTCACAAGGAATTGAGGTGGCGGCACAAGCTATACTCTCACTCGAAGCTAGATTGGAGTCACCTCAGAAACTCATGCCCCGGAACCGCCAGAGCGAAGACTCTATTCTCAGAAAGATCTCCGATAGCTTCCGGTCCGCGTCTTGGAACACCGGACGATCCGTCGCTCTTGGAATTGGTGATGATGCGGCGCTCTTCCAGCCGAAGCGCGGGCACGAAACAATTCTCACCTGTGACTGGTTCCTGGAAGGAACGCACTTCTTTCGGGAGCAGCATCCGCCGGAGGCGGTAGGTTGGAAGTGCCTTGCCCGGGCACTGAGCGATGTTGCCGCGATGGGAGGAACCCCGCGCTGTTTCCTGCTCAGTCTGGCTGTGCCCGAAACTCACACCGGCCCGTGGCTGGATCTATTCCTCGGTGGGCTGCGGCGCGCTTCCCGCAAATTCCAATGTGCGCTGACGGGCGGAGACACAACACGACGAAACGAAATCCTAATCAATGTGACCGTCGTGGGAGAAGTGCCCGCCGGTCGCGCAGTGTTGCGATCAAGAGCCAATACTGGCGACGTCATCTACGTCAGTGGGCGGTTGGGGGAAGCAGAATTGGGTCTGCGTATCCTGCAAAGAAGCAAAGGTGCGCCAAGCAAGAAGAACCCGCTCACAGAAAAACATCTTTATCCGGAGCCACGGCTTGCATTGGGCCAATGGCTGGCTGAGAAGGGCTTGGTAACTACGATGATGGACCTCTCCGATGGACTCTCGAGCGATCTGTCACGGCTTTGCGCTGCAAGCGCGGTCGGTGCCCAACTGGAGAGCTCGAAGATTCCGCTGCTCCGATTCCCAGATGTCGCCCTCAAAGAGCACCACGATCCACTCCACCTCGCGTTGCATGGCGGAGATGACTACGAATTGTTGTTCACCGCGCCCCCACGCAAGACAAAGCTCCTGCCGAATTCTTTTCGCGGCGTGCGCCTCACGGCGATTGGAAGAATTACCCAAAGGCGCGAGCTGCTTCTGCGGGATGAGAACGGCCGTGTGCGTCAACTCACCCCACGCGGCTGGGATCCTTTCCGGAAAAAGCTGTAGACGCGGGCAACCTTCCAAACCTGACACTAAGTACTCCCTGTTCAGATTGGTACACTACTTCGTACAGCATCGGGGCCATTCTCGACACTGCCCTTAATCCGTTCTCAAGACCAATTGCTTAGTTCCGGTAGTTCTATTACTTTGCTCCGGATAGTACAAGCAAGGACCCTCCCACCCAACGGCCCTTCTCGCTTGAGCAAATAAAACTAGGATCTGTTTAGCGATCCCCAGGAGGATTCGTGCGAAAAATTTTTTGTGTGTTGGCTTTTGTCATGGTGCTTTGTTTTCCAAGAGGGGTAGAGGCGCAACAACCGATACGCGTGCGCTGTGGCGGGGCGGGTTATACCGATTCCAACGGCCAGGTCTGGCAGGCCGACTTCGGTTTCAATGGCGGAAGCTCAAACAGTTCAAGCCAGCAGATTGGCGGCACGGCGGATCAAGCTCTCTACCAAGACGGCCGGTACAACAATAGTGGCAGCACTCCCCTGGTGTACACGTTCGCGGTTCCAAATGGGAGTTACAACGTAAACCTTCTGTTTGCGGAAACCTCGAAGTCGGCGGACGCCATCGGGGCGCGCATCTTCAACGTAAAAATCCAGGGGATTTCAGCATTCCAGAATCTTGACATTTTCGCTGCAGCGGGCGCGCGTGCCGCGTTTGTAAAGAGCACTAACGTGACGGTACAAGACGGTTCTCTCCGCATCGAGTTCGACAACGTGGTGCAAATGGCCAAGATCGACGCCATCGAAATCTTACCGGTGCCGGCGCAAGCTCCCCAACTCGCGATCAATTTCTTCTATCCTGATGGCACACCCATTGTGGGCACGCTGACATACTCGGTTACTTCTTCACTGCTGTCGTTTCAAGGAAGCCAACCGCTAACGAACGGCCAGGCGCAGTGCGTGCTCTTTGCTTCACCCAACACGATGGGAATCAACGCCCAATTCCAGGTCAACCTAAGCCTGATGGACGCCGCCGGGCATCAGTTGTGGCAGCTAAACATGGGAGTGAATCCGGCTCAAGTGAACCTGGGCGCGGTGCAGAGCTCCGCGCTCAACGTGGTTGTCCAAAAATTGTAATTCTCAGAGCACAATAGCGCACCGCGATTCGAGTAAAGGCAAAGTCGCGGAGAAACGCCGGTCGCAGTCGCCACCCCGACCGGTGTGGGCGGCGCAGCGGCCGAGGCTTTTTCTTTAAGAGGTGGCCCGCTGGCCTTCTGCTGCCTCGCTGACAAGAACACCGTAAGAATGCGATGCTCCTTTCAAACATATTAGGAGTGCCCAAGAAGGCGAGGGAGAGCACTTCGGCTCTCCCTCTTGGGTGTCAGCGATTGCGACTTCGGGAAGTTCAGAAGTGGAACTTTGCACTCACTTGCATTTGCCGCATGTTTGTTGCTGTGCTGTTGTAGGTGTTGAAGTTTCCCGCGGCAAAGTTGTTGTTGTATCCCGACAGATTCGGGTGGTTCAGGGCATTGAACATTTCCCAGCGCAACTGGAAGCTCTTGCTCTCGGTAAATTTGAAGAGCTTGCTGAACGCCACGTCGAAATCTGTCAGCCCCGCCAAGCGCAAGTGATTGCGGCCGCTGGTGCCGTCATTCCCCGCCAGTGGCTCGCTAACTGGCAGATTCGCCTGCTGTGCCGGTGAATTCAAATTCGGAACGGGATGCAGTTTCGTGGCGTCGCCATTAACTGTGGTGGTTACTGTGCCATTGGCTGGATTAGCTGTGCCGTTCAACAGTGTGTCGGAAATGCTACCCGGAAGCACCACGTCGGCGGTCGGGCACGACTGGCCGGGACCTAGCGCTATGGTACAAAAATGGATAGGTGCGGCATACACTGTTGTGGGCAGTCCGGACTGCGCGGAGAAGATACCGCTCTGGCTCCAGCCGTCGAGCACGTACTTTAGAGCACCGTGAAAGTGCTTCGTAAAGGGAATCTCGTAGTTGTAACTCAACACGAAGCGGTTACGGATGTCGAATTGCGAATTGCCGCGGTTAAACGATAGCGGCTTCGCTGCATCAAGGAGGTTTGCGCTGTCGTTGGTAAGCACATTCAATGCGTCGGATACATCATCCAGGCTGTGCGCCCATGTGTAGTTCGCGTTGAAGCTGAGGCCATTCTTAAATCGCCGAATGCCTTCAAATTGCAAAGCATGGTAGCTGGAGGTTGCAATGCTTTGAACTTGTGTAACGTTGTCAAAGCGGGGATCGATCAGGTTATTGGGCGGACCAGATGCGCTGCCTGTTTCATTATTGAACGCGTTTAGAAATTGCCCCGCTCGCGCGTTCTGATCGGCCAAACTCGTGGCAGGTGCGGGCCTGTTGCCCGCCGCCACCAGGTTGATCGGTACACTCACTTGAAGATGATCGTTGTGAGTGCCCACATAGGTTGCCTTTAGAACCAGGTCGTGCGGGGCCTGGAATTCCACGCTGGCGTCCCATTGCTGGTTCCGTGGATTCTTGAGGTGCTGGTCAACTGGGCTCAAGGCCCCGAAATCCACCTGGTTTGGATCAAATTTGCCCAGAGCTGCGATGGCCGTCTTCTGAGCAGGCGCGGTACCGGCAACCAGCGCAGCAAGGGAATTGCCACCACTAAAATCCACGACGTTAACGCTGTTGATAAACGGCGCCGAGAATTGCACGTTGGTTATCGGATTCTGGTAGATGAAATCGTAGGCGATGCCATAGCCGCCCCGGACGACAAATTTGCCGCGGCTCGGATTCCAGGCGAAGCCCAGACGGGGCCCTGGATTCCAATTGCGATGGAAGGCATTTCCCCCGATGTCGATGCCACCGAGAGGACCTGTGCCGAGCTTGCCGATCGGCGTCGTATTCTTGGGATCGAGATTGGAGATCAGGTTTGCTCCTTCGGATACGCCGCCGGACGACTCCACACGGAATCCCAGGTTCAACGTCAGTGTGTCAGTCAAGCGGTAATCATCCTGAACAAACCAAGAAGCGTCCAACGCAAAGTTGTGACGCACGGTATTGCCCACGTTCTGCGTGTAGAACGTGGGAATTCCCTGCTGGAAGTCCGAAACGCTCCCAAAGATGATCAGGCCTCTTCCCAACAGATCAAAAACGCTCGGCGATTGGTAGCGGTTGATGTCCACTCCAAACTTGAACGTATGGCGTCCTTTCACCCAGGAAAGTGTGTCCAAGTATTGAAACGAATTCTGCGTTCGCCCCTGTGGGACGAGGAAGGTTTCGCCGAAGTTATCGAACCCGCTGATCGAAATCGTTGGGCCTAGTGGGAATGGCGAATTCGGGGGGAAACTTGGATTGCTCCGGCCAAATCCGAACCGCAACTGATTGGCAATATTGGTGTTTATCGTAGAGGTGTAGCCGACGGTAATCGTCTGTGCTTTTGACGTGACCGATGCGCCAAAATTCGGAAGATTCGTGAGCACGAAAGTCAGCCCAGGTTGAATTTGCTTCACTGGATTTTGGCCATACTTGACGGAGAGAGAATCTTTTCCCCCGCGCAAGAGTTGATCGACGCGGAGGGTCCAAAGATCGGCATTAAGAGAATTGGCGGAGGAGCCGCTCAGCGTGGCAGAGGGCGAACTAGGTGTGGCGCCAGGCGCGCTAGGGGAGCCATCGGACTTGAAAATAGCCGCGGTGGTGGGATCGGTGATCCCCGCAGCTTGGTCCGTTGTCAGTACAGTCGCGGTCACGCTGCTCCCCGCGCCGCGTGTTCTGTCAACCTCCCAAGTGCCGAAAAAGAAGGTATGGTTCTTGTAAATTGGCGCGCCGAACGTCACCCCGCCCTGGTTTTGAATAATCGGTGTTGGTTTGCCGGTTTGGTCAAAGAAATCGCGCGCGTTCCCGAGAGCGTTATTCTGGTGGTACCAATAGGCCGAACCATGGTATTCGTTGGTTCCTCCCTTGCTCAGGATTTGTACCTGCGAGCCGGAGTTTCGGCCGAATTCGGCGTCAAAATTATTGGTAATTACTTTGATCTCTTGCACGGCGTCCTGACTCAGGACCAGCCCCCCGCCCTCTCCCGTCGTCGCGATGTCCGTAGCGGTAACGCCATCGAGCGTAATATTGTTCGCCCGCCCGCGCGAACCGTTAGAGTTAAAACTTCCAGCCCCGAGGAAAGGATTGTCTTTGGAAACTGGCACGGTGCCCGGAGAAAGGGTCGCAAAAACCACCGGATCGCGGGTTTGGTTTGGCATGGCGAGAGCTTCCTGGGCATTGATGGAATCGCTCAATTGCGCGGTCGCCACATCGAAGACCGGCAGCGCGCCCGATTCCACTTTGACTATTTCGCTGACGTTGCCGATCTCCAACTTGGGGTCGATGCGCGTCTTCTCGCCGCTCCTTACCGTCGCATTTTGCGTAAGCGACTTGAAGCCATCTTTTTCGACGGTCACGCTATAATCCCCGACTTCCAACTGTGGCGCTGAAAACTCACCCGTCGCACTAGTCGTGACTACGCGAGCCGCCCCAGTGCGGAGGCTTTTCAGGGTGACCTTTGCATTTGATACGCCCGCGCCGGTGGCATCCGTGACCGTGCCTTGCAAATCGCCAGTGAGATCGGCCAAGACCGGACTTGCAAGCATCCAAGCCAAGAGGATTGCTACCAATAAGCGTGGAATATTTCTGTGCATTTCATTTTCTCCTATAAGAATTAAAATCCTTCTAACACTCCGTAAACGCACCCATTCCGCGCCACAGGCCGGGAACTGTCTCCAGGCCCTCCATTCAAATTCGGGCTTTCACTCGCGAACTGAAAAACTCAGCTTGGCAGTCCTGCCCAAGAGTGGAGAGCACGCACCAAATTGCCTCGTTAGGCTCAGGTCAAGCCTGCGGAGCCGACTTCCTAGCTCTTCACTCTCGAAACCAAACAAGGCTCTCGGGGCAATAGAGCAATTACGTTTCCGGAGGATGTCGAGGAAATATCAACCTGGAAGTTCCATAAAACAAATATGTTCCCGCCAGTTCTATTTTTCTGAAAACAGATCGGCAAGCACGGTGTTTTGATAACCATAGAAGAGGTCTTGGGGTTTCTAGATATCTGTATAAATAACTTCTAAATAGGATTGCGTCTGCAACCTAGCGAGGCGGGGCTCCGGTCCCGGAAGTTCTTGTGGGAGGACCGCTGGAGAGAGGTGCCGCAGCTGGCGGTTTTTCTTTGGGGGCGGCAGGCTCGTCTTCAGTGGGCGCGGTATCCGGCGTGTCCACGTTGACATGATGTTCGCCGACCTGCTGCTCGAGCGGAACCACATTGGGGAAATCCATGACCGGCGTCCCGGCTGTCGCGCCTTGCATGAATTCGAGCCAAATTGGAAGCGCCGCGCGGGCTCCGGTTTCTTTTTTCCCGAGTGAGATCTGCTTGTCGTCGAACCCCACCCACACGCCAACGGTGAGTTGTGGGGTGTAGCCCACAAACCAGGCATCGGTGTAATCCTGCGTCGTTCCCGTTTTGCCGGCAGTCGGGCGGCCCAGGGCTTTGGCCTGAATACCGGTGCCGAATTGAATGACCTCCTCGAGCATGGCGGTCATGGTGCGCGCCACGTCAGGAGAAAGAACATCGTGTACCTCGGGATGCGCTTCTTCAAGCAGCGCTCCATCATAACTGGTGACGCGGCGAATCATGTGTGGATCGATGCGGATTCCGTCGTTCGGGAACACCGTGAACGCCGAGACGTGTTCGACCAACTTCATATCCGCGGCGCCGAGAGCCAGCGGCAGATAGGGCGGAAGCGGAGTCGTAATCCCGAACCGTTTCGCCATGTCGACGACCGTGTTGATGCCCACTTTTTCCGCGAGCTTTACCGCCGGAACGTTGCGCGAGCCGGCCAGTGCGCGCCGAAGCGTGATGGTCCCTTCAAATCTTTCGTCATAGTTCCGCGGAGAATAAGGCTGGCCACCGCTGATCGTGGTAAAAGGCGTGTCCACTATCGTATCGAAGGGCGTCGAGCCTTTCTCCAGTGCGTCCGCATAAACGTAAACCTTGAATGAGCTGCCGACCTGGCGCACCGCCTGCGTGGCGCGGTTGAATTTGGAATCCTCGAAACTGTATCCGCCAATCATGGCTTTGATTTCACCCGTGGAATTGTCGATGGCCAGGAGCGCGCCCTGCGGCCCGGGCTGCTGCTCGAGTTGCACGCGCACGGTATTGTCGCGCAATTCCTGAATCGAGAATTGCGCCAGGTCACCTACTTTCAGGAGATCGCTGAGTTTCTTGCGGCCGGTCCAGGCAAATTCACTGGCCGAGAGAATCCCGCGGTAAGAGCCGATTTTGATGACCGCGTCCTTATCGCTCACGGTGAGGACAAGTCCCGTGATGTAACTTCCCTTCTCGATCGCGTGGCGCCAGTCGTCGTCTTCGTAAGTTTCGAGCTTGCCAAGATTGTCGCGCAAAACGTTTGGTAAATTTCCTTTCCAGCCGTGGCGGCGTTCGTAGGTGTGCAAGCCGTCGCGGAGAGACTGGTTGGCGACGCGTTGCATGGCGATGTTCAGCGTCGTGTAAACACGCAGCCCTCGCTCGTGGACCGCTTCTGTGCCGTACGTGGATTCAAGATACTTGCGAATATCTTCGAAGAAGTAGGGCGCCAGGTCATTGCGCGGATACTGGATGTGCAAACCGAGCGCCGTTTTCCTGGTAGCCGTCTCATCCGCGGGCGTGATCTTGCCTTCCTCCTCCATCCGGTGGATTACCAGATTGCGGCGGTTGAGCGCGAGGTCCGGATTCGTGAGCGGCGAAAACTTCGGGCCATTGACCATGCCCGCTAGCAGCGCAGCTTCCTGAAGTTTCAGATCCGTAACCGGTTTGCCAAAATAAAATTGCGATGCAGCGGCAAAACCGTAGTTGCCGTGCGCCAGGTACACCTGGTTCGCATACATGGTAAAAATTTGCGGCTTGGTGTAGCGGCGCTCGATTTGCAACGCAAGCAGAATTTCCTGCATTTTGCGGCGGAAGCTGCGGTCGCTGCGGTCCAGGAAAAGATTTCCGGCCAGTTGCATGGTGATGGTACTGGCCCCGCCGGTGATGCGGCCTTTAACGACATTTCGCACCGCGGCGCTGAACATGCGCGGGAAGTCGACGCCCCAGTGTTCTTCGAAGTGCTGATCCTCAATCGCGGTAACAGAGCTGTACAAAACTTTGGGGCACTGTTCGTAGGTCATCAGGATGCGGCGTTGTAGCGCGAAGCTGCCCGCAAGCTGGCCGTCATCCGCGTAAACTTCGGTCACCACGTCGGGACGATAGGTTTCCAGCGCGCGAATTTCCGGCAGGTCGCTGGCGTAAACAAACAGCAAGCCGCCGCCCGCACCCAGCGCGATCGAACAAAGCAACAGAAAAACCAGCGCGACGCGGTCAATCAGTTTCCAGCCGCGCAGTCGCAGCGTAATGGGTGGCAGGCTCAGCATGAAAGCATCATCTTACCGCACAAGAGAATGGCGCAGGCCATGCGGTCGCATTTGATGCCATGAACAAGGAAACAGCGCGGGAATCCTTTATAGTAGAAGACTCCCCTGCCCGGTATTTCATCTGCAAGTCAATTGGAAGGATCGGCTCTGAGGTGATCTCCCATGTTCCTCTATTTGCTTTTCGCTACTTTCGTTACGGCTCTGGCCGTGTCCTTTTTCGTGATGCGCTTGTTCACGAAACCGGTCGACAGCGTGCTGCATCGTATCATCGCCGATGAGATCAGCGCCGCTTGGTCGAAGTACATGAAATTCGCGATTCTCGTTGTGGGAGTGTCTGCCGGCGTGCAGCTTCACGATCTGGAGAAATACATCAACCCGGCGCTCGGCGGCCGTGAAGTCCAAACAGCCTCGCTTAGTTTTGACCGATGGATTTTCGAGCTCTATCGCGCGGCCATTGAGACTTTGCAAGGCATCGCCTGGATGTTGCTGGTCTTTTTTGCGTTCGCCCTAATCGCTTATGTGATAGTGCGTATTGGAGAGGCACGAAAGGAGCAAGGCAGTTCCGAGCCTTGACCCTGCCACTATCGCAGCGTAATTGGTGGCAGGCTCACATTCACATAAGATGAAAATTACCCAATCACTTCTCAGGCCTAAGAAGAGCAGCTGCTCGGTGTATCCAAGTCACCATACCGACGGTAGCCTCTCACCTCCACTTCGACTGCGCTAATCCAGCGAACCTTGGTGACACCAATGCGCTCGGCTGGCTCTTTCTTCTTCATGAGAGGTTCACTCTTGTTCGAACCAAATGGGCACTCAGATAGCCAGACAACTGGTGGATCATTGTTTGCGAAGCGCTTGACGAAGTTGAGGGGGAGGGACCTTGCGGAGGAAATGCAAAAGGCTTCGGCGTTCGACCCGCTTAGCTCATGAGCGAAAAAATGGCGGAAAACCGCTTCATGCACATCTTCCACTTGCTTGGAGTCCGGAGCATAAGACGCTGGGGGTTCGCGGAGAAAACAAAAAGCATGCTGAAACAGAGTAGCGTCAGAATCTTCAAGGTCGCCAGTCTCCTCCATTCGGCAAGGAGTAATAACGTTCGCCGGCGCAAGCGCGGCAAAGTGTGCGGCCGTCTTTCACGACTTCGCGCTTGAAATTGATGCCTTCGCCACATTGGGTGCAGACGACGCGGGGGCCTTTGAAGCCGGGCAAATCTTCGGGCCGGACTTCGACTTTCACCCATTGTTTGTCAAAAAGGATTTCGTCGGAGAGTTGCGCATAGGCTTTTTGCTGGCCGGCGTCCTTGCCGAGTTCGGGAAACATTTCGCGGGCGGTTTGTTTGGAAGATTCTCTCGCGGCGATACGCACGGCACGGCCGGTCTGCAGGTCGACAAAGGTGGCGGCGACTTTGCCCCAATCGCGGAATTTCAGCGCGCGCTTGCCAAGTCGGCAGTTGGCGACAAGCGCGACGGCGTCAGTGACGCAGCGGTCGATCTCTACGTACGTGACAATGCGCTTGCGTTCGGCGATGGGATCGTCGATGCCGAGTTCGCGCAGCCCGAGCATCGCCAGGCGTACGCCGAGGACTTGTCCGGCGCAGAGGTGACCGTGGGCCACGGTGGCCAGCTGGAGATATTCAGCAAGAGTTTTCATCGGAGCAAGTTCAGCTCAAGCTTTCTCGGGAGCAGCCCAGGGATGCGGCTTTCGGGCCTCGAGGAAGACGAAGACGGTCATGAGAACAGCGAGAGCGGAGAGAGCACCGTCTCGGACAATGGTCATGCCGGTAAGCTTCTCCGGTGTGCCGAAGCAGCCGCAGTTGATGTCCATGTGCAGAAGATACGCGCGAGTCACAAGCGCGAGGAACCCCACCATGATCGCCGTGATAGCCGTGGCCCAGATTCGCAAGCGCCAGCCGATCAGCAGTAGCAGACCCAGCACGATTTCCACAAACGGCAAAGTATGCGCCACCATCTGCGACGCCTCGGGCGAGATCATTCTGTAGGATTCAACCTGCTGCGCGAAGCTCGAGAGATTCATGGAGATCGAAAATCTAAGAACGAAGATGGGCCAAAGATGCGTGTTAGGCATCAAGAGCTTGGAGAATCCCGCGTAAACAAAGATTCCGCCGAGAACCAGGCGGCCGATCCAGATGGTCGCGCGGCGCAAATTGAGTGGGCTTGATTGCATCATGGATTCTTGAATTTGAGTCGCTAGCAATTCCAAGACTATTTCTGACTCAGAAGCTGCTCGAGAAAAGTTTTGAGAACATCGTAGGTCATGACTCCGGCAAAGGGATATGTCTGACCCTTGCTATGGAAGACGGTGTAGGGCGTCTGGTTGACGCGATAGGTCTGGCCTAGCGCGGAATCCTTGTCGATAGCGGCGTCGAGGGTGCCGCCCTTGACGAGCGCGCGAACTTTGGTCATTTCCGCGGCGGAGAGCACGGCAGCCACCGTGCCATCCACGTCGCCGCTCTGTTCCCACTTCTCCTGGTTCTGGAAGAGCGCTTGCTCCACGGGTTCAACCTTACCGAGCTGTGCAGCGGCGCGAGCGTAGCGCGCGGCTACCCGCGAGTGCGCGTGCATGGCAAGCGGAAAATCGCGGTGGACCAGGTATACCTTGCCCGTAGTAACGTAATTGTCCATCAATTGCCGATTGGTGGTGAGGAAGAGTGTTTTGCACGCCGGGCATTGAAAATCGCTGAAGACTTCCATGGTCACGGGAGCGTTCTTCGAGCCGAAGGCTTTGTGCGGGTCGACGTCGGGGAGGCCCGCAGCTGATTGCGGCGCGGGAGGAAGCGCAGTTGCCTTCGCCGCAACCACCGGCGCAGGAATGATCGGCGTATCCGACGGCGCGGGCGCGTTAGCCGTCTCCGACGGCGTTTGCGCCAATGCAGGTGCCGACGGTGACGCAGGCTCAGGAGACTTGTGCAAAGAAGGCAGGAACAAGGCCAATAGGCTGAGCAAGCCCACGCTAAGAATCCCTGCCAGAAGGCGCCGACGGTTCACGCGATCCTCCGAAATAATTCGAGCGATTTGCCCTTGCGGGTCACGAAACAGAATTCTACCGCGAAATCGACGGAATGTAAGAGTTGTCGTGGCCCGAACTTCACCTAAGCAGTAAGGGGATACGCCGCCACTCAGACCCTCCCAACTTGGTTGCGATCGCGAATGGAAGCGTTGTGCGGGGAAAATTCTAGTTAACCATAACTGCTACCCCCCTCCCTTTTTTTTCATCAGTGTTGATTCTAAAGAGACTTTAAGTTGCTCTAGAATGAACACTCTCGGGCGTGTTGATTCCAACGAGGAGAGGCGGCAGAGGCTGCAAGACAAAGAAAATGAGGGATTTATTGATGCCATCAAAAAACTTGACAAACATGCACTCAACATGTATACTGCGCTTCGAGCTGGGCTTGGAACGCGAGAACTGAGCTGGTTTCGCTTTGATTTCAGCGAGTTACAGGCGAGCGGAAATGCCAAAAGGTTTCAGGAGGAATGGCGGCAATGAGCAAGATTATTGGAATTGACCTGGGAACGACAAACTCGGTAGTGGCCGTGATGCAGGGCGGCGAGCCGGTGGTGATCCCCAACCAAGAGGGAGCGCGGACGACCCCGTCCGTAGTGGCGATTACCAAGACCGGCGAGCGCCTAGTCGGCCAAGTAGCAAAACGTCAGGCGGTAACGAATCCCGAGAACACCGTGTATTCCATCAAGCGGTTCATGGGCCGCCGCCACGATGAAGTTGGTGAAGAGACGCGGCGCGTACCCTACAAAGTGATCGCCGGACCGCACCAAGATGCGCGCGTGGAGATTTCAGGGAAGTCTTACAGCCCCCCGGAGCTTTCCGCGATGATTCTCGGCAAGCTGAAAGCGGCCGCGGAGGATTTCCTCGGCGAAAAAGTCGCCAAGGCGGTGATCACCGTGCCGGCCTATTTTAACGACGCGCAGCGGCAGGCCACCAAGCAAGCGGGCGAAATCGCCGGCCTGGAGGTGGTGCGTATCATCAACGAGCCGACGGCGGCGGCGCTGGCGTACGGTTTGGACAAGAAGAGCGACGAGACGATCGCGGTATACGACTTGGGCGGCGGCACTTTCGATATTTCCGTGCTGGAAGTCGGCGCGGGCGTGGTGGAAGTGAAGTCCACCAACGGCGACACGCACCTGGGAGGCGACGACGTTGACCAGAGGATCGTGGACTGGCTCATCAACGAGTTCAAGACCAAGAACGGCATCGACCTGAGCAAGGACAAGATGGCGCTGCAGCGGCTGAAGGATGCGGCGGAAAAAGCCAAGATCGAGCTTTCGCAGATGATGGAAACGGAGATCAACCTGCCGTTCATCACCGCGGGCGCGAACGGGCCGATTCATATGGAAGAGAAGCTCACGCGCACGCGGCTCGAGCAGATGATGAATGACCTGCTGGACCGCTCCATGAAACCGGTGAAGCAGGCCCTGGAAGACGCGAAGATGTCGCCGAACGACATCCAGGAAATAGTGCTGGTGGGCGGGTCGACGCGCATCCCCAAGGTGCAATCGCTAGTTCGCAACTTCTTCGGTGGGAAGGAACCACACAAGGGTGTGAATCCCGACGAAGTCGTGGCGGTCGGCGCGGCAATTCAGGGCGCGGTGCTGGCGGGCGACGTAAAAGACATCCTGCTGCTGGACGTGACGCCGCTTTCGCTGGGCGTGGAGACACTCGGCGGCGTGATGACCGTGCAGATTCCACGCAACACGACAATCCCGACGCGCAAGGTGGAAACGTACTCGACGGCCGCTGACAACCAGCCAGGCGTGGAAATTCACGTCATGCAGGGCGAGCGGAAGTTCGCGAAAGACAACCGGTCTCTCGGTACCTTCAAACTGGACGGGATTCCTCCGGCTCCGCGCGGCACGCCGCAGATCGAAGTCACGTTTGACATCGATGCCAACGGCATCCTGAATGTGAGCGCTAAGGACAAGGCCACGAACAAGGAGCAGAAAATCACGATCACCGCTTCCAGCGGCTTGAGCAAGGAAGAGGCCGAAAAGATGCGGGCAGAAGCCGAATCGCATTCGGAAGACGACCGCCGCCGGATGGAAGAGGTCGAAGCGCGCAACAGCCTGGATGGCATCGTGTATCAAGCCGAAAAGATGCTGCGCGAGAACCGCGAGAAGATCGCCGAGGCGGATGTAAAGAAGGCCGAAGAGGCCATCGAAGAGGCCAAGAAGGCCGTGAATGAAGGCGGCGTTCCGCGGCTGCGGGCAGCCAAGGAAAACGTCGAGCGGTCGCTGCACAAGATCGCCGAGGAGCTGTACAAAACCACTCAGGCGGCGGGCGCCGCGGCGGGACAGGCTGGTGCAAGCGGCTCCGGCCCGGCGGGAAGTTCTTCCGCAGGCTCGGGCGGCGCACAGGAGAAGAAGCCTGGCGACGTAATCGACGCCGAATACGTGGACGTAGACGAGTCCAAGCGTCCGAACTAAGAAGTGACAACCGTAGAGGCATCCGCCGCAGCGGATGCCTCTACTGAGATTTTAGCGCCGGATGCGGCGCAATCATGCCGACGACAGCAAAACAGGATTATTACGAACTGCTGGGAGTGGCGCGGAAGGCGAGCGCCAAGGATATTCGTGCGTCGTTTCGCAAGCTGGCGCGGAAATATCATCCGGATTTGAATCCCGGCGATAAATCCGCGGAAGAAAAATTCAAGCAACTGCAGGAAGCCTACGACGTCCTCTCCGATTCTAAGAAACGGCAGATGTACGATCAGTACGGCTTCTACAGCGACAACCTCCCGCCGGGCGGGCCGGGTGGACCGGGCGGCCACGGCGGAGAGCAGGACGTCAACTTTGATTTTGGCGGATTTGATTTTGGCGGTGGCTCCGGCGCGGCCGGCGGCGGATCCAGCTTCCGCGATCTCTTCAGTCAGTTCTTCAGCGGCGGGCGCGGTGGCGCGGCAATGGAGCCGGAGCATGAACCCGGCGGCGACCTGGAATACCAGATTGAGATTGGTTTTTGGGACGCCGTGCGTGGTGCGGTGAAAAAGCTCTCGATCACGCGGCTGGACACTTGCGGGACTTGCCATGGAACAGGCGCCGTCGGCTCGCCGCAAACCTGCGCCGCCTGCGGGGGCACGGGCACGATCCAGCAGGCCGCGGGCAAGATGCGCTTTAACGTGCCATGCACACGGTGCGGCGGGACCGGCAAGCTGCGGACGCTTTGCAAGACCTGCAACGGCGAAGGGCGCGTGCGGCGGACGGAGTCGATCGAGGTGCGCATTCCGGCGGGCGTGGCGAATGGCGGTCGAGTGCGAGTTCCCGGCAAAGGCAACTCGGGGACAATGGGCGCCCCGGCGGGAGATTTGTATTTGCGCGTAGTGGTGAAGCCCCATGAGTTTTTTGAACGGCGCGGGGATGACTTGTATACCAAGATTCCGATCACCGTGAGCGAAGCAACGTTGGGCGCCAAAATTGAGGTACCGACAATGGACGGGCGTTCGCTCGTAAGGATTCCACCGGGAACGAACAGCGGGAAGACGCTGCGGCTGAAAGAAAAAGGTGTGCCGAGCGCGAGGAATGGCGCGAGGGGCGATCAGTACGTTGAAATTCAAGTGGTCGTTCCGCCGCCAACGGATGAACGGGTACGGAATTTGATGAAGGAACTGGAGAGCGTTGCGCCAGGCGATCCCCGGAAAGATTTGTTCAGCAAGGCCGGAGTGTAGGAAATCGACGATGCTGCCACGGGCGAAAAAACGGGCCAAGGCGGGCTACATGATCAGCGCGGTGGCGGAGCTATACAAGCTGCACCCGCAGACGCTGCGGCTGTACGAGCGCGTGGGGCTGCTGAAGCCATCGCGTTCGCAAGGAAACACGCGGCTGTATACCGACTCGGATCTGGAACGGCTGGACGTGATCCTGACGCTAGCGCGGGACATGGGCGTGAACTTGGCGGGCATCGAAATTATCTTGAACATGCGCGAGAAGATGATCGAGATGGAGCGGCAGATGGGGGAGTTCGCTCAAGTGGTGCAGCAGGAATTGTCGCGAGTGGCGGCGTCGCACACGAGAGAAAAAGCGCCGCTGCATGCGATCGTGCGAGCGACGCCGCGGTTGGCGCGATAGAGCAGTTTTCAGTGGTCAGTCGTCAGCAATTAGTTTCAAAGAAAAGAACCGGTAGTTCCTTCCACAGTTTTCCCAATGAGGACAGCTTGCCGTGGGATGTTCGCGACCTTATGCTGTCTGGCGTGGGAAAAGCGCCGGTCTTCCCGGCAAGGCCGGGACGCTAAAAACGCGGAAGACCGGTCACTACACAGACAAACACATTATGGCGCTGGAAAATTGCACGCTTTGCAGGGGAACGGGTTGGAAGCTGGTGCCGCGCGGGGATGGCGCGGCGGGCAAGGTGGCAGTGGCCTGCGATTGCGGGATGGAAAAGCGTGCGTCGCTTGTGATGGAGCGCGCAAGAATCCCGAAACGCTACGAGCATTGCGATTTTGAAAGTTATGTTACCGACTTGACCGATGGGAAGACCTGGATGCCGCAGCACGCGCATTCGCTGAAGCAGGCAAAACTTTTTACCCAAGGGTTTGTGCGCGAATATCCCGGCTCGTCCGAAAAGGGCTTGCTGTTCATGGGACCTTCAGGCGTGGGGAAAACGCATCTGGCGGTTGCAGCTTTGAAAGAATTGATTCATCGCGGGCATGCGGGATTGTTTTGTGATTACCGTGAACTCTTGAAGGAGATTCAGGCCAGCTACAATCCGGCAAGCGAATCGACGGAGATGAAAATTCTCGAGCCGATTCGAACAGTGGAAATTGTGGTGCTGGATGATCTCGGCGCGAGCAAGCCGTCGGACTGGGTTCGCGACATCGTCGGTATTGTGCTGAACGCACGCTATAACGAGAACCGCACCACGATCATCACGACGAACTATCTCGATAACCCCGTGACGGAAGGTGAAGCCACGCGGCTTCCGAACGGCAAATTGATTGCGCCCACGCGCGAAGATGCGCTAGAGCAGCGTATTGGGTCCCGAATGCGCTCGCGATTGTACGAGATGTGCCGCACCGTGGAAGTCTCCGCGCCGGATTTTCGCCGCGAAAAAACGCAAGCTGGCCATGCGCGGGCGTAGCGCGAAGAACTGACAGCCAACTTCTGGAAATAAGAAATGCGGCGCCAAGACATTGCCGCCATGCTCAAAGGCGGAGACCGGCGTTCGATTGGGCGGTCGCAACAGGGTCGTGAAGCTGGTATCGCGCCAGCCGGAGGGGTTCCCCGAGCTCCTCAAGTGTCTATGGGACGAAGACCCGGTCATTCGGATGAGGGCAGCGGATGCAGCAGAAAAGGTCACGCTCGCGCACCCAGAGTTGTTTCAATCCCCACAAACAGGAACTGCTGGGCCTTGTGGATGAAGCCCAGCAGATCGAGTTGCGGTGGCACCTTGCGCTCATGCTGCCGCGACTGACGCTGAGCGGGCAGGAGAGAGCGCGTGCCGCCGCGTCCTTGCAGCGTTACCTGGAAGATCGCAGTTCCATCGTGAAAACTTTTGCGCTCCAGGGGCTGGCGGACTTGGCCCGGCAGGATGCGCAACTGCGAGAGCCGGCGCGGCGAATAATCGAGGAGCGTTTGCGAACGGGCACGGCGGCCATGAAGGCGCGAGCACGGAAATTGTTGAAAGAGCTGCAAATTTGAAGGCCGTTTGAGAACTGTAGATTGATTGACACAAGGTTGAGGCGGCGAGTATCCTTGCATGGTTGCAGCGTTTTCGACGCCCGCAGCATCTGTGTCCCAAGTAACCGCTTTGCGGTGAACCTCCTTGCACTAAACCCAGACAGGGAATCAGCAAGGAATCTTTTCGACTGAACACGGGGGCCGCATAGCGGCTGCCCAAAGCGAAGTAATCTTCCGGAGGCCGACAACCATGTTTTCCGACCACGATAACCAGAGCAATGCGGCAGCCGCCGCGCCCGCGCCCGAATCCGAAACCGTTCCTAACAATGCGCACACGGAAACAAATTCAACGGTAGAAAGCGCGGCAGAGCAAACTGCTCCTGCCGCGGCAACGGAAACTGCCGAGGCAGCGAGCGCGGCGCCGGAAACGCCGCAGCAGTCGGGCGCGTCCACGGATTCCGCGGCAGCTCACGCCGCGGTTGAAGCAAACCTGGAGACGCATGCAGCGGATGCCGAATCTGCCGCTGCCGATGAAGAAGCCGCCGGCTCGGAAGAGATGAGCAAGCTGCTGCAGGAGTACGACGAAAAGCAGGAAGCGGCTGCATCGCACGAAGTGATCGAGGTCAAGGTTGTCGCCTACACGGAACATGGCGTGGTGGTGGACCTGGGCGGAAAGACGGAAGGCCTGATTCCCGCGGCGGAATTCACGGACACGGAAATTCCGCGTCCCGAGCCAAACAGCACTATCGAGGTCCAGCGCACCGGGGAGCACAAAGACGGTTTCACCATCCTGTCGTACTTGAAAGTATTGCGCCGCCGGACGTGGGAAAAGATTGAAGCCGCGTTCAAAGCCAAGGAAACAATTACGGGAAAAGTCGTGGACCGCATCAAGGGCGCGCGTTCCTGCCGGGTTCGCAATATGATTTGCGGCCGGCGCAGAACCTGGACAACTTGACGGGCACGGAAATCCAGGTGCGCGTCACTAAACTGAACCGCCGCCGCGGAAACGTGGTGGTGAGCCGCCGCGCCCTGCTGGAAGAAGAACTGCATGCCAAGCGCGCGGCGTTGATGGAAACGCTGAGCGAGGGCCAGGTGGTGCATGGCCATGTGAAAAACGTAACGGAGTACGGCGCGTTCGTGGACCTCGGCGGAATCGACGGATTGCTCCACTTGACGGACCTCAGCTGGGGCCGCGTGAAGCATCCTTCTGACGTCGTAAAGCCGGAGCAGGAAGTCGACGTTATCATTTTGAAATTTGACAAGGAGAAGCAGCGTGTATCGCTGGGGATGAAGCAATTGATGGCTGATCCCTGGGTCGGCGCGGCGGAAAAATACCCGGCGGGCGGGAAAGTGAAGGGCAAGATCGTCGGCATCGTGGACTACGGCGTCTTCGTGGAGCTGGAACAGGGCATCGAAGGCCTGGTACACGTCTCCGAGATGAGCTGGAACAAGAAGATCCAGCACCCGTCAAAAGTCGCGAAAGTCGGCGACGAAGTCGACGTGGTAGTGCTGGACATCAAGCCGAGCGACCGGCGCGTCTCGCTGGGAATCAAGCAGGCGCAACCGGATCCCTGGCTGCTGATTGCTGAGAAGTATCCCGTCGGCACGGTGGTGACCGGCAAAGTGCGCAACATCGCGGAGTTCGGTGCGTTCCTCGAAATCGAGGATGGCTTTGACGGCCTGGTGCACGTCAGCGATGTGAGCTGGACGGAGCGCATCAAGAATCCGCACGAGGTCTTTAAGAAGGGCGAAGACGTCACCGCCAAGGTGCTCAAGATCGATCCGGAGAACCGCCGCGTGTCGCTGGGCATCAAGCAGGTCAACGATATCTGGGGCGACTGGTTCAAGCAGCATAAGGTCGGGCAAATCGTGAAGGGCAAGGTTTCGCGCATCGCCACGTTCGGCGCGTTCG